>Ga0102592_1002158_pt1 | contig 18185 bp, 16 predicted proteins | sample AraplaCol_mMF_r2_FD_76861 | JGI IMG/M metagenome (GOLD analysis project Ga0102592, IMG submission 76861) | Arabidopsis root microbial communities from North Carolina, USA - plate scrape MF_Col_mMF_r2 (SPADES assembly) (version 2) | ecosystem: Host-associated > Plants > Roots > Endosphere...
CAGAGCCTGCTGTTCCTCAATCGCCGAGGCTATGCGCCGCTGGTCCTGTGCAAGGCCTGCGGCGAGAAGATGAAGTCGCCCGACACCGACAGCTGGCTGGTCGAGCACCGCTATACCGGCCGGCTGGTCTGCCACCTGACCGGCTTTTCGATGAAGAAGCCCGAGGCCTGCCCGCACTGCGGGGCCAAGGACAGCCTGACCTCGATCGGTCCCGGCGTGGAACGGGTCGAGGAGGAGGCCCGCCACCTGTTCCCCGACGCCCGGATCGCGGTGTTCTCGTCCGATACGGTGTTCGACGCGGCCGGCGCCCGGGCCCTGGTCGACAGCATGGCGGCCGGCGAGATCGACATCCTGGTGGCCACCCAGGCCGCCGCCAAGGGCCACAACTTCCCCAACCTGACCCTGGTGGGCGTGGTGGACGCCGACCTCAGTCTGCGCGGCGGCGACCTGCGGGCCGGGGAGCGGACGTTCCAGCTGCTGGCCCAGGCGGCGGGCCGGGCGGGGCGGCACGAGAAGCCGGGCCGTGCTTTGCTCCAGACCTATTCGCCCGAGCACGGCGTGCTCCAGGCCCTGAAGGCCCAGGACCGCGACGCCTTCGTCGAGGCTGAGATGATGATGCGCCAGGAGGCCGGCCTGCCGCCGTTCGGACGCCTGGCGGCGGTGATCGCCACCGGCCCCGATCCGGTGGCCCTGGAGGACTACTGCAACGCCCTGGCCGCCGCGACGCCCAACGCCGAGGGCGTCGAGGTCTTCGGCCCCGCCGACGCGCCCCTGGCCCTGGTGCGCGGACGGCGGCGCAAGCGCTTCCTGGTCCGGGCCGAGCGGTCGGTCGACCTGCAGGGCTTCCTGGCCGCCTGGCGGGCGCGGGCCAAGGTCCCGAACTCGGTGCGCGTGGTGTTCGACGTGGACCCGTACAGTTTCTTGTAGGGCCGCGCCCGGAACAGGGGACACACACTCACGGCCAAACGCGATGCGAACCTGGCGCGGCCTTGGGGTGAGTGTGTGTCCCCACCTTCGGTCGCGTCCTAAACCGGTTCCTTCTCCAGCACCGGTTCCGGCCCGGGCTGCCTACCCCGCAGCGGCAGCTCCGGGATCAGGAAGATCACCACCAGGCCCAGGGCGATCACGATCAGCCCGGCGGCGAACACGCCGGTGATGGCGTGGGTCAGGGCCTGGGCCAGGGCGGGGTCGGCGTGGCGCGCGGCGCCCCCAGCGCCATTGGGGGCCGTGGCCTTCAGGGTCATGCCCTGCAGCTGGCCCAGGTCCAGCCCCTGGCCCTCGCTGGCCAGGCGGTGGGTCAAGAGGGCGCCGAACACCGCCACCCCGATCGTCGAGCCGATCTGGCGGAAGAACTGGTTGGAGCTGGTGGCCACGCCGATGTCGCGCACCTCGACGGCGTTCTGGGTGGCCAGGTTGAACATGCTCTGGCCGGGGCCCAGGCCCAGGCCGACGATGGCCATCCGCCAGCACAGGTCCATCAGGGTGGTGTGGGCGGTCACCCGGGTCAGCAGGCCGATGCCGACCAGCAGCAGCACCGCCCCGGCGATCATCAGCGGCTTGTAGCGGCCGGTCTTGCTGGCGATCTGGCCGGCGGCGGTGGAGGCCACGATCAGCCCGCCCATCAGCGGCAGGATGGCCAGGCCCGAGGTGGTGGCGTCCACGCCCAGGCCCAGCTGCATGTAGAGCGGCAGGAAGGTCACCACGCCCAGGAAGGCCACCGAGATCAGGAAGCCGGCCAGGTTGGAGGTGGCGAACACCCGGTTGCGGAACAGACGCAGCGGCACCAGCGGGTTGCTGACCTTGGTCTCGATGAACAGGAACGCGCCCAGGGCCACGGCGGCGAAGGCGAACAGGCCCAGGCTCTGGGGCGAGCTCCAGGCGAAGTCGTGGCCGCCCAGGCTCAGCGCCAGCAGCAGCGGCACGAGGGCGGCGACCAGCAGGATCGCGCCCGCGACGTCGACCGCGCCGGAGCTGCGGTGATGCAGCGGCGGCATCTTCACCAGGATCATGAAGAGGGACAGCAGCGAAAGCGGCAGGTTGACGTAGAACACCCAGCGCCAGCCGGCGATCACGTGGCTGCCCAGTTGCACGGTGCCGTGGTCGGTGAAATAGCCGCCGATCAGCGGGCCCAGCACGCTGGCCAGGCCGAACACCGAGCCGAAGATGCCGGCGAACTTGCCCCGCTCGCGCGGCGGATAGAGGTCGGCGATGATCGCGAAGGCGGTGGTGAACAGCGCCCCGCCGCCGATCCCCTGCAGGGCGCGGAAGACGATCAGCTGGACCATGCCGCTCATGCCCAGCACGTTGCCGAACTCGCCCGACAGGCCCGACAGCCACGAGCCGGCCAGGAAGATGGCGATGCCCGACAGCAGCACCGGCTTGCGCCCGTAGATGTCGCCCAGCTTGCCCCAGATCGGCACCATGACCGTCGAGCTCAGCAGGTAGGCGGTGGTCACCCAGGCGTAGAGGGTCAGGCCGTTCAGCTCGGCGATGATCCGCGGCATGGCCGTGGAGACCACGGTCTGGTCCAGGGCGCTGAGCAGGAACACGATCATCAGCCCGGCCAGGGTGGTCCGGCGCTCGGTGTCGGTGAAGGTCTGGGCGGTCGTCATCGCATCCCCCTGCGGTGTCGCGCCGCTACATGCGGTCGCGTGGGGCGGTCCGCAAGTCGGAACGTGGGGGAAAGAAGGGGGCTCCCGCGAGAGCCCCCTCAGTCGCTTCGCGACAGCTCCCCCTGAGGGGGAGCATCTGCTCGGACTAGATCCTCCCCCTCCGGGGGGAGGTGGCCCGGAGGGCCGGAGGGGGTTACTTCCCCCGTCCCCGCCGCCGCGACAGCATGTTCAGCCCCTCGACCCCGGCCGAGAAGGCCATGGCGGCGTAGATGTAGCCCTTGGGCACATGCACCCCGAAGCCCTCGGCGATCAGCACCGCCCCGATCATCAGCAGGAAGCCCAGGGCCAGCATGACGACGGTGGGGTTGTCGTTGATGAAGTTGGCCAGCGGGTCGGCGGCCAGCAGCATCACGGTCACGGCCACGATCACGGCGATGATCATCACCGGCAGGTGGTCGGTCATGCCCACGGCGGTCAGGATCGAGTCGATCGAGAACACCAGGTCCAGCAGGATGATCTGGAAGATCGCCCCGCCGATGTTGGAGATCGCCGCCGTCTTCACGTCCGGAGCCGCCTCGCCGACATCCGGGTCGACGTTGTGGTGGATTTCCTTGGTGGCCTTCCAGATCAGGAACAGGCCGCCGGCGATCAGGATCAGGTCACGCCACGAGAAGGCGGTCTCGAAGCTGGGCTCGCCGTGGGAGAGCGGTCCGGTCAGGCCCAGGTCGAACACCGGGGCGGTCAGGCCCACGATGAAGGCGATGGTCGAGAGCAGGACCAGTCGCATGATCAGGGCCAACGAAATGCCGATCCGACGCACCCTCTGTCGATGTTCGGGCGGCAGCTTGTTGGAGAGGATGGAGATGAACACCAGGTTGTCGATGCCAAGCACGACTTCCATGACGATCAACGTGACCAGGGCGGCCCAGACGGCTGGGTCCGCGGCGAGGTGAAGGAGTTCGTTCATCGTACCGATCTAGGTTCTGGTTCGGAAAACGCGTCATCGCCTCCCCCTCAAGAGGCGCCGTTCATGCAAGGAACGCGACGGAAGCCCCCAGGCTTCGCCAAACCGAGATTCGAGATGATGCCCGACGCCGCCAATATCAAGCCCCTGACGGCCCTCCGGTTCTTCGCGGCCTTCTGGGTGGTGATGTACCATTACTGGCCGAACCTCTCGGCGGCGGCCCCGCCGGCCATGGTCGCCAAGGGCTATCTGGGGGTCGAGGCGTTCTTCACCCTGTCGGGCTTCATCCTCTGCCACGTCTATCTGCAGGGCGTGGGGAAGGGGACGTTCCACTATGGCGACTTCCTGTGGAACCGGCTGGCGCGGGTCTATCCGCTGCACCTGGCCACCCTGGCGGGCGTGGGGCTGATGGCCTTCGCCGCCGGCCTGGCCGGGATCGCCGTCGACCCGAACATGCTGGCCTGGAACGCCCTGCCGGCCAACCTGCTGCTGGTCCAGGCCTGGGGCTTCGCGCCGGTGTCGGGCTGGAACCATCCGTCGTGGTCGATCTCGGCCGAGTGGTTCGCCTATCTCTGCTTCCCGGCCTTCGCCTGGGCCGCCTGGCGGCTGCGCGACCGGCCGCGTCTGGCGGTCGGCCTGGCCCTGGCCCTGATCGCCGGCCTCTATCCGCTGTTCCAGACCCTGGCGGGCTTCCCGCTGACCGAGGCGACTATCCGCTGGGGCTTCCTGCGCATCGTGCCGTGCTTCGCCTACGGCTGCGCCCTGCACGCCCTGTGGCGCTCGGGCGCGGTCACCGGCCGATTCTCGGGGATCGGCGCCTGCCTGGCGGGCGCCGCGGCGCTGCTGGCGGTGCACTTCCAGGCGCCCGATCAAGTGATTGTCATGACGCTGGGCGCCCTGATCGTCACCCTGGCCGGCCTGGCCGCCACGGGCTCGTCCTTCGCGACCCAGGCCCCGCTCGTGTACTTGGGTGAGATCAGCTACTCGACCTACATGATCTGCATCCCGTGGAAGATCCTGGCGGTCAACGCCGCGGAGAAGCTTCTCAAGATCGATGGAGATCAGCTGCCGCTCTATGCTTGGCTGTTAATCGTCGCCGCACTGGTCCCGCTGTCGGCGCTGTCGTATCACATCATCGAAAAGCCGATGCGTGAGCGCATGAAAGCTTGGGCGAACGGCTGGCGGGAGCGACGACCTGCCACGGCAAAAGCCGGATAAACGGTCTTTTCATCTTTCCCTGCGAGGGTTATCCCTTAACCCTAGTGACGCGGGGAGTACCCACAGCATGACGAAACGGACGAGAACCCTCCTGGGTTCCCTGGCCGCTGCCGCCATGATCAGCCTCGTGCCGATGTCCGGCGCGGTCGCTGACGGGTATTGGCAGTGCGTTCCGTTCGCGCGTCTGATGTCGGGCATCCAGATCTTCGGCGACGCCCGTACGTGGTGGTCGCAGGCCGTCGGCAAGTACGACACCGGCTTCGTGCCCCGCGCCGGCGCGGTGCTCTGCTTCAAGCCGACCGCCCGCATGAACCTCGGCCACGTCGCCTTCGTCAGCCAGGTGCTGACCGACCGCGTGATCCAGGTGACCCACGCCAACTGGTCGGTGATCGACGGCGGTCGCGGCCAGATCGAAAAGGACGTCACCGTGGTCGACGTGTCGCCGGCCGGCGACTGGAGCCAGGTCAAGGTCTGGTACGATCCGATCCGCGACCTGGGCACCACGGTCTATCCGACCCACGGCTTCATCTACCAGAACAACCAGGCGGTCACGATCGCCGCCGCCACCAGCAAGCTGGCCCTGGCCCAGAACGCCGCCGTCTCGCTGGCCAAGTCCGCCGCCAACCAGGTCGCCGCCTCGGTGCGGGTCAGCTCGCCGCTGGACATGATCAACCAGGCCGCCGACTCGACCGACCGCATCGCCGCCCTGATCGCGCAGTCCCAGTCCCCGGGCCCGTCGCAAGACGCCGACAAGACGCAAGCTCCGCGTTGACGCCGTGCGCGCTCTGGGTCATGCCCAGGGCGTGAACAGGGCTCATTCCACATGCTGAGGGTGCTGCGCCACGGCGCGCCGGGTTTCGAGCCCGGCGGCCTGACGCCCGACTGGGCGCTGCCCGCCGACGCGGTGTGGATCGAGCTGGTCAGCCCCACCCGCGCCGAGGAGGTGGCGGTCGAGAAGTCGATCGGCCTGCTGCTGCCCACCCGCGAGGAGATGGCCGAGATCGAGGCCTCCTCGCGCCTCTACCAGGAGGACGGCGGCACGTTCATGACCGCCACGGTGCTGGTCAACGCCGAGGGCGACCTGCCGACCGCCGCGCCGGTGACCTTCGTGCTGACCGGCCACCGGCTGGTCACCATCCGCTATGTCGAGCCCAAGTCGTTCGCGGTGTTCGCCGCCCAGGCCGAGCGCCAGCCCAGCCTGTGCCCCGGCGGCGCCCAGACGTTCCTGGGCCTGCTGGACGCGGTGATCGACCGCACCGCCGACATCCTCGAGCGCACCTCCAGCGAGGTCGAGGCCCAGTCGCGGATCATCTTCAGCCGGCCGCGCGGCGCGGCGTTCGAGGCGATCCTCAACCGACTGGGCCGGGCCCAGATCATCAATTCCAAGGCCCGCGACAGCCTGGTCAGCCTGGCCCGCCTGCTCAGCTTCGCCTCGCTGGCCGACCAGTTCGAGGGCGACAAGGAGCTGCGCGACCACCTCAAGTCGCTGCAGCGCGACGTCCAGTCGATCACCGACCATTCGGGCTACCTGTCGGGCAACATCACCTTCCTGCTCGACGCGGCCCTGGGCCTGATCAACATCGAGCAGAACGCCATCTTCAAGATCTTCTCGGTGTTCTCGGTGATGTTCCTGCCGCCGACCCTGGTGGCCGGGATCTACGGCATGAACTTCGCCCACATGCCCGAGCTCAACTGGCTGCACGGCTACCCGTTCGCCCTGGCCCTGATGGTCGTCGCCGCGGCCGGGCCGCTGCTGTGGTTCAAGCGGCGCGGTTGGCTGTGATTTTCGGGATAAACTGAACGTTTCCTTAAAGATGGCGTGACACGGTTCGCCGAAAAAGAGCGCCGTCTCATGTCCGCCCCCGCCCTGTCCCGTCCATCCGCCCAGGCCGCGTTGATCCGCACCCTTGCGCCGCGCGCGCTGAAGGTCGTGGTCGAGGCGCATCTGCGCTACCTGAAGGGGCTGCCGGGGGGCGCGCGCGCCAACCTCTCCTATGTGGATCTCGACAACGCCGATCTGGAGGGCGTCGACCTTTCCGAGGCCGACCTGACCGGCGTGCGCCTGTCCGGCGCGCTGCTGTCACGCGCCACCCTGGCGCGGGCCACGCTGTATGGGGCCGACCTGCGCGACGCCGACCTGCGCCAGGCGAACCTGTCGCGCAGCGACCTGCGCGGCGCCTGCCTGCGTGGGGCCAATCTTGGCGGCGCCGACCTTTCCAACTGCGACCTGAGAGAAGGCGTCATCGCCACCCAGAACAGCCTTGAAGGCTTCAGGATCCTGCAGCACCGGACCCGGCGCGGCGAGCTGGAGCACGCCCTGACGCAGGGCGCGCGGCTGGACGGCGCCCAGGTCGGCGACGCCTTCGCCCGGGTCGCCGACCTGACCGACGCCGACCTGGCCGGGGTCAGCCTGAAGGGCGCCCGCCTGAACCGCGCGACGCTGGACGGCGCCAACCTGTCCCAGGCCAATCTCTACAACGCCGACCTCGGCGGCGCTTCGCTGCGCCGGACGGTGCTGGCCGGCGCCGACCTGGCCGGGGCCACCTTCGAGGGCGCCGACCTGACGCAGGTGCTGCGCGCGCCGCCGCCCATCGTCTATGTCGACGACGAACCCCTGCACGAGATCCTCGAGGCGCACGAACTGTATGTGACCAGCGACGGGCGCGACGGCGCGATCGGCCGGGCTCCGGCGGTCGACTTCCGGCCGCTGAAGCGGCTGCGCGGCCGGCGGCTGGCCGGCTTGTCGGCCCCGGGCGCGATCTTCTTCGGCATGGACCTGGAGACCGTCCAGCTGCAGGGCGCCAACCTGGCGGAGGCCGACCTGCGCGGGGTCAATCTGCGCGGGGCCGACCTGCGTGGCGCCCGGCTGGTGGGCGCCCAGCTGTCGCGGGCCGACCTGTCCGGCGCGAAGCTGGGGCCGCTGACCATCGCCCCGGGCCGCGTCCTGCGCACCGACCTCAGCCGCGCCGCCCTGCATGGCGCCGACCTGACCGGCGCCAGCGCCCGTCGGGTGCGCCTGATCGACGCCGACCTGACGCGGTGCCGGCTGGAAGGGTGCGACCTGACGAGCGCCGAGTTGCCCGAGGGGTTCGAGGGGTAGGGCTCCCAGCCATATCGACGACCCAAGTTCGGTGTCATCCCGGAAGCCTCGAGCCCGCGCCCCTACATCCGCTTCTTCAGCGGCACGAGGTCCGGATAGACCGGTTCTCGGCCCTGGGCCTTGGCCTGGAAGGCCTCCATCATGTGCGGCGGCGAGAACATGCCGGTCTGCCAGGTGGCGATGTAGTCCAGCCCGTCCTTGATCGAGTGGTCGCGGGCGTAGTTGATCATCACCTTGCTGCCGGCCACGGCCAGAGGCGACTTGGCGGCGATCTCGCGGGCCGTTTCCAGGGCGTGGGCGACGACCTCTTCGTGGGTGTCGAACACCTCGTTGACCAGGCCGATGTCACGCGCCCGCGCGGCTGGAAGCCGCCGGCCCGTATAAGCGAGCTCGCGCACCCAGCCCTCGGGGATCAGCTTGCACAGGCGCGGGAAGGTGCCGACGTCGGCGGTCATGCCGATATTGATCTCGTGGATCGTGAAGAAGGCGTCGGCGCTGGCGTAGCGGATGTCGCAGGCGCTGGTGAGGTCGACCGCCCCGCCGATGCAGCCGCCCTGGATGGCGGCGATCACCGGCATTCGCGCCTCGTCCAGGCAGCTGAACGTGTCCTGCAGGTGGTGGACGTGGCGGCGGAAGCTCTCGGCGGCCACGAAGCGGTCGGCGGGCTCGCCCCCGGTCACGCCCTCGCCGTCGGTGAACACCGACAGGTCCATGCCGGCGCAGAAATGCTTGCCGGTCGAGGAGATGACGATGCAGCGGGCGCGGGCGTTGTCGTCGATGTCGCGGACGATGGCCGGCAGTTCGTTCCAGAACGCCCGGGTCATGGTGTTGAGAGCTTCGGGGCGTTTCAGGCGCAGATGCGCGACGCCTGTCTCGATCTCGACATCGAAGCAGCTATAGTCTGGTTTGTCCCGCACGCTCGTTTCTCCCTTATCGTTGATCACTTTGTATCACGGGGGCGTCGGACGCCAACCGGCCTTCATCCGAAGGCCGGAAGTCTTGCTTTTACGGGCTTTCTTCGAAGGCCCGCCGCCTCGCAAAGGAGACCTTCCCCCATGGTCAGACATTCCATCGCCACCACCCTGTCGGTCGGCGCCGTTCTCGCCTCGCTGGTCGCCGCGCCGCTGCCGGCGGCGGCCCAGTCCAAGGGGATCAGCGGCCTGTTCGGCTGCGAGGGCTCGGGCAAGAAGCAGGAAGGCGGGGCCCTGATCGGCGCCGCGGCCGGCGCCCTGGTCGGCCGCGCGGTCAGCAAGAATGAAAAGACCCTGGGCACCGTGCTGGGCGCGGCGGCCGGGGCGGCGGCCGGGGCCTATATCGGCTGCCGCATGCAGTCGACCGACCAGGCCATGGCCCAGCAGGCCACCAAGCGCGCCCTGGACAGCGGCCGCTCGGAGACCTGGAGCAATTCGCGGACCGGCGCCTCGGGCCGCATCGACGTGGTGTCCTCGTCCTACGGCCCGCCGATCAGCGGCGACCAGCTGCGCTTCGAACGCGGCGTCCAGGTGCTGCGCAGCTACGACGCCGTCGGCGGCGACTACACCGCCCGCGGGACCGCCAACCTGCGTTCGGGCCCCTCGACCACCGGCAAGGTGGTCGGCAAGCTGTCGGCCGGCGAGCGGGTCGAGGTGCTGGGCGGCGCGCCGAACAGCAACTGGCTGCTGGTGGGCCGCAACGGCTACGGCGTCGGCTATGTCTCGGCCGCGCTGCTGAACCAGAGCGGCTATGGCCCGGAAGCCAGCTGCCGGGTCATCAACGCCTCGATCAGCACCCGCAACGACCGCCCGACCACCGAGCGCTACAGCGCCTGCAAGGACGATCGCGGCGAGTGGCAGCTGACGGCGGCGTAGAGGCGACGTCCCACTTGCCCCCTACGGGCCTTCGGCCGTCTTCCCCCAGAGGGGGAAGAGTCTGAAGCGCGAGGCTCCGCCCCCTGTGGGGGCGGACGACCGCGAAGCGGTCCGGTGGGGGCAAGTGCGGACTCCCAAACGGCCGCGGTCGCGCCTACGTTAGGCGCCAGCAGCCGCAACAGGAGCCTGATCGCCATGGACGCGGCCGTCTTCCGAGAACCCCGCCGACGCTTCATCCCGATCGCCAGCCGCGCCGGGGCCGGCGAGATGGCGGTTCTGGAGTTCGGTCCCGCCGACCGGCCGGTCGACGTGGTCTTCGTCCACGCCAACGGCTTCAACGGCCAGACCTACCGCGCCCTGCTGGCCCCGCTGTCGGCCGGCCTGCGGATCCTGGCGGTCGACCAACGCGGCCACGGCTCCAGCCGCCTGGCGGCCGATCCCGACCATCGCCGCAATTGGCTGGACCTGCGCGACGACCTGCTGGCCCTGCTGGCCGCCCTGGACCAGGGGCCGGTGGTGCTGGCCGGCCATTCGATGGGCGGCACGGTCAGCCTGCTGGCCGCCGCAGCCGCGCCTGGAGCGGTGCGCGGCCTCGTCCTGCTGGATCCGGTGATCATGCCGCGGATCATGGCCTTCTACGCCCACATGCCCTGGACCTCCGGGGCGCTGTGGCGGCATCTGCCGCTCGTGCAGGGCGCCCTGCGCCGCCGGGCGGTGTTCGACAATCGCGAGGCCGCCTTCAGCGCCTATCGCGGGCGGGGGGCGTTCAGGACCTGGCCCGAGACGATGCTGGCCGACTATGTCGGCGGCGGCTTCAAGGATCGCGACGACGGCAAGGTCGAGCTGGCCTGCGCCCCGGCCTGGGAGGCCTCCAACTACAGCGCACAGGCCCATAACCCCTGGCGGGCCATGGGCGCCATCCGCTGCCCGGCCCGGCTGCTCAAGGCCGAGAAGGGCTCGACCGCCCATGTCGGCGACGGCGCGGGCCTGATGCGGCGGCATCCGTCGATCCGTGTGGAGACGGTGGCCGGCGCCGGCCACTTCCTGCCGATGGAGCGACCGGATTTGGCGCGGGAGGCGATCTTCGAGATGGCGGCGGGGCAGAGCGTCCTCCCCCAATAGGAGAGGGTTTAAAGCGCCAGTCCCGCCACCGCCGCCTTCCCCAGTTCCGCCCGCGCCGCCGCGCTGATCGGCACGACCTTGCGCGCGTCGAGGTCGAAGGTGATCGCCATGGCCTCCGACGTGCCCCAGGGCTGGCCGGTGGTCGGATCGAGCATCCAGTGGACCACCCGCATCGCCTGGCCCTCGGTCCCGACCAGACCCGAGCGCAGCTCGACCCGGTCACCGGCCCGGGGCCAGGCCAGCTGGACCAGGCGGTATTCCAGCACCGCCCCGCCGACCCGCGCCGGTCTGGGCTCGGCCTGGGCGACCACGACGTCGCGGAACGGGCCGATGAAGGCCCCGATGCCGTCCGAGACCCGGCCGATGAACTGCTCGGCCCGCATTCGTCCGAACACGTCGCAATCGACCGGCGACAGGGCGCCCAGGCCGATCCGCTTGAGGCCCAAGGCGTCGGCGCGGGCCAGGCCCGCGGTCGGTTCGAACGGCGACAGGTCCAGACTCCGGGCCCGGGCCTGTTCGGGAACCTCGACCTTCAGGGCCGCCGCCCGCTCGTGAACGACCCTCGGCCAGGGGAAGGCCTCGCCCTCGCGCGGGGTGACGTGGGCGATCGTGGTCTGGAAAGTCGCCGCCAGCCGGCCGGTGGCGGTGTGGACCAAGAGCTGCAGCACCCGCGCCTCGGTGTCGGTGATCGCGATCACCCCGCCCAGCATGTGCAGGGCCGCCCCCGCATGGGCCTCGCGCAGGAAGCGGATGTGCTGCTCGCGGACCACCAGGGTGGCGTTGGCCCAGGGCGAGAAGGCGTGCGGCAGGCCCAGCTCGGCCGCCAGCCCCGCCAAGCCCTCCATGGCCCGGGTGACGTAGAAGCGCACGTTCATGTGCCCCATCTCGTCGCAGTCCCAGGTGTTGACCCCGCCGCGCCAGATCTCGACGCCGGGAAGGGGCTCGGTGGGCGTCATGGGGCGGAGGTCCGGGATGGGGTGAACGATTGTTCGAACCCTAGCGGGGTTCGCGGCGGTTGGACAATGACCCGTGGGGACGTTTGAATCCCTCTCTCTTGGAGAGAGGGGGTCTCTTAGCCCCGGCAATCCGCGCACAGTCCGTGCGCCTCGATCGTCACGCCGGTCAGGGCGTAGCCGGCGGCGGCGCCGGCGGCGATGATCTCGGCGCTGGCCTTGGGCTCGATCTCGCGCGTGGCGCCGCAACAGTCGCAGATCAGGAAGGCGGCGGCGTGGCCGTCGGCCTCCTTGCGGCAGGCGACATAGGCGTTGAGGCTCTCGATGCGGTGGGCGAAGCCCTGTTTTTCAAGGAAGTCCAGCGCCCGGTAGACGGTCGGCGGCTTCGCGGGCGGACCATCAATGGCGAAGCTGGCGATCAGGTCGTAGGCCTTCACCGGCTGGCCGGCGGTCAGCAGCAGTTCCAGCACCCGGCGGCGCGGGGCGGTCAGGCGCTGGTCGGCGGCGGCGCAGCGCGCCTCGGCGGCGGCCAGCTCGGCTTCGAGGGCGGAACCGGCGACGCCGTGGTTGTGGTGATCGTGGTCGCACGCGGCATGATGGGCCATGGCCAACAGGTAGAGGGCCGAGCGGCCGCACGCAACCCGGTCCTCCCCCATGGGGGAGGGCCGTCAGTACGGCGGCTGGGCCAGCGTCGCCCTCTCGACCTCGCACCGGGCCGGGTCGGGGGCCGGCCCCGCCGCCCGGGCGGCGTCCAGCTCGCGGCCGACGGCGGCCAGGTCGGTCGCGAAGGCCGGCGAGGCGTCCAGGGCCGCGACCAGGGCGGTCGCGTTGATCCGCCCGGCCTCGACCGAGGAGGCGTTGTGCACGCCGCAGACCACGCGGCTTTCGCCATAGGCCCTGGCCCGGGCCAGGATGGCCTGGGCCCGTTGCGGCTGGGCCTTGGCCAGGACCAGGCCGATGGTCCAGCCCCAGGTGGCGTGGCCGGACGGATAGTCCGGGGTCAGGGCGGTGATCAGGCCGCTGCGCACGCAGATCGCGCCGGGCGCCGTCTGGTAAGGGCGCTTGCGGTCGTAGAGCCGCTTGGGGGCCGAGATGGCCGGACGCGCGTCGCGACCGAGCCGCTGCAGCATGGCCGCCAGCCGGGGCGTGGCCTGGCGGCTGGGCGTCACGCCCAGGGCGCAGGCGTAGGCGTCCATGATCCTGGCCTCGCGGGCGTCCTGCTTGGCCAGCGACCAGCGCGGCGTGTCCTTCAACCGGCGCGTGGCCAGGAAGACGGCGCGATCCTGTTCGGCGGTCGCCGAGCCGGGCGGCGGGGGCGGCGGCACGGCTTGGCGCGCGTCATAGGTGCCCCTGGCGAGGTACGGAACGGCCTGCGATCCCGTCAGGCTGGCGCAGCCCGCCAGCACCAGGCCCGTCATCCCGATCATCAACCAGACGCGCATGAAAAAGGGTCCCCGAAGCAACTTCGGGGACCCTGCAGTCTCAGTTCGTCCGTATCAAGCCTACTTGCCGAACAGCTTGTTCCAGCGCGGCTTCTCGCGGCCCTTCCAGTGCTCGCGGTGATAGGCGTCCGAGGCGATCAGCGGCACCACGGTGGTGGCTTCGGCGAACACCATCTGCTCGTAGGTGGTCGAGACCTTGCCCCACGAGGCGGCTTCCTTCAGCGTCGAGGAGCTGCAGGCGCCGTCGCGCACGTCGGCCACGGTGATCTGGATCGCGTACTTGTGCATGTCGGCCTCGACGCCGAGGATCTCGGCGCAGACCACGGTGTCCTGGGCGAAGTTCTTGGGCACGCCGCCGCCGACCATGAACAGGCCGGTGGTGCCGGCCGCGATCTTGATGTCGGTCAGTTCACGGAAGTCCGCGACCGCGTCGATCATCAGATAGGGCTGCTTGGCGGCGATGCGCTCCTTCTGGTGCTTGACCAGGCCAAAGCCCGCCGAGCTGTCGACGAAGGCCGGGCAGAAGATCGGCACGCCTTCCTCGTAGGCGGTCTGGATCAGCGAGCCGGGCTTCTTGGCGTTGCCTTCCGACAACCACTTGCCCATTTCCCAGATGAACTCGCGCGAGGAATAGGCGCGCGGCTCCAGGCGGTTGCAGATCTCCAGGATCGTGTGGTCGCAGTTCTGGAGCTCTTCCTCGTCGATATAGGTGTCGTAGATGCGGTCGATGTAGTTGTCGCGCAGCACGTTGTCGTCGACCGGGCCGGCGGCCTGGTAGTGCTTGAAGCCCAGGGCCTCGAAGAAGTCCATGTCGACGATGCTGGCGCCGGTGGCGACCACGGCGTCGATCATGCCGTTCTTCACCATGTCGCGGTAGACGTGCATGCAGCCGCCGGCCGAGGTCGAGCCGGCCAGGATCAGCCAGGGCGAGCAGCCCTTGTCGGCCAGGGCCATGTTGAGGATGTCGGCGGCGCGGGCGGTGTCGCGCGAGCTGAACGACATCTTGCGCATGGAGTCGATGATCGGACGGGCGTCGAACGACGTGATGTCGATGTGCTCGACGACGGTCTGGAGGAGCTCGGCCTTCTGGTTGTTCGGAACGGGAGCGTTCATCGCTTCGGTTTCCCTGACTTTGGACGCCCGTCGTTGATAGGGGCCGTCCACCGGGACGGAGCGACCGGTGGGGGCAAACGTGAAATGCGGTTCGTATCCAAACGCTCGAGCGTTGGATGCGGCGCGCGGTTTAACTCAGATTTGTCGTGACGCTTAGTGACGATTTCGCGTCGTGCGTCCTTCGAGGCCCGCTGCGCGGGCGCCTCAGGATGAGGGACTCAGAAAACGGTCCTCATCCTGAGGTGCGAGCCGAAGGCGAGCCTCGAAGGGCGCACTGCGTATCAACGACGGCGGCGCTTCTTGCCGGCCGCGCCCTTGGGACGCGAGAAGCGGACGATCTTGCGTTCCTCGGCCTCGGGCCGCGGGGTCGGGATCGAGCGCTTGGCCAGGCCGTACATCGAGGCCATCGGGGCGTCCGAGACCTGGGCGATGTCGGTCTCCCCAAAGCCGTTGAACCGGGTCGACATGGCCACGCCATAGGCGCCCAGCATGCCGATCTCGATATAGTCGCCCTCGTCGACGCTTTCCGGCAGGTAGAACGGGCCGGGCATGTGGTCGACGCTGTCGCAGGTGGGGCCGTAGAAGCGGAACGGCTTGAGGCCTTCCTCCACTACTTCGCCGTTCTTGCGGTACAGCTTGACCGGGAAGGGCCACTTCATGTGCGCGGCGTCAAACAGCGAGCCGTACGAACCGTCGTTCAGATACAGTGCGTCGCCCTTCTTCAGCTCGACCTTGACCAGCAGGGACGAGGCCTCGGCCACCAGGGCCCGGCCGGGTTCGCACCACAGCTCGGTGGTCTCGTGGACCATCATGTCCGAGAAGCCCCGGTCGATGGCGGCCAGGTATTCGGACATGTCGGGCGGGACCATGCCGGGATAGATCGACGGAAAGCCGCCGCCCACGTCGACGACGTCGGCCAGCACGCCGGCGCGCACCAGGGCGCGGCTGGCCTGGGCCATCGCCGCCTGGTAGGCGGTGGGGCGCATGCACTGGCTGCCGACGTGGAACGACACGCCCATCAGGTCCTGGGTCGAGCGGCGGGCCGCCAGCAGCAGGGCCGGGGCGTTGTGCGGCTCGACGCCGAACTTGCCCGACAGGCTGTAGGCCGCGCCCTCGGCCTGCACGCCCATGCGGACGATCAGGTTCAGGTCCTTGGCCTGGCCGGTGGCGTCCAGGATCTTGGCCAGCTCTTCGTGGGTGTCGAACGAGAAGGTCCGCACGCCGTGATCGAAATAGGCGGCCGAGATCGCCACGCGGCTCTTCACCGGGTGCATGAAGGCCATGCGCGAACCGGGGGCGTGCTGGGAAACCAGCTCGACCTCGTTCAGCGAGGCGACGTCAAAGGACCGGACGCCGGCGTCCGCCAGCTCGCGGATCACCCACGGCGAAGGGTTGGCCTTCACCGCGTAAAAGACGTCGCCTTTGAATTCAGCCTGGAACCAGCGCGCCGCTACGGAAACCGCGTCGGGCCGCACGAGTGCGACGGGACGTTCCGGTGACCGCTCACGGACCAGGTCCAGGGGAGTATGGTACGTGTGCAATTCACGTAGACCCCTGCAGAAGTTAAACCCAGGCCGGCGTTAGCAGCGCTTATGAGGACTTCGGGTCCGCCGGAGCGAGCGAAATAGGGTCATACCCCGGCGATGTAAAGAGTCTTTTGGACGCGGGGTTCCCATGGGGGCAAGCCGCATTCCGGCCAAGCTTCCGGCGCAGTTTGCGTTCCGCGTCGGCCGGGGCGGGCGGGAGAAACGATCCACAGTCCGTCACAAATCCGTTGCGTCCGTGCCCCAAACCGTTGAACGCATTCCCCAGCGCCTGAAACCTCGGTAAGGATTCGCCCCGACCATGACGTCGGACCCTGTTCTCTCGATCCGCGCCGCCTCCAAGACTTTCGGGTCGCGCCGGGCGCTGGACGCCGTTTCGCTCGACGTGGGGCGCGGCGAGATGATCGCGCTCATCGGCCCGTCGGGCTCGGGCAAGTCCACCCTGCTGCGCTCGATCGACGGCCTGCAGACCGTGGACGAGGGGGAGGGCGTGATCACCGCCTTCGGCGGCCCTGTCCAGGCCAAGGGGCGGGTCAGCGACCAGGTGCGCAAGGCGCGCATCCGCATCGGCTTCATCGCCCAGCAGTTCAACCTGGTTGGCCGCCTGACCCTGTTCACCAATGTCGCCCTCGGCTCGCTGGGGCGGATCGGCACGATGCGGGGCCTGTTCGGGGCCTGGCCGGCCGAGACCAAGGCCGCGACCATGGCCGCCCTGCACCGGGTCGGCGTGGCCGACTACGCCGCCCAGCGCGCCAACACCCTGTCGGGCGGCCAGCAGCAGCGTGGCGCCATCGCCCGGGCCCTGGTCCAGAAGGCCAAGATCATCCTCGCCGACGAGCCGGTCGCCTCGCTCGACCCGGTCTCGGCGCGCAAGGTCATGGAGATCCTCCGTGATCTGAACAAGACCGACGGCCTGACCGTGGTCGTCACCCTGCACCAGGTCGACTACGCCCTGCGCTACTGCGACCGGGTGGTGGCGTTGAAGGCCGGCAGGAAGGTCTATGACGGCCCGACCAGCGGCCTGGGCCGCGACAAACTCATCGACATCTACGGCCCGGAATTCGAGGACGTATTCTGGGAAGGAGCCCCGCAATGATCCGCCGTCGTTTCGCTGTCGCCGCCGCCGGTCTGGCCGTGGTCCTGGCCCTGGCCGGGTGCTCGGAAAACAAGGCCGCCGGCCCGGCCGCGCCCAAGGACACGATCGTGTTCTCGATCCTGTCGACCGAGTCGGCCCAGAACATGGAGAGCTACTGGAAGCCCATCCTGGCCGACATGGAGGCGTCGACCGGCCTGAAGGTGAAGCCGTTCTTCTCGTCCAACTATTCGTCGCTGATCGTGGCCATGGGCGCCAAGCAGACCGACGTGGGCTGGTTCTCCAACGCCTCGGGCCTGGAGGCCGTGCGCCGCTCGGGCGGCGAGGTCTTCGCCCGCACCTTCGACCCCTCGGGGGTCGACGGCTACAAGTCGGTGATCATCGTCCCGGCCGACAGCAAGCTGACGGTCGAGGGGCTGCTGAAGTGCGACAGGACACTGAACTTCGGCATCGGCGACAAGAAGTCGACCTCGGGCACCCTGGCCCCGATGACCTATCTGTTCATCCCGGCCGACAAGAAGCCCGAGACCTGCTTCAAGACCGTGCTCAGCGCCAGCCATGACGCCAACCTGTTCGCGGTGGCCAACCACAAGCTGGACGCGGCGACCAACAACACCACGGCCCTGCGCCTGAACGAGTACGCCAAGGGCGGCGCCCAGGCCAAGAAGGTCAAGGTGATCTGGGAGTCGCCGACCCTGCCGGAGGATCCGATCGTCTGGCGCAAGGACCTCGACCCCGTCGTGAAGGAGAAGGTGCGCCAGTTCTTCCTGACCTACGGCCAAGGCGACACGCCGGTGGCGGCCCAGCAGCGCAAGAACCTGGCCCGGCTGTCGATGGGCGGCTTCAAGGCCGCCGACGACACCCACCTGCTGGTGGTGCGCGAGATGGAGGCCCTGGAGCAGGTGGGCCTGGCCCGCGAGTCCGGCGACCAGGCCAAGCTGGCCGCGGCCGAGAAGAACCTCGCCGGCATCAAGGCCGAACGCGTCGCCGCCGAGGGCAAGGCCGGCCTCGCCGCGCCGGCCAACTGACGACGCCCGAGTCTCTCATGAGCGACGTCATCCCGCCCCCGCCCAGCAAGCCGATCTCGGCCCGCGCCTTCGATCTGTTGCTGTGGGGCGGGGTGATCGCCCTGCTGGTGGTCAGCTTCAAGCCGGCCGAGATCGACAAGTTCCCGCAG
>Ga0102592_1002160_pt1 | contig 18172 bp, 21 predicted proteins | sample AraplaCol_mMF_r2_FD_76861 | JGI IMG/M metagenome (GOLD analysis project Ga0102592, IMG submission 76861) | Arabidopsis root microbial communities from North Carolina, USA - plate scrape MF_Col_mMF_r2 (SPADES assembly) (version 2) | ecosystem: Host-associated > Plants > Roots > Endosphere...
TCTCGAACGGTCATGGCTCGATGCTGCTCTACAGCCTTCTGTATCTGACCGGCTACGAGGATATGACCATCGATGAGATCAAGAATTTTCGCCAAATCGGTTCGCGAACAGCAGGACACCCAGAATACCATCACGCGACAGGCATCGAAACGACGACCGGTCCACTGGGGCAGGGGCTTGCCAACGGGGTCGGCATGGCCCTGGCCGAGCGGATTATGAACGCAAAGTTCGGCGACGATCTTTCGAACCACTACACCTACGTCTTCCATGGCGACGGTTGCCTGATGGAGGGCATTAGCCAGGAAGCCATCGCGCTCGCAGGACACCTGAAACTCGGGAAGCTCATCTATTTCTGGGATGACAACTCGATTTCCATCGACGGCGCGACCAGCCTCGCCGAGTCCGATGACCATCAGGCGCGTTTCCGCTCAGCCAACTGGCATGTCCTGCAGATCGACGGACACGATACCGATGCTATCAGGGCAGCGATCATTGAGGCGCAGAAGGTCACTGATCGTCCCTCGATGATCGCGTGCAAGACGATCATTGGCTTTGGCTTCCCGACCAAGGCCGGAACCCAGAAGGCACACAGCGATGCGCCGGGGGAGGAAGAGATTGCAGGCGCAAGAAAGCTCTTGGACTGGTCTTCGCCTCCGTTCGAGATTCCAAATGAACTGCTTGAGGCGTGGCGCTCCATTGGCTCAAAGGGGCAACACGCGCGGATGGCGTGGGCAGTACGCGTTCAAACCGCGAACGGTGAGATCCGCACGGAGTTCGCGCGCCGGATGAAAGGTGAGTTGCCGCACGACTGGCGCAAGTCGATCGAGGCGGCCAAAAGTGAGTTGCTGGCAAGCGAGAAGGATATGGCCACTCGCCAAGCCAGTGGTACCGTCCTTAATCACTTGGCCGAGGCCGTACCGGAGCTGATCGGAGGTTCAGCCGATCTGACGCCATCCAACAACACGAAAGCCAAGTCCCAGGTCGAGATCGCCCCCGGTCAGTATGCGGGCTCCTACATCCATTATGGCGTCCGCGAGCATGGTATGGCCGCCACGATCAATGGCATCGCCCTTCACGGGGGATTGATTCCGTACGGCGGCACGTTCCTGACATTCTCTGATTACGCGCGACCTGCCATTCGCCTTGCCGCCATGATGGAAATCCGCTCGATCTTTGTGATGACGCACGATTCTATCGGCTTGGGCGAAGATGGTCCGACCCATCAGCCAGTCGAGCATCTGTGCGCACTTCGCGCAATCCCAAGGCTCGCTGTTTACCGTCCGGGTGATCCGATTGAAACGGCAGAATGCTGGGAAGCAATTCTCGACGCTCCCCGCAGAGCTGCACTCATCGCACTGTCCCGGCAGCCAATGCCATTGCTGCGCAGGGACCCTGGAAGCGAAAACCTGTCAGCCAAAGGCGGGTACGTGCTGCTGGAAGCCGAAGGCGGCGAGCGTCAGCTGACTATCATGGCGACCGGCTCAGAACTCCATCTGGCAGTCCAAGCTCGGGATCGGCTGCAGACCGAAGGTATTCGGACCGCCGTCGTCTCGATGCCATGCCGACTCTTGTTCGAGGCTCAGACGCCCGAGTACAAGAGGAAGGTACTCGGCGCGGGATCTGCGAGGGTCGCTGTAGAGGCCGCCGTCCAGGATAGCTGGGACCGATATCTCGGGTTCAATGGTCGGTTCGTGGGTATGCATAGTTTCGGCGCATCCGGAAAGATAGACGACGTCTACAACAAGTTCGGCATCACAGTGGAGGCCGTGGTCAAAGCCAGCGGAGAAGCTCTGGCCGCCGGTTCTGCTTGACGAGGCTACTCACGTTGATCGTGTGCCCCAAGGTGCTCGTCCCATCTTGGGGGACCACGCATATCTTCTAACTCTTCGATGATAACGATCTAGTTTTTCGCCATTCCGTTTTACTAGGCGGCACCCCAACTAAGATCCCAAAATCCAAACGATTGGGCGTCGACGGTTGCCGTCGGCTTGGCCCGTGGGACAACAAGCATGACAAAGTCAAATGTAGAATTCGGCCTCGATACCTTTGGGGACGTAACACACGACGCCAACGGCCAGCCTGAAACGTATGCTCAGGTCATCCGGAATGTCATCAAGGAGGCCGTGGCAGCCGACCAGGTTGGGATCGATTTCTTCGGGATTGGCGAACACCATCGCGAGGATTTCGCGGTATCCAGCCCGGAAACTGTTCTTGCGGCCGTTGCGACGGTGACAGATAGGATCAAGCTGGGTTCGGCCGTCACGGTGCTGAGTTCGGACGACCCCGTGCGCGTTTATCAGCGGTTCGCAACTGTCGACGCAGCGTCCAACGGCCGCGCAGAGGTCATCCTGGGCAGGGGGTCTTTCACTGAGTCTTTCCCGCTCTTTGGGTATTCGTTGTCCGACTACGACAAGCTGTTTGAGGAGAAGGTCGAGCTTTTCGCCCAGCTCCTTGAGCAGAAGCCAGTTAGCTGGACGGGGATGACGCGGCCGCCTTTGAATGGTCAGCGCGTGTTTCCCCTTGTCGAGAAAGGCCCGCTGAAGACGTGGCTTGGCGTTGGCGGAAGCCCAGATTCCGTCATTCGTGCCGCGCAGTATGGACTTCCGATGATGCTAGCCATCATCGGTGGGAGCCCTTATCGTTTCAAGCCATTCGTCGATCTATATCGTAACGCCAATGAGCAGCTAAAGCATCCGGCAATTCCCGTTGGTGTTCATTCCCCGGGCTATATCGCCGAGACCGATGCCGCTGCAAAAGCGGAGTTCTGGCCGCATTTCCGCGCCATGCGAGATCGTATTGGCCGTGAACGGGGCTGGGGTCCTGTCAGCGAGAGAGACTACGAAGCCGAAATCGATCAGGGCTCGCTGTATGTCGGCTCACCGGAGAGCGTGGCCGCAAAGCTTGCGCCGGTTATCGAGAACCTTGGCATTCAGAGGTTCCAGCTGAAATACAGCATCGGAACGATGCCGCATGAGAAATTGGTCCAGAGCATCAGGCTATTCGGGGAAGAAGTGGTTCCAAGGGTGAAAACTACACTTGCCAAGGAAGTGGCAGCGTAGCCCCCAAGAGCCGGGGTCGATCGCTTCCGAGAAAGCTCTCGCCGCTCTCTTTGCCAGTATGGGTGAGGTTAGGGGCAGGCTGGAACTCCAGCCTGCCTCTTCCCCTGGGGGAAACAAAAAATACCGTTCCGGCGGTCAAAATTCGTGGGACAACTGAGGCGAGGGACCTCCAATCAGCAGTCCTTGTCGTCGGGTTCTACGTCAACTGCCTCGGGCTCACCACAGACTGTGAAATCGATAAGCTCGATTGGTACGTTTCCTCCAATCTGGAGCCATAGTTCCATCAATGGTCGTGATCTCGTAAAGCGCGCTGCCCCTCGGCATACAAACTCATCAGTTAACGACGACGTTCTCCTGCAGTCTCGCCCTCAAACCGGCTCATACCGTTCATTGGCGTCGCGCGTGAAAGATCTCTGTCACAACGGTATTATTCGAAACGGAAATACGCCCACGGTCACGACTTCTGAATGCCCGGCTACGGAGATTCAAGGCCTCTGACCCCGGCGTTTATCGTTTCGAGACAGGTAGCCGTTCACCGGCTCTCACCGCGCCATTCAGTCGATTGCCCGATGGCGCCAATGGGCAGACATAGCGGGGAGAATAGGCGCACGAAGGAAAGTAGGAGAAGTTGAAATCGAGTATCAATGCGCCGTCTGGACGGACAACTCCGAGATCCGCTCCCTTGATGGTGTCGAGGAGATATCGGCCACCGCCATATGTCTCGGTCCCTGAGGTCGCGTCGACAAACGGCAGGAACACGCCACCGCCGTACCCCTCAATCCAGTAAAGGGTTAATTCGCCGCCCAATCTAGCCTCCAGCCCCGATGTACGAGAGAACGCATGCATCGACAGGTCACCATCCACTCCTGTTGCGACGGTTATCCGTTCCGGCGTGACTGGGACAAGCTGTACCGTCAAGCGCAACGACGGATCATAAGAAAATGTCGTCGGCCCTTCGAACGTCTTGCGGTCCGCCAATTCAATTGGCGACTGAGGATGGTCGCGAAATAGGGTCGAACGGGTGTCGCACCAAAGCCTCCAGGCAGCAACTACGTCCGGGCTAGAACGTACCTCGTAGTAGAGATTTGCGATCTTCTCGCGCCATTCCCACAGGTGTTGTGTCTCGTTCAAATCATATCCTCCCATGCCGGAAATTTCGCCGCTCTCGTCATCGAAACGCTCGCCCAATCATCGCGGCGTAACTTTAAGCGATCACGCACTGATCCGAAAGATGCGGTCTAAACACCGCCAACAAACGAAGTCGGTGCACCGCCGGGGCCTCACAGCCTTGACGATGCAAACCGCCCTATGGTGCCACGCAACGAGGTTCGATTATGGTTCTCCTCTAAGCATCGTCGAGGCGAGTGGCCCCTGTTTCGGTCCCTGGTATTGAGCGCGAGAAGGCCCGCGCCGGCGTCATCGCGGCGTGACGCCTTGTTTGGGGGACCGCTAGGCACGCGCATGCGATGTCGGTCACGCGCAGGTCGTCGAAGTGCTGACAGGACGCCGGTGCTATGGCTGTCATCAGGGGAACACCAGCCGAGCCTTGACCCGCAACCCGGCATGCCGTGCTATAATGTGTGCAGGTAAACACAACAGAGAGTGTAGCATGAGTGCGACGATGACAATCCGTGTCTCGGAAGACACCTCGGCTAAGCTGACAAAGATTGCCGAAGGGACGAAGCGCAGCAAATCCTTCCTCGCGCGGGAGGCGGTCTCGGCATATGTCGAGCGCGAACTTGCCATTATTGAAGGCATCCAGCGGGCTGGCCGATGTGGCGGCTGGTCGCGTCATCCCGCACGAGCAAGCGATGGCTCAAGCCCGCCAGATAATTGCGGAAGCACGGCGCAAGAAATATGCTCTATCGGAGCGAGACTTTGAAAAACTGGATTTCAAGCTTCGAGAAAATCCTGAGTTCGAAGAGGTTCCGCTGAAGCGCTTCCGGCACAAACGAGCTTTCCGCTTTTATGGCACGCTGTGCGAGATAACCTTAGTGCAGGAGCGAGAGGGGCCCTTTACGCTCTTCTGGGGCGACGTTCCCTTCTGTGGGATACTCCGCTGCTGCATGGGATTATCTGGAAGTTGGTGGGGAGCCGACCTCGCTTGTATCTGCCAACAACCTCAAACGATACCGCGATCTCCATAAAGACACGCAGCCGCATCGCTGGCGTGACCCTCAAGCGTTAGAACCCTACGAATGACCGCGCAGGGCGAAAGTAGGACGGATAATCTGCAAGAAGCCCATCCCATTGGAGTTGCCAGTGATGACAAGCCCTCGGCCCGAGCTTGCCGATATTCAAGCCCTTGAGGAGGCCCTCCATCGCCCGGAAGTCAGGCGGTCGAGAGACGCAGTCGAAGCGTTGCTTGCAGAAGGATTTGTCGAATTCGGAGCATCCGGAACTGTGTATTCCCGCACAGAGATTGTCGAACTTCTGATTCACGAGGATGGCAATGACAATGATCGTCTCAGAACGACCAACTACACCCTGACGTCCATTTCTCACGACGCGGTGCTGTTGACCTACGAAAGTGAGCGCACCCAAAACGACGGGTCAAGGCGGCATGTTTTACGAAGCTCGATTTGGAAGCTTATCGGAGATCGGTGGCAGATGCTTTTCCACCGGGGCACGATCAAGCGAGGCTGAGTGCTGAGTTTAAATCGAGATACGCGGCAGGATGGCGCTGCATCGATTTCAATGTCGCCGAGGGTCTGTTGTTTGCCATTACTCGTGTCGGGGGGCGCTCGAATGGGTTCCTTGATCGCCTGGGTAGCAGATGCTAGCTTCCCAATGGGAACCTTACCGAACCTGCTGCCGGGTTGAAAGGTGTTCGAATCGATGACGTCCCTGTCCGGAGGTCGAAATGTAATCGGCAGACTTCGACGAGGATAAGGGATTTCCGATGTTCTATGAGACGATAAAGTTTTCTCCGCACAACGTGGCAGCTCTCAAAAAGGCGCTACGCAAGCGGTACCCAGCTATTGGCTCGTCGCATGGTGATGAGGCTATCGCAGCATCTTTCGGTTTCAGAACACATGCAGCGATGCGCGGAGTGTTGCAGCAGGTGAGTGGGGCCACCCGCCTCATAGTTCAAATAGACGCAAGCCTCCTTATGATGCGTCTTGAAGAACTGGGCTATAGCGGGCTCTCTGTCCAAGAATTGCGACGGACCATTCTGGAGGCACCGTATCCTGATCGATGGCTTGGGGACGAGTTGGAGCAATCACTGGTGCGACGCCGCATACCAGATGCGGCGAACGGCTAGACAATGTCAATAGTCCTACGTTCCGCGACAAAATCGGATGCAGCTTACCTGCTTGAACTGGAGGAGGTGTGCATGCGCAGTTACGCGGAAGCGTTGTGGGGCGACTGGAATCAGTCTGACACAGTGGAGAGCCTAGATGTGGCGGGTCACGAGGTGATTGAACTGAACGGCAAGGCCGTCGGGTGTATTGCCGCGATCTGGCACGAAGATCATATTTTCATAGAAAAACTCTATATAGCCCCCGCCTATCAAAGCAGGGGAATAGGGACCTATGTTTTGAACACCAAGTCTCACCAGGCAGCACAACATGGACTTCCTACGAAGCTCAGCGTCCTGAACACAAATCCTGCGGACCGATTCTATGAGCGAGCGGGGTTCGCACTAGAGGCGGAAACGCTCGAACGCCGCCGGTTTTCCAAGGCAGTACCAACATCCTGATTTCGCGCCGCGCCCAAGCCATGGTGCAAAGTCATGGTAGTCGCCTCCAGGAGCCTGGATCGGACCAGGGGCATGATGACCGGGCGGCGGCCGATCGTGGTTCGCGCCCGAGGCGGTTTCCTCGAAGATGCGGATATACTCGACCTTGCGTAGCGCGTCGAGCTGTGCCGCGACGGTTTGTTCGCGGGTGGAAACGCGCATAGCCGATCAGTGCCAACACTTCCTCATCACGCTGCGGCGCTCACATCGTATTCGAAATGAATGCGATCATAGGGAAACTCGATTCCATTCTCGGTCCGGTTGATGACACCAGCATTGACGAGAGTCGTCACGTCACGATGAACGGCCTGCACATCGCGGTTGACCCGACGCGCGACCTCGCGGATCGACAACGCCCCGTGTCCCGCGAGCGCCTTGACGATAACGAGGCGGGAAGGCGCGAGCACTCGGTGCATGTCATCGTAGGAGGTGAAGTTGACCGAAGGTACGGCCTCTGCTGTCTCCCCTGCAAGCGCCCGCCTTCCGGCCTCGACAAAGCGAGCCTTGGCATCCGCTATGGTACTCAAGCGCACAGTCAAAGTTGTCATCTGAGCATCCTTTCCATGTCAGCTTGGAAGGCATCGTAAAGTGATTCAAGGGACGTAAATTCGATGGCTTCTTCGCGGTTACCTAAGTGCCGGTGATCGCCTTTCCCGCGCTCATTGTCGTAGCGGAGAACGCACTCACCGTTCACAACGAAGGCCAGCCGATACTGGTGCGTGCTGCCCGGAACCGGGTTGGGTAGGTGCCATAACACGACCTCAAAATAAGTCTGGTCATTGATCACCGTTCGCGATTTCTCGATCAGTCTGGCCTTCATGTTGTCATTGATAACAACACTCTGGCGTTGTTGTCAATAACAACGCTCTCAATGGATGGACAGCGCATCCGACGATCTCTTGAGTGAGTAGGACCTGCCGCCGGGACGGTCGGTTTTCAAGCAAAGCGTCAAGATGAGTGCGGCCTGTCGACAGTCGCAAGGACGGTTTCATCGCCGAGGTTCCCGGACGAACCGGCGTTGATCAAACCAACGGTCGCTGGCGGCAACGATGTCGAACTGAGATTGAGTGGCATGTTGCGGTGCAAGTGAAAGGTCGCGCTACACTTCGATGTAGCGCGAGAACGCAACAGCTAAATGACCGTTCACGCCGGTTTCGAACGATTGTCCTGAAAGGTCATTAGAACCGAAAAAGCAACAGCTTCAAAACCGCTCTGCTGTTCCAAAGAGTGCGGTTTCGGCACTGAAGCTGGGTGAGTGAGTGACGCGCTACCTCTGCTCTGCAAGGGTTTGTGCCGCCGTTAGGCTGCGGGGTGTTGCGGTGGACAAATTGGGCGGTTTGTTGCTTTTCACATTGCCTGCATTTGCAACAAAGATGAGGATGTTGCTTACCAATGCAACTGCCTCTGTTGCTTCTCCTTCGCCACGAAGACCATATCCTTCAAGTTGCCAACTACGACAAGCCGTTGCCCTGAACGTGCCGATATCCGATCCCTTGAGGAAAGCGTCGGCGGTTAGACAGTCAGTAGAAAGCGACGCTGAACGATATCTTCTCTCCGGGACCTGGAGAAAATCTGAACGTCTTCCAGCCGAGTGAAACCCAGCCGCGTAAGGATCGCCGCTGAAGCTGCGTTGTCGTCCGCGCAGCCGGCCCTCAATGAGATCAGACCGACGTCTTCTACAGCGAATCGAACCAGCCGTTCAGCAGCCTCTAGGCCGAGCCCGCAGCCCCAACTGGCTTGGTCAAGCCAGTAGCCGATTTCGCCCTGACCTTCGGCCACGTCGAAGACGTCGCAGATGCCAATCAAACGGCTGTCAAGGGTGACCGCTAGTCGGTAGGCGGAGCCTTGGTGCCACTCCTCGGCATGACCGGTGAACCAGTTGGTCATTTTTTCGACGTCAGGCGGAATCGTTGCCCATACGAGATTGCGGGCGACATCATGGTTGGACCTGATCTCGACGGCGCGTTCGATATCGGCGGGCACCGTGGGACGTAGCACGAGGCGTTCGGTGAGCAAACGGACGGAACGATCAGAAGTCACTACCGGCCTCCAGATTGGCTTCGAACAATTACCATCTCCAGTGAAGGCAGGGAAGGGCACAGGTCAGTCGGGTCATGACGGCCTAGCTGACCGTGACCTGGTTCAATATCTAAAGGCGAGACCATGATCTGGTTCCAGCGCCTTTGGGGTCAGGACGATGACCTCGTTGAGATGATCAGCTTCACGAACACCATGTTGTCTTTTTTGGAGCCGAGCAAATGGAGTTAATGATAGCGCCATCCTGAAGGAAGTGCTCGATTGCAGCGACGTCCAGAAGCAACTAGGAATAATCAAGCACGACCTGGTAGAATTCGAAGGCGCATCCACGGGGAGAGAATTGAAGCTCAAATACGGTCTAATATTTCTGGCCGTCGCTGCTGTGTTCGGTTGGGGCAACACGAAGGTTTTGAACCACTGGGACCGCAATAAGGATCCGGACCGCTTGGCGTTCATTCTAAACATTTCTCGGGTGCCGCCGTCGGTTCGCAACCTTGACTGCAACGCCAACGCCACCACTGACGTTATCGTCACCTGCTCGTTTGCGATTGACCCACGCGAGTTCGACAAGGCGCTGTCTGGTTGGCAATTTGCGGACAAGAAAGCTTTGGGGAAGCGTGCCTTTTACGACCTTGAGGCAGCCGACGGACACGTCTGGCTCATGGGGAATAAGGAAGGCACAACAATCGTCGCTGAACGATATGAAGAATAATTCTGCAGGATTTTCCACGCCCGACAGAGCATCGCTGTCCGGGCGACCGGCCTGCCAGGTGCGTTCATTTGGATGGTCAGGTAGGTGCTGTTGGCGCAAAGATCGGCAATAAACATCGGCAAGTCTCACCTTGTGACCTAGGATAAGTAGCTGATTTATCTTCATAACATGGATGCTAAAGATCGGCAAAAATCCCAACATGGGGCAAATTTCGAAAATCGGCAATCAACATCGGCAATTTTCTTGAAATAAGCAGGTTAACCCACTAAATATCATCGTGTTTTAGAGTTTCAAAGATCGGCAAGAATTGGCAGAAGAAGTTCCAACCCGCATTGAACCGGCTTTTTTCGAGGATAGCATTCCTTCCTCGATCTCTGATCTCGTTGTGGAGATTCAGGCAGCATCTGCAAAGCTCGGCCAGGGCCTTCACAACGACTCGGCCTTCGAGCTGTCCGATCTCGTAAGGGTAATGAACTGCTACTACTCAAACTTGATCGAAGGTCACAATACACGTCCCAAGGACATCGAGCGAGCACTAGCGGGCGTTGAGATTGAAGAGGCCACTCGTCCGCTGGCCTTGGAAGCAAGGGCACATGTAATCGTTCAGCGGGAAATTGATCGCTTGAACAGAAATGGCACATTGCCTCCACCGACATCGTCCGAGTTCATCGTTTGGGTACATCGCCGCTTCTATGAGGAGATGCCGGAGGAATTCCGCTTCGTCGAAGGCCGTGAAGGACCTAAGGTCGAGATCGTTCCAGGCGCGTTCAGATCAAAGAGCGCCGACGATGTTTCCGTCGGTCGACACCAGCCGCCGTCCTCTCAATATGTGAAAGCGTTCATGGACTACTTTTCCAAGCGCTACGCGTCCACCCAGGTGGGGGCGACAACCAAGATTGTTGCCATCGCTGCCGCGCATCACCGGCTTAACTTCATCCATCCGTTTATGGACGGAAACGGTCGGGTGAGCCGATTGATGTCGCACGCTATGGCTCAGGAAGCAGGTGTAGGCGGGAAAGGATTGTGGTCGATCTCGCGTGGTCTAGCCCGTGGACTGAAGGACAAGGGCGAGTACAAAAGGCTGATGGATCATGCCGACCAGCAACGCATGAACGATAGAGACGGTCGAGGAAACCTGTCCGCAAAGGCTCTGCAAGACTATTGCGAATGGTTCTTGTCGGTGGCCCTCGACCAGATTCAGTTTTCCAATGCTGTATTCTCTTTTGACACGCTCGAAAGCCGTTACCGCAAATTGGTAGAAGATGTTATCGACGACAAGCGTGCTCCGGACGTCATCTCAGCCGTCCTCAAACATGGCTCGATAAATCGCGGCGATATTGGCTTTATCACGAAGTCGCCCGACCGTACTGCGCGGAACACATTGAAGGCGCTGCTCGATCATGGTTTCCTGAAGTCCGCTTCGCCGAAGACACCCGTACGCTTAGCCTTCCCGCTAGACTACCGCGAGCGGCTGTTCCCCAACCTTTTCACGGAAGGGGAGATTGCCGCCCCAAAGCCCTCTGTCCCGTCGTTCCTTGCTCAGAAGCGTACACAGGAGGTGGCCAAACGGTCCCACTTTCCGCCGCGCTTCGATGAAGATGAGGAGTTCCAAAAACGTGTTACCGGAATTGTGGCATTACAGAAGTTGGTTGGCGCGAGAAGTACACTTGGCAAAATTGCGGCTCAAGAACTCGCAACTACTGAACCAGCAAGGGTGGACTGGAAAGCTGTCGAGGATCGCGTGATCGCCGAAGGCATCGGAGAGCACGGTCAATCTCGTGCAGAAGTCATTCAAGCGCTAAGCGAACATAGCCCTGGCGCAGTGTCGGACAAGCAGAAGGACGATATTGAGAAACGCGTATTTGCTGCCGCACCAGCGTTGGTGGCGAAATACAATAAGCGCATCATGGACAGAAAGCCAAGGCGTTAAGTTTGGGAAAACTCGGAATTCGATTTTCAGCCAAAAGCAACACCCGTAAAATGACCTCCGCGTTCCATAAGATAGATTATCTGATTTGTGAGTGTAAGAGCTATTTAGTAATGCGACAGTTGGGCCAGTTAGAGATGCGACAGTCTCGCCTTTCGACGCACTGGTCAAATCCAACGTTGGGAGCAAGGATGACGATCTTCAGCCTGGTCGAGACCATGAACGGTCGGAGTCGTGATGTCTTGTTTGATCACCATGTCGCAGAAAGAGTTGCATCGTCTTGAACTTATCCAGAAGATCCGTGACCAACGCCTAAGCGTTGTCCAGGCTGCCGAACGGCTCGACCTCAGTCGAAGTCAGGTCCATCGGCTGCTGCGGGCCTATGACCGGGATGGTCCGGCCGGCCTTGTTTCAAAGAAGCGATCACGACCAAGCAACCGGCGCCATAGCGAAGAGTTTCGCAATGCGGTGCTGGATTTGATCCGCGAGCGCTATCTGGATTTCGGTCCGACGCTGGCACGCGAGAAGCTGCTCGAGTTGCACCAGATTTCGGTCGCCAAGGAGACGCTGCGGCAATGGATGACCGAGGCTGGCATCTGGATTTCGCGTCGTGAACGCAAGAAACGGGTTTTCCAGCCACGTGGTCGGCGCGACTGCTTTGGCGAACTGGTGCAGATCGACGGATCGCATCACTGGTGGTTGTCTAATCGCATTCCAGCCGTCAAGCGGGTTTGAGCATTCAGCGACCCTGCCGGCTTGCGCGACAGGCAACCCGGCTGAACTGATTGGATGGATCTGCCCTCACCGGCCATGTTCTTCAGAGCTATCCAGTGCTGGGAGCAGGGTTGTCTCCGCGGTCGACAAATGTCGCCGCACTATGGTTTTCGCAGGTGGATCTTCCTAATGTTCGAGGCGCAGTCTCAACGAGCTGCAGCCACCAGAAGCGGAATGATCCAACCCACGTCCGCAGCAGGGACGCTCAGCACCAAAGTTAGATGGCGCGCTGAGGGATGAAGGCGTCGCCTATATGGTCGCGCCAGTCGATGCGTTGAACACTTCTCCCGTCCTGAGCATGCTGTGCATGATGACCGCAAGCTTTCGGGCAACCGCCACCGCGGCGCGCTTGAAGCCAAGGCGCTCCGCCAGTTTAAGTCCCCAGCTCTTGAGACTGCTCTCGGTCCTGGCACTGGTTCTCGTCAAAAGCACCGTCGCCGCTTCATAAAGCAGCCCCCGTAAACGATTGTCCCCTTCGCGAGATATGGCCGTCATAGTCGACCTCGCCTGATTGATATCGCCGCGTTGTCAGCCCAAGCCAGGCGCCAACCGAGCGCGACGTTCGAAAGTTTTCCGGATTTTCAATTGCCGTAACGTAGGACACCGCTGTGACCGCGCCGACTCCCGGAATTGTCATCAAGAGCTTCGCGGCTTGGCTCGCACGTGCCGCTATCAGCAACTGGCGACTAAGATCGGCTGCGCGTTTGCGGATATCGTGCCACGCCTCCAAAAGAGGCAAGATAATCTTCGCAAGCTCGCTGTTCCCATCCAAAAGCTTCCGCACATCGCCATCAAACACTCGACCCTTCGCTTTCGGGATGATCAGACCGAAGGTCTTCATCAGGCCGCGGATTTGATTGCCAAGTTGCGTTGAGATGTACAAGAGCTGTTCCCGGGCAGCCACCAATGTGCGGGCCCTCATAGCATCAAACGACTTGACGCGAACCGCTTTGTAAAAGCCTGCTTCAGCGAGTTGCGCTAAACCATCCGCATCGTTGGCATCGGTCTTGTTGAGCGTTTCGTTCAATACCTTCTGCGCGTGCCGCGCTTCAATGCAGATCGCCGGCAACCCCTCGCCCGTCAGCGCGTGATAGAACCACGTCGACAGCGGTCCCGTTTCGAATACGATGCGCTGCGCGCGAGGAGCTTTTTTGCGGATTATCTGCACGAGAAGTTTGGGATCTGAAGGACATTTCCCCCGCCAGATCCGTTTCCCATCTTCCCGGATCGAAATTGCGGTGTCTTTCAATGAAACATCAAGGCCAATATATTGGTTCACGGTTGCCTCCATCCGATGTTTGGGCCCGGTTCCAATCGAGAGCCCGTTTTTCCATCCTATCGGGGGCAACCACCCTCACAAGCCAAAAGCCAGAGACGGTCGCGCCGCGATTACTCCATGTTCGAGAACCGCGGCCCCAAATGCGCCCTGCTCGTCTATATCGATGACGCCACCGGCAAGCTATTGCACCTGCGTTTCGCCGGATCGGAGAATACGTTCGACTATCTGCATGCGACAAAGGATTATCTGCAGCAGTGGGGCAAGCCGTTGGCTTTCTACAGCGACAAACATGGTGTCTTTCGATCGACGCATCCGTCGAAGAAGGACAGGACAAGCGGTCTGACGCAGTTCGGCCGGGCGCTTTATGAGCTCAACATCGATATCATCTGCGCCAACACCCCTCAGGCCAAGGGTCGGGTGGAACGTGCCAACCAGACATTGCAGGATCGGCTTGTGAAGGAATTACGGCTTCGCGGCATTGATACGATCGAAGCTGCCAATTCCTATGCGCCTGAGTTCATTGCGGATTTCAACACTCGCTTTGGCAAGCAACCACGCAATCCAAAGGACATGCACCGACCGCTGGCCAACCACGAGAACCTCGATGGCGCCATGTGCCGGAACGAAGTCCGCACGCTGTCGCAATCTCTGACGCTACGCTACGACAAGGTGCTGTTCATTCTCGATCCGACCGAGATTTCCAGGCCACTGGCTGGCCAGAAAGTGATCGTCTGCGACTACCCGGACGGACGGCTCGAGATCATGCACGAGAGCTTTTCCCTGCCCTACAGGACCTTCGATACGTTGCGCTCGGTGCATCGTGCGGAGGTCGTCGACAACAAGCGGCTGGACGACATGCTGTCGATCGTCGCCGAGTTGCAAGCCGGCCGAGAACAGCAACGCAGCAAGAGTGGTCCCCGACGCACCGGGCAGAAGGATCATATGTTTGGCATTCGGGACGGTAGCACCGCCAACGGCTATCAGAAGCGGGGACGCAAGCCGAGGACAGATTACATGAACGATCCGGCGGTGATTGCACGGCGAGAGAAAGCGTTATCGAGGCAACCAGCGGCGGAATAAAGATCGTCAGTGCACGCCGATGTCGCTTTGCGTATCCGATTCCAGCTGCAGGCATGCGGACCAAAGCGGTGTCTTGTGGAAGGATCCGTCCTGGAAGAGTGTGAGGCCCTCTCTTGCTTCAAAGAGCAAGCCGAGCCAGCACAAGCGCCGTAAGACGCCGTATTTTAGATCGGATTTCAGCTTCCAGGCTTCCAGGGTCATTTCGGTTTCCGAAAGAGGCGCCAGATCTGGATAGAGGATTTTCACAACCTCCATTGGCGTGCAACCTTCTCTGGCCTTGATATTGAGAAGATTGAGGAACATGCGCCACCAGCGCAACCGCGCTTGCACCTCCTCTTCCCGTTCGGTGGCGTGGATGTAGGAATAGAGATAATCCGTGGCGACCAGATCGAAGAAGCCGTTAGGGTTCACCAGAAACTCGCGGCCGCGTCTGGTTGGCAGCAGCACATCCTTTTTCCGACGAAGCAGCTTCAGATGACGGGTCATGTCGCGCACGACCCAGAGCGGCGGCATGTCGCGTTCATTGAGCACCTTGTGCATGCTGTAGAGGTCTTCGGCTGTAAAGTCGGGCCAGAGGAAGTTAACGGCGGCCCAATGCACGAACTTGCGGTTCATGGCGCCGGTTGCCGTCAATCCTATGCCACCCTCACCGTCAGCATAGGCAACCGAAAGAAGCATGCCGCGAAGAAGTGGTGACAGCGCGGCGATGTCGACGTCCCCCTGCAGGTTGATTTCCGGAAGCATCGTGTGGCTTTGATCCCCAACTGCGCCATGAAAGTCCCAGCGAGTATCGAGCGGTAAAAGAACAATTGCTAGTGAGAAAGCTAAAGCCGAAGGGGTATGTTATCACCCGCCCCCGCTCCGCCCTTTCAACCCGGCCCAGCCGGTCGGATCGGGGGCTGATCTCCCTGCCCCGTAGTAGCCTTTAAGCCCTTGTTGCATTTACATTAGAAGTCACACCGCAAAGTTAAAATGTCCTGTTTCTGCAAAGTAAAAATGTCACTCTCTCCCCGGTTTTGATGACGGCGGAGATTGCAGATGGGACTGATTGCGATGAGCGAGCGTGATCTGCAGCGGATCGAGATTTTGTCGAAGGTGATCGACGGCCGGATGACCATGGTGTCGGCGGCGCATGTGCTTGATCTGAGCACCCGCCAGGTCCGTCGGCTTCTGCAACGGATGTGCGCGGACGGCGCGGCGTCGATCCGGCACAAGGCGATTGGCCGACCGTCGAACAACCGGATCAGCGACGGCGTTCGCGATTATGCGGTAACGCTGGTTGGCGAGCGCTATGCGGGTTTCGGGCCGCCGACCTTGGCAGCCGAAGCCGACCCATTTCATGAAGTCGTCGCGCTTGCTCCACGCGTGCCAGTGGGCCATGTGTTCCGGGAGGCAGCGGCCGAGCGCATAGGCGATCCGGCCTTCTGTCGCGATCTTCCGAACGATCTCGACCTTGCGATGCGCCGCCATCAGTTCCTCGTCCGGAGCTGGCTTCTGGGCTGCATAAGAAGCGTCCGCGTACGACCGAAGCGAGGCGGCCAGCTGCACCTCCTGCTTTGATTTCGGCGCTGGCTGGATCGGCTCGGCCGCCGGGACTGCCTCAACGACCACTTGATCCTGCTTTTTCTTCCAGAACATGCACCCCCCTCGTTTCCACAACCATAGCATCATGTCTTCGGTTGAGGCAGGGGCTTGCGAAGCACTTGCCTTATGTGCCGCCGGCGGCAATCCTGTCATGGTGGAGCCGGACCCCACGCAGGATAGATTTCCCTTACTGCAAGCCTCATGGAGGCAGTTCATTGACTGCGAGGGTTCGTGGTCGGAGTGTCGGCGCGATATCAAAAAGGCTGTCTTCCGGAGGCAGCCTTTTCCTCTTCTACCGCCTCCTGAAAACATTGCCGACCCGATACAGGTCGTAGGCAATGCAGACGCTCTGGACCATCCGATGATGCAGGTAGAGCCGATCGTCGAAGTCGGCCGACACCACTGCACCAGCCTCGATCCTAAAGACCTCATGAGGTTCCAGCCCGCTGTTGTCGAGCAGCAGGGCTTCATCCGCCTGCTTCAGCGCCGCCGCCAGCTTTTCCAAGGATCCTTCATATCGCCTGCGGATGTCGTCCTCGGGGATGTCGTGGCCGCCAGCTTCGACACGCTGCCTGACGCGCTCGATGTTCCTTTCGACCGTATCCAGGGCAACGTAATAAAGGCCGACCGAAAACCCGGCCGCCTTCGCGTCGCGCATCAGGTTGATGGACTGCTGGCTGCTCAGGGTGGTCTCGTAAATGAACGATGTCTTCGTTTCGATCATCTCAGCGAGCTTGCGGATTGCCGCCCTGCCCGCTGCCATGCCCGCCGCTCGGCCGTCACTGGTTCCGGTCAGCTCCTTGGCGATCTCATCGGCATTGATCCAAACGCCGTCGGGCTGCAGCTTCGCATAGGCGCTGGACTTGCCGGACCCATTAGGGCCGCCGAGAATGATGCATGATGGCTGAGACAATTACTGCCTCGCGGCAGCAGCAGGAACACGGATGTCCTCGTGTTCGGCGCGATCCTTGGCCTCGTTTTCGAGATCCCGGTCGGAGATCGGCAAGCCCAGACGACGGCGCTCGGCAATTGCTTCCCGGCCGATCTGCATCAGGGCTTCCTTGTTTTCATCGTACTTCTTCAGAAGCATGGTCGATCTCCTATACCTTCAATATAGCGCTTCACGCCCCTGTCGGCAAATATCGCTTGTCTCAGGTTCCGCCGACGGCAACACTTATTGCCACACGCCGCGGGAGACGGCCTTGAAGCCCTTGGGCATCTTCCGTTTCTTGCTCTGACCTTGATCCCGCGGGTCACCCTGCGGGGTTCTTTTTTCCGTGCATCCCAATCCGGAAATCGATAGGCGGCAGTCCCTCTATCGGCTCTTCCTCAGGATCGTCGTCTTCGTCCGCGAAAGCACCCGGTGGCAATTGCGCCGCGATCCTGTTCGAGTTCATCCGGAAAAGGACACTGTTGGCCTTGAGCGCAAGCTGCCTCACGATCTCGCGCAGCTTCTCGTGATCCCCACTCCCCTCCTCGGCCGCGTGCAGCTCCCGTACGAGATCAATGATCGGATCTGGCACCAGGTTCGCGATCTGCTCGACGGTCAATTCCCCAGTCATGCCCCCTGTCCTTCTACTCTCTCAGCTTCGCTGATCTTCGGAGGTGGCGGCGAATGCCGAACCATCAGCAGCGCCACCGCCTCTTCCGCACCGATCGTCGGCATCTCGAGATAGATAGTTCGCCCTACCAGCGTTTTTCCGATACCTGCTGGATCAGGTCGAACAACGCCGACCCCAGCAGCAGAAATTGCCTATAAGAAGGCGATCAAAAGCCGGTTCGGAAGCAGGCCGCCGACCGTCGAGCAAGCGGTCGAGGCAATCGCACATGAACGTGGCGAGGTCATCGTTTCTAATGGAGCGGCGGCGGCCAATGCCCTTGGGCTCACGACGCAGGTTCCGGTTCGCTCCATCTACCTGACCTCTGGCCGCAGCCGGACGATGAATGTCGGAAGCCAAAAGGTCGAGCTCAAGCACGT
>Ga0102592_1002164_pt1 | contig 18147 bp, 7 predicted proteins | sample AraplaCol_mMF_r2_FD_76861 | JGI IMG/M metagenome (GOLD analysis project Ga0102592, IMG submission 76861) | Arabidopsis root microbial communities from North Carolina, USA - plate scrape MF_Col_mMF_r2 (SPADES assembly) (version 2) | ecosystem: Host-associated > Plants > Roots > Endosphere | place...
CCTATACCAACAGCCAGCTCAAAGTAGTAGTGAAAGGCGCAGACGCCAGTGGTAGCGCCATCTATCCTGCGTATCCCAGCGGCGCCATCATAGACGGCTGGCAACGCATAGAGCAGGTAGTTGACCTACCCAACGGCACGGAAGCACTTTCGCTGATTCTGCTGAATGCTAACGGTACTGCATACTTTGATGATATACGTGTCCATCCATACAATGCCAACATGAAGTCCTTTGTCTACGATGCGCAAAACCTGCGCCTCATGGCCGAGCTGGATGAAAATAACTACGCCACTTTCTACGAGTATGATGACGATGGTACTTTGACCCGTGTAAAGAAAGAAACGGAGAGAGGCGTGAAAACAATTAAGGAAACGAGAAGTGCTTTGATAAAAGAAGCAGCAGATGCAGACCCCAATATTGAGAATTAATATGAAGATGCGCAGGATATTTTTGATGACCGCAGTATTGCTGCTTGCCGTGATCCGGCTGCAGGTAAGGGCGCAGGCCGCCAGTGACACCGCCGCGCTGTTTGCTGAAATGAAACAGATGCAGGAGGTCTACAACCGCAGCCTGTCGTTCAATATGAGAATTACCTATGCCAGCGAAAAGCAGCCGGGCGCTGTACAGGACTCGGCAGCAGGAGGGATAGCGTATGCAGGCGCCAACTACCACTATTGGCTGGATAGCGTGGAAACCTTTGTCAATAAAAGTTATAGCATTACCCTGTTTAAAAAGGACAAGGTAATGTACCTGTCAAAGCCCTCTGCTATGGGGCCGGCGCTGGACCCCGTACAACAAATGCGCGCGGTGCTGCAGAAAACCGGCTATAAAAGTTGCCGCATTACGCAGCAGGGCGGCGTTAAAACAGTGCATATCGATTTCGGACCAGACGGGGCCTACCGGGAAATGGATATGAGCATTGAAAAGAAGACCGGCTATGTTACATCCATGCGGTATGTGGTGAAGACGGCCATGTTGATGGGACAGAGTGCTGCACTTAGTGCAGATCAGGTCAATACAGCGTACGGAGAGTATGCCATCGTGCAAACGGTATTTGATCACTATCAGCTGCTTCCGGCAGATTATGCCGGCTTTTATGAAAGCAGCTTCTTTTATAAAGACGGACAGGAGTTCAAAACTACTGCCGCTTACAACGATTATAAAATTTTTACAGGATCGCCTAACCTATAGAATATGAGCCCTATTTTGAAGAAACTGACCGGTATATGCTTTTTATGGATGCTATTGCTGGCGGTTGTTAATAAAGTACAGGCACAAACCAGCCCCGGAATTGTACTGAAGAATGTACTGGATGGCGCCAAAGGCCAGCTGGCAAAAGACTCTTCGGTTACAGTACAGGATAGCGATTATTTCGATGAAGCGCTCCGTAGTAAGCTGGATACACCTTATCCGGTGCGAAATGTCGTTACCCTGAGGATCAATGAATTTTCACCGCTTTATCTGGCTGCAGCGTTCAGTGCTACGGCGCATGTGCGTATCACGTATACAACGCCGCAGATGAATGAAGAGACAATTGAGCAGGACCTCACGATCAACTACGATACAGCTAACACATATACCATGCGCAGCAGCTTTGTATTTGCCCATGCGCATAAAGTAAAGGTGGAGATCATGAGCATCACCACGGATGCCGCTGCCAATGTGCTTCCCGCTCTTATGCTGGAGAACGCGATTGAATTGCACCCGGTGTATAAGTGGTCATGTACCGACAATGCTGTAGAGGGATTTCATGCAAACACTACACCCAACACTGATTCTACAGATGAACTGCAGGTAAGCTGGGACGTGGCCACCGGCGCTGATGTGTACGACCTGGAATGGGCATATATAGACTCCAGCGCCCTGTCGCACTACGGCAGCCCTGTAAATGCAGACCTGGTGTTCGCCTATAACAGCACCCGTGTAACAATCGCCGGTAACTCCTACAGGATCCCCTTGCTGTATGATGATGGCGGTATCTTATACTACCGCGTTAGAGCAGTGCAGGAGAAAGGGAATAACCGGCGTCTGGAATCGGTCTGGAGCTCATATTTCGCCGGCGGTTTAGGTGCTTACAGTTTCATGGGCCATCAGCGCCTGTTGAACTGGCAGTCCTCCATTGCCTATGCAGAAGATGGTAAACGCAAGGTAACCGTACAGTATTTTGACGGTAGCCTCAGAAGCCGCCAAACTGTAACGAAAGATAATAATACCGATACCACTATTGTTGCGGAAACGGCCTATGATTACCAGGGCCGCCCGGCTATACAGGTATTGCCTGCGCCTACACTCAGCAATGTGCTCAAGTTCACACGTAACCTGAACAGGGATATTAACGGCTCGGAGTACGACAAAGACCATTACGATTACCTGGCGACGCCCGAAGATTACCTGACGGCCAGCGCTGCGCCGATGGATACTACATCCGGCGCCAACCGTTACTATTCTTCGCAGAACCCTGATAAGAATAATGGTTTCAATAAATACATCCCTAAAGCAGAAGGTTATGCCTTCACCGAAACGCAATACACCCAGGATAATACCGGTCGTATCGCCAAACAAAGCGGGGTAGGGCCCAGCTTCAAAATAGGCAGCAACCATGAAACGCAATATTTTTATGGCTCACCTTCCCAGGAAGATCTGTATGCATTGTTTGGTACGGAAGTAGGCGATGTTACCCATTATTTCAAGAACATGGTGGCAGACGCCAACGGTCAGTACGCTGTAACATACCAGGACATGCACGGTCGTACCATTGCTACCGCCTTGCTGGGATCACCTGAAAACACCGGCCTGTCTGATCTGCCTAACAAAGAGACCAGAACAGTGACCGACAGTCTTTCCGGCCCGGGTAAGAATACCCTGAAAGACCTGGTAATGGAAAGCAAGAGCTCTTTGCTGGTAGGAGAGGATAGCACCTATCATTTTATCTATATATTACCCAAACCTGTGCTCAGAAAACCGGGTTGCGACGGAGACACCATCTGCTATGCCGGCTTATATGATCTGAACATCAGGATAACGGATAACGTATACAACCAGCACCTGCCTGGAAAACAACCCTTCGACACATCCTTCCATAATTACACCGGTGGCAACGTGCTGCCTGACTGTAATTCTACACCGGATACGATCAGGTTCGATCTCTTGCTGAAGAAAGGTAATTATGAGATCACCAAGTCGCTTGCAGTGAACAAGCAGGGAATGGAGTATTACCGGGATAGTCTCTTCCTGACCACCAATGTATGCACCTCGCTGGATGAAGAGATTGAAAAGCAGAAGATAATACAGCGTACCGTGAGCTGTTTTCCTGATTGCGCAAGTTGCAAAGCCAACCTGGGCAGCTGGGATAATTTCCGTGTGAAGTATGTGGTGGATGCCGGTAATAATATAGCAGATACGGCTCTTTTCAGGGAGGAAGCGCTTGCCGCTTATCAAAGCGCGGTGGAGGCTTGTAGGTCCCTCTGCGATGAGAATACAGAATCAGACGATATCAGGGCTTTAATGCTGGCAGACGTGTCTGCGCCTTCAGGTCAGTATGCCAATCCTGCTATTGATTCTCTCTACCCGCATTCTATATTCTATAAACCCAATGCAGATGCAAAATCTCCCTATCAGCGGGATGATATAGTGTACCTGGATGAAGCAGGCAAGCCGGATCTGGTATATGATGATCTTTCCGGTCTCTATGTAAAGCCCCAGCAATTGAATAAAGAGCAGTTCGGAGCCCTGTTCAAACCATCCTGGGCAGCCGCGCTGCTGCAGTTCCACCCGGAATACTGCAAGCTGACGGAATATGAGAAATACCAGGCCAGCAGCCTTTGGGACAGGAGGATGGAGAAGATAGATACCTATCAGCAGGCAAAAGACTCCGGTTTCCTGAACCCTGCGGGTAACGTCTCGCTGTTCCCTGCAAATAATATTGATCCCTTATTATCACAGTTGTCAGCCGCACAACGCAATGAATTTACCAATAAGCTGATCACCTATGTAAAGGATGGGAATAATCCGTCGTACTCTATGTGGAGCGTTGCAACGATCAGTGTAAAATGTGGCAGCTATGATGATGATAAAGGTTGTCCTGCCCTGTACAATACCACTGAAAAAGCATTTGACGAGGTCATGCTGTGCCAGGGAGACCGGGATATGGCATGGCGTTCTTTCCGGCAGTCTTACCTGCGGGAGAAACGTCTGCTGTTGGAATCCCTGATTCCCAACTGCGGCCCAACAAATAAAGAGCTCGCAGACGCAGAGGTGCCAAAGATTCCCCGGTTTTATACTACCAGTGGCGCTGTTGAAAGTGCCGGCCTGAATAATCTTCCGACAACCGAGAAAGGGGCCAAAAGTTATTCCGATGGTCAACTGCTACAGCTTGTTGCTGACAACTGCCACGCCTATGTGGAATATTGGGTGCACCAACTGGCGCCATGTTATGGAGAAGCTGTAGTGAGGGACGAGCTTGCTCCCCAGTTGGAGTTAGTGTGTAGGGAAGGAGGAGATCTGAATCACCTGAGAGGAGCCAGTACTGTGCGGCCCAGCAGCACCTACAATTACAGGAGCTTTGCGGATGTAATAAATGCCTTTAACCAAACGCATAGCCATCCCGCGGATCAATACCTGTGCAATGCTGAACTGCTGGCAATCCCTCAACCTTATGATAAGCAGACGGCTTATGTGGATAATATATCCTATACCAAACCAACGGAATGCGAATGTAGTAACCTGAGCAATCTGCAGCGCGAATACCAGGCCCTGAAGAAACCGCAGGACAGCACTTTCTCCGCCTATTTGTTCCGTACAAGAAATGTAAAGATCCCGCAGTCAAACCTGGATGCCCTGCTGGACGCCTGTACGGCACCCGCCAACTCTTGCACCTGGCTTCCCAAGCCCCTTACCATACCGGTACTTATGCAATGTAATGTAACGCAGGCATGTGCAACCTGTGGGGAAGTGAAGAGCGTGTATGATGCGTTTACCAGCACATATCCCGGCGTGACCCCAGTGATCGGTGATGTGGATTCTGTACAGCAATTGAAGAATGAGCTCTTTGCTAATTATATGAACAATCATCTGGGTTTCACCAAACAGGCATGGGAGTATAAAACCTTTTTGGATAGTTGCGGGCACGTGAGCGCTTCTCCGGATGTACAGGTGTGTAAGCCCGGCAACCAGAATGCCAAAGCATACAGCTATGATAACGGAGGTACCTCGGTGATAACTGATATGCACAGAACACAGGACAATGGTTATATACTGGCAGGTTCTACAACCGGTTACAGCCATGGCGGTAAAGATGCTTACGTGATCAAAACAGATAGCCGTGGTGAAGTAATATGGGCCAAAACTTATGGTGATGCGGAGGATGATGAATTTGCCCGTATAGCTCCTACGGTGGATGGCGGTTACGTAGGAATAGGAAATACCTATTCCTACTGTTACGATCTGGGAGCTATGCTGATAGTAAAATTGGATTCAAATGGAACTATAATCTGGAATAAAACAGTAGAGTTTACCGGCCGTGGAGGCAGAGGAAACGACATTATAGAAACCAGGGACAATGACTTGGCGTTTGCTGGTCTGAGTACCACAAATGGCGTGGGATCTGAATGGATAATGGGCGTATTATCACCGGATGGTGATGTACGCTGGATGAAGCAGCTCACTGCTCCCGGCGAAAAGAAGCCTATCTCACTGGCAGAAGACCCAGTGTATTATGATAATACCAATTCGAAGCTATTTGCGGCTGCTTCCATTAAAGCAGGGACCGACTATAATATAGCAGTATTTAACCTTGATAAGGCTACCGGGGAGAATCAGGGAGGTAGCGACCGATTTGATATTGATCAGCAGGATAACGTTGTTGTTGGCATAACTGAGTCAGCTTCCGGTTGGGGCTATAAATTGGCTGTCGAGAACGGACAGGGCACTATTACAGCCAGTGTGGTGGATATTGATGTAATTGAATATGAAGCAGGGGATGCTAATAAAATCAGCATTCCGGGAAGCTTGCTTGGGCAGACCCTGACGATATCGGGTACTTCTGATAAAGGTGCTTATGTAGCCCAGACTGTTGCCAACCCCATGCAGGATGTATATTGGCATAAACTGGATGAGCACAACGGTGTACAATGGTCTAACCACATTAAAATCGCTGCAAATGAACGACTGCACAAAATACTTGTAAATGCTAACGGAACCCTGGCCGGGGCAGGTGTGTATAATAACCAGGCGGCTTTGCTCATGCTGGCTTCATCTGATGCCCGGATTGGCTGTGATTCTACGCTGACGGTCCCAAGCCAGAACCCTGGTCAGTTAAACTACCAACCGCTGGTGAGACTCACTGATACACTATTAGGTACTAACTGTTTCAGTACGGTCGTAATTGGTGAAACCGTTTGTAACCTGACCCGGACGCTGGTAAGTTGTCCGGTATCAGACAGCTGCTATACGTTGAGAGACGGGCCATTGCTTTGCGGTAATGCAGAAGCAGTGTTCCCACAGGTTGAACCTAATCCATCCAGCAACTGTTCTGACAGTACCTACTTTGCTACTGCTGCAGGTACCGTGAAATACAACGCCTATATCGATTCTGTGAAGAACGACTTTGAAGAGAGCTATAAAGCGGAAGTGCTGAAGGCGCAAAACATGGAGAAATTTGCCGTTACCTATAGCAGCAGCGAATACCACTACACATTGTACTATTATGACCAGGCAGGCAACCTTGTGAAAACAGTACCGCCCGCCGGCGTTGTGAAGGACCGTTCCGATGGATGGATCAATGATGTGAAAGCCGCGAAGGCTGCCGGTAACCAACTGGTGCCTGCTCACAAGATGGTGACAGAATACCGCTACAATACCTTGAACCAGGTGGTAGCGCAGAAAACACCGGATGCAGGCAAGAGCCGTTTCTGGTACGATCGCCTGGGCCGTCTTGTAATCTCGCAGAACGCTAAGCAAATAGGGACGAATGCTTACAGCTATACCTTATATGATGCGCTGGGCCGTATCACAGAAGTAGGGGAGATCAGCAGCAGTACGGCAATGACAGACGCTACCAGCCGGGATACCACCAATCTCGCAAACTGGATCAGCGCTGCGGCTTCGTCCAAAAAAGAGATCACCCGCACGGTGTACGACATCGCCTATGACCCGCTTACACTGGGAATACTAAAAGCGTCCAACCTGCGTAACAGGGTGGCATGGACGGCCATCTACAATGATGCCGCTGCGCTGGATACCAACGGATATTCAGCAGGTACTTTCTACAGTTATGATATTCACGGCAACGTAGACACGCTGGTGCAGGACTTTAAGCTGGGTGGCATGAATGTGAACGGCAACCGCTGGAAGAAAATAGTGTGTAACTATGACCTGATAAGTGGTAAAGTAAATATGGTAAGTTATCAGCCGGGGCAGAAAGACGCCTTCTACCATCGTTATACCTATGATGCAGAGAACAGGCTAACCAATGTGCAGACCAGCCACGACAGTGTATACTGGGAGAATGACGCATTCTACCAATACTACAAGCATGGTCCGCTGGCAAGAGCGGTGATCGGTCAGCAGCAGGTGCAAGGCCTGGATTATGCTTATACCCTCCAGGGATGGCTCAAAGGTGTGAACGGCACCAGCCTCACTTCCGGATCGGATATCGGAGGAGACGGCGCCAACGGTGGTATCACTGCACGCGATGCCTTCGGTTTCTCACTGAACTACTTTGGTGATAATGACTATAAACCGATAAATAGCATCGTTAAACCTTTTGCAAGTGTAACGCCTTCCGGCAGCAACTTCAGTCCGCTGTACAACGGCAACATCGCCGCCATGAGCGTAAATGTGCCTAAGGTAGGCGTGCCGCTGCTCTATCAATATCGCTATGATGCGCTGAACAGGATCATTGGTATGGACGCCCAGCATGGCCTGGATGCCGCTACCAATACATGGACGCCTGTAACAGTGTCAGATTTCGGAGAACGCGTTACTTACGATCCTAACGGTAATATCCTGCGGTACAAACGTAATGGTAACGAAACATGGGCAGGTAAGCCACTTCAGATGGACAGCCTGACCTATCATTATGAAGCCGGCAGGAATCGTCTGAACTTTATCAGCGATAGCGTAGGTATAGACAATTATGATGTAGACATTGACGGCCAGTCGGTGAATAACTACCAGTACGACTCTATTGGTAATATGGTGAAAGATGTTGCCAGCAATATCAGGAGCATTGAATGGACAGTATATGGCAAGATCAGGAGGATTATTAAAGAGAACGGTGATACGATCAGCTATACTTATGATCCCGCAGGTAACCGCATCAGTAAGAAAGTGAAAGGGGTGGAAACGTGGTATGTGAGAGATGCTTCCGGTACTGTGTTGAGTGTATATGTAAAAGGTAATGATTCTATTAATAACGGTGCGCTGAGCCAGACGGAAGTGCATATATATGGTAGCAGCCGTTTGGGGATGACCACACGAGTAACCAATATGCAGGATTCTACAGCGCCCGAACAGGTGAATTTGAAAGATCTTGGCACAGGCGCAAATCTTAACTTTATACGCAATAACAAGTTCTTTGAACTAAGTAACCATTTGGGTAATGTCCTTGCAACCGTAACGGACAGGAAGAAACCAATATCTAGTGAGGGTAATGTGATAGAGCATTTTGAAGCAGATGTTGTATCAGCGCAGGATTATTATCCGTTTGGTATGATGCAGCCGGATAGAAATGTAAGCGTTGGCAGATATCGGTATGGGTTCAATGGAAAGGAGAACGACAATGAAGTAAAGGGAGACGGTAATAGTCTTGATTTTGGCATGAGAGTATATGATCCGAGAATTGGTAGATGGATGAGCAAAGACCCAAAACCTAAAACTCAGGAATCCGTTTATGCATGGAATTCAGGTAGCCCAATGTGGGTAGTTGATCCGGATGGTGCCGATTCGATTTTCTATAACCAGAAAGGCGGAGAAATTGGGAGAGTGCCAATGCGAGGCGACCATACTTATTGGTTGAAGCATAAAGACGGAAATGAAGTAATCCGCGGAGAGTCGTATTTTCAGGGTAACTCCTATTATTCTTTCTTTGGTGACCCGGAGAAATTTGCGGGCCCTACGATGTTTACGGCTGTCGAAAAAGTTGGAACTTGGGACATCATTAATGCTGTTGATCGACAGATAGTAAGATTTGGACAAGGTGCCAAACCGGCTAGTATCGAAGCGTTCAAGGTTTTATGGAAAAGATCACCCCACCATCGACCGTTTGATTATAAAAACTCAGTATTGGATCATGACAATAATATTGAGACAGAGGGAAACTTGAAGACCGCATATTTATTTGAAGGGATCTTATACAATAGGAATGAAATGGGTAATATTTATTGGGGAGCAACTGCATATCGTATGGGGATGTCAATGACAGGAGCAGTTGCTGGTTTAAATGTGGCCCATTATTTACATGAGGGGAATGGAGAAGAAGTGAATGAGCTGATGACCGTTAAACTTGGGTTCTTCACATATTCATACAATAAACCTTTATGTGAATTAAACTGTGGACGGCCATATTATTACATTCGGTCTGAAGATGGGTTCAGGTCGCCTATACAAGGAACCAAATATAGAGGTGCCGATCCATTCAGTAAAGATGCTGTCAACTATAAATATACTGGAGATATAAAATAAATATGAAACACTATTGGTTACTTGGTCTTTGCATTATCGTTGCTTGCAGTAATATGCAATCAAATATTAAGACAGCTAAGGCAATATTTGAGGAGAAAAAGGATCTGTTTTATAGTACGCGGTTATTTTTTGCTGATTCTTCAAATAAAATAAATACAATTTATCTGGATCCAATAGGGATCAATTTTAGATTTTCTGACTCGCTGGAGAAAAAATGGGAACAGATGAAGTTTAAGAGATCATTTAAGAATATAGCCGATGTGGAAAAATATCCGCTTCATTTTTGTTCAAAGGATAAACTTCTTGCGATACTAAATTTCATGAAGGACAATAATATTAATATACTAAATGGCGGCGCTAACTATTTGAACGTTAACTTTTCTGAATTGTGTTGTCCTCAGATAATGATTATTTATAAGGAGGGTAACATTGACAACGTTTGTGTAACCAATGATGTAAAAACCGTTAGGAAAAAAGATAATAATCTTTGCTTATATAAATTGACGGAGCACTGGTATATTAAGCCTGACGTAGTTGATATGTGAAGATTGAATATGGAGACAAATTTAAATAGGATTATTAATCCCGTACCTAAAATATTCACAAAATGAAGGCACTTTTTTTCGCCGTCATCGGCTTATTGTTAACCAATATCTGCTTTGCTCAGCACGTCTACCAGATCAATGCTGACACCGTCCGCATTTACAACTCTTGCGACACCGCAGAACTCGTCCTGGAAAACCATACCCAGGATACCCTCGGCTTTTTATACAACAAAGGTAAAGGCCGCACTGAATTCCGCCGCCTCCAACTGGCATCCGTAGGCACCGGCAAACTGGCGATTCTTGGCCAGGATACCGTTGACCTTGACCTCGGGAACAATTATATCCGGAATCAACTCCCTACCACTCAAACCGCTGACTTTAACATTAGTGGCCAGGGCAGGGCAGCCAGCTATAACGCCACTTATGGATATGGTTTGGGCAACTATGCCTTTCAGTCGGTGGCTGGTGATAGAGTCCAGTTTTATTATGGACCCGGTAGCAGGACATTGCTGCAATTTGCGTCAAACGGCGCCGCCGGCTTCGGAACACCGGCATTCGTTTATGCTGTAAGTATTAACTGCTCAGACGTTGGTACAGCCCAGGGCTTGCAATTATCTGGTATGACAACTGTTAACTTCTTTCGGGGAGAAACAACCGATTCCCTGTTGGTTATTAATCCAGCCAGCAATCTTATAAAATATGCTTCTCCAAAGAAAATGGTCTCGGCGGCATTGAACACCGGCATACTCGATTTCCCTGCCGGTACTACATCTGTTGTTGTCAATACCACTGCCGTTACCGCCAACAGCAGGATATTTTTAACCGTACAGGAGATCGGCTGCAGCGATTGCAGTACTACACCTATGGTAATCACCCGCAGCGCAGGTACATCCTTTACCGTTAGATGCCTAAAGGATGCCTCTGTTTCTGCAAAAGTGGCCTGGATGATCGTTGAGCCAGGATAAAAACATAACAACCGGCCATATTATTTAAATATGAACAAGGGACAATATAAAATATACCACACCATGAGAGCACTATTGTGCGCAATTACATTGCTATTGCTGGCCAGTTATTCTTACGGCCAAAAGATTCCCCATGTCTACCAGATCCGTGCCGACACCGTGCGCATCTACAATACCTGCGATACCGCAGAACTGGTCCTGGAGAATCGCACCAAGGATACCCTCGGCTTCTTATTCAACAAGGGCAATGGCCGGACCGAATTCCGGCGCCTTGGGCTGGAAAGGATCGGGGCCTCCCAGCTTGCCATTAAAGGTCAGGACACAGTGGATCTGAACTTCTCTTCCTACGGAGATACCCGTTACGATCTCTTGTCTACCAACTTTTATACGATAACGCCCGGCGACAGTATGACATTCTTTCAGTGGCCTACCAGGAAGGTAGTCGGTTATGATGCCTATAACAGTCCCGATATGCCGGTATTATCCAACCAGGCTATACAAAGCCGTGGTTCCAGATTATACTACAACGGCCTGGTCGTAAGCGATGGCAGCAGTGGTTTCGATCTCGCTGTAAATTGGGATGGAGAATTGAACGGGCCCAATGGCGCTTTCTTAAGAACAAGAGACGATACCAAAACCGCCTGGAGCAAATGGCGTGAGCTGCTGTTCAAAGACTATGCAGACACGGCTTACGCGCCAAGAAATGCTTCTGGCAGCTATATACAGAACCAGACCACTGCAGACCAGCCTTCCTCCGGTTTTAGAATAAGCGGCATAGGAAGAAGCAACACCCAGTTCCAGGTTGTAAAGGATGGCAGCGAATCCCTGTCGCCGTCATTGCAGCTTTTCAACGCTGCGGCTACCAGGGGTGCTAACATTCAGCTTGACGGAAATACTAATCCGGGCCTGAGCTTCTGGTTGCAGGACGGTACAGCGTGGAACAGGGCTATGACATTAACAGCAAATGGAAAGCTGGGTTTAGGTACAGCGAACCCGCTTTTCGGTATGCATATAACAGGCAAACCCGGTTGTTTAATACTTGAGAGCACGGGCCCGTATTCAGGGGGCAGCGGAGGCTTTATTGAAGCCTTTAACAGGGGAGTGCCTTCCGCCGCTAACCAACGCCTTGGCGGTATGGCAATGGGTGCTATGCCGGATAGTTTGGGTTTAGCCCCTAGTGCTGTGATTGATGCTTTTAGCGAAGCTGCATGGACAAATAACGTTTCTCATCCAACTTATTTACGGTTCCTTACCACACCTGCAAATAGTACGCAGCCTTTGGAAAGAATGCGTATAAACGCGAACGGTACTGTTACTATGTATAACATACCGGCGCTTGGTACCGCAGGAGCAAATTTTCTCAGCTCTAACGGCGGTGTGATATCCAGCCGTACTGCGGCACAGGTGCTGGCCGATATCGGTGCAGCTCCTGCCAGCACTTCCGGTAACTACATACAAAACCTGGCTTCGGGTACGCAAACCGCCAACTACTCCATCAACGGAGCAGGTACCGCTGCTTACTTTACTTCCACAAACGGTACGGGTAGTAACATGCCGCATTTGCGACTCCAAACGGGCAATTTGAACAGGTGGGTTGTCTCTATGGAAGGTACCGAAAGCTCAGGGAATGCCGGATCAGATTTAAGCATAGGAAGATATAATGACGCCGGGACCCAGATCGAATCTGCATTTTGGCTGAAAAGATCAACCGGCAACCTTGGTCTGGGAATTACTGCTCCGCTAGAAAGGCTGCATGTTAATGGTAATATCATATCCCAGGTTACCGGGGCAAACAGTACGATTGTTTCCAGAAGTACCTCAACCGGTGATGCGATATTGACAACAGACGTAATGGGTATTTCAGCTTCTTCTTTCAGAACGTTCCGGACTGGCGGCAGAACCGGCATTATTAATAATTCAACAGAAGCGATCAGCATTTTAGTAGGTGGTGATGTTGGTATTGGTACAACCACTCCTGAAGCGAAACTGGAAGTACGCGATACTTCTACCGTAGCAAACACCACCGAAGCCATTCTGTCCAGGTACATAGGCGATACTAATTTTCGCCTGGAAGCAAGGAAAGGTGTGAACACGAATGGCAGCGGACTGGTAACAGGAAAGTTCGGCATGACCTATAGCGGCACTGAAAACACGATGATCAACTTCCACCGCGGTGCCGGAACTACCGGCGGCTTCATGTCCTTCAGCACAAATAACGGAACAGAAAGAATGAGGATCGACGCTAACGGAAACGTCGGTATTAACAACACCGCACCGGCTCAAAAACTGGAAGTCGCCAATGGCAATATACGCGCACACGGTGGCAACGTTCAGGTTGGCCCTACAGATGCATCCGTGATGGCCGCCTTAACATATTCAACCCGTTTAGGCGTGGTGGGTACTTTCACCAATACCCCTTTCGCAATATATACCAACAGTACGGAAAGAGTACGGGTAGATTCAATAGGCAGGGTAGGTATCGGTACCAAAACGCCTCTTACTTCGCTCGATGTGGTAGGTGGTATAAGATCGTCAGGAAACATTGGCATATCGGCAAGCAACGGGACGGTAACGGCAAACATGTTCGCCGATTCTAATGGTGGAATTGGCTTTGTAGGAACAATCAGCGATCACCCACTTGTTTTACATGCCGGCGGAGCAGAGGCGATACGAATAATGCCCGACGGGGGAGGGGTGGGTATATGGAAAACCCCCAATGCTTTATACAGCCTGGATATTGGCGGCGGTGCCGTGAACATTGAAGCTGGTTTGCATATGATGGATTCTCTCGCTATTGACGATACCCGTCGGGCTTACTTTACAGAATTAAATGTAAGTGGCCCGGCCAACATTACCGGCGGTTTGAATATATCAGGAGCATTGGGCCTTCCCGGCAGAACAGTAACAGCAACAGCAACGTTAACTACGACTGATTGTGTTATCCTGGTTAACAACACTGCCGCGGCCACAATTACGCTTCCATCTGCATCATCAATGAATAAAAAAATATATTCAATCAAGAAAATAAGCGGTGCTTCATTGAACGTCACTATTGACCCTGCAGGTGCTGAACTAATAGACGCTGTGTCAACCAAAGTATTGACTTTGCAGAACAGTAGCATCATTATTTACTCAAACGGCACCAGCTGGTCCATAATAGGAGCTTATGCTCCCGGAATGACCCTGTAGTGCTATAACATACCGGTATAGTTTTATAAAGGGAAAGGCGGCATTTTGTGCCGCCTTTCCCTTTATAGCTTATTTCCCTATCTTAGATACACAAAATCTACGTGAACGTATGCGGAAATGCTCTTTGCCTGTACTATTATTCCTCCTCTTAGCCTGCTTGCCCGGCTTTACACAATCCCTCCCCACACCAGACCAATTCCTGGGTTACCGTTTAGGCAGCCACTTTACCCCGCACTATCGCGTGCTGGAGTATTTTAAGGCTGTGGCAGCCCAGACGCCCAACATGCAGCTCCAGCAGTACGGCGCCACCTACGAAGGCCGCCCGCTGATGATGGCCATCATCGCCTCCCCGGAAAACTTTAACCGCCTGCAGGCCATCCGGGAACAAAACCTGCAGCTTGCCAGCGGGAAAGGCAACAGCAATAATAACAGCCCGGTCATCGTATGGCTCAGCTATAACGTCCACGGCAACGAAGCCGTGTCTACTGAAGCCGCCATGCGTACCCTTTATCAGCTGGCGGATAAGAACAATGCCCAGACACAGGAATGGCTCAAAAATGCCGTCGTGATCATAGATCCCTGCCTCAATCCCGATGGCAGGGAACGATATGTCAGCTTCTATAACCAGGTGCAAAGCTTTCCGCCCAATCCCCTGCGTTATGCCTGGGAACATAATGAGCCCTGGCCCGGCGGACGCGCCAATCACTATTATTTTGACCTGAACCGCGACTGGGCCTGGCAAACACAAACCGAATCCCAGCAGCGCCTTAGCGTATATAACCAGTGGATGCCCCAGGTACATGTGGACTTTCATGAACAAGGTATCGACGAGCCCTATTATTTTGCTCCGGCAGCAGAGCCCTTTCACGAAGTGATCAAACCCTGGCAACGTGAGCTGCAGACCCTCATCGGCAAGAACAATGCGAAATATTTCGACGAAAAAGGTTGGCTCTACTTTACCAAAGAACGTTTCGATCTTTTTTATCCCAGCTACGGAGACACCTATCCCACCTATAACGGCGCCATCGGCATGACCTACGAACAGGGAGGCAGCGGCGCCGCCGGACTGGCCGTACTGAAGCAGGATAATGATACCCTTACGCTGACAGATCGTATAGCCCATCATGTTACTACCGGACTGTCCACCATTGAAATAGCTGCTCAACAGGCCCGGAAGATAGTAGGGGAGTACACCAGCTACTTTAAAAATGCAATGACGGCACCAGACGGCCCGTATAAAACATATGTAATAAAAGCCGCCGGCAATGCGGAGAAGCTCGCCAACCTCGCCACACTGTTAAAGCGGAATAATATCACTTTTGGCTACGGCGCCGCTTCCTCCAAAGCTACCGGGTTGAATTACTTCAGCAATAAAACCGAGTCTTTTGATATAACGAAGGAAGATATGGTGATCAGCGCCTTCCAGCCCCGGTCTAACCTGCTGCAGGTACTGTTCGAGCCACAGTCCCGTTTAACCGATTCCGTTACCTACGATATCACCGCCTGGGCCATTCCCTATGCGTATGGCCTGCCCGCTTATGCATTGCGCCAGGATCTTCGTCCGCAGGCTGACTCCGCGCCCGCTGTCATTACAACCGCCGCCGATGTGCAGAAACCCTACGCTTATCTCGCATCCTGGAACAGTATCAAAGATGTAAGATTCCTTACTTCCTTGCTGCAACAGGGTGTGAAAGTGCGCTATGCAGAAGCGCCCTTTACCATGGGAGGCCGTAGCTTTCTGCCCGGTACGCTCATTATACCAAGAGCCGGCAATGAACAGATGGGCGGCCGCTTTGATACCAATATCCGCGCAGCAGCCACAGACGCAAAAGTGACCCTGGACGCCGTCGCCACCGGCTTTGTGGAAAAGGGCACTGACTTCGGCTCTGATAAAGTGCGGTACATCCAGCCGCTGAATGTAGCAGTACTGGCAGGCGAAGGCGTATCATCACTCGGCGTTGGCGAAATATGGCATTTCTTCGAACAGCAGATAGGCTATCCCCTCACACTGATCAATGTCAAAAACCTGCGCCAGGTGTCCTGGAAAGATATCAATGTGCTGATCCTGCCGGATGGCAATTACGATTTCCTGAATGATAAAACAGCAGCTACCCGTTTAAGAGATTGGGTGAACAGCGGCGGAAGGCTGATTGCTATGCAGAGCGCCCTGTCGCAGCTGGCAGGAGGGGACTGGGGCATACACCTGAAAAGAGATAAGGAAAGAGAAAAAGAAGACGACAACAAGAACAAAAAGGAAACTGACAAAGATGTTTACGCTGCCGTTAAGCCTTATGCCAACCGCGAACGGGAAAGCGTAAAACAGTTCATTCCCGGTGCTATTTACAAAGTGCAGCTGGATAATACCCATCCGCTGGCCTTTGGTTATACAGACGCTTATTACACCCTTAAACAGGACGATAATATCTACGAATTCCTGGACGATGACGGCTGGAACGTAGGCATCCTCAAAAAAGATAATTATCTCAGCGGCTTTGTAGGGGTGGATACACGGGCACGGCTAAAGGATGGCCTGCTGTTCGGTGTAAAAGAGATCGGTAACGGCAAACTGGTGATGCTGGCAGATGATCCGCTGTTCCGCAGCTTTTGGGAGAACGGGAAATTATTATTCAGTAACGCAGTGTTCCTTGTATTTTAGAAGCGTTTGATATTGCAACCCAGGGCTGAGGTGTTATTGGTTTTTACCTGTCCGCCGGCCAGCATTTCATTAATAGCATTACGCAGGTGTTTGGCCTTTACGGCATCCGCATTGCCAGGGTTGTCGTCAATAGCGCCCTTGTAAGAAAGACGGCCGTTCTTGTCAAACAGGTAACACTCCGGCGTATGATTGGCATCAAAAGCTTCTGCGATCTCTCCTTTTTTATCTATCACATAATACCAGCGATATTGCTGTTCAGCAGCATAAGCCTTCATAGCTTCCAGTGACTCATCACCGTTGTGCAGCGTAGTATTGGAGTTAACCAGGATAACGCCTATCTGCTGCTGCAACGCATACCCGCAGATCTCAGTGGTCCTGCCCTGGTTGCGTAACACATACGGGCAGCGGTTACCGGTGAACATCACCAGCAGGCCGTTGGCGCCTTTGGCTGTATTCAGTGATATTTCGCGGCCACTGATATCATTCAGCTTTATATCCGGTTTGGGAATGGGGGCGCCTATATCGAGGGAGCTTGGTCGGAAAGCAGTAAGCAGGATGACGGTTATCAGTACACGAAAGGTACTTCTCATAGTAATAGGTTTGGTTGAGCAGAATCCAGGGATATGGATAAAGTATTTAAAATAAAGATAATGTAATGTGCGGTAAATCCCAAATTTTCAGGAAAGGCCCTGTACTTCAATCGGTTGATCTTCCTTTCGTGCTGCAGCTATTTCCTTCAGTGTACGTATGCTCGCATTCAGCTCAAAGCCCACCAGCAGGATAAAAGAGTTAAAATAGATGAACAGCATCAATATCAGGATCGTACCGATGGAGCCGTAGATCTTGTTATAGTTCACGAAATTATTTACAAAATAAGAGAAGCCCAGGGTAACCAGTATCATCAACAGGGTGGCGAAAGTAGATCCCGCAGTGATGAACTTCCATTTCTTTGTAGTAGCCGGCGCAAAGCGATAGATCACCGCCAGGATGGAAAAGAACAGCATCGCGATCAGCAGCCAGCGTACAATATTCACGCTGTTCCTGATAAAAGGGCTTTGCACGTGCAGCACATCAAAGATGTAGCGCAGCACAGTGCCTTGTGCTATGATCA
>Ga0102592_1002179_pt1 | contig 18054 bp, 17 predicted proteins | sample AraplaCol_mMF_r2_FD_76861 | JGI IMG/M metagenome (GOLD analysis project Ga0102592, IMG submission 76861) | Arabidopsis root microbial communities from North Carolina, USA - plate scrape MF_Col_mMF_r2 (SPADES assembly) (version 2) | ecosystem: Host-associated > Plants > Roots > Endosphere...
CATTCGTCACGCATCGCGTCCTTATTCCGTTCGCGCAAACCGTGGCCGAGCGCGACGCGCTCGTCGAACACGAAGCATTCGCCGCGCCAGCGGCTCTGCGCCTCCGGCACCTCTTCCAGATATTTCAGGATGCCGCCCTTGAGGTGATAGACCTCGGCAAAGCCGCGCGCGAGCAGGTGCGCGCTCGCCTTCTCGCAGCGGATGCCGCCGGTGCAGAACATCGCGATCCTGCGGTGCTTGGCCGGATCGAGCTTCTCGGCGGCAAAATCCTTGAACTGGCCGAAGCTCTTGATGTCGGGGTCGACCGCGCCCTCGAACGTGCCCATCGCCACCTCGAAGGCGTTGCGGGTGTCGAGCACCAGCGTGTCGGGCGCCGCGATCAGCGCGTTCCATTCGCGCGCATCGACATAGGTGCCGACCTGCCGCGTCGGATCGGCGGCCGTATCGCCGAGCGTGACGATCTCCTTCTTCAGCCGCACCTTGAGCCGGCCGAACGGCATCGCTTCGGCGGTCGAGAATTTCAATTCGAGATTGCCCAGCCGGCCGCCGAACAGGGCGCCGTGTGCGAGCTCATGGGCGAAAGCGTCGATCGCCTCGGCTGCGCCCGCGATCGTGCCGTTGATGCCCTCCTCGGCCAGCAGCACGCTGCCCTTCAGGGAAAGGCCAGCACAGAACGCGCGCAGCGGCTCGCGCAGCTCGCGGTAATCGGGCAGGGCGGCGAATTGATAGAAGGCGCAGACCTTGGTGTTCATGGCGGCTCATTTAGCAGGCGGCCGCCGCCCGGAAAACCCGCACAGTCCCGGCCCGGAAAAGGTCTATACGCCCAGCGGATGGCAGCCATTTCCCTGGTATGCCAGCATTGCCGAGGGCCGCCGGAATGTGTCATGTAGACCCGGTTTTTCCGCGACCGCGCGGCGCGCGCATCCACGGGCAAGAAAGCCTGAAGACAGCCTAACGAGAGCAAGAATTCGATGAGAAACTTCCATTTCCCCGGCAGGTCCACGGTCCACGCCACCAACGCGATGGTCGCGACCTCGCACCCGCTGGCCTCGCTCGCGGCGATCGAGGTGCTGCGCGATGGCGGTACAGCGGTGGACGCGGCCGTCGCGGGGTCGGCCCTGCTCGGCGTGATCGAGCCGCAGTCGACCGGCATCGGCGGCGACTGCTTTGCGCTGATCCAGCCGCGCGGCGAAGGCAAGATCATCGCCTATAACGGCTCCGGCCGGGCGCCGAAGGCGGCCAACGCCGACTGGTATCTCGAGCGCAAGATCAACTCCGTGCCGCTGACCTCGGCGCATGCGGTCTCGATCCCCGGCGTGATCGACGCATTTGCGACCGTGCTGCGCGATCACGGCAAGTTCGGCTTCGACCGCCTGCTCCAGCCCGCGATCAAGGCGGCCGAGGAAGGCTATGTCGTCGCTCCCCGCATCGCCTTCGACTGGAAGAACCAGTTCGAGAAGCTGAAGGCTGGCACCAACACCGTTCGCTACCTGCTGCCGGGCGGCAAGCCGCCGGTGGCCGGCGACGTCATCCGCCAGGCCGAGCTCGGCAAGACGCTGCGCGCCATTGCCAAGAACGGTCGCGACGCCTTCTACAAGGGCGAAATCGCGGAGGACATGGTCGAGACCCTGCGCCGCATCGGCGGCCTGCACACGCTCGACGATTTCGCCGCGCACACCACCGAGACCACGACGCCGATCGGCAGCATGTACAAGGGCTACGACGTCTGGCAGTGCCCGCCGAACGGCCCGGGCGTCACCGCGCTGCTGATGCTCAACATCCTGTCGCGCTTCGACCTGACCAAATACGCGCCCGTGAGCGTCGAGCGTTTCCATCTCGAGGCGGAGGCCGCGCGCATCGCCTACATGAATCGCGAGATGCATGTCGCGTCTCCCGAGCATATGAAGATCAACGTCGCCGAGATGCTCGAGAAGGGCTTTGCCGACGAGTACATCAGCAAGATCCGCATGGACGGCATGCTCGACCTGCCGAACGTTGCGCCGCCGATGAATCCCTCGACCATCTACATCACGGTGGTGGACAAGGACCGCAACGTCTGCTCGTTCATCAATTCGGTCGCGCATTCCTTCGGCTCGGCGATCGTCTCCGACAAGACCGGCGTGCTGTTCCAGAACCGTGCCGGCGGCTTCCGGATCCAGCCCGGCCATCCCAACTGCATCGAAGGCGGCAAGCGCCCGCTGCACACGATCATGCCGGGCCTGCTCACCAAGGGCGGCCGTTCCACGATGTCGTTCGCGGTGATGGGCGGCCAGTACCAGCCGACCGGCCAGACCCATCTGCTGACCAACATGCTCGACTACGGCTGCGACGTGCAGGAGGCGATCGACATGCCGCGCGGCCTGCACTACGAGGGCCAGTACCAGCTCGAGGACAGTGTTCCCGCCGACATCGTCGAGGGCCTGAAGAAGCTCGGCCACAAGACCACCAGCGTGGTCGGCCCACTCGGCGGCGCCCAGGCGATCTGGATCGACTGGGACAAGGGCACGCTCACCGGCGGCTCGGACCCGCGCAAGGACGGCTGCGCGCTCGGCTACTGATGGCTCGCTGCGCGACAAGTTCCTAGCGTACGATCAGGAAAAGTTGACGGAGGGCGGCGCGGCATCTGCTGCGCCGCCCTTTCTCGTTCGGAACGGGGCCCACCGCTCACAGTTGAAGGGCGAGGAGCGGCGCAGGTGTGCGCGGCTCGATCCGAACGCGGCGGAGGCCGTTCATGCCCGACAGTTCAAGTTCCAGACCATCCGGCTTCGACCGACGCGCCTTCATGGCAGGTGCTGCCGGAAGTGCGCTTGTTCCGATCACCGCACGCGCGGCGACGTCGGATGCGAGCATAGCCGCTTCGCAAGATCCCTCGATGCCGGTCGACGTGACCTTGCGGGTGAACGGCAAGGACAAGCGCCTTCAACTCGATGCGCGCACCACGGTGCTCGACGCGCTGCGCGAGCATCTCAAGCTCACCGGCAGCAAGAAGGGTTGCGATCACGGCCAGTGCGGCGCCTGCACGGTGCTGATCGGCGACCGCCGCGTGGTGTCGTGCCTGACGCTCGCGCTTGCGGCCGAAGGGCAGGAAATCACGACCATCGAGGGTCTCGCCACCGACGATCGCCTGCATCCGATGCAGCAGGCTTTCGTCGACAATGATGCGTTCCAGTGCGGCTATTGCACGCCGGGCCAGATCATGTCGGCGATCGCCTGCGTGAAGGAGGGCCACGCCAACAGCGATGCGGACATCCGCGAATACATGAGCGGCAATATCTGCCGCTGCGCCGCCTATCCCAACATCGTGGCTGCGGTGAAGCAGGCCGCGCCCGAGATCATGAAAGGCTAGGCGCATGCGACCCTTTTCGTACCAACGGGTGACGGACCCAGATGCGGCGGTGCAGGCGCTCGGCGCAGCTGCCATCGCCAACAATCCGCTGACCAAGGCGGCGGCGCAGCCGCTCGCCGGCGGCACGACGCTGATCGACCTGATGAAGCTGGACGTGATGCGGCCGAGCGCGATCGTCGACATCAACCCGCTTGCGTCCGACTGGTCGGCGATCGAGCCGGGCGGTGGAGCCTTGCGGCTCGGCGCACTGGCAAGGATGTCCGACGTCGCCGCGCATGACGAGATCCAGCGCAGCTATCCGGTGATCGCCGATTCCCTCAAGCTCGCCGCCAGTGCCCAGCTGCGCAACATGGCGACGCTCGGCGGCAACGTGATGCAGCGGACGCGCTGCAGCTATTTTCGCGATGTCTCCTACGACAACTGCAACAAGCGCAATCCGGGTTCGGGCTGCGCCGCGATGGACGGCGTCAACCGCATGCACGCCGTGCTCGGCATCTCCGACCAGTGCATCGCGACCTATCCGGGCGATTTCGCCCAGGCCCTGATCGCGCTGGATGCTACGGTGGAAATCGCCGGCAAGTCCGGTCGCCGCAGCCTGCCGTTCGCCCAACTCCACAAGGTGCCGGGAAACACGCCCGACATCGAGACCTCGCTCCAGCCGGGCGAGTTGATCTCGGCCTTTGCCATCGCCGGCCGCTGGCCGCGGTCGGTCTATCTCAAGGCACGCGACCGGCAGTCCTACGAATTCGCCTTGTCGTCGGCCGCGATCGCGCTCGACGTGGAGAATGGCACGATCCGGGATGCGCGGGTCGCGCTCGGCGGCGTCGCCACGGTCCCCTGGCGCGCCCGCGAGGCGGAGGCGCTGCTGAAGGGACAGAGGTTCGACGAGGGCCTTGCGCAACGTGCCGCCGATGCCGCCTTTGCAGACGCGCGCGGCCGCCGGCACAACAGTTTCAAGATCGAGCTCGGCAAGCGCGTGATGGCACGCGCGCTCCAGCAGGCTGTAACGATGGAGATCTGACCATGACCGCTGCAGCTCCCGAGCCGAAAGCGAATATGGGCAAGCCGGTGCCGCGCTATGACGCGGTCTCGAAGGTCACGGGACGGGCGACCTATGCGTCCGACATGCCCTTGCCCAGTCCGGCCTATGCGTTCCTGGTGACCAGCGCGATCGCCAAGGGCCGCGTTGACCGCTTCGACCTCGACGATGCCAGGACCGTCCGCGGCGTGATCGACATCGTCACGCACGAGAATGCGCCAAAGCTGAAGGAGTCGAAGCTGTTCAGCAATGGCGGCTATGCCGGGACCACGATCCAGCCGCTGAGATCAGCCGACATCGCCCATGACGGACAGATCATTGCGGTCGTCATCGCGGAAACCTACGAGGCCGCGCGCGAGGCCGCCAACCGCGTCAAGGTCAGCTATACGGCCACAGCGCCCAGCGCCACCTTCGACTCGCCGGGTACGACGGCGGCCGCGGCGAAGGGACAGACTGCGCAGTTCAAGGAAGACCCGAAGGTCGGCGACTTCGCCAAGGCGTTCGATGCCGCCGAGGTCAAGCTGACCGCTGCCTACGACACGCCGACGCAGCACCACAATCCGATGGAGCTGTTCACGACGAGCTGCGCCTGGATGGGCGACGAGCTCGTCATCTATGAGGGCAGCCAGTACGTCTATGGCCTCAAGAACGGCGTCGCCGAGCAGCTCGGCATCGACGCCGACAGGGTGCGCGTGGTCAACCCTTACGTCGGGGGCGGCTTTGGCTCGCGCGGATCGATGACGCCGCGCACGGCCATCATCGCCGGCATCGCAAGGCGGCTGAACCGGCCGGTCAAGCTGGTTCCGACACGCGACCAGGGCTTTACCATCGCGACCTATCGCGCGGAGACGCGCCACGAGATCAAGCTCGGCGCGAGCCGCGACGGCAAGCTCACCGCGCTCAGGCACGAGGGCGCCGAGGTGTCATCGCGGCCGGACGCCTATTGCGTCGGCGGCACCAAGACCACGACGCGGCTCTATGCCTGCCCGAATGTCGACAGCCTGGTGTCGATCGTGCGTGCCGACCGCAACACGCCAGGTTTCATGCGTTCGCCGCCGGAAGTGCCGTATCTGTTCGCGCTGGAGAGCGCGCTGGACGAGCTGGCGGTGAAGCTGGACATGGATCCGGTCGAGCTGCGCCGCATCAACGACACCACCAACGAGCCGATCGAGGGCAAGCCCTACACGTCGCGGTCGCTGATGGCGTGCTTCGACGAGGCCGCCAAGGCGTTTGGCTGGTCGCAGCGATCGCCGCAGCCGAAATCGATGTCGGAGGGTGACTGGCTGATCGGCTATGGCTGTGCCGCCACCTGCTATCCGACCCAGATGGCGCCGTCCGCGGCGCGCGTTCGCCTGCAGCGCGACGGCCGCACCCGCGTCGAGATCGCCGGCCACGAGATCGGCACCGGCGCCTATACGATCATCGCCCAGACCGCGGCCGAACGGCTCGGCGTGCCGCTCGAGAAGGTGTCGGTATTCATGGGCGACAGCGACCTGCCGCCGGCGCCGGTCGCGGGCGGCTCGAACTCGACCGCCAGCACCTGCTCGGCGGTGATGATGGTGTGCGACCAGATCCGCCAGCGGCTGTTCAAGGCGGTGATGCCGAGCGACAGCCTCACGGACAAGGCCAAGGAGACCGTCGGCATCAGCCCGGCGCCGAGCACCCAGGCCGCGAGGAGCGATCGTCCGCTCGATATCGAGAAGGCGTTCGATGCCCTCGGCGTCGGTGTGGTCGAGGAGTATGGCGAGTGGAAGCCGGAAGGCGCGCCGCTGGACTCGTTCAAGGCCATGCACAGCGGGCACGCCCGCCTGGTGGGCGGCCACCAGATGAAGGACAAGATCGCCTACGCCTTCGGCGCCGAGTTCGTCGAGGTCCGGGTCAACCGCTTCACGCACGAAATCCGCTGTCCGCGGCTCGTCGGCGCCTTCGCGGCCGGCCGCATCATGAACCCGCGCACCGCACGCAGCCAGCTGATGGGCGGTCTGATCTGGGGTATGTCATCGGCGCTGCTGGAGGCCACCGAGATCGACGAGCGCTACGCGCGCTACCTCAACGACAATCTTGCCGATTATCTCGTGCCCGTGAATGCGGACGTGCCTGGTGTGGAGGTGATCCTGCTCTCGGAGCAGGACGATCACATCAACCCCGCGGGTGCGAAGGGCCTGGGCGAGCTCGCCAATGTCGGCACCAATGCCGCCATCTGCAACGCGATCTATCACGCCACCGGTCGGCGTATCCGCAAGCTCCCGGTCCGGCTGGAAAATATCGAGGTCTAAAAGGGGTGGAAACGGCGACGGCGTTGGGTTAGACACCTCCCGCCTCGAATGGAAGGTGTCATATGCAGCGTTTCCAGCGCATGCTCCTCGCTATCATGTCGGCACTCGCGATCACGGTGATCGCCGGCGTGTCCGATTTCGTTTCCACCACGGCCTCGGCCCAGACCGCAGGAAAGACCATGACCACAGCTTCAGGCTTGCAGATCATCGACAGCACTGTCGGCACCGGCGCCTCGCCTCAGCCCGGCCAGATCTGTGTGATGCACTATACCGGCTGGCTCTATGAGAACGGCCAGAAGGGCAAGAAATTCGACTCGTCCGTCGACCGCAAGGAGCCGTTCGAGTTTCCGATCGGCAAGGGCCGCGTGATCGCGGGCTGGGACGAGGGCGTTGCCTCGATGAAGGTCGGCGGCAAGCGCACGCTGATCATTCCGCCGCAGCTCGGCTACGGCGCGCGCGGCGCCGGCGGCGTGATCCCGCCGAACGCGACGCTGATGTTCGACGTGGAATTGCTCGCGGTGAAGTGACGGCGCAGCCGTCATGCCGGGGCGATGCGTTAGCATCGAACCCGGAATCTCGAGATTCCGGGTTCGCTTCGCGCCCCGGAATGACGGGTGCGAATTGACATAAACAAAAAGACCGGCCTTGCGGCCGGTCTTTTCGCTTTCAGATGGACGTGCGTCACTCCGCGGCGCGACGTGCGGCAGCTGCGGCGCGATCCATCGCTTCCTTCGCAGCGTCCTTGGCATCGCCCATGGCCTTCTGGCCCTTGCCCTTGACTTCCTGAACCGCGCCTTCGCCCTGCAGGCGCTCCGAACCGGTGGCTTCACCGATGCCCTGCTTGGCCTTGCCGATCGCTTCGTTGGCGTTGCCCTTGATCTTGTCGGTCGTGCTACCCATGAAACTCTCCTTCCAATTGGCTCGCGGGGACAACGTCAGGCGGCTATGAGAGTTCCGATTTTGGTATGGCTTGCGGATGCGGCTTTGGGTTAGTTTGCCGCGCACGGAACCAACAGAAAGCAAGTCCCATGACCGGCCATGACCATTCGCATTCCCACCATGACCACGATCATGATCACGAGGATCGCTGGAAACATGATGGCGTGCGCGTCATTCCCGGCAACCAGCTCGACACCAACGTGCCGTCGACGGCAGGCATGGACCGCGCGGCGGCGATCAATTTCGCGCGCGTCGGCGCGCAGAAATTGTGGGCGGGCACGGTCAGCATCAAGCCCGACGCCAAGACCGGCGCGCATCACCACGGCCATCTCGAAAGCGTCATCTATGTGGTGAAGGGCAAGGCGCGGATGCGCTGGGGCGAGAAGCTGCAATTCACCGCAGAGGCCGGCCCCGGCGATTTCATTTTCGTGCCGCCCTACGTGCCCCACCAGGAGATCAACGCCAGCCCGGACGAGGTGCTGGAATGCGTGCTGGTGCGCAGCGACGGCGAGGCGGTCGCGATCAACCTCGACATCGAGCCGGTCGAGAAGCCCGAGACCGTGCTGTGGATCGACCCCGTGCACCGGGATCCCAACGAGAAGAAGTGAGGCTCGGCAGGGCGACAATGCCGTCCCCCCAAGCGGCGCGTCCTGTGCGGTCTTGAAGGAAGCTGCGACAGCATGGGACTGTTCGACAAGTTGCGCAGGGCAAAGCGGCAGCCCTTGGCTCTGCAGATCGTTGGTATTCAGCTGAAGATCCGTCCGGGCACTAAGCCGCTTCCAGGCCCGCTGGCCGGAGCTTACGTGATCGCGTTCTCATTGGCTGGCGATCCCAAGGAAGCGGCGAAGAAGAGCGCGTTGGCTATCTTCAGGATGGGTTACGATGTGGAAGAAGTCATTCCTCAGGCCCTCCACATTGAGCTGGACCGTTGGGATAAGTACTTAAGCTCAACTTGGCCTGAGTTCCCAGACCACTTTCCGTCGCAGGCCGAAATCGCCGAAGCTCTCTCCAATGGGGGTGTTGTGTTCAGCCCGTTCGCGGGATTCGAGCCGCCTGTTCACTAGCCGACGGGAGCCCGCGGCAGACGCCCGCAGGGAAGAAAAAATATCTGGAAGCGGTGTCGGGGGGCCGTCGGGCTATCCGTCCTTGGGCAGAACCCCGCCCAAGGAGCTTCCGATGCCCAGGATGATTTTCGTCAATCTGCCGGTGACCGACCTCAAGCGTGCGACCGCCTTTTACGAGGCGGTCGGCGCGGTCAGGAACCCGCAATTCTGCGACGACACGGCGAGCTGCATGGTCTTCTCCGAGACCATCTTCGTCATGCTCCTGACCCACGACAAGTTCCGCCAGTTCACGCCGAAGCCGATCTCGGATGCAAGGACCTCGAACCAGGCGCTGTTCTGCCTGTCGGCGGACAGCCGCGCCGAGGTCGACGATATCGTCGCCAGGGCCGAGGCCGCAGGCGGGGTCGCCGACCCCGGCCCGAAAGACGAGTACAGCTTCATGTACGGCCGCAGCTTCGAGGATCCGGACGGCCACATGTGGGGCGTGAACTGGATGGACCTCGCGGCCTTCGCCGCGCAGTCCGACATGGCGACCGCCTGATCGAAACCCAAGCCAGCCGAAAGAGGAGCATTCACGATGTCCAAGCTCGTGCCTTGCATGTGGTTCAACGGCGATGCCGAAGATGCTGCGAAGTTCTACACCTCGCTCGTGCCGAATTCCGAGATCACGCACGTTCAGCGCAATGTTTCGGACGGCCCGTCCGGCAAGACGGGCTCCGTGCTCGTCGTCGAGTTCACGGTGGCCGGGCAGCCGCTGGTCGCGCTCAACGGCGGCATGAAGATGGAGTACACCCACGCGATCTCGCTGATGATCCATTGCGACGACCAGGCCCAGGTCGACAGCGTCTGGAACGCTTTCCTCGCGCACGGCGGCAAGGAAGAACAATGCGGCTGGCTCAGGGATCGCTGGGGCGTGGCCTGGCAGGTGGTGCCGAAAGTGATGTTCGAATTCCTGTCGAGCCCCGACAGGGCCGCCGCCGCGCGCGCGATGCAGGCCATGATGAAAATGGTGAAGCTGGACTCGGATGCATTGCGGCGGGCGTTCGAGGGCAAGTCGGCGGCGTGACTCGCGCGCCACGTACTCAGTGCCGTAGGGTGGGTTAGCCGAAGGCGTAACCCACCGCTTCTGTGACCGCGGACGTGAAAGAGGTGGGTTACGCCGAGCGATTGCGCTTCGCGCAATCGCTCGGCTAACGCACCCTACGAGACTGTGCCCGCCGCTAATAGTTAATCCTCAACCCCACGCCGCCGTGGATCGTATTCCCCACCGGCTGCGGGCCCAGCGTGCCGTTGGCGAACAGGTCCACGATCCAGCCCTTCTGCACGCGGAAGCCGAGGCGGCCGCCATATTCGAACCAGCCCTGGTTGCCCATGGTCGGAACCACCGTGCCGTTGCCGGTTACGGTGGCGACGATGCCGCTGTGGCTGGCGAACGACTGCACCCAGCCGCCATTGATGTTGGTCTCGATGTTGCCGGCGAACAGATGCGTCCACTGGCCGCCGATCTTGACCAAATTGGTGCGGTCGGTGCCATCAGCGATGCTGGCATCGAACGGATTGAACGCCACTACGCTGTCGCTATAGCCGGAGACGCGCTGCCAGAGTTGCCAGACCTCGATCGAGGCTGCGACCTCGTCGCGCGGTGACAACCGGCTCATCCAGCCGGCGCGGCCGTAGACCGCGTAGTTCGATGCGTTGGTCGAGCTCGTGACGCTCACCGGGCCGAGGCTGGTGTCGTAGCTGCGCGTGTAGCGCGCCTTCTCCCACGGCGTCAGGATGGTGCCGACGTCGAAGAACGGGCGCGAGGAGCCCCAATCGGTGAAGTCGTAGCGGAGCGCGAAAGCGCCGATCGGCGCGCTGGTGATCTTGTAGCCGCCCTCGTTATACTGGGTGTAGGCGATGCCGGCGAGCAGCGACAGATTGTTGGTCAATTCCTTGCGGCCGTGGATGCCGGCCGAGAACGAGCCGGCCGAGCCGAACGCGCTGATGCAGTCGCTGCAATTGACCTGCTCGTTGACGCCGAGCAGCACCGTGCCGAGCACCCGGTTGGTGATCATCTGGTTGAAGCGCTGATTGGCGAGACCGCCGATCGAATTGCCGCTGGAGTCGGCGCCCGTCGGTGTCGGGCTCGGGGACGGATAAGGCGACGGCGAGGGATAGGGGCTGGGGGAGGGCGACGGCGACGGACTGTGGCTCGGCGTAGGCGAGCAATTTGTCTCGCAATTGGTCAGCGTGATGGTTGCAGCCAAGGTCGGCTGCATGCCCCATGTCAGCGTCGCGATGCCCACGGTCATCAGCGCCGCGGCAAGAAGCAGGTCGCGGATACGGAGCCTTGCCATCATCAGCGCCCGCACAGCATGCCGTCGTCATGGACGGCGGGCGTGATGGTCGGCGAGGCGTCGGCATATTGGTTGACCGAGCACAGTCCGGCGCTTGCGGCGCAGTTGGCGGCAAAGGTCCAGGGCGGCGAGTTGGTCTTGGTGATCGAGACCTTGCCGCCGGTCGAGGTGATGATCGCGGTGTCGCCGGGCTGGGTGAGCTGCACGCACTGGAAGCTCGTCGTGCAGACGCTGGCGGCGCCGTCCTGAAGCACGACGACGGAGCGGCCGCGCTGGGAGAGGATATCGAGTGTGGTGCCGCGCACGCCGATGGTCGCGAGCGGCGTCGTGATCTTGTAGGCGGTCTTCTCGGAATGTCCGGTGACGAAACGGAATGCGCCGGTGGTCATGCGGATCGCGACGTCGCGATAGCTATGTTCGTCGTTGAAGACGGTGCGGTCGAGCTTCAGCGTTGCGCTCGGCCCGAGCGACAGATTGGTGCTGTCGGCCATCACGAAGCGCGCCGCGCTGTCGGCGCCGGTGCGCACGGTCTCGTCGCGCAACATGCTGTCGCCGACACTGATCGGCGTCGAGGTCGCGGCGACGCGCACCACTTCGTTCTGGATCACGACGGCTTCGCCAACGCGCGTCTGTGCCTGCGCGCAAGGCGCCGCGCACAGAGCGGCCGACAGCAGTGTGGGGAAAAGCAGGAAACGCAAATTCATTTCGCAACCGATCGATATGTCCCTGATCGTACCGGATCGCGCGCGCTTCTGATGTGGCGGAATTATCACAAGCGGCGCGGGACGTGCGCTAAGCTTAGTGACAGTTGCGGCAGAATGCGTTCAATGAAAATCGCAATCTGTTTTTTGTCCGCGGTGACGCAAATTTGCCACGCAAAACATCCCCACAGCAGCCGCTTGAATCCGCAGCAGTTCCGAAGATGTCGCGGAGCGCAGTCATTGCTGTCGCAATTTTCCTGGTTGCCCATCTCGCGCTGCTGATCGGACTGACGACGCCGGACAAGTTCGTCTTCGACGAGGTGCATTACGTGCCGGCGGCGCGGCAGATGCTGGCACCGATGATGTCGCAGCCGATGCTCAATCCGATGCATCCGCCGCTGGCCAAGGAGGTGATCGCGGCCTCGATCGCGACGTTCGGCGACAACGCGCTCGGCTGGCGCTATCCCGCGACATTGTTCGGCGCTTTGGCGATCGTCGCGATCTATCTGTGCGGCCTCGCGCTGTTCTCCGCGCAAGGGCCTGCCATCGCGGCGGCGCTGATCGCCGGGTTGAACCAGATGCTGTATGTGCAGGCGCGCATCGCCATGCTCGATATCTTTGCGCTCGGTTTCGGTCTGCTCGCGACCGCCGCCTTCATGCACGGTTTTCGACGCGAACGGCCGCAGCCGCTGTTCGCGCTCGCGGGCGTCCTGTTCGGTCTCGCCGCGGCCTGCAAATGGAGCGGCTTGTTTCCGCTCGGCGTCTGCATCGTCATCGTCGCGGTGATCCGTCTGATGCAGGGCTGGCGCACGCTGTTCGCCGACGCCAAGCCGGATGACTGGTATCGGCCGGACCTGTGGCCCGGCTTCAAGCTGCATCATGTCGTGCTGTGCTTCGCCGTCTTGCCGGCGGTGACGTATCTTGCCGCCTTCGTTCCGCTCTACGGCGCGTCGCTGCCGGACCTGATCGAGGCGCAGCGCCGGATCTTCGCCGACAACACGACGACCGCGATTGCCGGCCACACCTATATGAGTTCGTGGCCGTCCTGGCCGCTGCTCGCCCGTCCCGTCTGGTTCCTGTTCGACAAGAGCGCTGAGGACAACGTGTCCGCGATCGTCTTTCTCGGCAATCCGCTGGTGTTGTGGCCGGCGCTGATTGCGCTTGCCGTGGTGCTGCGCGACTTCATGGTGGCGCGACGCTGGGATGCCTTCCTGATCGCGGCGTTCTATTTCGGGCCCTGGCTCGCCTGGGCGTTGCTGCCCCGCACACTCGGCTTCATCTACTACTACCTGCCGGCGGCGACCGCGGCGTCGCTCGCCCTGGTCTATGTGCTGCGCCGGGACGGCCTGCCGCGCTGGCTGTTGTGGGCCTATGTCGGTGTCGCTGCGGCCGGCTTCGCGGTCATGCTGCCGGTCTCCGCAGCCTTCGTCGGCACCTCGATGCGGACCTTTGGCCGCCTGATGCTGTTCCAGAACTGGATCTAGTGCCCGCTGGCGTGCATACGCTTGGTCGAAATGTCTTGCCTGAATCAATCAGTGCGTGTGGACTGGCCCGACTCGATCAGACTCGGAGCGTCCACCGTTGAACACGGAAGACCGCAGCGCCAGGCCGGGCCATCCCAACGCCGACTGGCTGCGTGCCGTCGTCGACACCGCAGTGGACGGCGTGATCCTGATCGATGCGCGCGGCGGTGTCCTGATGTTCAACCCGGCCTGCGAGAAGCTGTTCGGCTATGCCGCCGACGAGGTCATCGGCCGGAACGTCAAGATGCTGATGCCGTCGTCCCACCGCGACGCCCATGATGGATATCTTCAGAATTACCACGTCAGCGGCGAACGCAAGATCATCGGCATCGGCCGAGAAGTGGTGGGCCGGCGCAAGGACGGCTCGACGTTTCTGATGCATTTGTCGGTCGGCGAGAGCAAGCAGGTCGCCGGTGATTCGATCTTCGCCGGCATCATTCACGATCTCACCGAACGCGAGCGCGTCGAGCGCGAGCTGCGCGAGAGCGCTGCGCGGTTGCGGGCGGTGGTCGACACCGCCGTTGACGGCGTGATCCTGATCGATTCCGACGGCATCATCCTGAAATTCAATCCGGCCTGCGAAAGGCTGTTCAAATACGAGGCCGACGAGGTGCTCGGACGGAACGTCCGCGTGCTGATGCCGGAGCCCTACCGTTCCGAGCATGACGGCTACCTCCGTAATTTCATCGCGACCGGCGACAAGAAGATCATCGGCATCGGCCGCGAAGTGCTGGGCCGGCGCAAGGACGGCACGACCTTCCCGATGGACCTTTCGGTCGGCGAGGCCAAGCAGGACGGCTCGTCGATCTTCGTCGGCATGATCCACGATCTGAGCGACCGCAAGCGTACCGAGGCGCAGCTCATGCAAGCCCAGAAGATGGAGGCGGTCGGGCAGCTCTCCGGCGGCATCGCCCACGACTTCAACAATCTCCTCACCGTGATCGTCGGCAATGCCGAATTTCTGGCCGAGCAATTGGTGGGGCGCGGGGACTTGAAACGCCTCGCTGACGACATCTGTAGCGCCGGCGAACGCGGCGCCGAGCTGACGCAGCGCCTGCTCGCCTTCAGCCGCAAGCAACTGCTGCGGCCGGTCGAGACCCAATGCGACAAGCTCGTCGAATCCATGCATAAGCTGTTGCGGCGGACGCTGCGTGAGGACATCGAGATCGCCACGCAGGCCGATCCCACGCTACGGCCCGCTTTTGCCGATCCCGCGCAGCTCGAATCGGCGCTGCTCAATCTCGCGCTGAACGCCCAGGATGCGATGGCGTCAGGGGGACGCCTGACCATTTCGGCCGCCAATGCGTCGCTCGATACGGGTGACCACAACTTGCATCCCGACGTCGGGCCAGGTGAGTATGTCGTGATCGCCGTGACTGACACCGGCTCGGGCATGCCGAAGCGGGTGCTGGAACACGCGTTCGAACCCTTCTTCACCACCAAGGAGGTCGGCAAGGGCAGTGGGCTCGGGCTCAGCATGGTCTACGGCTTCGTCAAGCAATCCAACGGCCATGTCACGATCTACAGCGAGCCGGGCTTGGGAACGACCGTGCGGATCTATCTTCCGGCCATGCTGACCAAGTCGCAGGGCGTGCCGCTGGCGGTCGAGAAGGAGGTGCCACAGAGCGGTTCGGAAATCGTGCTGGTCGTCGAGGACGATCCGTTCGTCCGGTCCTATGCGGTCATGAGCCTGGAGAGCCTGGGCTACAAGGTGATTTCCGCCGTCGACGGCAAGGAGGCCTTGCAGACGCTTGCCGCAACGCCGCATGTCGACCTGCTGTTCACCGACGTCGTCATGCCCGGAGGCGTCAACGGATGGGAACTTGCCGGCCTCGCCCGCAAGGAGAGGCCCGCGCTGCACGTGCTGCTGACCTCCGGCTACGCCCTCGAAACGCTGGCCGCGAACGGCCACGTCCGACAGGGGGCCCTGATCCTGGAAAAGCCCTACCGCAAGGCCGAGCTCGCGCGGTTGGTCCGGGAGGCGCTCGCCGGGCCGGTGCCGGTTTGAGCGACGGTCCGCCTGCCGGAGAGACGGCAGGCGGTGGTCGTCATCAGATCATTTCGACGCGGTCTTGGTGTCCATGTTCACGACCTGGACGCGGCGGTTGATCGGGTCGGCGCCGTTGGCGGTATCCTTCAGCTTGGTCTCGCCATAGCCGACGGTGACGAGGTCGGTGCCGTTCAGACCGTAATTCTGCACCAGATACTTCTTGATGGTGTCGGCGCGCCGTTCAGAGAGGCCTTGGTTGTACTCTTCTCCACCGGTCGCGTCGGTATGGCCGGCGACCACGAAGGTCGAGCCCTTGAGCGCCGGATCGGACAGGGCCTTGCCGAGCGCCTGCACCGAGGCCATCGAGGTCTTGGCGATATCGGCCGAGTTGTAGTCGAACTGGATCTCCAGGTCGATCTTCGGCTTGGTCGCGGCGAGCTCGGCGATCTGCTCGCGCTCGCCGGTCGAGAGCGACCGGGTCGAGCGGTTGCGCACGGTATTCAGGAAGGTCGCTTCCTTGGCCTGCACGGTCGTGTCGGCCTGCGGACCGACGGACAGGCCGCGGGTTGCCGGCTTCGGCTTCAGTGCATCCAGGATCTGGCCAGTGGTGACATTGCTGTCGCCGGCCAGAGCCAGGCCCGCCGTCATCGACAGCGCGGCGGAAAGGGTTATCGCTTTCAGTCCAAAGAATTTATCGAAACGGGTCATTGTCGTATCCTCGCTGTTACGCCTGATAGCGATTTGATGCTGCGAGCATAGGTCGGGTTCAAAAGCCCCGATGTGATCTTGGTCACGCTGGCTAAAGCGCTTTCAGGCTCGTTTTCGCGTATTTCCCGGCGTTCCGGGCGCGGACCGGCGCGATTTGCGGCCGCTCCGGCGGCGGCGCTGATCGTCCCAATAGCAGTGGTCGCAGTCTCCGCGGGATAGGTTCACACGGCGGCGGGCCCGGTGTGTCCTGGATCACGTTGAGGTGTACGGGCTCGCACCGAAACCTCTGCGAACGGATCGTCGCGCTGGAGCGCCCGTCACTGCATCGCAGCAAGAAAATTGTCTTCTCCGCGAAACGCCGACGCGAGAGAATACGTAATTGCGAAGGCCGGCATGACGCCGGTTTCGTTTTACGGAGGAGACTTTTCGATGAAGATCTTGCTCACCGCCGCAGCCTTTGTCGCGTTCACCCTTTCGCTGTCCCCGGCGTCCGCTGCGATGATGGCGTGCACCAAGGACAACATGATGAAGTCCGCCGCGATGATGGGCGGCACGCCCGACACCCCGGCCAAGATGGCGTCGAACAAGGAAATGGCCATGGCCAACACCGACATGAGCAATGGCAAAATGAAAAGCGCCTGTATGCACTACATGAAGTCGCAGAAGGCCATGATGGCGAAGTAGGCCTCGGCGACATCGAACGGCCGCGCTGTCAGCAGATGGCAGCGCGGCTTTTTCTTTGCCGGTTCCGGTCGACAGCTTTCTCCCGGCGCGAATCCCGCTACATTGCATTCTGCAATGTCACGCACGCCCAAGCCTGTTCCCCTCACCACGACACGAGCCCGGCAGATCTGGCTACGCGCCCAGCGGCTGGACGAACGTACTCCGTTCGGTGAGGGCGCGCAGGCCGTCGCGGACGCGGTCGCCCATCTCGGTTATGTGCAGATCGACACCATCAACGTCATCGAGCGCTGCCATCACCATATCCTGTTCAGCCGCATCCCGTCCTACCGCCGCGCCGATCTGCGCCACGCCCAGAGCGTCGACAAGCGCGTGTTCGAATATTGGACGCACGCGCTCTCTTACGTTCCGGCTGACGATTTCCGTTTCTTCCGGCCGGCGATGCGCGAGCATCAGCGCGAGGGGCACAAATGGTTCGCCTCGGTGAAGCCGACCGACATGCGCAAGGTGATGCGGCTGGTGCGCGCCGGGCCGCTGACGATCCGCGATATCGAGGATGCCGCGCTCACCGAGAAGGAGCATTTGTGGCAGAGCCGCAAGCCCTCGAAGCGGGCGTTGCAGCTCGCCTTCTATACCGGTGCCGTGACCATCAGCGAGCGGCAGGGCATGCTCAAGACCTACGACCTCATGACGCGTCATTTCGGCTGGGACAAGCTGCCGAGGCCGGCCTCGGCCAGGGAGATCACGGCCTATCTGCTCGACCGCGCATTACGGTCGCAAGGCGTGGTGAGCCTCGATTCGATCTGTCATCTCGATGCGCCGCGCAAGAAGGCGGTGGCCGGCCTCGTCGCCGCGCGCGTCCGCCGCGGCGAGCTCGTGCCTGTTGCGATCGATGGCGCCGGCAAGCAGGAGCATTGGGCCGCCCCGGCCTCGCTCGAGCCGAGCGGTGAAGCGGTCCCGCCCGATCTCGTCCACATCCTCTCGCCGTTCGATCCCCTGATCATCCAGCGCAAGCGCACCAATCTCATCTTCGGCTACAATCATCTGTTCGAAGCCTATGTGCCGAAGGCCAAGCGCAAGCTGGGCTATTTCGCGCTGCCGGTCTTGGTCGGCGACGAGATCGTCGCCGCGCTCGACCTGAAGACCGACCGGCAGGCCAGGAAGCTCCTGGTGCAGAAATGGACCTGGGTCGGGCAGGGCAAGAAGACGGCGGGGCGCAAGGAGCTCAAGCAGAAGATCGAGGACGAGCTCGATCGCTTCGAGCGGTTTCAATTGGCGGAGTAGCTGCGACTTTGTAGGGCGGGATTAGCCGAAGGCGTCATCCGCCAGGGCTGTCGCAGCGAAGGGAGCAGAGGCGGATTACGCTCCGCTAATCCGCCCTACGCCTTTCGGCGAATCGATCGATCCACACGCCGAATGCAATCCCGATCGCATAGGCCACCAGATTC
>Ga0102592_1002197_pt1 | contig 17919 bp, 19 predicted proteins | sample AraplaCol_mMF_r2_FD_76861 | JGI IMG/M metagenome (GOLD analysis project Ga0102592, IMG submission 76861) | Arabidopsis root microbial communities from North Carolina, USA - plate scrape MF_Col_mMF_r2 (SPADES assembly) (version 2) | ecosystem: Host-associated > Plants > Roots > Endosphere...
GCGCGTGTTGCCGCGGCTGATCCACATGCCCTCGCGCGGCCACCACAAGGAAGACAGGCTGTTCGTCTCGCTCTCCAGCGTGATCCGCGCCCACCTGGCCGAGCTGTTTCCCGGCCGCGAGATGGGCCAGTTTTCGCAGTTCCGCGTCACCCGGCATTCCGACCTCGCGGTGGACGAGGACGACGTCAAGAACCTGCGCACCGCCTTGCGCCAGGGCCTGGAGCAGCGCCACTACGGCCAGGCCGTGCGGCTGGAGGTGTCGGCCGGATGTTCGGAATACCTGGCCAACTTTCTGCTCAAGCAGTTCAACCTGCCGGCGCCGTCGCTGTACCGCGTGCATGGCCCGGTGAACCTGGTGCGCCTGACGCAGCTGGTGGACCTGGTCAACGACCCCAAGCTGCTGTTCCCCAGCTACCGCCCCTGCTACCCGACGCAGCTGCAGCCCGGCCAGTCCTTTTTCGAGCGGCTCAAGGAAGGCGACGTGTCCATCCACCAGCCCTTCGAGAGTTTTGACGGCGTGCTGGCTTTTCTGCGCGAGGCCGTCAACGACCCGCAGGTGCTGGCCATCAAGCAGACGATTTACCGCACCGGCGCCGACTCGGAGCTGATGGTGCTGCTGCGCGAGGCCGTGCGGCGCGGCAAGGAAGTCACCGTGGTGGTGGAGCTCAAGGCGCGCTTTGACGAAGAAGCCAACATCAACTGGGCGGAAATGCTGGAATCGATAGGCGCGCAGGTGGTGTACGGCGTGGTGGGCCTGAAGACCCATGCCAAGATGCTGCTGGTGACGCGCCGCGAAGGCCGGCAGCTGGCGCGGTATGCCCATCTGTCCACCGGCAACTACAACCCGCGCACGGCGCGGCTCTATACCGATATCAGCTACCTCACGGCCGACCCGCTGATGACAGCCGACATCGACAATGTGTTTGTGCACCTGGCCAGCCAGAGCCGCCTGCCCAAGCTGCACCACCTGTTGCTCGCGCCTTTCCAGCTGCACCACAAGCTGATTGCAAAAATCGATGCGCTGGGCGAAGCCGCCCTGCAGGGCAAGGACACGCGCCTGGTGGCCAAGATGAATGCGCTGACCGATGAAGACCTGATGCTGGCGCTGGTGAGGGCAGGGCGCTGCGGCGTGAAAATCGACCTGATCGTGCGCGGCGCCTGCATGCTGCCGGCCCAGGTGCCCGGCGTGACCGACAACATCCGGGTGCGCTCCATCATCGGCCGCTTCCTTGAGCATTCACGCGTCTTCTACTTTCGCTGCGCGGAGGAAGAGACGCTCCTGCTCTCCAGCGCCGACTGGATGAACCGCAACATGCTGCGCCGGGTTGAACTGGCCTGGCCCGTGACGGACCCGGTGATTCGCCAGCGCATCATTGACGAGTGCCTGGTGGCCTACCTGCATGACGGGCGCGACGCCTGGGACCTGCAGCCCGACGGCAGCTACCTGCGGGTCAATTCGCAGGGTGATACTCCGCGCCACGGTGCGCAGGCCGCTTTGATGACCCGCTATTCGGCCCCCCAACACCAGGACAAATGACATGGACCTCATCTTGTGGCGTCATGCGGAGGCAGAAGACTGGCCAGAAGGTGATCCACAAGGAGGCAGCGACCTGGAGCGCTCGCTCACGGCCCGCGGCGAGAAGCAGGCGGCCCGCATGGCCAACTGGCTGGACCGCCAGCTGCCCGAAGGCGCGCGCATTTTTGTGAGCCCGGCGCGCCGCTGCGAGCAGACCGCGCTCGCGCTGGGCCGCAAATACAAGATCAGGAAAGAACTGGCACCCGACGCCACGGCCGCGCAACTGCTGGAGCTGGTGCAATGGCCCTCGGCCAAGTCGCCCATCCTGGTAGTGGGCCACCAGCCCATACTCGGCGAAACCATCGCGCAACTGCTGGGCCTGCAGGCCAGCGACTGCCCGGTCAAGAAGGGCGCGCTCTGGTGGCTGCGCAGCCGGGATCGCGAAGGCCACAATCAGACGGTGGTGGTGACTGTGCAGTCGCCTGAGGTGCTCTGAGACCAGACCCTGGCCGTCGGTTATGCTGCGGCCTTTGCGGCATGCATTACGTTTGCCGTTAAAGGGAGCCCGTAGTGTCATCCATCACCTCAAACAAGGCTCTCGCCAGCCTGTTTGCACTGAGCGGTTGTATCAGCGCCATAGCAGCAGATGTGGCAACCCCCTTCTCGCAAGCGGCATACGACTCCGTTGCGAAAGACAAAGCAGTTGTGCTCGTGTCCGCAAATCTGGCTCGGCGCTGGAAGTGCGGCGCATTCGAGAACGCCCAGTTGCAGAGTCTCGGTTTTGACCGTATCGGTTCGGAGAAAGCGACATCCGACAAAGCCGATATTTTGATCGAGGATGGTTCTTGGCTCTCAGCCAAGCAAGGCTTCACGAACGTTGCGCTCATCGTCGAGCCAGGCGAGTACCAATTCAGCAGCTACAAGATCAAGGTAGCAAAGTCCATTTCACAGGTTGGCTACTACAGAGGCGACCGGTCTACGTTGATGGTCGATGGAAAGTCCAAAGCCGGTGGCTTCTCAGTCGGCACCGGCGAAGTCATCTATATCGGTCACTTCGCCCTGGACTGTGCCAGCGCGCCAATGCCCTGGCGGTACTACCCCGAGGACAAGGCTGCCTTCTTGAAGTACCTGGAGGCAGTGGCGAGGGAATATCCCGGACTTCCAACCCAACAAGCGAAGTTTCGCCTTTTTGAAACTACATTGATGGGCAATCCCTTTCGCTTGCCCGAATGATGACGGCTAACTCGTTCACTCGGAGGTTCTAAATGGCTCCCACTCTTTCTCCGTTTGATCTGGCCACACGCCTGGCGGTCGAGGACGCCGTCGTTCAGATGTTCGTTGCCACTGATGAACGAGACTGGCCAGCGCTGGAGAGTTGTTTTACCAGTCCCTTTACGCTCGACATGACCTCCATGGTCGGTGGAACGCCGACCGAAATGACTCCAAACCAGGTGGCTCAGGCGTGGGCTGCCGGATTCAAACCGCTCGACCATGTTCACCATCAGGTTGGCAACCTTCGAACTGAGATCAGTGGTAATCAAGCGCTTGTCAGATGCCACGGCGTGGCCTTCCACCACCGGAGCAAAGCAAGCGGCCTCAAGACCCGAATCTTTGTGGGCACGTATGAACTGCAGTTGCAGCTCTTCCCGGACAGATGGCGCATCTCCCGGCTGGTCTTCAAGCTCAAGTTCATTGAAGGCAACCTCGAGCTTGAGAAGTCGGCGTAGCTGTGAGAATGGCGTTTAGTCCTTCCATCGAGCGGGCGTCTTCCAGCGGCCCCTCATGCCAAAACCTTAGAAGCCAGGTTATGAATCTCCAAGCGTCGGCTCCACCAAATGTCGTCCCCATTGCCACACCAGTGTCGGCAGAGAAGACCACGCAGCTTGAGTCAGTGCGTCTTGGCTCCGACGGATTGACGATTACCATGTCCTCGGAACACTGGGAGGCCACGATATCTTTTCCCCAGAACTACGGGCTCCGAGTTCTGGATGAGCTTGATCTGACGGATTTCTGGTCGCAGTGCTCTCTGGCCCGTGGATGGTGCTTTGAGGTTATCAGTGGCGGCTGGAAGGATCTCGAAATGACTCGGAAACTTTTTTACTCCGGCCGTCACGCCTGGGTACGCGAGTACCTGGTCGTTGGCTTGAACGAATGCGTTTCTGTACTGAGCAAGGAAGAGCCGGTGTTCGAGGTGCAAGTGCCTTCTAGCCTTTCCTTCAAGCGGACGCCTGCCGGCACCGCTTAAGTCAAACGTTAGACGTCACCGGCACAGATCCAACTCATGGCTCGCTTTCCAACCATTGTTTCCGTTGGCCTTCCGATCCTCGGCCTCGCTGGCGCAGTTGCCTTCGCGCTGGTGTACGTCGGGCCGCAGCGTCTGTGCGAAAGCGTTGATGGCAAGTGGGCCTCCGCCCAGTCGTCCTGCGTTACTCGCACTTGCTTTCAGTCGGGCACTTGCGGCACGTGGGCGTATCCTGCCGCTCGGTGCTCCAACCTGAAGATCGGCGATGCCAGGTCCGAGGTTCATTTTCAGCTTGGCGAACCAGATGAGGTCTTTCAAGGCGGTGCAAAGTGGCATGCTGACAAGGATTCCCCGCAAATGATCGTTGCCACGTTTAGCGCAGAGCGGCTGCAAAGCCTGTCCTGCCCCTCAATGCAGTGACGCTTAAACCTTCCATCGAGCGAATCATGACAAAAAAAACCACTGGCGCAACAAAAGTCGTCGTACCTGGCGGCGTTGACGAGTACATCAAAGCCAGCCCGCAAGAGGTACGCCCCCAACTGGGGGACATACGCGATGCTATTCAAAGCGCTTCTCCCGGTAGCTCGGAAACGGTCAGTTATTTTCAAATGCCGGGCTACTACTATGAAGGCTACGACTACAACGGGATGTTTGCCTGGTTTAGCTATAAGAAGCCATTTGTCCGCCTCCATGTGCGCCCACCGGTGCTCGAAGACCACAGCAAAGAAATTGAGGCCTATACCAAGACCAAGGCGATTGTCAGTTTCCCGTTGGATGAGCCGATACCAAAGGCGTTGGTAAAAAAACTGGTGAAGGCGAGCATTAAAGTCATGAAACAAAATGCGGCATAACAAGGCGTTCCAGACGGACGCAGCTGCCGTATCGCTGCGCTTTCATGTGCAAAATTCTGTTTCACAGCCACTTCACCGCTGAGCAGACTTCGACGCTTATGCGGTGGCGCTGCTCTCGTAACGTGACTTCGCCCCTCATGTCAGAACCAGGCGCCACGAAAAGGACACGCGATGGCCAATGAGACCAAATACCCCGCTGAAGGCGGATGCAGCTGCCGCCAGGTGAGGTACCGGCTGGAGAGCCGGCCGCTTTTTGTTCATTGCTGTCACTGCCGCTGGTGCCAGCGGGAATCCGGCTCGTCGTTCGCGCTCAACGCGATGATCGAAGGTGACCGGGTGACACAGCTTGGTCAGCCACCAGAGCTTGTCAACACGCCTACAGCAAGTGAGCGTGGCCAGTTGATCGCCCGCTGCCCTGCGTGCCGGGTCGCGGTGTGGAGCAACTATGCCAGTGCAGGGCCGCTGATCAAGTTCGTGCGCGTTGGCACTTTGGATAATCCGGACCTTCTGCCGCCGGACATACATATCTTCACCGCCTCAAAGCAGCCGTGGGTCACCCTTCCGGAGAGCTCGCCAGCGATGGACGAGTATTACGACCGGGAGCTCTACTGGCCTGCAGAAAGCCTGGCGAGGCGAGAGCTGTTGCTTCCACTCATTGAAGCCTACCAGGCTGCGCACAAGCGTGAAGCCTGAGCCCTGCCTCGGGATGCCCCTGCCGCCAACTGATCAGAGGCCCGCATCAAACCTTGGGATTTAGCCGTATGCGCAAACTTGTTCTTGCCGCGATAACCGGGTACCAAACCTACCTGTCTCCGTACAAAGGCTTTTGCTGCGCGTATCGTGTGCACACGGGGCACAAGAGCTGCTCGGCTCTGGGTTTCAGGGCCGTGCGTAGATATGGCGTTTTAATGGGTTTCGCGCTTCTCAGGCGCCGCACTTATTTGTGCGGTGTGGCTCACAGGCGCCACGCGAAGCCGACCAGCCGGTTCCTTCACTCGCAGCAAGGCTTCTGCGATATTGGCTGTGATTTGCCCTGTGATCTTCCAGGCATGGACGGATGCCTTTCGCCGGGTGATTTCGCTGGTTGCTGCGATAGTGGGGGCTGCGACTGGCCGAGCCGTAGCCGGAAGAGTCAAGAGGGTGAGAAATACGTGTATATCCCGCCGAACACTGGAGGCCGGAAGGTAAACCGGATTTGAAGTCTCACAGGCCCCAGTCCATCCTGTCTTGTCACCAACCCTTCAAGCCCAGCGTCTGGCCATAAACTCACTCCCACAATGAACGCTTCTTATCGAAAGCCCCAGGTCTGCGTACTCGGCAGCGCCGAGCCCGGTTCCCGCGCCTACGAGCTCGCCGGCCAAGCCGGCGCGGCGCTGGCCAAACTGGGCATCACTGTGGTGAGCGGATGCGGCAGCCCCGCAACCAGGATTGCCGCCGAGCGCGCCATTCAGGCAAGCGGCCTGGTGCTCAGCATCGTGCCACCAGACCAGATGCCTGCTCCGGATTGGCCCGCCACGGTTGTGCTGCCTTGTGGCATGGGAGATGCCCGCAATCTCTTGATGGCACTTGCCGGCGATGCCTGTATCGTCATCGGCGGCCGCGCGGGGACCAAATCCGAGGTTCACCTGGCCTGGCTGCACAAACGGCCTTTGCTTCCGCTGGTCGGCTGCGGCGGCTGGTCTGACGAACTGCCGTCCAACCCTCCCGACGAGCGGGAAAACTCCCCCATCCTGCCCTGGAGCACTGTCATTGAGTTGGAGGCAAATCTGCGCAGTCTTGGCTTGGTCAAGAGTGCGATGTGAATAGCCCGCCGGTCGTTTCCAACGTTAGACCTCAGAACCCAATTACTGGCTCGAACACATGTCAACCCAACAGCACCGCGTAACGCCTGTATCGCTTCCTCCTGAGTCGGCAGTTACCAGAGCCTACGCTTCGACGAATCTCGCGGATGCCTATTCGATCGAGCGTCCACCGGGAGCGTCGGCCAATCCCGAACTGTTGGCGAGGTTCATTTTCGCCAATCAGGCACCGTGGGTTGGCACCCTCATGGCTGTCCGAGATGCGGTCGTCGGCGGGATGGGCCTCAAAACTGCGAAGCAACTCGCGTTACTTGACGCGCAAGGCAAGCCAGGCCGTCTTGGCATCTTCAAGATCTACGGCACAAGTCCGACCGAAGTTGTCTTTGGAGAAGACGACAAGCACCTGGACTTCAGGCTTTCTGTCCTCTGCTCCAGTGAGCCCTTGCCGGGAGGCAAACGCCACCTGACTTTATCAACCGTGGTCCATTGCCACAACCGCTTGGGCCGTCTCTATATTTTTGTCATCGCCCCGTTCCACCGCCTGGTCGTTCAATCCAGCCTTCGCCGTGCCGCCCAAATCGGCTGGCCGTCGGCAGCGCAGGCGTAAACCAGGTTCCGCATCTTTCTCGTGACGGATGGGGCAATCGCCTTAACTGCGCACGCTTGAGTCCTTGCGCAACGGTTGCAAAGGAGGCGATGCACAACCCAGCGCTCTCGCGAGCGCTGGAAGTTGCCTTTGCGTGGCTTAAGAACCTAGCGTAGGCCGGCCGGTCTTGATCGCGGGGACCTGCTCCAGTGCCGTCAGGAAAGCGGCATCGGAAAGGCCGGCCAGCAGCTTGATGCCGGCGCGCAGCAGTTCGCTTTTCTTCGCCGGGCGGGTCAGCCTGGCGGCGCGCTGCTTGAGATCGTCGAGCACCACGTATTCGGCCTTGGGAATGGTGAAGCTGTCGCGCACCAGTTTTGGTTTTTTGGTTTTCTCGGGCTTGGCTGCCTTCACAGGTTTGGCGCTTGCCTGGGGCTTGGCGGCAGGCTTCTTGGCGCCGGCTTTTTTCACGATAGCTTTTTTAGCCGTGCCTTTGCCGGCTGGGGCCTTGGCGGTGGTCGCCTTTTTCGGGGCGGGTTTGGCCGCGGGTTTCGCAGTTGCTTTTTTGCTGGTAGCCATGGATTGATCCTTTTTGGGTGCGGTCGAATAAACCGTATATACAGTTTATACGGTTTATTCGAAAACGGTCAAGCCGCGCCCGAAAACGGCAGCGGCCGAGCGTGCGAGGCAGGGGATGAAGGAACGAAGAAGTGGATCAGGCGCTCGGAACGACCAGCGTCCACGGCGTCTTTTGCCAGGCCAGCACTTCTTCCTGCAGCAGGTGGGCTGATTGCGGAAAAGCTTGCGCCCAGCCGGCGCGGCAGTTCAGCACAAAAATCCGGCCAGGCTGGTCGCCGCATTCGAGCTGCAGGCCTTTGAGGTCTGGGTCGCGCCGCGCGTGGCACAGGATGACGGCCAAACGCAGGCACAGCAGCTGCTGGATAAACACCCGGTCCTCGAAATCGATTTCGAGCTTGCGCAGCTTGCCGCGGTGGCCCAGCACCAGCAGGCTGATGCGGTGCAGCTCAGGCAGGGCAAAGCCCGGCGCGTCGGCGTTGTCCAGGATGTAGGCGCCGTGCTTGTGGTAGTCGCTGTGCGAGATCTGGCTGCCGATTTCATGCAACTGCGCGGCCCATTCGAGCTTGCGCTGGAAACGTGCGGAATCGGCGGCGGGCATGCCGGCGCCCGCCATCGCGAACAGGTGGCGCGCCACCTTGCTCACGCGCTGGGCCTGCACCGGGTCGGCACTGAATTTATTGGCCAGGCGCTGTACCGTGGTGGAGCGCAGGTCGGTCAGGTCGTGTTCGCGGTCCAGCAGGTCGTAGAGCACACCGTGGCGCAGGGCGCCCTGGGCAGCCTCCATATGCGAGATGCCGAGCAGGTCGAACACCGCGCGCAGCACGCTGACGCCGCCGCCTATGACGGCGCGCCTGTCGTCCTTCATGCCGTCGAGCTTCAGGCGGTCGGCGCTTTGGGCCTTGAGCAGCCTGTCCAGCAGCCAGTCCAGGCCCTCGCGCGTGACCTGGCCGGCGGGCCAGCCCGCGGCGGTGAGCACGTCGCTGACGGCGCCTATGGTGCCCGAGGAGCCGTAGGCCGTGTCCCAGGTGTCGGCGCGGTAGGCATTGACGGCCTCATCAAGCACAGCCTTGGCGGCGACCTCGGCCGTCTGGAAGGCTCGCGCGGTGAACTGTCCGTCGGGAAAGTATTTCATCGACCACGCCACGCTGCCGACGCGGTAGGACTCCATGGTGCGCGCATCCAGGCCCCTGCCGAGGATCATTTCGGTGGAGCGCCCGCCGATGTCGACCACCAGCCGGCGCTCGTTGGATTGCGGCAGCAAATGCGCCACGCCCTGGTAGATCAGGCGGGCTTCCTCGCGGCCGGGAATGACGTCGATGGGAAAGCCGAGGATTTTGTGGGCGCGCGCGAGGAATTCCTCGCGGTTGCGCGCCTCGCGCAGGGTCTGGGTGGCGACGGCGCGCACCTGGTATTTCTTGAAGCCTGCCAGGCGTTCGCCGAAGCGCGCCAGGCAGTCCCAGCCGCGCTGCATGGCGTCCGGCGTCAGGTTGCGGTCGGCGTCCAGCCCATTGCCCTGGCGGACGGTTTCCTTGAGGTATTCGGTGCGGTGTATGCGGCCGTGGTCAAAGCGGCCGATTTCGAGGCGAAAGCTGTTGGACCCCAGGTCCACAGCCGCGAGCAGCGTTCCATTTTGCATGCCTGAGTTTAAGGGCTGGGCATAGCTATCGCGTGGGACCCGCATGAGCATGACCGGCGGGCTCAACCAATCAGGCGGCCGTCGACCGTCATCATGCTCTGGGTGACGTAGGTGCTGCTGCGGCGCTGGGGGTTGAAGCTCACGCTGAAGCCGCCCATGTTCATGGCGCCGCGGCGCTGGAAGGCGCCCAGCACATTCAGGCGGTTCAGCGGGCCGTCCACCTCATTGAGCACTTCATAGGTGTAGCGCGCGGCGATAAACCCGGCCAGGCTCAGGGCGGCGGGCGGCTCGTCGAAGAGGCGCGCCAGGGTTTCGCGGTAGGTCCTGACAATCGGCAGGCTGGCGTTGACCAGGGGCACGGGCTGGGTGGCGATCACCGGGGTGTTGCGCGCCGCGCCCATTTGCAGCATGGTCGTCAGGTTGACGTCCGCCAGGGCCACGATGTAACGCTGGCGGGACTGCTTTTCCAGGCCCTGGGTGAATTCGGCCAACTCGGGTGTGCCGCCCACGAAGAGCAGCACGGCGGGCGTGCGGGGTGTGAGCTTTTGGCCCAGGGCGCGCAGGTCGCCCGCGCCCTTGAAGGGCAGCAACTTGAGCTGCAGGGCTGCGGCGATGCGTTCCACGTCGGCATGGTAGGCGCTGTAATCCTGTGCCGTGGCGTAGATCGCGCCCAGCTCCTTGAGGCCCATGGTGGAGAGGCTTTTGAGCGCGTAGGCCATCTGTTCCTGGCGCGCCGCAAAGATCGGGAAGGTCTTGTCGTCAATCTCCAGGCTGGAGTTCTGCAGCCAGGGCGCCACGTGCGCCATGGGCAGTCCGCCCTTGTGGGAGAGATCCACGAGCTGGCCGGCCACGAGGTCACCGACGCTGCCGGAAAGGGCCACGCAGGCAGGGTTGTCTTTGACCGAATCGAGTGCCGCCTTGAGGCCGGCCGGCGTGCCGTCGGTTTCCAGTGTCTGGTGCTCGATGCGGCGCCCGCGAATGCCGCCTTTGGCATTGATGTCTTGCCAGGCGGCGCGCGAGCCGATCAGGAAGTCCTTGGAGACATCCTGTTGCGACTGGGAAAAATCCACCACCTGTGCCACGGCGAGGCTGCGCGATGCGGATTTTCCGGGCTGCGCCCATGCGGGCGCGGCAACGCCGGCCGCCAGCAGGCCGGCGTGCTGCAACAGGCGGCGGCGGGGGAGGAGGGGATTGGGCGGGAGCATGGTGAATTCCTGGTGTTTGTCGCCGTCAGATGTCAGACGAGGTACGGCGAAACTGTGAAGGCCCCTGCTTTCCGGGGAAAACAGGGGCCTGAAACGGGCAAAAGCGGAGGCAAGGCCCACGGCCTTGGCGGGAAGGGTTATTTGCGGACTGGCGGGATCAGGACGGCGTCCACCACATGCACCACGCCGTTGGTGGCCGAGATGTCTGCGGTCTGCACCATGGCGTCCTCGACGATGACGAATTCGCCGGCCTTGGACAGGGCCACATTGGCGCCGTTGACGGTTTTGCTGTTGCCATTTTTGACGTCGGCGGCCATGACCTTGCCGGGAATCAGGTGGTAATTCAGCACGGCCTTCAGTTTGGCCGGGTCCTTGGCCAGTTCGTCCATGGTCTTGGCGGGCACTTTGGCAAAGGCGTCGTTGGTGGGGGCGAACACGGTGTAGGGGCCGGCACCCTTGAGCGTGTCGGTCAGGCCGGCCTTGGCCACCAGGTCGTTGAGCGTGCTCAGCTGGGACTGGGAGGCGATGGTGTCGGCCACGGATACCGGGGTGGAGGAAGTGGCGCAGCCGGTGAGGGCGGCGACGGCGGCGGCAATGACCAGAAAACGGCGGTTCAGCATGGAATTTCTCCTGATTAAGAACAGGGCCAAGCGTAGGAGCCGCCGGTGACAGATTCGTGACGGAAATTTAAAGGTTTTGTGACGCCGAGAGGGGTGGAGGCGGCTCAGGGCACTGTCATATTTGTCACAAGCTTGTCACACAAGATTCCTACAGTCGACGCATCACCTGATGCAGTGCTGATCAATCCCAACTGTTTCTAACCGTTTTCCAACCGCTTCTAACCGTTCCCAACTATTTACCAACCAGAGGTATTCTGATGAACCTGACTTACAAAGCATCCCTGACGGCCGCGATGGGCCTCGCCTTCGCCTCTTTTGCAACCCTGGCCACCGCCCAGGACGTGACCGGCGCCGGCGCCAGCTTCCCGGCTCCCCTGTATTCCAAATGGGCCGCCGATTACAACAAGGCCACCGGCGTCAAGATCAATTACCAGTCCGTCGGCTCCGGCGCCGGCATCAAGCAGATCGAAGCCAAGACCGTGGACTTCGGTGCTTCCGATGCGCCCCTGAAGGACGAAGAACTCAAGGCCAAAAACCTGGTGCAGTTCCCGACCGTGATTGGCGGCGTGGTGCCCGTGGTCAACATCAAGGGCATCGCCCCCGGCCAGATGAAGCTCAACGGCCAACTGCTGGGCGATATCTACCTGGGCAAGATCACCAACTGGAACGATGCGGCCATCAAGGCGCTGAACCCCGGCCTGGCCCTGCCTGACGCTGCCATCGCACCGGTTCGCCGCGCCGATGGTTCCGGCACCAGCTTTGCATTCACCAACTACCTGAGCCAGGTCAACGCCGAATGGAAGGCCAAGGTCGGTGAAGGCACCGCGGTGAACTGGCCGGTGGGCGCAGGTGGCAAGGGCAATGAAGGCGTCGCCGCGTTCGTCGGCCGCCTGCCCAACTCCATCGGTTATCTCGAGTACGCCTACGTCAAGCAGAACAAGATGACCTACGTGCAGATGCAAAACCTGAGCGGCAGCTTCGTCTCTCCCGACGACGACACCTTCAAGGCGGCAGCCGCCGGAGCCGACTGGACCAAGACCTTCTACCAGATCCTGAACAACAAGCCAGGCAAGGATTCGTGGCCCATCACGACCGCCACCTACATCATGATGCAAAAGAGCCAGGACAAGCCTGCCCAGGCCGCTGCCGCCCTGAAGTTCTTCGAGTGGGTCTACAAGGGCGGCGACAAGACCGCAGCCGACCTGGACTATGTGCCCATGCCCGCGAGCGTCAAGGTGCTGATCGAAAAGTCCTGGGCTGACATCAAGGACACCTCCGGCAAGGCCGTTGCGTACAAATAAGTCAGCAATTCCACTGCTGCCCAAATTGTCCAGAACATAGGGGTTTTCCAACGTGTCCTCTACACTTCCCGCGAACCGGGCCGATTTTGACTACCCGGTCAAATCGTCCGGACGCGATATGGCTACACCACCCCCCCACAACCCAGTGCGCAGAAGCCCGCTGGCAGACCGGCTCTTTGGCTGGGCTGCCCAGGGAGCGGCGCTCCTGACCCTGGGTCTGCTGTTTGGCATCCTGATCTCGCTGCTCGTCGGCGCATGGCCGGCGATCAGCAAATACGGGCTCGGCTTCCTGACCAGCAGCGTATGGGATCCGGTCAAGAACGAGTACGGCGGCCTGGTGATGATCTACGGGACGCTGGCGACCTCTCTCATTGCGCTGGTCATCGCCGTCCCGGTGAGTTTTGGGATCGCCCTGTTCCTGACCGAGTTGTCGCCGGCCTGGCTCAAGCGCCCGCTGGGCACGGCCATCGAGCTGCTGGCGGCGGTGCCTTCCATCGTCTACGGCATGTGGGGCCTGCTGGTCTTCGGCCCGATTCTGGCCACCTATGTGCAGCAGCCGCTGCAGGGCATGCTCAAGGGTGTGCCTTACCTGGGCGCCCTGGTCTCCGGCCCGCCGGTGGGCATCGGCATCCTGTCTGCCGGCATCATCCTGGCGATCATGATCATTCCCTTCATCGCCTCGGTGATGCGGGACGTGTTCGAAGTGACGCCGCCGCTGTTGAAAGAGTCCGCCTATGGGCTGGGTGCGACGACCTGGGAAGTGGTCGGCAAGGTGGTGCTGCCCTACACCAAGGCCGGCGTTATCGGTGGAATCATGCTGGGTCTGGGCCGTGCGCTGGGCGAGACGATGGCTGTCACTTTTGTGATCGGCAACGCCAACCAGCTTGCCTCGCTATCGGTGTTCGAGGCGGCCAACAGCATCACGTCCGTCCTTGCAAACGAGTTCGCCGAGGCCAGCAGCGACATGCACAGGGCGGCGCTTTTGTACCTCGCACTGGTGCTGTTTTTCATTACCTTTGTGGTGCTCACGCTGTCCAAGCTGTTGCTTAGCCGCATGAAGAAGAGCGAAGGGAAAAAATCATGAGTACTGGCAAAGCCCTGCTGGACGCCAAGACGCTGGCCGAAACGCGCCAGGCCAGGTTTGCGGCCCGCGACCGCGTGAACAAGATCGCCCTGGCGCTGTCATTTGCGGCGATGGCCTTCGGTGTGTTCTGGCTTGTCTGGATTCTCTGGGAAACGCTGCGCCTTGGCGTGAGCGGCCTGTCGCTGTCCATCTTCACGCAAATGACGCCCGCACCAGGCGATGAGGGCGGCTTGCTCAATGCCATCGCGGGTTCGCTGGTAATGGTGGGCATTGCCACCTTTATCGGGACGCCGATCGGCATCATGGCCGGCATTTACCTGGCGGAATACAACCCGCGCGGCTGGCTGTCGTCCGTGGTCCGGTTTGTGAACGACATCCTGCTGTCGGCGCCATCGATTGTGATCGGCCTGTTCGTCTATGCCCTCGTGGTGGCGCGGTTCCAGAGTTACTCCGGCCTTGCCGGTGCGCTGGCTTTGTCCCTGATCACCATCCCCGTCGTCATTCGTACCACCGAGAACATGTTGCAACTGGTGCCTCCCGGTTTGCGGGAAGCGGCTTACGCGCTGGGCACGCCCAAGTGGAAAGTCATCCTGGCAATCACCTTGCGTGCGGCGCGTGCCGGTGTGGTGACAGGCGTGTTGCTGGCGGTCGCCCGCATTGCCGGTGAAACCGCTCCACTGCTTTTCACCGCCTTGAACAACCAGTTCTGGTCATCCGACCTGACGTCGCCCATGGCCAGCCTGCCCGTCACGATTTTCAAATTCGCGATGAACATCGATCCGAACCTGCAGAAGCTCGCCTGGGCTGGTGTGTTCCTGATCACTGTCGCCGTGTTGGCACTTAACATCTTCGCGCGCATTTTGACGCGGAGCAAGAATTAAAGGGAAATCAAATGGTTGCAACAGTTGCCACACAGGCGCCCCGCGCCAAGATCGCGGTGAAGGACCTGAACTTCTACTACGGCAAGTTCCACGCCCTCAAGAGCATCAACCTCGACATCCCCGAGAACAAGGTCACGGCCTTCATCGGGCCCTCGGGCTGCGGCAAGTCGACGCTGCTGCGCACCTTCAACCGCATGTTCGAACTCTATCCGGAGCAGCGCGCCGAGGGCACAATCGCACTCGATGGCGAGAACCTGCTGACCAGCAAGCAGGACGTCGCCCTGATCCGCGCCAAGGTCGGCATGGTGTTCCAGAAGCCGACGCCTTTCCCGATGTCGATCTACGACAACATCGCCTTCGGCGTGAAGCTGTTCGAAAACCTCAACGCCTCCGACATGGATGAGCGCGTCGAATGGGCTTTGCGCAAGGCCGCGCTGTGGACCGAAGTCAAGGACAAGCTCAACCAGAGCGGCTCCAGCCTCTCGGGCGGCCAGCAGCAGCGCCTGTGCATCGCCCGCGGCATCGCCATCAAGCCCGAAGTGCTGCTGCTGGACGAGCCGTGCTCGGCGCTGGACCCCATCTCCACCGCCAAGGTGGAAGAGCTGATCGCCGAGTTGAAGAACGACTACACGGTGGTCATCGTGACGCACAACATGCAGCAGGCCGCCCGCTGCAGCGACTACACGGCCTATATGTACCTGGGCGACCTCGTTGAATTCGGCGCGACTGAAGACCTGTTCTTCAAGCCCAAGCGCAAGGAGACCGAAGACTACATCACCGGCCGTTTCGGCTGAACACGGACCGCAGCTTAGGGAGCACACATGCCTGATAAACACCTATCGACCCAGTTTGACAGCGAACTTAACGGCGTTTCTTCGCGCGTTATGGAACTCGGCGGCCTGGTCGAGTCGCAGATTCGACTGGCTATTTACGCGCTGTCCCAGTTCAGCGCCGAAAGCGCCAACCAGGTTATCGAAACCGAAGCACGCGTCAACGCGATGGAGCTCGACATCGACCGCGAGCTGTCGTCCATCATTGCGCGGCGCCAGCCCACTGCGCGCGATCTGCGCCTGCTGATCGCGATTTCGAAGACCACGGCCAACCTTGAGCGTGCCGGTGATGAAGCCGAGAAAATCGCTCGCATGATCAAGTCCATCATCGAAAGCGGGTCGGCCCGGGCCCTGCCGTCTTCCGACCTGCGTGTCGCGGCGGAGCTTGCTTCCGGCCTGCTGCGCAAGGCGTTGGACGCCTTTGCCCGGCTGGACACCGCGGCGGCGGTCTCCATCCTCAAGGAGGACGACCAGATCGACCAGGAATTCGACGGTTTTGTGCGCAAGCTCATCACCTACATGATGGAAGACCCTCGTACGATTTCGCCCAGCCTGGACCTGCTGTTTGTGGCCAAGGCCATTGAGCGCGTGGGAGACCATGCCAAGAACATCGCGGAGTTCATCATTTACATCGTCAAAGGGGCCGACGTGCGCCACACCCCTATGGAACAGATTGAGTCTGCAGTAAAGTAAAGCTGGAATGAAACACCTGCCACGCGTATTGATCGTTGAAGACGAGCCGGCCATCGCCGAGTTGATTGCCGTCAATCTGCGGCATGGCGGCTTTGATCCCGTGGTGGCGGAAGACAGCGTCTCTGCACAGCGCGAACTCGATGCCGTGCTGCCCGACGCCATCCTGCTGGACTGGATGCTGCCGGGCCAAAGCGGCCTGGCACTGGCCCGCCACTGGCGCAAGCAGGCGCGCACCAAGAGCATTCCCATCCTGATGCTGACGGCGCGCGGTGACGAACCCGACAAGGTCGCCGGGCTGGACGCCGGCGCCGACGACTACATCACCAAGCCCTTTTCCACCCAGGAACTGCTGGCGCGCATACGCGCTGTGCTGCGCCGCCGCGCGCCCGAGTCGGTGAACGACAGCGTGACGGTGGGCGGCCTGGTGCTGGACGCCGCCACCCACCGCATTTCCCACCTGGGCCAGGAACTCAAGCTGGGCCCGACAGAGTTCAAGCTGCTTCACTACCTGATGAAGCATGCAGAACGCGTGCACAGCCGCAGCTCGCTGCTCGACAAGGTATGGGGCGACCACGTTTTCATTGAAGAGCGGACCGTCGACGTCCATGTCAAGCGCCTGCGCGAGGCCCTGGGCTCGGCGGGCACCATGGTGGAAACCGTGCGCGGCGCCGGCTACCGGCTGACCGCGATGGCCGCCAACAACCCGGTGGCTGCTGCACAATCCAGCGCATGATCAATAGGTGGATTGTTTTCGCCGCCTGCATGCTTGTTGGCGGCGGTTTGGGCTTTTGGGCGCGCACCGTCAACGGCCTGAGCTTCGGCCTGGGCATAGGGCTGGCGGTGGCGGCCATGGTCTGGCTGGTGATCGACAGCTTCTTCATCAACCGGCTGCTGCGCTGGCTGCGCGCCGAGCAAAGCAACGACACGCCGGCCGTGATGGCCGGCAGCGCGCCCAGCCTGCCCGGCGTCTGGGGCGAGGTCGCCGACCGCACCCGCCGGCTGCTCAAGAACCGTGACCAGCAATACCAGGAAAGCCAGGCCCGCCTCGATGAGTTCCTCGCGGCCATGCAAGCCTCGCCCAGCGGCGTGGTGCTGCTCGACGCGCAGGGCCGCATCGAATGGTGCAACCAGATGGCCAGCCAGCATTTCGGCTTCGACGCCCAGCGCGACGTGATGCAGCACATCGCCAACCTGGTGCGCGACCCGGCCTTCAAGGCTTATATGGCGACCGGCAATTTCGCGCATGACGTGGTCATCCCGGGCAGCGCCAGCACACCGGCGCGCCCGGTGAAACTGTCGGTGCACGTGCACTCCTACGGCAAGGACCGCAAGCTGCTGTTGTCGCGCGACATCACGGCCGTGGAACTGGCCGAAGCCATGCGCCGCGATTTTGTGGCCAATGTGTCACATGAGATTCGCACGCCGCTGACGGTGCTGTCGGGCTTTATCGAAACCCTGCAGACCTTGCCGCTCAAGGAGCCCGAGCGCGCCCGCTACCTGGCACTGATGTCGCAGCAATCGCAGCGCATGCAGACCCTGGTCAGCGATTTGCTGACCCTGTCGCGCCTCGAGGGCAGCCCTTCCCCGAGTGCCAATGAATGGACGACGCTGGGCGCGTTGCTGGCCCAGTGCGAACAGGAAGCCAAAGCCTTGTCGGCGGTGATCGCCCCGCAGGGGCACAAGCTGGAGTTCGAGTCCGGCCCGGTCTCGGAGATTGCCGGCGTGCAGACGGAGCTTTACAGCGCCATGTCCAACCTCGTGACCAACGCGGTGCGCTACACGCCCGAAGGCGGCCTGGTTCGCGTGAGCTGGAAGCTGCTGGAAGACGGCCGTGGTGAGTTCAAGGTCAAGGACACCGGCCCGGGCATCGCGCCTGAACACCTGCCACGCCTGACGGAGCGCTTTTATCGCATAGATCGCAGCCGTTCACGTGAAACCGGCGGCACCGGACTGGGCCTGGCCATCGTCAAGCACGTGGCCCAGCGCCATGGCGCCGAACTGCACATCGAGAGCGAGCCGGGGCAGGGCTCCTGCTTTTCCATTGTCTTTCCGGCTGCGCGCGTGCGCCGGATTCAGCTGGCCCAGGCTGCCTAGGGCCT
>Ga0102592_1002208_pt1 | contig 17846 bp, 20 predicted proteins | sample AraplaCol_mMF_r2_FD_76861 | JGI IMG/M metagenome (GOLD analysis project Ga0102592, IMG submission 76861) | Arabidopsis root microbial communities from North Carolina, USA - plate scrape MF_Col_mMF_r2 (SPADES assembly) (version 2) | ecosystem: Host-associated > Plants > Roots > Endosphere...
GCTTCCACGCCGGCGTTCAGCGCCAGCAGGTTGGTCTGGAAGGCGATCTCGTCGATCACGCCGATGATCTGGGTGATCTGGCGCGACGATCCTTCGATGGCGCCCATGGCCGACACCGCTTCGCGGACGATCTCGCCGGAGCGATGGGCGTCGGTGCGGGCCTGGGACGCCGCGCCGAAAGCCTGCTTGGCGCCCTCGGCGCTGCGCTGGACGGTCGCCGTGATCTCGTCCAGGGCGGCGGCGGTTTCTTCCAGGCTGGCGGCCTGCTGTTCGGTGCGGCGCGACAGCTCGCTCGAGGCCATGGCGATTTCCCGCGCGCCGCCATCCACACCGCCCGTCGAGGCCGAGATCGCCGACATCGTGCTTTCGAGCGTGCCGGCCGCGGCGTTGAAGTCGTTGCGCACCTTCTCGTACGCCGCCTCGATGGGCCGATCGATGCGGTAGGTCAGGTCGTTGCGGGCCAGGTGGTCGAGGCCAATGGCGATCTCGTCGACCGCCTTGACGCGGCCGGTGACGTCGGTGGCGAACTTGACGACCTTGGTGATGCGGCCGCCGCAGTCGAAGATCGGATTGTAGGAAGCCTGGATCCAGACCTCCTTGCCGTTCTTGCCGATGCGCTTGAACTCCGCGGAGACGAATTCCCCGGCGTTCAGTTTGTCCCAGAACGCCTGGTAGTCGGGCGATCGGGCATAGGCCGGATCGACGAACATCCTGTGATGCCGGCCCTGGATCTCAGGGAGGCTGTAGCCAAGCGTGTCGAGGAAGTTCTGGTTGGCGGTCAGAATCTCGCCGGCGGGGGTGAACTCGATGACCGCCTGCACGCGCGAGATGGCTTTGAGCTTGCCTTCGACCTCGGCGTTGCGGAGCTTCTCGGCGGTGATCACCGTGGCGACCTTCACCACCCGGGTCACGACGCCACGGCCGTTGCGGACCGGATTGTAGGACGCCTGGATCCAGACCTCGGCTCCGCCCTTGCCGATGCGCCGATATTCCCGCGCGTCGAACTCGCCTCGGCCGAGCTTGCTCCAGAAGGCGCGATATTCGGGCGAGGCGGCGTAGGCCGGATCGACGAAGAGGCTGTGATGCCGCCCCTTGATCTCGCTCAGCGTGTATCCGAGCGCCGCACAAAAGTTTTCGTTGGCGGTGAGGATCTTCCCGCTCAGGTCGAATTCAATGATCGCAAGTGAACGATCCAAGGCCGACAACGTATCTTCCGCGTTCGATCCGCGGCTCAATTGAAATCCGGCCATGCCATGCCTCTACTCAAGCGATGATTGCGCAATTCATTCGGACACGAATTTGTATTTGTTGCCGAATGACGAGAATAACGAGGTTCATCATTGGGTTTTTAAGGTTAAATTTTGAAGAATTTCACCCCCCCTGAACTCATGGGTGCGTCATCGTCACGCAGCTATCCTGCTTCGATGACCGGCTTGCGACGGCTCAAGGCGAGGAGCCCCTACTCCACCCGCTCGGCCTTGACGCCCAGCTTGGCCAGTTGAGCCTGCAGGCTGTCCGGACCCGTCAGGTGGCCCGCTCCGACCGCGACGAAGCTGACGCCCGAACCGGCCAGCTTGGCCTTCAGCTGGTTGGCCCAATCCTGGTTCCGGTCGACCAGCAGCAGCTTGTAGACGTCGGGATAGTCGGTCTGCATCTCGTCGACCATCTGGCGCTTCAATTCCGCCTGGTCGCCCGCCGCCCAGGCGGCGACCAGGGCGTCGATCTTGGCCGGGCCGTCGTCGATTTCGTCCAGGGTGGATTCCAGCAGCTGGGTCTCCTGGACCGGCGTCATGTCGGCGAAGAAGCGGACCTGCTGCTCCATGGTCTCGAAGGCCGAGATCGGCTTGCCCGCCGCCTTGGCCTGGGCGGTCAGCAGCTTCTCGACGCCGCTCTCGGGATCGTAGCCGGCCTTCAGCAGCGGGGTCAGCGACACGGTCAGCGCCGCCAGCCAGGGCCGCATGGGCTCCAGGGCCTGGGGCGGAAAGCCCATGCCCTGGGCGGCGGCCTGCAGCTTGGCGTAGCTTTCGGGCTTCAGCTTGCCCGACAAGGGCGCGGCCGGGTCGACGCCGTACTTCAGCATCAGGGCGCGCGTCGTTGCCGGGTCCTCGGGCTGCTCGATCTCCATGACCACGTCGTCGGCGTCCTGGAAGGCCTTGGCGATCTTCGGCGAGCGCCACTGGGTGGTCGGCTTGAGCACATGGACCGTGCCGAACAGGTAGATCGTGGAGTCCTTGTCCTTGATCGCCCATAGGGCGGGCTCGGCCAGGACGGGGCTCGCCCCCATCGCCAGCACGGCGACGAGGGCGAGGGCGAAGCGGCGGACGGATCCGAGCAGAATCATCATACCGCCACTGTTCCGGTCGGAGCGCGGCCCTGGCAAGGCTTAGCGCAGGAAGGCCTCGACCTCGAAGGCGAAGGCGGCCGGCTGGTCCAGCATGATGAAGTGGTACGAGCCGTCGATCCGCTTGACCTTGGCCTGGGTCATCGGGGCGTAGGCGCCGGTGTAGAGCTGATCGAACACCGCCTGGGGCGCGGTGGCCGGGTCCCACGGATAGAGCAGGGTCGTGGGTGTCTTGATCGCGGCCAGCTCGCCACGCAGGTCAGTGGTCAGGTCGTCGTAGAGCGCGCGGCCCACCACCGAGCGATCCGAAGCGAGGGCGGCGTCAGTTGCCGATTTCAGACCCACGGGGGACTTGACCAGGCGAGTCATCATCGCCGTCTCCATGGCGGTCCAGGCCTCGGGCGTGGCGGCCAGCGTGCGGTCGCGCATGGCGGCGGCCTGGGGCCTGACCGTTTCGACCGTGGCGGCGGGCGAGAAGACCATCGCGTAGAATGGCAGGCTGTCGACGACCATCAGGCGACCGACATCCTCGGGGTGCTGGCGGGCCAGCATCAGGCCCATCAGGCCGCCCATGGAGTGGCCGATCACGGCCGGCGACTTCAACCCGGCCGACTTGATGTAGCCGTCCAGAGCGTCGACGGTCGGCTGGATCACCGGCCCCTCGGCGTTGGCCCCGGCCGGCGCGCCGGCGAAACCGGCGACCTGGACCACGTGCAGGCGGTAGCGGCCTTGCAGCTGCTTGACGGTGTCGTCCCAGACGGCGCTGGACGAGGCCAGGCCGGGGACCAGGATGACGTCGGGCCCCTGACCGCTCACCTCGACCGTGAAGCGCGGCGCGGCGGCCGAGGGAACGGCGATGGGCGCGGCGTGGACGGGACCAAACACGCCGATGGCGGCCAGAATGGCCAGCAGCATGACCATCAGGCGAAAGGGAGGACGGCGGCGGATCATGGTTGGAACTCCTGATTACGAGGCGTGCGCAAGGGTTCGGCGGCGCGCCGGTTGAAGGAAGGTGATGGGTTTGGGGGCAGGCGCCGTCGCCAGCCCGCGCTCGCGGCGGGCTAGGTCAGGCTTCGTCCTGGAAGATGGTCTCGATCGGCAGGCCGAACAGGCGGGCGATCTTGAAGGCCAGCGGCAGGCTGGGGTCGTACTTGCCCGTCTCCAGGGCGTTGATCGTCTGGCGCGAGACCTCCAGGCGCTCGGCCAGGTCGGCCTGGCTCCAGTCGCGCTCGGCCCGCAGGACCTTGAGGCGGTTCTTCATCAGCGGTACCGCCGGGCGATGAAGGGCTGCGACAGGCCCATGGCCACGGCGAAGATCGGCACCGCCGCCCAGGCCGGCGCGTGCGGCGCCTTGCCGAAGGTCTCCAGGAAGCCCCAGACGCTGGCCGCGCCCAGGGTCACGGCGATGCCCCACAGCAGACTCTGGATCAGCACCTCGCGGTGGAACTCGTCGGTCTCCTCGGCCAGGTAGAAGCCCATGCTGGCGATCGTGCCGAGGATGGCCAGGGCCGGGGCCAGGGCGATCAGGTAGCCCAACGGCCCGGCGGTCAGGCCTTGGCGGTGCAGCATCGTCGCTCCGATCAGCAGCACCACATAGGCCGACATCGAGATCCCGAACCGCAGCAGGTAGCGGCGCATCGGCGGACGCAGGGGCTCGCGCCGGAACAGGCGGTTGGCGCCGTAGGCGAAGGCCAGCGAGGCGGCGACCGTGCCCAGGCCGCCGACGAAGGCCCAGATCCCGCCCCAGGCGCCGACGCGCACCGAGACCAGCATCGCGCCGATGAAGCCGGCGAACAGCATGAACTTCTTGAGGGCGCGGAACTCGCCGCGTTCGGACGTCATGTCTTGGCTCCCTGTCTTTTTGACAAGGACGCTTGTCTTATATCGCATGAACCATGTCAAGCGAGCTTGTCAAAAGATCAAGGAGAGGCGACAGGCCGCCGCGTCAGGCGGCCTTGCGCTGGGGCGCGGCGTCGAAGTGATCGGCTTGGCTGACATGGACCGGCCTGGCGGCGGACAAGCCCAGGGCCTGGGCGATGCGGGTCTCGCCGCGTTCACGCAGGATCGTCCAGCCGTAGCGCGAGAAGCGGTCCTCGTAGTCGGCCCAGCGGATGATCCGGCCCTGGTCGTCGCAGCGCCAGATCGCCTTGTCGCAGCCCGGGATCGGGACGGCCCGGCTCCAGATCGCCACCCGCCGGGCATGGGTCGAATAGGTCCCGCCGAACAGTGCGTTCATGGCCTGAGAAGCTCCACAACCGGCGACTCGGTGAGTCGTTTCGCCGACAAAGCGAAACTAGCATTGGTGGAGAGCCAAAAGCGGTCACACCATATCTAGTGCGACGCCGTGCCGCGCGACCGAATGGCCGATCAGATGATCGACGAACGGCGGTCTTCGTCCAACGCCACGACGATGTCGGCCCGGGGCGGCATTTCGCGGGCGATGTGGCGGGTCAGTCGCTCGTAGTGCTGGACGAAGACGGCGACCTCGTCGTCGGTCATGGCCCCTGCCCGCCCCATGGCGACCAACCGGTCCCGCAGCTTGACCTCCTGCTCCCGCCGCCAGGCCAGGACGGTCTCGAAGTCCGGCGCGGTGAACAGCACCAACAGGTCCACGCGGGCGAACAGGGCGCGGTACGGCCCGGCCAGGGCGGCGTTGACATGGGCGCGCCAGGCGCCGTCCGGGTCGCGCTCGCGTTCCAGGGCGTTGATCGGCGCGACCAGGGCCTCGGCCGGCTCCGGCCGCGCCCCGACGCACCAGCCCTCCAGCAGCACGACGTCGACCGGCCCCGCGACCACGGGCCAGGTCGCGACGGGCGCGCGGTCGTCCGCCGCCTTGTCGAACCGCGGCAGCGCCGTCTCGCCCTCGCCCGCCAGGCCGTCCAGCACGGCCAGGCCCAGGGCGACGTCGTGGGTCCCGGGAACGCCGCGCGTGCGCAGCAGCGGATGGACGTCGCGGGCGAGGGCCTCGCGGTCGGCGCGCGGCAGGTAGAGGTCGTCCAGCGACAGGGTCGCCACCTTCAGGCCCCGCGCCTCCAGCAGCGCGGCGACGACGCGGACCGTTGTGGTCTTGCCCGAGCCCTGCGGGCCGCAGATCCCGACCACGAAGGCCGGCCCCAGGGCCACCGCCGCGATCCGGTCGGCCAGCGGTGCGTGCAGCCGCTCGACCTCGGCGGCGAAGTCGGCGGGAAGGGTCTCCTCGCGCAGGAAGGCGGCCAGCCAGTCCGGATCGATCATCGTCATTCCCCCTCCTTCTCCCCTTGCGGGAGAAGGTGTCGGCCCCCGGGTCGCGCGTGGCGCGCGCCCGAGGATGAACTCCGCCGACGGATGAGGGGTCGCACGGCGGCGACGCTGCGGACAAGCCCTCGGAAAGGTTTGAGAGACCCCTCATCCGGCGCTGAGCGCCACCTTCTCCCGCAAGGGGAGAAGGAAGATTCTACTGCACCCGCCGCACCTGGTACCCGCGCGCCGCCATCAGGGCCGGCAGGCCGTCCTCGCCGGCCATGTGCAGGGCGCCGACCGCGACCAACTGGACGCCGGGCCGGCCCATCTCGGCGGCCAAGGCCTCCGCCCAGGCCGCGTTACGGCGCTTGAGCAAGGCGTCGTACAGCGCCGGGCGGTCGCGCTTCATCACGTCGACCACCAGGGGTCCCAGACTGTCCATGTCGCCATGCAGCCAGGCCGACTGCAGGGCCACGCCGTTGCGGGGCGGCGACAGGGTCTCGGACGCCACGTCGTCCAGATATTGCACCTCGACCGCCTCGGGCAGGCCGGCGAACAGCCGGATCTGCTGCTCCACGGTCTCGAACGTGGCGATCGGCTTCTCGGCGGCGCGGGCCTGGCGGGTCACCGCGGCGTCGGCGCCGGCCGCGACCGAGGCGCCCTGCTGGGTCATCGGCAGCACCGACAGCATCATCGCCGCCGCCCAGGGCCGCAGGCGGTCGACGCGGTCCAGCGAGCCGCCGTCCCGCTCCAGCGCCGCCTTCAAGGTCGCCACGGTGCGCGGCGGCAGCTTCTCGGTCAGGGGACGCTCGGGATCGACGCCGTAGCGGTCGACCAGGGCCTGGACCTCGGCCGGGTCGGCGTCGGCGCGGGTCTCGAACCAGACCTTGTCGGCCCGGGCGTAGGCGCGGTCGAAGGCCCGGGTGCGCCACTTCACGTTTGGCTGCAGGACGTGCATGGCGCCGAACAGATAGATGCGGGTGTCGTGGTCGCGCACTTCCCACATGGCCGGCGCGGCATGGGCGACGCCGCCCGCCAGGGCGCAAGCCAGGGCGCAAGCCAGGGCGCAGGCGGCGACCAGCCCTTTGCGGAAACCAAACACCGACACCACGTCCCCCGACGCCTGGACACAACGAAGGCCCAGGCTACGAAGAGATCGGTTAACCAGGAAAGCGCCGGGCGTTGCGGCCTAACGCCACGCCTTGAAGTGCTTGGACAGTTTCAGCCCCTGGCGCTGATAGTGCGAGCCGCCCTCGCCATAGAGGCGGTCAGGCCGCGCGGTCAGGGGTTCGTAGACCAGGCGGGCGACGATCTGGCCGTCCTCGAGCAGGAACGGCGTCTCGTGACTGCGCACCTCCAGCACGCCCTTGGAGCCAACCGCCCCGGCCTCCTCGGTGCCGAAACCGGGGTCGAAGAAGCCGGCGTAGTGCACCCGGAACTCGCCGACCGACGGATCGATCGGGGTCATCTCGGCCGCTTCCAGCACCGGAATCTGAACATCGTCCTTGGAGGCCAGGATGTAGAACTCGCCCGGATCCAGCAGCAGCTCGCCGTGGCGGGTCTCCAGCGGCTCCCAGAAGTCGCGCGGATCGTGGCCGTCCTCGTGGTCCAGGTCGACCACCCCGGCGTGGCGGCGGCCGCGGAAGCCGACGATGCCGCCCTCGCCCGGCGTCAGGTCGACGCCGACGCTCTTGATCGCCAGCTTGACTGGCTCGCCGCGCTTGAGGCGCAGCTGGTTCAGCCGCGTGCCGGACCGCACCAGCACCGAGAAGGTCTGGGGCGCGATCTCGATATAGAGCGGCCCTTCATAGCCGGCCTCGATGTCGTCGAACGCCTTGGAGTGATCGCTCAGCAGGCGGACGAACACGTCGACCCGGCCGGTCGAGCTCTTGGGATTGCCCCGCGCGGCGATATTGCCCGGCAGGCTCAGGCGTTCCTGGATCTCGGCGATGTAGACGCAGCCCTTCTCCAGCACCGCGCCCTTGGTCAGGTCCAGCTCGTGCATCGCCACGTCCTTCAGGCGCTCGGGCACGCGGCGGGCCACCCCGGGCAGGAACGAGGCGCGCACCCGCCAGCACCGCGCGCCCAGGCGCAGGTCCAGGCTGGCCGGCTGCACCTGGTCGGTGTCGAACGGGGTCTGGGAGGTGATCGCCTCTTGCGCGATCAGGTCCTCGATGGATTGGCAGGGCAGAATCCCCGCGGCGTGGGCGTCGGTCATCGGGGCGACACTCGCTAAACCGGGCCATGAAGGCAAGGCTCGCGGTCCATCCGCCCGCCTCTTGTTCGCGTGTGACAATTCTAATGTTGAAATCGGACTTGTCCGCCTTGACCGTCAGGCCGGCAAAACCCCTTATGCCGGCCGTTTCTGGAGCGTCGAGGAGTATCGCCATGGCCGAGGACCCGAAGGACTGGGATATCGCCACCAAGCTGATCCGTGGCGGTCTGGCGCGCTCGCAGTACATGGAGACGGCCGAGGCCCTCTACCTGACCCAGGGCTTCACCTATGACAGCGCCGAGGGCGCCGACCGCCGGTTCTCCGGCGAGGACCCCGGCTTCGTCTATTCGCGGTTCAACAATCCGACCGTGAAGATGTTCGAGGACCGCCTGGCGCTTCTTGAAGGCGCGGAAGTGTGCCGCGCCCAGGCGACCGGGATGGCCTCGATCCACGCCGCCCTGATGGGCCTGGTCCGGGCCGGCGACCACGTGGTGGCCGGCCGCGCCCTGTTCGGCTCGTGCCGCTGGCTGATCGCCGAGTGGCTGCCGCGCTTCGGGGTCGAGACCACCTTCGTCGACGCCACCGATCCCAAGGCCTGGGAGGCGGCGATCCGCCCCAACACCAAGGCCGTGCTGATCGAGACTCCGTCCAACCCGGTGCTGGAGATCACCGACATCCGCGCGGTGTCCGAGTTGGCCCACGCGGTCGGGGCCAAGGTCATCGTCGACAACGTCTTCGCCACCCCGATCTTCCAGCAGCCGCTGAAGCTGGGCGCCGACATCGTGGTCTATTCGGCCACCAAACACATCGACGGCCAGGGCCGGGTGCTGGGCGGGGCGATCCTGACCAGCGAGGCGATCAACGAGGAGTTCTATCGCGACCCGCTGCGCCACACCGGCCCGTCGCTGTCGCCGTTCAACGCCTGGGTGCTGGTCAAGGGCCTGGAGACCCTGGACCTGCGGGTGCGCCGCCAGAACGACACCGCCGCCGCCCTGGCCGACGTGGTGGCCCAGCACAAGGCGGTCCGGCAGGTGCTCTATCCCTTCCGCGCCGACCATCCGGGCCACAACGTCGCCAAGTCGCAGATGAGCGGCGGCGGCACGGTCCTGGCCCTGGACCTCGGCTCGCGCGAGGCGGCGTTCAAGTTCCTGAACGCCCTGGAGATCGTCGACATCTCCAACAATCTGGGCGACGCCAAGTCGATGGCCACCCACCCGCCGACCACCACCCACCGTTCGGTGCCCGAGGAGCAGCGCCCCTCGCTGGGCGTGGTCGAGGGCGGCGTGCGCCTGTCGGTCGGCCTGGAAAGCCTGTCGGACCTGACCCGGGACGTGATCCGTGCGCTCGATCAGGCGTGAGTCCTCCCCGCCCCTGAAGCGGATCCGCCGGCGGCGCGGCGCCGATACGGGCATCTACGAGGCGCGCACGCGCGACATCGTCGTGCGCGTCTCGCCCGTCTACCAATCCGAGGACTCCGCGCCCGAGGAGGGCCTGTGGATGTGGGGCTACACGGTCGAGATCGAGAACCATGGCGCCGAGACCGTGCAACTGGTCGCGCGGGCGTGGACGATCACCGACGGCCTGAACCGATCGGCCGAGGTCGAAGGCTCCGGCGTGGTCGGCGAACAGCCCGAACTGCGGCCGCGCGAGGCGTTCCGCTATGTCAGCAGTTGCCCGCTGCCGACCCCGTCGGGAACCATGGTCGGCCATTTCCAGATGATGACCGCGGCCGGCGAGGTGTTCGAGGCCGCGATCCCGGAATTCTCGCTGCACCTGCCGGGCGCGGCGCGGCGGGTGAATTGACGTCGACAAGCATCAGCACGGCATTGCGCTCATCCGGAAATTGTTGAACCCTGGCGGTACAACCAAACCCGGGGGAGACGCCGTCGTGACGACCCGCACCATCCAGATCTTCAACCAGAGCGGCTTCGCCAAGAGCTACGTGCTGTTCATGCAGCCGCCGCAGACCGGCTCAACGCCCGTCTTCACCAACGCCTGGGTCACGTTCGACAGCATCACCTCCGGCGGCTTCGACAGCGTCGCCTACGACGACAGCGTCTACGCCTATTGGGGAACCAGCGACACGCTCGCGCCGGGCACGGTGGTGAGCAGCGGCGGCGTGGCCCTGGTCGACCTGTCCAAGTCGGATCGGGTTTCTTTCGCGGGATCGCCGCCGACGGGATTTGGCGCCGTCACCCAGGGCCAGGGTTCCGCCGGCAGCTTCTCGATCGTCGCGGGGGCGGACTTCACGCCCGCCAGCGGTTTCGTGTTCGGCTGGGCCAAGGCCGCGACATCACCTGTCCCCGTTCCCGTGGCGACGACCTCCGCCCTGCCGAACGCCGTCTTCACCTTCATGCCGACCAGCCAGGTCTTCGTGGCTGAATATTCTTCCGTTTCCGGCCAGGTGATCGACGTGACGGAGATCTCGAACGCCGCCGAGGTCGACTTCACGGGCAAGCCCCAGACCACCGCGACGGTGATCCAGCGGGCCGACGGGACCTTCGTCGTGGACTACACCTAGCGGCTCTAGACGCCCGTCGTCGGCTCCAGCGCATAGACCCGCGAGCAGTATTCGCAGGTCACGTGGATCTTGCCGTCGGGCTCGATCATCTCGGCCACTTCCTCGGCCGTGAACGAGCCCAGCACCGCGCCGATGCGGTCTTCCGAGCAGCGGCAGAAGGCGCGCAGCGGCTTTTCCTCCAGCAGGCGCACGCCGTCCTCGTTGAACAGCCGCCACAGCAGGGTGGTGGTCGGCACGGTCGGGTCGATCAGCTCGTCCTCGCCGGTGGTCTCGAACAGGGCCTGGACGTGGGTCCAGGCCTCCTGGGTCTCGCCGCGGCTCTCGTCGCCGGCGATGGCCTGGATCAGGATGCCCCCGGCCCGCCACTTGAGGCCCTCGCCCGTGTCGGCCTGGCCGACCGCCAGGCGCACCCGGGTGGGGGTCTGCTCGGACTGGGCGAAGTACTGCTCGGCGCACAGGGCCAGGGTCTCGCCCTCGATCGGGGTGATGCCCTGGTAGCGGTCCATGTCCGGACCCTGGTCGACGGTCATCACGAAGGTGCCGCCGCCCAGCAGGGTGCGGGCCCCGGGCCGCGCGAAGCCTTCGGAGACGGCCGCAACTTCCTGCGGGTCGAACCGGCAATAGCCGCGCAAGGCGCCAGTGGTGTCGTAGTCGACCACGACATAGCGCACCGGGCCGTCGCCCTGGGCCTGGACGATCAGCCGCCCCTCGAACTTCAGGCTGGAGCCGACCAGGGCCGCCAGGGCGCAGGCCTCGCCCAGCAGGTTGGCGACCGGCTCGGGATAGTCGTGGCGGGTCAGCACCTCGTCGACCGCCGCGCCCAGGCGCACGGCCCGGCCGCGCACCGGCAGGCCCTCGATCTGGAAGGCGGAAACGAGGTCATCGGGGGCGGCGTCGAAGGCGGTCTGGGCGGCGATGTCGGTCATGGGGCGGTTAGATAGGCGGTTCGGCGAAAATTGCGAGAGGGTGCGTTGGCGCATTTGCCCCCTACGGACCGCTTCGCGGTCGTCTTCCCCCAGAGGGGGAAGAGCGCTCCGCCCCCCATGGGGGCGGACAGGCGGCGAAGCCGCCAGGTGGGGGCAAGTGGGAAGGCCGTCAATCCACGAACGGCTTCTCGATCTCGTAGACGGCGTCTTCCAGCTTGTCGCGGAACAGCTGCTGGGCGTCCTGGACGCCTTGATTGTAATAGTACGGCCCCATCTGCTCGGAGATGAAGTCCAGCAGGAACCCGGCCTGCAGCGGGCTGGCCTCGCAGTCGAGTTCACGGTCCAGATAGCGCGTCAACTTGTCGAGCAAGGCGTCGCGCTTCTGCTTGTTGAACTCGATCTTCGACATCTAGCCGATCGCCCCGAAGCACCAGGCCAGCACCGACTTCTGGGCGTGGATGCGGTTCTCCGCCTCGTCCCAGGCCAGCGAGCGCGGGCCGTCCAGCACGCTGTCGGTGACCTCCTCGCCGCGGTGGGCGGGCAGGCAGTGCAGGAAGACGCCGTCGGGGGCCGACAGGTCCATCAGGGCGTCGTCGACCTGGTAGGGCTCCAGGGCCGCCAGGCGCTCGTCGTGATCGGTGTCGCCCATCGACACCCAGGTGTCGGCCACCACCACGTCGGCGCCGCGCACGGCCGCGCGCGGGTCGTCGGTCATGGTGATCTGGCCCTGCAGCTCCTGGGCGCGGGCCAGGTCGACCAGGTCGGGGTGGTAGACCGCCGGGCAGGCGATGTTCAGCTTGAAGCCCAGCAGCGGCGCGGCGTGGATGAAGCTGGAGCAGACATTGTTGCCGTCGCCGACCCAGGCGATGGTCTTGCCGCCGACGTCGCCGCGGTGCTCCTCGATGGTCAGCAGGTCGGCCATGATCTGGCACGGGTGGCTCTTGTCGGTCAGGCCGTTGATCACCGGCACGGTCGAGACCTGGGCGAAGCGCTCGACGTCGGCGTGGCTGTTGGCGCGGATCATCACCGCGTCGACCATCCGCGACAGCACCTTGGCGGTGTCCTCGATGGTCTCGCCGCGGCCCAGCTGCATGTCGGCCGAGGTCGAGATGATCGCGTCGCCGCCCAGCTGGCGGATCGCCGCGTCGAACGAGAAGCGGGTGCGGGTCGAGTTCTTCTGGAAGATCATCGCCAGCACGCGGTCCTTGGCCGGGGCGTCGGCGTCGACGCGGCCCTTGGGCCAGCCGGCGCGGGCGGCCTTGCGGGCCTTGGCGTCCTCCAGCAGGGCCCGCAGCGTGGGGCCGTCCAGCTTCCACAGGTCGATGAAGTGTCTGGGCTGAGTCATTGCAAATCCCCCTGCCCGCCCGCCTCGGCCGAGACCGGGGCGGGCGGTTTCTTATTAGGTGAGCCGGAGGCTTAGGCCGCCGCCTTGGCCCGGGCGGCCTCGCAGGCCTTTTCGAGCTTGGCGATGGCCTCGGACGCTTCCTCGACGGTCAGGTTCAGCGGCGGCAGCAGGCGCACGCAGTTGTCGCCGCCGCCGGCGATCAGCAGCTTCTGGTCGCGGGCCAGGACCATGAACTCGCGATTGTTCGGCACGACCTTGACGCCGATCAGCAGGCCCTTGCCGCGGATGTCGACGATGATGTCCGGGAAGCGGTCCTTCAGGCCGTTCAGCTGCTGGGTGAAGAAGCCGGCCACGGTCTTGACGTTGTCGAGGATCTCGTCGGTGTTGATCGTGTCGAACGCCGCCTTGCCCACGGCCATGGCCAGCGGGTTGCCGCCGTAGGTCGAGCCGTGCGTGCCCGGCTGCATGCCCTTGGCCGCCTCGGCGGTGGCCAGGCAGGCGCCGACCGGGAAGCCGCCGCCCAGGGCCTTGGCCACGCACATGATGTCGGGCGCGGCGTCGCTGGCCCACTCGTGGGCGAACAGCTTGCCGGTCCGGCCCATGCCGCTCTGCACCTCGTCGAGGATCAGCAGGACGCCGGCCTCGCGGGTGATCTGGCGCAGCTCGTCGAGCTGGGCGTCGGTCAGGGCGCGCGCCCCGCCCTCGCCCTGCACCGGCTCGATGATCACCCCGGCCGTGGTCGGGCCGAGGGCGGCCTTCAGCGTGTCCCAGTCGCCGAACGGCAGCTGGATGTAGCCCGGCAGGCGCGGCCCGAAGCCGTCCAGGTAGCCGGCGTTGCCCGAGGCGTTGACCGCCGCGTACGAGCGGCCGTGGAACGAGCCGTCGAAGCCGATGATGTCGACCCGCTCGGGCTGGCCGTTGACCACGTGGTAGCGGCGGGCGGCCTTCAGGGCGCACTCGATCGCCTCGGTGCCCGAGTTGGTGAAGAACGCCACGTCGGCGAAGGTGGCCGCGCACAGCCGGTCGGCCAGCGCTTCCTGCTCGGGGATCGTGTAGATGTTGGAGACGTGCCAGAGCTTCTCGCCCTGGGTCTTCAGCGCGTCGACCAGCACCGGGTGGGCGTGGCCCAGGCCGCAGGTGGCGATGCCCGCCACGCAGTCCAGATATTCCTCGCCGGTGGTCGCGAACAGGCGCGCGCCTCGGCCTCGCTCGAACGCCAGCGGGGCGCGATTGTAGACGCCCATGATGTGGTGTTGCGCGGGGTTAGACGACGTCGACGTGCTCAAGACGACCTCCCAAAAAGGAAAGAAGCCCCCGTGCTGGAAGCACGGGGACCGGAAGGCCCAGCGTTGTCGGCGTGTAAGTCCGCCCTGTCAACAAACCGGCCGTGAATTTTGGGTGTCAGAGACGGTTGAGCCACACTGTTTGCGGTCCCATCGGCGAACCTCCCGGTTGAATTCGCCGCGGTCGCGCCTTACCCCTGGAGGCGGGGGATGCGTGTTCAGGAGACGGCCATGAAACCCTTCGCACCCGCCCTTCTTTCCCTGACGCTGCTGGCCGGATGCGCCGGCGCGCCGTCCGCGCCCGCCACGGGACCGTCCAGCGCGGCCGTCACCGGCCAGGTGCTCTGGCGCGAGCGGCTGATGCTGCCGCCCCAGACCAAGGTGATCGTGCGCCTGCAGGACGTCAGCCTGGCCGACGCCCCGGCCAGGGTCATTTCCGAAGCCGTGATCCCGGCCCAAACCCCGCCGGTCGCCTTTTCGCTGGGCTATGACCCCGCCCAGATCCCGCCGAGCGCCCGCATCGCCGTCTCGGCCCGGGTCGAGGTCGACGGCCAGTTGCGGTTCATCAACGACACATCCATTCCCGTGATCAACGGCGGGCCGACCAAGGATGTGGAGGTGCTGGTGAAGGGGGTTCCCTGAACGCCGCTCAGGGCTTGACCTAGCTCTTCAGCCGGTACCCCGTCCGGAACAGCCACCAGCACCACAGGAACAGCCCCACCGACAGGGCCGCGGTCACCGCGACGCCGATCGCCACCGAGCCGTCGGCATGGCCGATGAAGCCGTAGCGGAAGCCGTCGATCAGGTAGAAGAACGGGTTGAAGTGGCTGGCCGAGCGGAACGGCTCGGGCAGGCGGTCGACCAGGTAGAAGGTGCCCGACAGGAAGGTCATGGGCATGATCACGAAATTGGTCACCGCCGCCAACTGATCGAACTTCTCGGACCACAGGCCGGCCAGCACGCCGGCCAGGCCCAGGATGATCGAGGCGCCAACCGCGAAATAGACGATCGCCCACAGGTGCGCGACCGAAAGGCCGGCGCCCGGCAGCACGCCGATCACCAGGGCGGTCACCGCCCCAACGACGATGCCGCGCGTCGCCGCCCCCAGGCCGAAGGCCGCCACCTGCTCCAGCGGCGACAGCGGCGGGGTCAGGAAGTCCGGCGTCAGGCCCATCATCTTGGCCTGGATCAGCGACGAGGACGAATTGGCGAAGGCGTTGTTGAGGATGGCCATCATGATCAGGCCCGGGGCCACGAAATGGCCGAAGGTCACGCCGCCGACCGCCGGGCGGCTTCCACCCACCGCCACCACGAACACCAGCATGTAGAGCAGGGTCGTCACCACCGGGGCGGCGACCGTCTGGGTGCCCACCTTCCAGAAGCGGCGGATCTCGCGCTGATAGAGGGTGAAGAACCCGCTCCAGTTCCAGCCGTGATAGTCGCGCGGCTGCGGGGGGATGACGGAAGCCGTCACGTCTTTCATGGGCCTGGGGTCCTGGGGGTCTCGGTACGTGCTGCGCATGTGCGCCCGAGACGGGGCCGGCGCAAGCGGCGCTCCGGTAGAATCAATATGTTGTTTCTGTGGACAGACCGGATGGCGCCTATTGTGTGTTTTAACGCATTCTTTACACTATCTGGTAGGCGAGCGACCGGCGGGGTCGTCCGTACACCAGATGTAGAGGCCGAGGCGAGTCGGGGAAACCCGTTCCGGACTCTTTTTTAGGCGGAGATGGGTCATGAGCTGGACTGACGAACGGGTCACCACCTTGAAGAAGCTCTGGCTGGACGGCCTGTCCGCCAGTCAGATCGCCAAACAGCTAGGCGGCGTCACGCGCAACGCCGTGATCGGCAAGGTGCACCGCCTGGGCCTGTCGGGCCGCGCCGCGCCGTCGCAACCGGCGCGCCCGGCCTTCAAGGCCCCGCGTCCGGCGCGTCCGGCCGCCACGACGATGCCCTCGGCCCCGCGCCGGGTGATCGCGGCCGAGCCGGCGGCGCTGCCGGCCGTGGCCCAGCAGCCGTCGGTCCCGGCGTTCCGCGCCGAGGAGCCGGGCTCGGCCACCGTGCTGACCCTGGGCGCCCACATGTGCAAGTGGCCGATCGGCGATCCGTCGGCCGACGGCTTCACCTTCTGCGGCCGCCGGTCGTCGGAAGGCCCCTATTGCGGCGAGCACGCCCGCATCGCCTACCAGCCGCAGCAGACCAAGAAGAAGGCCGGCGCCACCGAACTGGCCCGCTCGCTGCGCCGCTACATTTAGCGCTGCGTCCCACGACGGAACGAAAATCCCGGACGGCCCGAAAGGCCGCTCCGGGATTTTTCGTATGGGCGCTCCGCCAGGCGATGGCGCGCGCCTGGACGAAATCCGGATTCCATCCCAAGTTGCTCTGCCTGGGCGCGCCCCCGCCCGCGTTGCTGCTTACCCGTGAGCGTCGCATGCCGTTGCCCCCGAAGACCTCCTTCCAGCTGTGGAAGGACACGATCGACACGGCGGACAACAATCCGGCCTGGCACGGCTATGACGCAGCGATCAAGAGCACGGTCGACAAGTACAACGCCCATCTGAAGTCCGCCCCGGGGTTCACCGCCCTGGACTGGAGGCTGATCAAGGCGATGCTGTGGACCGAGTCCGGCGGTCCCACCGCTCGGGCCTGGACGACTCAGCCGATGCAGATCGGCAAACAGGGCGACCCGGGACTAGCCGCCCTGCTGGGCGGCAAGGAGGGCGGCGAGCTGATCATGCCCAGCGACATCGCCAGCGACCTGACGGTTCGGAACGTCGTCGCCGACCCGATGAAGAACATCCAGGCGGGCGTCGGCTACCTGCTGATGCGCGCCGCCAACTTCAAGTACGACGATGTCTGGAATCCCAATGCCCCGATCACAGAGTACAAGGTCGCCGCCGGTGACAGCATCGCTCGCATCGCCACGCGCACCGGCTCGACGGTGGGCCACCTCTACTGGCTCAATCCCGGTCTCCAGAGCGAGATGGACCAGCACAAGCCGCTGAAGATCGGTCGAGCCCTCAAAGTGCAAAAAGCCACGACCACGAAAATGATCGCCGGCTTCAAGTCGCTCGACAATGCCGCCGTGGCCAAGCTCTACAACGCTGGCGACCCACGTTACGCCGAAAAGCTGGCCTATTGCCTGGGGAAGATCAAATGAAACCCCTGTCCCGCTTCCTCTTGCTCGCCCTGCTGCTGTGCGCTCCCCCCGCGGCTCTCGCCAGGGCGCCCAACAAGCCCGCGCAGACACCGGCCGCCGCTTCGCCGCCTAGCGAGCCGCGTGTCCAGTTGGGCGTCTTCGAGGGCACCGGACGCGCCTGTGGCGGCCTGTTGAAGATCACTCCCAAGCGGATGAGCTGGAAGACCCCATTCAGTCCCTGCCCCGCCTCGGCCTACACCCTGGTGGAGCGTCGCCACAAAGGCGGAGCCACCCTATGGACCTATCGGTTCATCGGCTCCCCCAAGAGCTGCCTTTACAAGGTGGTGGTGCTGGAAAAGACCGCTCCCCCGGACGTTTGGGCGTGGAACGCCTACGGCTTCACCTCGATGAAAGCCTACAAGGCTGACTCCAACGACCAGCTCAACTGCTATCTGGTGAAGGCGAACTAGATCGACGATGGGCGGCCCGAGACGCCGGGAGGGCGCCGCAGGGCTATCACATATGCCCAAATACGACTGTCATCCCGGACGAGCGCCTAGCGCGAAGATCCGGGACCGGGGCGTGAACGCGGCGCTTGCGGCGCTCCCGGATCCGCGCCCGGCTTCGCCGGGCTTGTCCGGGATGACAGCTATTTGGCGGTGAACCCATAGGCGTGCGTGTCCCCGTCAATGCGACGACCAAGCCGCTGAAATCCCAGCGCTAAAACTTTAATCCCCGCACCCTCTCGGGCCGGCCGTATCCTTTACTCACCTCGACGCAGGGAAAGGGCGCATGGCCAGCGACCGATGCGGCGGCGGGGGGCGATCGAGCGGGACTGGGCTGGAGGGGGTTACTTC
>Ga0102592_1002215_pt1 | contig 17791 bp, 14 predicted proteins | sample AraplaCol_mMF_r2_FD_76861 | JGI IMG/M metagenome (GOLD analysis project Ga0102592, IMG submission 76861) | Arabidopsis root microbial communities from North Carolina, USA - plate scrape MF_Col_mMF_r2 (SPADES assembly) (version 2) | ecosystem: Host-associated > Plants > Roots > Endosphere...
GTTGTAGATGGCTTCGGAACCGCGGGCATCGACATCGTTGCCGGTCTCGACGACGAGGGTCGCGAAGTTCCACTTCAGCCCCTTGTCCTTGTAGGCCAACAGCCCCTCACGACCGAGGAACTCCTTCTCCGGCTTGATGAAGCGATCAAGCGCCGATTCATAGGCGTTGTACTCGATCGACATCTCGCGGGGGATGAGACGGTAGGACTTCTCGATCGACATCGACAGCATCGCGCGAATACCGAACGGCTTGATGCCGAATTCGGCCCCGGCTTCCATCAGCTTGTCGAAGATGTAGTTCTGCATCTCGATCGGATGATGCAATTCCCAGCCAAGCTCGCCGACGAAATTGACGCGCAGCGCATGTGCGCTCGCAACGCCGATCGAGATCTCCTTGCCCGACAACCACGGGAAGTCCTTGTTCTCAAGGCTCGTCCGCGTGAGCTTCTTGAGCAGGTCACGCGACTTGGGACCGGCAAGCACCAGCACACCGAGTCGCTGCGTGATCTGCTGCAGCCGAACGGAACCATCGGTCGGCGCGAGCCTGCGCAAATAGTCATGGTCGTGCGCCTCGTAGGCGCCGGCTGACACAAGGTAGAAGCGGTTCGGAGCCCATTCGTAGACCGTGAACTCGGCGCGAACGCCACCGTGAACCGTCAGCATGTGGCAGAGCGCGATGCGACCGCGCTTCTTCGGGATGGCGTTGGCAAAGATCGATTCCAACCAGGCGCGTGCGCCGGGGCCGGAGACTTCCATCTTGGCGAAGGCGGACATGTCGAGCACACCGACATTCTTGTGCACATTCATGACTTCGTTGCCGACATGCTCGAAGTAGTTCGAACGACGGAACGACCAACGTTCGAGGATGCGGCCATCCTCTTCAGGATCGGAGTGATTATGGTTGGTGAGAACATCCTCGCCAACGCCAATCTGGTCCTTCGGCAGGTCGTAGCCTTCAGGTGCGAACCAGTTGGCGCGCTCCCAGCCATAGACGGAACCGAAAACAGCACCCAGCTTCTTCAGGCGATCGTAGACCGGCGTCGTCTTCAGCGGACGAGCGGCACCGCGCTCTTCATCGGGATAGTGCATGGTGAAGACGTTGGCGTAGGCCTCTTCGTTCTTGGCGATGAGGTAGCCTTCGGTCGCATAGGGACCGAAACGACGCGGATCGACGCCCATCATGTCGACGGTCGGCTCGCCATCCACGATCCATTCCGCCAACTGCCAACCGGCGCCACCGGCTGCGGTGATCCCGAAGGAGTGCCCCTCGTTGAGCCAGAAATTGCGGAGGCCCGGTGCGGGACCAACAATCGGGTTGCCATCGGGCGTATAGGCGATCGCGCCGTTATAGACCTTCTTGATGCCGACTTCACCAAAAGCAGGGACGCGGGCGATCGCGGTCTCGATATGCGGCATCAGGCGATCGAGCTCTTCCTGGAAGAGTTCGTACTCGCTCTCATCCGACGGACCGTTGACGTAACAGACTGGCGCGCCGTGCTCGTACGGCCCGAGAATGAGGCCGCCATTCTCTTCGCGCATGTACCAGGCGCTGTCGGATTCGCGGAGCACGCCCATCTCCGGCAGGCCCTTGGCCTTGCGCTCGAGGATCGCCGGATGCGGCTCGGTGACGATATACTGGTGCTCGACCGGGATAACCGGAATGTTGATCCCGACCATCTCTCCGGTCTTGCGGGCAAAGTTGCCGGTACAGGAGATGATGTGCTCTGCCGTGATCTCGCCCTTGTCCGTCGTCACCTTCCAGAGGCCATCATGCTGCTGCTCGATCGCGGTGACTGTGGTGTTGCGATAGATCGTGGCACCGCGGTCGCGCGCACCCTTGGCGAGCGCCTGGGTCAGATCTGCAGGCTGGATGTAGCCGTCATCGGGATGCTGGATCGCGCCGAGGAGACCATCCGTCTCGCAGAGCGGCCAAATCTCCTTGACCTGCTCCGGCGTCAGTACGTTGACCTTGACGCCAATCGTCTCCGCGATGCCGGCATAGTACATGTACTCGTCCCAGCGATCCTTGGTGCGCGCCAGTCGAATGTTGGAAACCTGGCTGAAACCGACGTTCATGCCGGTTTCCTTTTGAAGCTCCTGATAGAACCGAACCGAGTACTTGTGGATCTGGCCGACCGAGTAGCTCATGTTGAACAAAGGCAGCAGACCCGCGGCATGCCATGTCGAACCGGAGGTCAGTTCCTTGCGTTCGATCAGGACGACATCGTCCCAGCCCTTCTTGGCGAGGTGATAAAGCGTCGAAACGCCAACGACGCCGCCGCCGATGACCACTGCGCGCGCATGTGTCTTCATGGAGAATTACCCTCTGTTCTACTAACCTGTCCGACGAATGCCGCCGACGGAAATCGCCTTAGCGAACTATGCAGCGAGGCCGGGCTTGCCAAATGCCTGTTTACGACATGCGAAAAGCTTGCCGCGACTGCATGCAAATAGGCAAGCCGCAAAAGGCCTTTGGTCGAAAATACGTGGACAAAAATTGTGATCAGAGCGCGCCGTCGTTCACTTTACGACGGCCGATCCCTTGATGATGTCGATCGTTTCGCCGCCATCGAGCCCGATGCGATCACCGTCAGGCGTTGTGATGAAGCAGCCCGACTGGCAGAACGTCTCGGATGCACCAGGATCGAGCACGAGCTGCATCTTGTGACCGCCCTCGGAAAGGACGATCACAACAGCGGCGCTATCGGTATTGGTGATGGAAGCTGCGTGAGTTTGGCCTACGGCCATGAGCGAAAAAAGCAGTACGACGGCAAATCTTGCCATGCAGTGCGGCGCGGATGTTGCGCCCTCCCTCGGAGCGTCTCGGCGCTGCTGCCCCCAGCAGCGAAAACCCGATTGCAGGCGTTATACGGCGACCGCTCTGAACGATCGCTGAACAACGCCTTTACCCCTTGAGATTGCCATCAGCCGACTTACCGCGCAACCGGCGCACAGTGCCGGCCTCGTCGTCCATTTCGCTCGTCTCGGAGACATCTTCGATCTTCGCCGGCGCCTTGCTTGCGGGAGTTGCCCCTCCGACTTGGTCCGGCTGGCGATGGAATACGACATCGCTTTGCGGAAGCGGGATTTGGACGCCCTCCTCCCTGAATCTCTTGAGGATCGCGATCCGGAGATCGTTCCGGACCTTCAGGCCGTCCCCCATGTCAGCAAGCATGAAGCGAAGCTCGAAATCCAGCGAATACGGCCCGAAGCGAAGGAACTCGACATGCGGCTCAGGATTGCGCAGGACGACAGGCACGGCATTCACCAGCTCCAGCAGGATGTCCATCACCTTCTGCGGATCGGAATCGTAGCTCACCGAAACCGGAATTTCGGAGCGCCCCATCTTGTTGCGATGGGTCCAGTTACCGACCGATGCGTTGATCAGCTCGGAATTCGGCACGATGATCGACTGCTTGCGGAATGTCTCGATCTCGGTTGCGCGCACGGAGATGCGCTTCACGATGCCCTCAGCGGTACCGGAAACCACGTGGTCGCCGACCTTGAACGGCCGTTCTACGAGCAAAATCAGACCGGAAACGAAGTTCGACACGATGTTCTGGAGGCCGAAACCGATGCCGACCGAAAGCGCCGAGGCAACGAGCGCGAGGTTTGAGAGGTCGATGCCCGCAGCGGAAACGCCGACAATCGCCGCAAGACCAACGCCAAGGTAGCCGATTCCTGTCTTGACCGAATTTCGAACGCCGAGGTCGACGTGGCTCCGCGCCATGACGTTGCTGTCGAGCCAGCGCTGGATCCAGCGCGTCAGCAGGTAGCCGCCTGCAAAGAGAAGGACACCAGTCATTATCCCGACCAGCGAAATGCTGATCCCACCCAGCCTGACCTCCGTGAGAAGGCGATAGGCGATAAGTTCAAGATCCTGGATGTGGAAGCCCCACAGGAGCAGCACCAGCGGAATCCCAACTATCAGCGCGACGGCCGAGATGCACATGCCAACCAACAGGCCCGCTTGGTCGATGGCAACAGGGCCGAGTTTGAAACGCTTTTGGAGGAAACGACCAAGCGATGTCTCGCCAAAAGTCTCGCTGCGTGAAATCGCTTTGCCCGACAGGAGACCGATATAGGTCGTGACGATGATCGCGCCGGTGATGATCAACTGGGTCGCAACAAAGCGCGCAAGCCCGACATAACCAGTCAGCGCGGTTATGATCAGCCCCGCACCCAGGACGCGCAGAATGATCGCCATGCCCCGCGGCCAATGGCGTCCCGGCGCGTCAGGATCGCCATTTCGCGCCAGCATCGGCCTGCCAAACGAGGCAGCAATCAGGATGAAGCCGATGATCAATGCCGCAATCAAACTTTTGACCACGGTCAGGACGAGTGGGGACCCCATCGCCTCGCTGATGCTGCCGAAGAGGTAGTCAAGCGCATTGACGATGGCCATCGCGAGCAAGCAGGCTCCGATGGAACTCGCACCGCGGTTGGAAAGCTTGACGAGACGCCATTGCGGCTCCTTCGGTGCGAACACCGCATTGGTGAAACGCCTGACGAAATAGATCAACCCGATCGCACCGAAGAGCGCCCCGATGATCGGCGCGATATCCGGTCTCAGAACGTTGAAACTGTTGAGGAAGAAATAGGAGGTCACCAGGAGCGTAGTAAGCGCGAACGTCCGGATCAGCGTCGACCAGAAAGCAATCGAGAGACGATTGATATAGGAGGGCTGCTCGTCCGTTTCCTTACGCTGCAGGTAGCGACCGAAGATGCGGTAACCGCCGGACAACAGCACCAACGCCGTCACAAGCGACATGAAGATGGCCGCGAAGAACGCGAAAGCCTTGAACTTCAGTACAAATCCCAGCCAGCTTCCAAGGGCTTGGACAAACTCCGACCCCTCTTGGACGAAGGCGCGCGCCGCATCGTCAATAACAGAAACCGAGACATCGGTGCGTCGCAGCAAGGTCGCGGCGAAAAGCTGTCGGCGTGTTTCAGCGATAACGTTACCAAGCTTGCTGATGGAAGCAGAGAGGGTCTCGGCATCACCGGTAACGGCGTTAATCTGGGCGCGCTCGGCCGTCAGGGCGTTGCGTTCGGTCGTAACGATCTCCGCTTCGGCCGGCTGCCCTTCCTTTGGTGGATCGCCTAGCTCGCCAAGGCGGTTCTTGATCTGGTCGAGCCGCGGCCGGAGGCCGACGGATATGTTGAGAACCGAGCGCCCAAGTTCGTCGGTCTTTCCGGCGAGAGCCACCAGCGCGTCGTCATCGTCGCCTTTCTGCCTTACGCCGTCCTCGAGCGCGACGAGGTCCTGCTTTGCCTTCTCTAGCGCCTTGGTGGCCTGCTCGATCGGACCGTCAGCAACTGAAGCCTGCTCGGTCGCCTGGGGCTGTTGCGCGGCCTGCGGTTGAGGCGCCTGCGCGCTTGCAAGGCTCGCGCCAACGGTCGCCAGCGCAGCGACTAGGAAAATGCGAAGCAAGAGTTGGGTCGGCCGCAAAATATCCCCGCTCGGAAGGTTCTGGATCAAAATTGGAGTCCAGTTTTTCATAAGAAAGAAAGGCAACAGAAAGGCGACGCGCTCAGAAGCCTGCGCCCGGCTGTTCCAGATATTCTAGTTCTGCCGCGGTCGATTGTCGTCCGACGAGGGCGTTTCGATGCGGAAATCGACCGTAGGCGGCAATCACCTTACGGTGGCGAAGCGCATAGTCGATATATTCCTCATCGCCAAGCGCCCTGAACAGTGCCACGGCGCAATCCTGCTCGGCCAGATCTTCGCAGTGCTCGAAGGGCATATAAAAGAACGTCCGGCATTCCGGGCTGACCTGCTGGTCGGCGCCAGCTTCCACGGCAAGCTTTGCTTCCCGCAGCGCAAGCCCATCGGTGGCAAAGGCGAGCGGTGTCGCGCGGTAGATGTTGCGAGGAAACTGGTCCAGCACGATTACCGCGGCAAGCCTGCTGTGGGGCGTCGCACGCCACTCGTCCGACACGTCGCGCGAGAGCGCAAGATGCGTGTCGCGGAAGCGCTGGCGAATATTGCGATCAAGCTCCGTTGCCGCTTTGAACCATTGAGCGCGGCCGCACTTCTCGAACCAGAAGTCGAAGACCTCCTGTGGCGTGCAGACATATCCGAGTTCCATGTTTCCTCCCGCGAGAGTCGCCCGACTGAATGGCGGCCAACTATTTCGTGCCGATCCTGTGACCCGACACCTCGGCGCCTGCATCCGGCACCAGCCGCAGGAAGCTCACTGCCGATATGATGCCGATTGCGCCGACGACAAGAAACGCCCATCGGAAATCGACGAGCCCCGGCCCCTCGACACCGCGCAAAGCGACGGAGATGTTGAGCACCGCCGCCGCGATCGCCACGCCGAGCAGCATCGAAACCTGCTGCAGCATGCTCGACAGCGTGGAAGCCGAACTGCGTTGCGCAGAACTGATATCGGCAAAGGCCAGAGTATTCAGTGCCGTGAATTCCATTGACCGCGAGAGACCCGCGATCATCAACAGCGCGTAGATAACAATCCGCGGCGTCTCGGGAACGAGAAAACCGCAGGCGGCAATCGCCGATGCGGCAATCAACCCGTTGAAGAAGAGCACGGCGCGAAACCCAAACCTGGCGAGCAGCGGAGTCGTGACGACCTTCATGCCGAGATTTCCGAGAAAGTAGACCAGCAGATAGGCCCCCGCTTCGATCGAGCTCAACCCGAAGCCCAGCTGAAAGAGGAGCGGCAGGAGGAACGGCGTCGCATTGATCGCAAGGCGGCTCGCCGTCCCGCCTGAGAGTGTCGCGATCGCAAAGGTCTGCACCTTGAAGGCGGACAGATCGAGCAATGGATTGCTGACCCGCAGGAAATGCCGCGTCGCCATGACCGAAAGCACGAGTCCCGCCACCAGCATCAGCAAAATTGGCAGGCCGCCATGCCCTTTCACCGAGAACTCAAGTGCTGCCAGCAGGAAGGTCAATCCGCCGCCGCTGAGAACGAAGCCAAGCAAATCCAGCCGCCCGGCGTCTTCCTCGCGCTGTTCCGGCACGAAACGAAGAACCAGCGCCATGCCGAGCACCCCGATCGGCACATTGATGAGGAAGTTCCAGTGCCAGCTTGCGTAGGTGGTGATGAAGCTGCCAAGCAGCGGACCGATAACGGGAGCCGTCAGCGCCGGCCAGGTAATCAGCGCGATCGCCTGGACGAGCTCCGATTTGCGGGCATTCTTGAGGACAATGATCCGGCCGACCGGCGTCATCAGCGCACTGCCCGCTCCCTGCACCGCGCGGGCGATGACAAACTCCGCAAGCCCATCGGAGAGCCCACAGAAGAGCGAGGCGATCGTAAAGACGGCGATCGAGGCCATGAAGACGCGCCGTGCGCCGTATCGATCCCCAAGCCATCCCGAAAGCGGGATGAAGGCCGCCATTGTCAGCATGTAGACCGTGATGCCGATGCTCATGTATATCGGTTGAACGCCGAAACTCGCCGCCATCTGCGGCAGTGACGTCGTGACGATGGTGCCGTCGAGAATCTGCATGAAAAATGAAACGGCAACGACCAGCGCGACGATCTTTGCCCGGCGGATGCTCTCCACATCGTCTTTCTCAGTCGTCTGCATAGCTGTCATTGATCTGCCAATGTGGATTGGATGCATCCGGATAGAACGGACACAGAAGCGGGATCCGAGGCGTGCCGAACAGCACTACCGCTTGATAGGCCGATCGGCGCAGCCCGAAAAGAGAAAAATCCTGAGATCTCAGAGGATTTTGTGAGCAGGGGCACCGATCGGCGGCGGTTGCGGCTTGCCCCCTACCCGGCTTTTGCACTTCTGGATAAGGCGTCAATCACCGCCTCGGACTCCGCTGTCCAACCGAAAAGCAACTCGATTGCGAGCAGCGACGCTTCATGGTTGCTGCGCATTGTGTCAGCCGCGATTAGTTCTGCCTTACAGTCCCTAAGCACGATGCAACGATAGTCGCGGAAAGTCGCGTCACGGACTGTGGACTCAACGCAGATGCTGGTCGTGGCGCCGGTGAAGATGAGCGTGTTGATCCGCCTAGCGCGAAGGAGGCTATCGAGCGACGTTTCGAAAAATGCACTGTAGCGATGCTTGGAGATCACCGCGTCGCCTGGCTGGGGCTCGAGTTCCGGGACAATTGCAGTGTTCCAGGTATCGCGCACCAGGATTTGGCTTTGGATGCCGCTCGGGGCTACCACGGCTTCCCCGATATTCAGGCGCTTGTGCTTGATGCGGTGCGGCGCATCTTCGTTACCGGCATCGGAAAGGTCGGCATTATGCTCTTGTCTGGTGTAGACGATGAGCAATGCGTTACGCCGCGCCGCTTCGAGCAACCGCGAAATTGGCTGAACGAGATGCGCGATGGGTGCGACGTCAAGGCCGGCGCGATCGAACATTCCGCCACGGCAGCCGAAGTCGTTCTGCATATCGATGACCATGACGGCCGTCCGGCCAGGATCGAAGCTGACCGCTTCAGGGCGAGCAGCAATTGACAGCTGCATTTCCATTCCCACCCCTCCCACATCGAGTAGCGTGGTGCTCGCGCTGCCCACAACCATAACACGCCGGAGTCTGCCTGTATCGACTACGGCAAAGTCCGAAACCTCGCGAACAGAGCCGGCGACCATAACTGCGAAACGCAGGAGTTGATCCACCGCAACGCCACCTGAGAAAGAACTCGTTATACGAGAATCCTGAAACAGAAACAATTTGACACTTGCATCTTCCGCGGCCACCCTGCCGCAGCAGAGGGGTACTCAGTGCCGGCGCAGGGCAATTGCGACGCCCTGACACACCGTCCCGCTTTTGTACTCTCTTGATCGGCCTCGGAGCACAATTCGATGATCGACACGCTGCTTGTTCTCAACACCGGTTCATCGAGCCTGAAGTTTCAGATCTTCGCCGAACGGGACCTAAACGTGCTGATGAGCGGCAAGGTCACCGGTATTGGTGAGACGCCCGAGATGCGTGCGAAGCTCCCCAATGGTGAGGAGACGCGAACTACCCTGCCCGCGAGCACTGATCACAATCTAGCACTCCGCGCGGTGACCGAGCTCATCGGCGGGCACGATCACGGCTGGCGCACAACAGCCGTTGTCCATCGCGTCGTCCATGGTGGCCAGACCTTCCGAGAGCCCGTCATTGTCACGCCGGATGTGATGCGCCGCCTCGAGGCGCTGATCCCGCTAGCGCCGCTTCACCAGCCGCACAATCTCGCCGGTATCACCGCTTCTGCGAGGCTCGCAAGCGGAGCGCCCGATATCGCCTGCTTCGACACAGCCTTCCACGCAGGTCATGACGAGTTGACCAGCAGCTTCGCGCTACCACAGGAGATCCGCGACAAGGGCATGCGCCGCTATGGTTTCCATGGGCTTTCCTATGAATGGATCTCGCAGGTGTTGTCGAAGGATTATCCGGACCTCCATGCAGGCCGTATCGTCGTTGGCCACCTTGGCAATGGCGCAAGCCTCTGCGCGATGAAGAATGGCGCCAGCGTGGATACGACGATGAGCATGACGGCGCTCGACGGCATTCCGATGGGAACCCGCAGCGGCTCAATCGATCCAGGCGCTGTTCTCTACATGATCCATGATCTGGAGCTTGGCGTCGAAACGGTGCAGGATATACTCTATGAGCGTTCGGGCCTGAAGGGCTTGTCCGGCATCAGCAACGACGTGGAGGCATTGCTTCAAAGCGACGATCCCAAAGCCGCCTTTGCGCTCGAATATTTCGCCCTGAAAACGGCGCAGCACGTCGCGATGATGGCCGTCTCCATGGGCGGCATCGATGCGCTTGTCTTTACGGGCGGGATTGGCGAGCACGCCGCCCCTGTCCGCGAGGCAATCCTGCGAAGGCTGCGCTTCCTGGGCGATTTCAAAACGCTGGTGATCCCGACCAACGAGGAACGCCTGATGGCAACACAAGCGAAAAAGCTTCTCCGTGCGGTAGCCTGAGGATCTCCGATCAGGCAACACCGAGCTTGTCGATGAAGCCGCTGACGCCCTTGACGTTTTCTACCAGGACACGGATGGCGCGCCGCTCCAGTTCGCTCGATACGGTCCCTTCCAGCACCGCTCTGGAATCCTGAACCGACACCTTGATCGCATCGGTGTCGAGACCAAGGTCTCCCTGCAGACGCGCGCGGATGGCGCGGGCGAGAGCATCGTCACCACTTGCCGTTCTCTCGGCCGGCGCCGCGACGATTGCTTTGAGGAGATCTATTCGGCTGACGATACCGAGAAGGCGCTTGTCGCTGACGACGGGTACGCGCTTGATCTTGTGCTGGAACATCGCCTCGGCGATGGCCGCAACCGGCGTATCTGGCGTCACGCTGATTACGCTTGCTGACATGACATCCGATACCCGCCAACTGCGGCTGCGGATGTAGTCGTCGAGGTCGACGAGCGACGTCTCATCCGGCTTGCTAGCCGACCTGCCGCCACCGAACTCGATGCGCCGGAGGAGGTCTCCCTCTGTCAGCAGGCCACAAACATTGCCATCGTTGTCGATGACCGGCAGGCCGCTGATATTCTTGGCAACCATCAGGTCGATTGCTTGATGGATGCTGCTATCGGCGCTGATCGTTGTGATGTCGGTGTTCATGATGTCTTGAGCAAACATGATAATCCCATTGCACTCTGGAGGAAGTCAAATGGTGCCGACGTGACGCTGCGCAAAGCGCGCATGCATCCGATGCTGAAAATATTGCGCAAATCCACTCCCAAGTCGATCAGGGATTGCGATCTAATTTGACCGGAGATGCGAAGGCACCGCGCCGACGAGACGGGAAGCAGCACCCTTGCCCTCGGCCAATCGCCGACGGGAATGTCCGGCAGCTGCTACAGGGGCCGCCGGAGGGTAGCTCAGCCGAGAATGTTCCTGATGGCGCGCATGAAGACCCGCGATCCGGTCGCGATCAGCTCATCGGGAAAATCATAGTCGGGGTTGTGCAGTCGCGGATGATCTTCACCCGCCCCGAGAAAGAACATTGCTGCGGGCGCCACAGTCCGGAACAGACCGAAGTCTTCAGAAGCTTTCATTGGCAGCAGGCTACTGGCATCGTCATGGCTGACGCCCTCGTCATCCAGGGCGCGCCGCAGCTCCTTGACCGCTTCGGCGGAATTGTAGCACTGGTGGAACACGTCCTCGTAGCTGATCTCCACCTGCAATTGCCCGGCCTTCGCCTGGGTCTGCACCAGTTCCTCGGCACTGGAAACCAGCACGGCCATCGCTTCATCGGTCAGCGTCCGCAGGGTTGCCCAGATCTGCGCTTCGCCGGGACTGATCCCAAATGCCGGCTCCCCGAGCCGCGCATGTGTGACCGTGACCAGCGAATAGTCCGGCCCCAGCGGCCCATTGTTGCCCAATGCCGTCAGATCACTGAGCAGCCGCGCCAGAACGAAAGTCGGCGCAATGCCCTGCTCCGGATAGGAGGCGTGCGATGTCTTGCCCTTCAGAATGATCTTCATTCCGCGCGATGCACAATTGACCGGCCCCTCCTTGAGAAGGACGTGCCCGAGCCGGACACCCGGGAAATTGTGAAGCGAGAGCGATAGATCCGGCGTCAGCGTTGCAAATTTCGGATCGGCAAGCACGGCCGCGGCCCCCGCACCGTTCTCCTCGGCCGGCTGAAACATCAGGATAACCCGCCCCTTGGCAGGCCGCTGCTGCCCGAGACCCTTCGCGAGCGCCATCAGGATCGCCATGTGACCGTCATGGCCGCAAAGGTGGCCCTTGCCCGGCACTGTCGAACGGTGCGCGACATCGGAGATTTCCTCGATCGGCAGGCCATCCAGTTCCGCACGGATCATGATCGTCGGACCTGATGCCGCTCCTTCATAGACGGCCGCGAGGCCATGGCCTCCGATGCCGGCAAGGATGCGATCTGGCCTCGTGCGGCCGAGTTCCTCTGTCACGCGGGATGCGGTTTCCGCCTCCTCACCCGAGACTTCCGGATTGCGATGAAGTTCCCGTCGAAACGCTTTGATTTCGCTTAGTTCTCCATCAGTCAAAAACATCTCAGAATCCTCGGAACACGAACAGCCTTACCTCAAGAGCGCGAGCCTAACCTGCCCGTTTTCCATAGTCGATGAAGAAGTTCACTACTAAGGTCCGCCACCCGCTGCGGATCGGCAGTTCGCGCCGTAAGCACCTACCCATGTATGAGGTTTCTTTTCATATACAGGAGGCGCTACCGACCGAACCGAGTTGCACGCTGCACTTTTCGGCAGCTACGCATTTGTATATGTAAGGTGGCATTCACAGGAGAAATTGATGGAAGCAGATGACGCTGATCGGTACCGCGCTCCGGCGCTGGATAAGGGGCTCGATATCCTCGAGCTTTTGGCCAGCGTCGAGGAAGGGCTGACCCAGGCGGAGATCGCCAAGCGTCTCGATCGTAGCCCCAACGAATTCTATCGCATGCTCGATCGCCTCGTCCGCCGCGGCTACGTGACGAAGCTGGAGGGTGACCGGTTTACACTGACACTCAAGCTATTCGGGCTGGCCCAGTTGCACGCGCCAACACGCCGGCTGGCGTCTTTCGCAATGCCATTGATGCGTGAACTAGCGCAGAAGACCAAACAGGCGAACCACCTGGTCGTCTTTGACCGCGGTTCGGCGGTGGTGATCGCGCAGCACGAGGCGCCGGATTACTGGGGTCTCTCGATCCGCATCGGGTCGCACATCAGTCTCTTCGACACCGGTTCCGGCCACGTGCTTCTTGCTTTCCGAAGCGATGAAGAGCGGCAGATGATGATCGCGGAACACGTGCGCAGCCGCGCGGAAGTGAATCTCGGACCGGAATTTTACGAGCGCCTCGCCCAGATCCGCGAACGCGGTTACGAAATGATGGCGAGCGCCCAGACGGCAGGCGTGCATAACCTTTCCGCTCCTATCCTTGGGCCGGACGGACGCTGCATTGCGGCCCTCACCTGTCCCTATATCGCGCTGGTCAATGCCTCGGCAGCGCCCGATATCAGCCAGACGATCACCATGGTGATGAAGACCGCCAACGAGCTTTCGCTGCTCGCCGGCTCTGACGTCGGAATACCGACATGACCTGGCAGCAGGCCGACATATATTCTCTCGGCTGCGGGCCACTGCCAAGGAAGCCGAATGACAGCGGCATTTGATGCCGATCCCCGCAAAGCCTTAAGGTCATTGTCAGCTAGCGATCTCATTAGAAATCCTGGCGACGGATAGACGCCGTCATGGCCATGGAGGATGCCGCCGCAAGGCAGGCATTCAAGGGAGATAGCGGGTGAACGTATTGCTGGTCGAGGACAACGTCCTTTTGGGAGACGCCGTGCGCGATCACATCGCGGCCGACGGTCATTCGGTCGATTGGTGCCTCAATCTCGCGGAAGCAACCGAAGCGGCCGAAACCGGCAAATACGGCGTTATCCTGCTCGACCTACGCTTACCCGATGGCAACGGCCTCACTCTACTCAAGGCGCTTAGACGAGAAGCGAACTCCGTTCCCGTCATCATTATGACGGCGCACGACCAGACCTCGGATCAGATCGAGGGACTACGAAGCGGCGCAGACGACTTCCTGGTCAAACCTTTCGGGCTCTCCGAGCTTTCGGAGCGGATGAAAGCGGCAAACCACAAGCACTGAGACCTGGATTGGCCGCCCGAGGCAATCGATACAACGAGAGAGCCTCGTCCGGCTGCTGCGTTGCAGCAGCCTCGCTGTCTCATTGCTGAAGGCTTGCGAGTTTATCCACCTGTCGGCGGCATCCGGCGAAAACATCCAGATTCGGATCGTAGGCCTTGGTCGCCACGTCCATCAGCCCGAGCACGCTGTGGAAGAAGTTGTCGTGCGAACGGTCCCTGTCTGCCTGCCTGGCCATGCAGCTCATATCGAAGCCGGCCCCCTTCGCGAGATCGTCACTGACCCACGCCAGGAACGGCACGTGCGTCTGCTGCGACGGCGCTACGATATAGGGCGCGCCATGCAGGTAGGTTCCGTTTTCGCCAAGCGATTCACCGTGATCCGACACGTAGATCGCTGCACCGGCAACCTTGTTGGAATGCTGCTTGAGCTTATCGATGACCGTCGAGACAATGTGGTCCGTGTAGAGGATCGTATTGTCATAGGCGTTGGTAATCTCTTCGGCCGTGCAGCTGCCGAAATCATTCGCCTGGCAATCAGGAACGAAACGTCGGTATTCATCGGGATAACGAGCGAAGTAGGCTGGCCCATGGCTTCCGAGCTGGTGCAAGACCAGCACGCTGTCACCCTTTACGTGGTCGAGCCAATCGTCGACCTTGTCGAGAAGGATAGCGTCGAGGCACTCACCATCCTTGCAAAAACGTGGATCGGCCGACTCCGGCAAGAACGTGAACGGGACCCGGTCGGTGACATGATAGCTGCCGGTGTCATTATCCAGCCAGGATACGTCCACCTTGGCATGGCTCAGCACGTCGAGGAGGTTCTCGGTCGCAAGGCCCTTGCGATGCGTATAGGCTGTTCGCGGATAGACCGAAAACATGCACGGGATAGAAATTGCCGTCGCCGTGCCGCAGCTGGTCGTTTTCGGAAAATAGACAACGTTCCGCTTTTCGAGCTCGGGATTGGTTTTCCGCGCATAACCGCCAAGCGAGAAGTCATCGGCACGCGCTGTCTCGCCCGCAACGATGATCGTTACGCGCGGCTTGTTGAGGCCGGCAGTGTTCACCCGATGCGCATCCGTACCGAGCGGCTCGGCGACGACATGCGCATCCTGCTCGGACGAAACCGCAAAGCGAATGGTGCTGGTGATCGGTACGAATGGGTTCAGCCGGTCGAGGATGTCTCTGTGGGCGCGCCCGACGCCCGCAAAGGCACGGTAGTCGCCGAATCCGACCACGACGAAGACAGCCAGGCAAGCCACGATCACGCCGGTATTATGAGCAAGTTTGGACAGCACCGGGCGATGCCGGATGCGTACCCAGAGGATGACGAGTGACGGAAGTATACCAGTGAGCATCAAATAAAGGGCAAAACGCGTCGTTATCAGATGCCCTGCCTCCGCGCCCGTCGACACCGCCGCGTTGCGGATCATTTCCTTGTCCACGACCACGCCGAACTGATCGGTAAACCAGGAGCCGGCGGCTGCCGCGAGAACGAAGAAGATCAAAAAAGGCTTGGTGACATATTTGGCGGAGAAGGCCGTGATGATTGCCATGCTCACAGCCGAAATGCCGACGACAAAGAGCACGAACGAGAGATGATCGGACGCAAAATAGCTAAAGGCCGTGCTCCAGAACGATCTGTTTGTCACAAGAAGCAGGTAGAGAGTCGTAGCAAGGCAAAGCGTCACGCTGCCGATTGCGGGCCGCCGCTCGATCAGGCGGACCTTGGTGGCATTATCTTCCAATTGGTCGTCTCCGCGTCCAGATTTTGGCGTCGACGGAACCAGGATCGAATCATCTGTAGTTGATGGCCGTCGAAGAATATTCGCCAGCCATGACCGGATTTTCTGACAGTCACCTGAATAACCTTGGCAAGCGCTGCGGCCGTTCGGCTACCCCTGGATCCCAAAATACCTTTCGAGGCCCTTCCAGCTCCTGTCCATCGCGTAGGTTCCCGACAGGTAAGGAATGGCAATATGGCCGTAGTAGACCGAGAGCTGACGCTCGGCGACGTCCTCATTGATACCGGCCACTTGTTGGCTGTAGAGGACCGACACGAGCCCTGTCCTATCGGCGCCAGATTGGCAGTGGAGAAGGATGGGCTTTGGTGCCGCTCTCATGATCGCCAGCAGCTGCTCGGCGCGCTCGGGCGACAAGACCTTGGACGGCGACATTTCGAAGTCGATATGCTGAACGCCGAGACCGCGTGCAGTTGCAATCTCGTCGGCATACCATTTCTTGCCAACGTGCATCCCGCGCAGGTTTATGACCGTCTCGATGCCATGACTACGCACGTAAGATGCCAGCTGCTCAGGCGAGGGTTGCGCCGAACGGTAGAGCTGATCCGCGATGACGGCGTGAAAATTCCCGCTCGCTTGGAGATAAACAATATAGCCCCCGAACATCGCGCCAATCGTAACGGTGCCGATGAGGGATGCCTTCCACCACCGAAAATTCCACAGGCGTTTCATGCCAACCTCGTCGCAACTTTTGCAGCGAGCTAGCATTGCCGGTTTGGCCTGACAACCACCTGAAAACGGCGTCCTGATGGTGGCGTGACGACGGTCAGGCCAACTGATTGCTGAATTGCGCGCCCGACAAGGTGCGTGAGACCGCATTGCGCCAGCCAGCGATCTTCCTCTGTCGCTCTGCCTCCTCCATGGAGGGTTGGAACCGCCGGCTGCACGCCCATGCTTTTCCGAAACTCTCCTTGTCGGGCCAAACCCCTGCTCGCGAACCGGCGAGCCAGGCCGCGCCGAGCGCCGTCGTCTCGACGACAGCCGACCGATCCACCGGGTTTCCGACAACGTCGGCAAGACGCTGCATCGTCCAGTCGGAACTTGCCATGCCGCCATCGACACGCAGGACCGTCTCAATGTGATGGCCGCCCCAATCCTTCCGCATCGCGATGAGGAGATCGAGCGTCTGGTAGGCGACAGACTCGAGCACGGCGCGCGCCAATTCCGCCGGCCCGCTGTTCCTGGTCAAACCGAAGATCGCACCCCTCGCCTCCGGGTCCCAATAGGGAGCACCGAGGCCGGTAAAGGCCGGCACCACATAGACCTGCTGATTGGGATCGGCCCTCATCGCCAGCGTGCCGCTCTCCGATGCGTTTGAAATCAAGCCGAGGCCGTCGCGTAGCCATTGCACCGCCGCACCGGCGATGAAGATCGATCCTTCCAGCGCATAGGTGGTTTCGCCGCCGAGCCGATAGGCGATCGTCGTGATCATCCGGTTGCTGGATGTTACGCAATCCCGCCCCGTATTCAGCAAGGCAAAGCAGCCCGTCCCATAGGTCGATTTCATCATGCCCGCTTCGAAGCAGGCACTACCGATAGTTGCTGCCTGTTGGTCGCCCGCAACACCGAGGATCGGTATCGGCGCACCGAAGATATCCGGATCAGTGACGCCGAAATCGTCCGCGCAGTCCTTGACCTCCGGAAGCATGGATGCCGGGATCCTGAGCAGGCCGAGAAGCTCCTCGTCCCACCTGCCCTCGGTAATGTTGAAAAGCAGCGTTCGCGACGCGTTGGTGGCATCAGTTGCATGAACGCGTCCGCCAGTCAGATTGAAGATCAGCCAGCTGTCGACCGTGCCGAAACAGACCTCGCCTGCCTCGGCGCGCTCCCGCAATCCGTCGACGTTGTCGAGCAGCCAGCGCAGCTTGGTCCCGGAGAAATAAGGATCGAGCAGCAGACCCGTCTTCGCGCTGAACAGTTTCTCATATCCATCCGCCTTGAGACTATCGCAGACTTCAGCCGTCCGCCTGTCCTGCCAGACGATCGCCTTGTTAAGCGCCCTGCCCGACTTGCGTTCCCAGACGACCGTTGTCTCGCGCTGGTTGGTGATGCCAATCGCGGCGATATCGGTGAGTGGAATGTTGGCATTCGCCAGCGCTTGCCGCGCCGTGCTAACCACGCTCGTCCAGATCTCATTCGGATCATGCTCGACCCAGCCTGGCTGCGGATAGGATTGTTTGATCTCCTCCTGTGCTGACGAGATCATCTTCATCCCGGCGTTGAAGACGATCGCACGCGAGGACGTCGTGCCCTGGTCGATCGCGAGAATATGGCCGCTCATTGTCTTCTCCGGCGCAATAGCTCACCTCGCCGGCGCGAACGCGCCAGGGGAAGCGATAGGTCATTCATAGGAGGGTGTAATGCCGAGTTATGCGGTCGGCGGTTGGCCGGGGCACACACCCCGGCCAACC
>Ga0102592_1002218_pt1 | contig 17783 bp, 9 predicted proteins | sample AraplaCol_mMF_r2_FD_76861 | JGI IMG/M metagenome (GOLD analysis project Ga0102592, IMG submission 76861) | Arabidopsis root microbial communities from North Carolina, USA - plate scrape MF_Col_mMF_r2 (SPADES assembly) (version 2) | ecosystem: Host-associated > Plants > Roots > Endosphere | place...
AGGTAGCCGCCACTCTGATGGAAGGCGGTACCGACGTAAACTTCGGCGCACTCACCCGCAGCCTCTGCGATTACCTGCGTAAACAGGACGGGGTAACCATCTACACTGCCCATGAGGTGAAAGACATAGAAAAGAGTGAGGATGGCCGCTGGGAGATCACTGTAAGGAACGCTACTACCAACCGTAAACGCACCATACACACCCCGTTCGTGTTCGTTGGCGCAGGTGGCGGTTCACTGCCCCTCCTGGAAAAATCAGGTATCCCCGAAGGAAAAGGCTTTGGCGGTTTCCCGGTAAGCGGCCAGTGGCTGATCTGCAACAATCCGGACATCATTGAAGAACACGCGGCGAAAGTATACGGTAAAGCTTCCGTGGGCGCGCCTCCCATGTCTGTACCTCACCTGGATACCAGGGTAATTGAAGGCAAAAAGGCCCTGCTGTTTGGCCCTTATGCCGGTTTCTCCACTAAATTCCTGAAATACGGCTCCTTCCTGGACCTTCCGAAGTCCATCAAATATTATAACATCCGGCCCATGTTGGCAGCGGGTATAGACAATATTCCCCTGACCAAATATCTCATTGAGCAGGTAAGACAATCGCCCGAAGACCGCCTGGAAGCGCTCAAGGCATTTGTACCCAATGCGAAAATGGAAGACTGGGACCTGGAAACCGCCGGACAACGTGTACAGGTGATTAAAAAAGACCCTGAGCACGGAGGCGTGCTGGAGTTCGGCACCGAAGTAGTAAGCGCTGCCGACGGTTCTATTGCTGCCCTGCTGGGCGCTTCTCCGGGAGCCTCTACCGCAGTATCCATCATGCTGGACCTGCTGGGCCGCTGTTTCAATAAACAGATGGCTACCCCTGAATGGCAGGCCAAACTGAGGGAGATGATACCCTCCTACGGCAAGAAACTGTCTGACAACCAGGGGCTTTGCGACGAGATCAGAAGCTGGTCAAACAGCATGCTGAAACTGGAGGTGAACGAACAAACCGCAGTTCGCATTTAAAAGAACAAAGATCATAGCTATAGTAGGAGGGAGCATCATCGTTTGATGCTCCCTCTTTTTTCATATAAAATCCATGTCATATTCATATCAAACTCTTATATATCCGGTATATATCCCGTATATATCCGGTAGTTTACCCGTATATCATCTGTCTCTTTAAACAAACAGCTCATCTACCGTTAAACTTCAGGTATACTACAAAAAGAATGTTCGTGCGAAATAGACCTTTCATGGATCTCACTCCTGAATAAGCCGATATGAAAAGAAAAAGACCGTCCGCCGGTGGGCGGACGGTCTTTTTTATGTCCAGGAAGATTATTGAGCTAACATAAACCTGAGCGTAAGGCCTCCCCTGGTATTGATAACCGGGTAGGCTGTAGATATAACCGGTATGGTCTGTCGCCGGTCATAGAAGAACCGCAGGTTGAGCCTGTTATTGACGACGTAATCTATCGACGGCGCAATACCGATCACCTTCTGGCCACTGGTTGGTATGACCAGGTCGGCATCCAGCCTGTTATTGACCGTTTTATCATCTCTGTAACTAAGGTCCAGCCGGAAGTTCAGGTCATTCTCCAGCTTCTTGCCTCCATTCTTGCCCACACGGAAAGGCAGCGGGAAGCCGCGCATACGGTACCCCCCTCCCAGGATGATCTCAGTAGAGCGGATCTCGGTCAGCTGATAATCTATCAGGCTGAGACTGAGTGAACGGCTCTTTCTGAATTCAATGCGGCAGTTCAGGCTGTTGGTAAAGGTCATGTCAAACCCGATCAGCGGCGCAAACTGTTCCGTAATGGTAAGGTTCGGCACCAGGAAGTACGGGATGTAGTTACCGGAAACAGTATCAATGAATCCCGGCACACCGAGTAAGCGCGGATCCTGGTACAGCAGGGCTGTATTGTAGGAGTTCATGCTGAGGTTACCGGTGTAGGCATGTGTTACTACAAAGTTGGTAAATATGTTACGGAAAGGCTCCAGCTTGGTAAGCCCGTTATAGGTAAGCCTCCAGTTCGGCTTAGGTATGAAATTGCTGAACGGATTGCTGCGCACATTGGAATTGCTTTGCTTCAGCAGCCCTATCTTATCAGGATCCTTACCCGTGTAAGCGGCCAGGAAGGCGGGTATCAGCACATCCTGCGCATAACGGCTGTAACCATAGTAATAGTTCGGGTCCTTGGTGTTATTAACAGGCACCGGGTTGTTGGGATCATGGTTATACGCGTTTTGCTCAAACAGCCTTTTAGAGATCGCCAGACGATAGTTCTCAAAGTTCTTGAACGTGGTAGACATACCAGTCTCTGAATCGATACTGCCGAACAGCGTTTTAACAGCTATATAAGTGATCTCGAAACCACCGGCATCATACGGGCTGAGGTGCTGGTAATCATACCCGCCGCCAATGGAATCAAACGCATTCTTGAACAGCTCTGTATGCGTTTTGGTAAATGACTTGGTAATGTTCAGGTCTATACGCAGATCCGGGAATGGTTCCAGCTGGGCCTGCGCATCCAGGCGTTGAGTGAACTGCTGCTGGTACTGGATGTTGAACAGGGTATCCGGTGTGATGAGGCCCCTCTTCGCAAAATTATCCAGCCATGCCTTATCAGGCTGCTTGCCTAATACAAATCCGACACCCGGCGCCATAGTGGCCCAGTTCATACCCAGTATCTTGGTGCTGTCTATATAACCGGGAAGACGGGTACCTGCATTTTCAGAATAGTTAATGGCAATACGCTTTATAGACAACAGCGGCTTCAGGGCAGCTTTCACAAATGGCGACAAATCATCATCGTTGTCGTCTTTCTTTTGTTGCTGGTTATTCTGCTGCTGATTGCCCTGCATGTTCTGGCCCTGCATATTGCGGTTATTGTTACTACCGCCCGACGGCCCGTTGATCTTTCGCAGGAACTTGGAACGGTTGTACAGCTCCGAGAATTTGAATTCTGCTGTTACCGTTTTGTTCTGCATATTCTCGATTGCATTACCCAGTTCCAGAGCCAGGCGGGAAGCGCCTGTCCACCGGTATTCCGTGCTGTAGCCCAGCGCTATATTCGTCCAGCTGAGCAAGGGGAACTTGGTGGTGGGTAATGCGTAAGTAACGTTCAGTGAATGGAAGTAGTTAGTAGTCCTACCGAACTTGAACAGGTTCTTTCGCACCGTGTCCCGTTTCTCTTTCGTGTCCAGGCGTCCTTGTGGTTCATCGATACGGGCGTTGTTCACCGCGTTGAAGTCTATGGTAAGGCTGCGGCTAAGATCCCACTTCAGACCGTAGTAACGGTCAAACGTAAAGTACTTGTTATACGTTTCAGGCAGTTTATAGGTACCGTCACCACCTACGTTGCGGATACGGGTAGCGCCAAACTGACGGGTGATATCTGCACGGAAGCTGATGATGGAAGGCACATAGTTCACGTTAAAGTCGCGGATCAGGTCCAGCCATTTCGACTTACTCTTGAACAGCTTCTTAAACGGCTGAAGGAACTTGCTCTGCCCGGCGAAGTTGTAACCCAGCCCTCCTCTGTGTTTGGTAAGCACATCATTTTCGATCAGCGGGTTATGGGCATTCATCTGGGAGAAGGAGTAGCTGATATCAAAGTTCTCAATACTCCACAGCTTAAGTTTGTCTCCGCCCTGATTCAGTTTCCTGACATTGGTAAAGTTCAGGCTCTTGATAGAGGTAAAGTCCTGTGCATCCCGTTTAATGGAATCCCGCTCGGCTGAGTTGCGGGCCATGCGCAACTTATCCTTCAGTTTAATATCAAGATCATATGGATCATATTCCGGATTGCTGACCGATTGCGAGTAGCCTGCATACACCGGGATGGAGATGCTGGCCCGCTTGGGCAGCAGTTTACCCAGGTCAAGGTTGGCCGCTATATCATATTGCGTGTAGTTGTCACGGAAACGTTCATTTACCCGCTGGTCTATATTACCAAAACCGGCGGTATGCATGTTGCCGGAGACGCTGACCGTACCCAGGTCGGCCAGCTGCACATCCATTCGGCCCATGGCGGCATAGCCGCCTTTCTCATCAAAGTCCGTCAGGCGCAGCTCGTTAAACCATATCTCCGCACATTTGGGAAGACCGTCATCTTTCGGATTATAGATGCCGATCATTACACTTCTCACATCCCCCAGGTTCGGGTTACCCACTACCGTCATAAAGTTGTTGCCGTCTTTTTCTGTATAGGGCGTGATGGGCGAACAGTTATCACAGAGGTTACGGCGCTGTTTCATCTGGCTCAGCTTCGCCAGCTCCAGGTCAAGATTGTTGGAGTCAGGCCAGATCTGGGAAGCGTCTGTTGAAGTAGACCAGGGAGACACTCTCAGCGGTATCTGGTATTCGTAATAGTTGCTTACAAAGTCACTACCCAGGCGGATGATCGCACGTACATCGCCATCCTTCAGGGCTGCCGCGTTTTCAGACGCTTCTGCGTGGATGTACATCTGGATGCGTTTGTACTGACGGATATCCAGGCCAAGGTTTTTGGAGATACCACGGTTGTCATCATCTTTCAGGTTACATACCTGCAGTGAGAGCGATTGCTCGTTGAGCTGCAGGGTAGTGTTATTGGTGCTGATAGTATTCTGACGCACTACTCCGGGAGGCATCACATAAGGGATGGGCTTACGGGAGGAGTTCTCTTCAATATTTACAGCAGTGGTGTTGAATACGGTAGACTGATCAATCGGTACAGGATCGCCGGGCTGCAGCTTGTACTGGTAACGGCGCCATTGGTTACGCACCAGGTCCAGCTTGGCAAAACGTACCACGGTAGAATCCTGGAAACCGGTGAGGAACATACGCATAAAGCGGATGGACTTAAAGTCCGGAATGTTACCGATGCGGCGGTCGTACTGGCTTACAGGCACTTTGAACTGGTACCATACTTCCTGCGTTTTCTTACCGTTCGGCAGGTCTACATTGGCGGTGATCTTGTCCACTACGTAATTCTCGCCCACATTCATGTTGGGCTTCAGCTGTACGCGGTACTGGAAGTATTCTTCCGTTTCATTCATGGTGTTATCCCTGTTCAGGTCTTCTGATTCCGGTATGTTGGTGGCTGCAGAAGAATACTGGGAGCTGCCGCTTGAAACCGGGGAGTTACCTTCCGGGTTGCTGAATTTCTTATAACGCTGCAGGATGTCCAGCTTGTTCCTGTCGTAATCATCGCCGCGGTAGTGATGGTAGTCATCATTGGCGGGATCGAGCAGGGCCTGCTGGTAAACCTGGGAAGTGGGGCCAAAGTTGAGGCCCAGCTGGTTGATATAATTCTTGTAGAAATTCCTTTCGTCGTCATCCCCGTTATTAGAGCGTACCCCGTCGTATCCCACGTCCTGGTAGCCACGGATGTTAGGATCATTATCAAAAGCCTGGGTAAGCTGCTGCTGGTATTTTGGAATGCGGCCCCAATGGGAAGAGTCCAGCTGATTGGCATTCTGGTTCGGATCAGGCAAACCGTTCTCAAAGAACTTACGGGAATCTTTCAGCACGTCTTCTGAAACGTTACCCAGGTTAAAGTACAGCTGACCACCGGCGCTGTTGGGCTGTGTAATAAAAGGATCCTGGATCCAGAACTCAATGAACTCCACGTTGGCCGTTTCGAAGTCGCTGTTGTCAATAGCGCGCATGATACCGGCCCACTTACCTCCCGGGTTCCTTAAATGCCCGTCGGGTAAGATCTCGTTAGCCATATGGGAAAAGTTATACGGACCTCTTTCTGTTGGATAGTAAGCCAGGTCAAGGGTACTGAGCTGGCTCTGGCCAAAGTCGGTAGAGCGGTTCGGGAACACTTCTTTCTGATACACCAGGCGCACACGGGGATCAGATTGCTGATCCTTTGTAATGTTGGAAGGCAGCCCCGGTGAACTGGGAATCTGCAAGGTAGGCTCAATGATATACCAGGCCAGTTTAGCCCTGTTCTTGCCATAGTCCAGCGAATCGCCGAGGGTAGCTTCCGGGAAGAGGACGTTACCGTTGGCGTCAGTAGCGCCCGCCGGGGTAGAGGCCAGTACCCAGCTGGTAGCCGGGAACTTGAGGTCGTAACCGCTTTGCGAGCCTTCAAAATCGTCTATGAATACCTGGCCGCTGCTGCTGCCTGCGGCGTTCACCAGCTTACTGTGGCCCGGGAACAGACGCGCCACCTCACCGGTGAACAGAATGTTGGAAGGTGTGGTAGTGCTATAGTTGGGCAGCTTATCCAACAGGCGGGTCAGGCCTTTCCATTCCGAGTTATAGTTCACATCCAGGCCAACCACAGTATTATTAATAGGGTCATCCCCGTAGTTCACTTTCTGGTAGTAGGGCCGTTCGCTCATCTTTACCATGGTACCGCCCAGGCTCAGTTTATCGTTCACGTAATAATCCAGGCGGGTGCCTAAATAGTTACGGACCTGCTGGCCAAACAAGGCGTTGTTCTCAAACTGTACGTTGATAGGCACTCCTGAGTTCAGCACCCCGCTGTTAATGATCTTGATACGACCCAGGTTGTAATCTATCACATAGTCCACATTCTCACGGAGCTGCTGTCCACCGGCTGTAACAGTTACGGAACCGGGCGGGATGTTATAACCACCCAGGGAGATCTCCGAAGAGTTGGCGGATTTATAAGAGCCCTTCAGTACATAGCGGTTCAATTGCGGGAACTGCTGGGCCACGACTTTGATGGAGTCATACAACACTCTGTACAGGTATTGCTTTTCGAGGGCGACATCCCCTCCAAAGGCTTTCTTTAACCCATCGGCAAATGGTTCCAGTTGCGGGAACATCACCCGGCCGGTCTGGGAGTTGATCGTATATCCTTCCACATAGTCAAACACCCCATCGGGCTGGGGGTCGTTTTGGTTGTTAAGACGGTCCAGGTTAAGGATGGTGATGATGGGCGCACCCTGGAAGTCTCCCTTTGCATCGGGGATATAGCGTTTATCACTGGGCGCCCGGTCTTCTGTACCCGGGTCTTTATAATAAACATCCAGCTTGAAGTCCTGGCGGTTTAGCTGGAAGGCATTGGTAGAGTAGATGTTCTTCATCATCAGGTCCCATATCGGTAATGTGGGACGGGCTGAAGTTGCTTTCAGCAATTTCAGGAAGAGGATCTGCTGGTTGGCGCTGTTGTTCTGATCCGGCGGTACATCCTGGGAGAACTCGCCAACCTGGTGTACCCTGCCGTTGTAAGTATACTGATAGGCTACGGCCAGTACTTCATCAGGCTGCAGCTGCTGGTTCAGGGAGATGTAGCCGAGCTGCCGGTTAACGGTATACTCGGTAGAGTCGAGCTTGCGGGCAAATGTTTTCTCAAATTCCTGTACCGGCTTCAGGTTCTGGGCCAGCAAACGGCTTACTACTGTACCGGTATAACGGGCGGCGGGGTCGCCGGCCAGTTTGCTATACAGATCGTTGGTAGCACGGTCGGGCAGCTTTGAGCTGGTCAACACGTTGATACCATCGTTGTAGGGATCGTACTCGGCCATATCCATCAAACCCACTACGTCGCGGGTATTGGTGGTTGCCCCGGTTTTATTGGTAACCCACACCTCTATACGATTAATGTATGACAGGGACCGTATGATCGGCAGGTTAGACATGGCATAATTGAAGGTATCGCGGAAGAACTGGGCCAGCAGGAAGTGCCGGTTGTCTTCATATTCATCTGCCCGGATGGTAAAGTCCTGCACCTGGGTACCACCTTTCAGCATCAGGTTCTGCTTCTGGGAGCGCTGATTGGACAGTACGCTGGTAACGGTCAGGCGGCCAAACTGCAGCTGGGTTTTGAGACCAAACAGGGATTGTACCCCGGAGATGAGAGAGCTGCGCAGCGGGAAGCTTACGTTACCGGCCTCAATCTTTTTGATGATCTCGTCGTCGTAACCAGTGTATTCCAGTTTGATCTGGTTCTCAAAATCGAAGGTAGACTGAGTATTATAGTTGGTAATGAGTTTCAGTTTGTCGCCGATCTTACCGGTAACATTCATGTTGATGTTCATGTCGAAATCGAACCCGCCGTTCTTACGCGCCTGTTCTACCAGCACGGGGTTTTTGATATTCTGGCCCTGGTAACCGAAGGTGAGGTCGAGGCTACCCTGGGGGCGGATGTCTACCTTGCTGCCGCCAAACACCCGGTCAAAAATGCTGCTGCCGTTGTACAGAGAAGGGCCTCCCCCCAACTGGTTAAGGCTTCCCAATGTGGAAGCCCTTTTTTGCCAGTAACTCTGTTCACTTTGGGTGGACTGGAGCTTATAGAACTCGTCAAAGCTCATGTAAGTGGGGGCACGATAGTATTGATCGCCGATTTTTTCGGTGACGGTGTATTGTTTGGTTACCGGATCGTAGTCTACTGTTCTTTTAATGTTAGCGGGATCCTTAAGATCGATAGCGTTCCGGACGGGGTCTGTGATACCATTACCATACCTGTCTTTTATCGGGTATTTCAGGGTATCGGTTTTGCGGGTGGAATCCTTGCCGGTTGTATCAATTTTCCAATTTACGTACTGATAACGAGTTCCCGAACGTTCCCTTGCGGCAGTGTCAACAATAAAAAAAGATACGACGCCTATTACTGCAAAAGCACCATAATATGTCTTTCTTGCCAAGCGAAATAGGTTTTTATAGAGGTCAGGGTAATAAAGTTATAGACTTTTCAGGGACTTTTTAATCAGCCCTTCCAAGTCCTGCAATAGTGGTTCTGTTTTCAGTACCTTTTGAATAGCCTGTTCTGCCACGTTACGAGCTATTCCCAAGGTTACCAATGCATTTAACGCATCTTCCGACAATGTATTGTTTGCTGCCACAGATAATTGTGGGCCTGCATCTTTGTGTTTTCTTATCTTGTCTTTCAGCTCCAGGATAATACGCTTGGCCGTTTTGGCGCCGATTCCTTTGATGCTTTCCAGCATTTTTTCGTTTTCCATGGCAATGGCCCGCTGGATGTCCTCCGGCTGCAGGGAGGAAAGCATCATCCGGGCGGTGCTGGCCCCTATGCCAGACACCCCGATCAGGAGCAGGAACATGCTCCGTTCTGCGTCGTCGGCAAAACCAAACAGGGTGTGGGCGTCTTCTTTAATATGCAGATATGTGAGCAGTTTGCAGTTCTCCAAACCCTGGATCCGGGAATAGGTATTTAAACTGATCTGTACCTCATATCCTACTCCCTGAACTTCCACATGCACCATGGCAGGCGTTTTGTGGGTTAATTTGCCATTAAGGTAAGCGATCATATAGATTAATAAGTAAACAAACTTACTAAAAAAGTCGTTAGAGATAAATTCATCGCTCTGAGGGAAGAATTATGCCTGATAACTTAAGACTTTTGAAATTCTTTTAATATCGTATTTTTACGCCTTGTTAAAAAACAATTAATACCTAATATGAGCAAAATAACGGCTGCTATTACTGCAGTGGGTGGTTATGTTCCTGACTATGTTCTTACCAATAAGGAATTGGAGACTATTGTAGATACGACAGATGAGTGGATCACCACGCGCACCGGTATCAAGGAAAGAAGGATACTAAAGGGGGAAAACATGGGAACTTCCGAGATATGCGCACCGGTAGCCCTGGATATATGCAAAAAAAGAGGGATCAGCCCGGAAGAAATAGAACTGCTGATAGTGGCCACCGTTACGCCAGACATGGTTTTTCCGGCTACCGCCAACGTAGTAACGGATAAGATTGGCGCCAAGAACGCATGGGGATTTGACGTCAGTGCAGCTTGTTCCGGTTTTCTGTACGCCCTGGATACCGGCGCACGGTTCATAGAAAGCGGACGTTATAAAAAAGTAATGGTGATCGGGGCCGATAAGATGAGCTCCATCATCGATTATACTGACCGTACCACCTGCATTATCTTCGGCGATGGCGGCGGCGGCGTACTGCTGGAACCCAGCGAAGAAGGCTACGGTCTTGTAGACAGCATACTGCGTAGCGACGGTCATGGCCGCGAATACCTGTTCATGAAGGCCGGCGGCTCTGCCAGACCTGCCTCTTTAGAAACAGTGACCAACCGCGAACATTTTGTTTACCAGGAAGGCAAGATGGTGTTCAAATACGCAGTAGCCAACATGGCGGAAGCTGCGGACCAGATCATGCAACGCAACCAGCTGAGCTCTGACAGCGTAGCCTGGCTGGTGCCTCACCAGGCCAACAAACGCATCATAGATGCTACCGCACAGCGGATGGGCCTGCCGGATGAAAAAGTGATGATGAACATCCAGCGCTATGGTAATACTACTGCGGGCACTATTCCTTTATGCCTGTGGGATTACGAAAAGCAACTGAAAAAAGGCGATAACCTGGTACTGGCTGCTTTTGGCGGCGGGTTTACCTGGGGCGCTAGTTATATTAAGTGGGCGTATGACCCGAAATAACTAAGTTGGCAATTTGCGGTGGATAGTTGGCAATTACTGCCAATTGCCCACTGCAAATTGCTGACTAGTGAAAAGACGGCAACACATACTCAAATACCAGCCCATCCCCTTCCGGGTTTGCGCTGATTTGGCCGCCCATTTTATCCATAAAATCCTTACAGATGATCAGGGTAAGCTCCGCGTCGCCGGGTTTATAATCTCTTCCCCTGTAAACAAATAATGGCAGCAGCAGTTCTGTGCTGGCTGTGTTCTCTGCTTTTACCCGTACTTTTACCGCTTCATTTTCCTCAAAAGCATTAAGGCTTAGCTGCCTGCCGGACAGGGAGAATTGCACCGCGCTGTTGAGCAGGCTGCGGTGAACAAACTGGAGCATTTCCCGCTCGGCCGCCACCTGGATAGTGCCAGGGATATCTGTCTTTATTGTTATTCCTTTTTCTTCAGCGTCTGTCTGCACGCTTAACAATGCTTCCTGCATCATATCCCTGATATTACAGGGCGACGGGGCATAGATGAATCCTGATAATTGCGATTTGATCCAGCGAAGAATGCTTTCAAAAATATCCAGTGTTTTACTGGAGGCGGCCTGCACCTCGTCAATGGTGAGCATCATCTCTTCCCGGTCCAGGGAATGTGTTTGCAGCATGACCGCCATCCGGATAATATCATCCAACGGCTTACGGAAGTCATGGGCCACTACGGAAATGAGTTTGTTCTTGAAATCATCGTTAGCGCGCAACAATCTGTTCTTTTCTGAAATGGAAAAATTCATGGAGGCCAGGCGGCGTTCATATTGCCGGGAGCTGAGATAGGACCGGTAATAAACAATGAGAATGATGGCCACCAGTAATAACAGGCCGCCCAGCAGCATAACCAGCAAACGGCGGTTGGCCTTCTGCAGGTTATCCTGGTCGATGGCCTGCTGTTGTACCTGGTTGTCCAGCTGAAGGGCGCTTAGCTCACGCTCTTTGAGAAAGTAACCGGTGTAATTCATCTGCTGCCTGTCTCTCCGCAGGGATAGCTGGTGCTCCGCCAGTTCAGCAATGACCTTGCCGTAAGCAGCGGTTTTGTCCGCATTCTTTGTCGCACTGTAATGTCTATACAAGGCAGGCAGCGTGTTCATCATCTCGTCGTAGAACCCTGCCTTTTGAGCAAGCCTGAATATTTTTTCGAGGTATATTACGCTATCTGCCTTATAAGCTTTGGGAATAAAATCGTCCAGCATGCGGTAATAGGCGGCAATGGCCAGGTGCACAAACCCTTTTTGCCGGGCAGTGTCCGCCACTTTATTGATCAGCTTTTCCCCTGCTTCACCCTCTCCGTTTTTCAATAGCACAACGGCGTCGAATATACGTGCATAGAACCACTCCCTGGAGTAAGGATAACGGTCGGTAATGGCATGCAAGCGGCCATGCGCCCATTCCACTGAATCCTGGCGGGTACTGTCTGTATTATATTCGAGGATGTAATTGCTGAGCACGAGGCTGAACATAGAATCGTTGGAAAGTTGATTGCCCAGCGCCATGGCCTGGTTCAGGTAGTAATGTTCCATGGCGGTATTGCCGCTCGCCTCGTAGTCTATGCTCAGGTTATTCAGTATATGGCAGACGTTTGCAGAATCGCCGGCCTCGCGGTACAGCTGCAGGGCTTCCTGTTCATAGGCGATGGCCTGTGGCAGGTTCAATTTCTGCGAACAGACAATGCCAAGGTTTCTTAGTGCGCCGGCCTTACCCTTCTTGTATTTCAGGCGAACAGCTATCTCCCTGGCTTTGGTAGCATACCAGAAACAGCTATCGGTGTTGTTCAGATGATAATACATGCCCAGCTGGTTCAGCACATCCACGTAAGCAATGCTATCCTTTGCATGGGATAGGTCCCGGCGCAGCGCTGCCATCTCCGTTGACTGGGCGCTAGCCCGGTAGCTGAAGAACAGGAGCAATATGTATGTCAGCATCAGTCGCATATATGCCATTAGCTGTTAGCGATCGGTAATGTATAAGAAAGTGCAGCCCCTCTGCCCGGTATATTGGCAGCCTGCACGGCGCCATTCATCATCTGCATAAAATCCTTACAGATAATGAGCGCCAGGCCTGCGCCCTGTTGTTTGCCTCTGCCCGGACGGTCACTGCTGCGGTATTCAAACAGCTGGGGCAGTATATCCTCCGGGATGCCCGGCCCCTGGTCTGTTACGGTTACCCTTAGCTCGTTGCCAGTAAGCGCGGCGCTTATATAAATGATCCCTCCGCGGGGAGAGAATTTTACTGCGTTGTGAATGAAGTTACGATGTACAAACTGTAACATCTGCCGTTCTGCCATTACCTGCAGCTCTCCCGGGATGTCGATCTTTATCTCCACTTCCTTTTCGTTGATAATATCTTCCAGGTTGCCTATAGCTTCCTGCAGCATCGTTGCAAGCGTATAAGGCTCGGGGGTGTATACAAAGCCGGAGAGCTGTGAGCTGATCCAGCGTAAAATATTTTCGAAGGTATGCAGGGTATTGCGGGAGCTGCGTTCCACCTTTACCATCATGTCGGCGGCTTCTTCGAGCGTGAACGCATTCTCTTTCACAAAGCTGGTGATCTCTTTAATGTGTACCAGCGGCGAGCGGAAATCGTGCGCTATCAGAGAGATCAGCTTGTTCTTAAAATCATCATGCGTTTTAAGCAGGGCATTCTTCTCACTGATCTCGCGGTATTTTTCAGCCAGCCGGGCGGCATTCTCTTTAGATCTGTTATAGGCGCCCAGCAGGAAAACCAGCAGGATGGCCAGCATCAGGAGCAGTAACACCATACCTCCGAGGAAGTACTGGCGATGCAGGTTTTCCAGTCTTTTTTTATCCAGCTGCTGTTGCTGTGACCTGTGTTGCAGCTGTAGCTCGCGCAGGCGCTGGCCCTGCATGAAGTAACCCAGGTAATCCAGTTCGCCCTGTGTTTTGGCAGACCGCTCCTTTTCTATGATCACCAGCAATAAACTGCTGTAATGGGCTGCCGCAGCGTCGTTTCCCTGGCTGGCGTGCCAGTTGTACAAGTCTATTGCCGTGGGTAGCAGCAATTCATGATAGCCGCCTGCCATTCCGTATCGTACCATTTCCTCCTTGTATTGCAGGGAATCCGGCTGTCTTAGCCAGGCTTTAAAAATGGCAAGATAAGCGCAGGCCGACATGGAGATGTAAGTATATCCATTACGCTCTGCGTTGCTAATAGTAGCCAGCAAGGCTTTTTCGCTGGCCGCTGCCTTTCCTTCCTGCAATAGCTCATAGGCATTGTACAGGCCTAAATTTAGCAGGCTGCGCTCGTCATTGTATTTGTTGGCGATGCTGTCTGCCTTGGCCAGGGCCCATTTAAGGGAATCCTGGCGGGTAGCATCGCCGCTATGAACCACGTAGTAATTGGTAAGTACCGAAGCGTAGGTTAATTCTTTTTGCAGGCGTGGAGCCATTTTCATAGCCCTGCCAATATAATGGGCGGCAGGTTTGATCTGCCCGTCGTACTTATAGTACACCCCTATATTCATGAGGGATACACAGATATTGTCGCTGTCGGCCATTTCCTCATAGGCCTGCAGGGCTTCCAGGTAGCAGCGGTAAGAAAGGTAACTGTTGGAGCGTAATGCGTAGTAGTTGCCCATGTTCATGGTGGCGTCGGCCTTTCCTTTGGGATACTTAAGACGTTCCGACATCTCCTGCGCCTTTGTTACGTATACAAAAGAGGAATCCAGCTGATGAGAAAGGTACATACCGGCAAGGCGGTTCAGGGTATCCACGTAACGGGAACTATCCTTTAAATGGGGCAATCGGGCTTTCAGCCCAGTGATCTCACGGTTTTGGGCGTGCAACAAAGCTGCAAGGCTCAGCAGCCAAATACATAATGCTCCGCTTTTAAGTTGTTTACTACATCGAATGCGATCCAATCAATATGCTTTTATTGTGTGGTGGCACCCTCCCTGCATTACACCTTATCGTATACTAATAATTTTCTATGTAAAAAGAAATATGATACGTGAAAATAGGTAAAATATGAACATGAAAAGCAAAGGGAAATTATATCTCAAAAACAAATCCCCGTTTTGTAAGTTGCTGATACTTATGCTTATCGAAGCGGTACAGGTGGGCTCCCTTCTTTGAAGTGGTCTTGTCTTTCTCTTCCAGCTTCTCCAGGATGCCCATTGAAAGAATCTTTTTGCGAAAGTTGCGTTTGTCCAGCTCGTGCTGATATATCTCCTCGTAAAGGCTGCGCAGTTGCGACAGGGTGAATTTTTCCGGCAGCAGCTCAAAGCCGATGGGATGAAAGTGAGCATTGTCCCGCAGCTTTTTCAGGGCGTCGGTGATCATATCCCCATGGTCAAAAATAAGCGGAGGGATCTGGTGCAGCTCCAGCCAGTGCGCGCCGTGTTCTTCAGCCAGGATATGGTCATGCTCTTTGATGCGGATCAGCGCGTAATATGCCACGGAGATCACTCTTGCACCGGTATCCCGTTCTACTTCACCGTAACATTTCAGCTGTTCCATGAAAATGTCTTCCAGGCCGGTGGTTTGTTTTAATATCCGGGCTGCAGCGGCGTCTGTACTTTCCTGCTCCTGTACAAAGCCGCCTACCAACGACCATTCCCCCTGTTTCGGATCCACTTTGCGTTGAATGATCAGTAATTTCAGCTTGCTGTCCTCAAATCCAAAAATTATACAATCCACTGCCACTAAATGACGGGGCACCCCGGCGTAAAAGGAGGATGTTTCTATCATAACGCTGCCGGGTTTGCCGGCAATAAGCAAATATACCGCTTTAAGCAGGGAAGGATATTGTATTTTTGGTACAGTAAACATATTAAACGTAAACATGAGTGTAACGATAAGGGACGCACGAAGAGAAGATTGCGCACGGCTGCTGGAGCTGATCCTGGAGTTAGCCACCTATGAAAAGGCGAGGCAGGAGGTGACCGTAAGCCTGGAGCATTTTGCGGAGGCCGGTTTTGGAGAAAGCCCGGTATGGAAGGCCTTTGCAGCAGTGAGCACAGAGAAGGGGCAGGAAACCATCGTAGGTTTTGCGCTCTATTACATCCGCTATTCTACCTGGAAGGGTTGCCGTATGTACCTCGAAGATATTGTGGTAACAGAAAGCTGGCGGGGCAAGGGTATTGGCGGATTACTGTTTGACAGGCTTATTGCCGAAGCCAAAGAAAAGCAGTTTCATGGCATTACCTGGCAGGTGTTGGAGTGGAATGAGCCTGCCATTAACTTTTACCGTAAGTACCAGGCGAAGTTTGACCCGGAGTGGTGGAATGCAAGTATTGATGTTTAGCTGAAAGCTACATATGATCCGTTTTGACACACTTGAAAATACTCCTTTGCCGTTGCTTTGCGAGGCCTTTAACCTGGCGTTCAGCGATTACATTGTACCGATACAGTTAACACTGCCCCTGCTGGAACAAAAGATCCAGGGAGAGAACATACAGCTGTCTCAAGGCATCGGCGCTTTTTCCGGGAACCTGCTGACAGGCCTGATACTGCACGGAGCAGATATCTGGCCGGGGCCGCAAACACTGTACAATGGCGGTACCGGTGTAATACCTGCCTTCAGGGGGCGCCGCCTGGTACAGCAGATGTATGCGCAATTCAGACCTATTTACCGGCAACAGGGCATCCGGCGTGTCATATTGGAGGTGATCACTACCAATACACCTGCTATCAAAGCATATACCAACAGCGGCTTTACCACGAGCCGCCTGTTCCATTGTTATAAAGGGCAACCGCTGCAGCCGCGTATCAGAAAAGATATTCAGCTGAAGGAAGCCACATCGCCCGACTGGACCTTACTGAACAGCTTTGGTGATCAACTGCCCAGCTGGTCTAACAGTTCAGACAGCATTCAGCGGGAAGGGGCCGATACCCTTACCTGGATAGCTTATGAAAAAGAAACCGCAGTGGGATTTGTGAGTGTGTATACAGCGAATAAACGCATCCGGCAGATAGCCGTACGCCAGCAATACCGGCGGCAAGGTATTGGCAGCGCCATGCTGCAGCATATAACAAAAATGCTGCAGGGCCCTTTTTCCATCACGAATATTACCGATGAAAACCGGGCCTTGCAGCAGTTCTTGCTAAAAGTAGGCTTTACGCCTACTGTATCTCAATATGAAATGGAGATGATCAACTAACGCCGTTCACGGCAGCCTCTTTATGGATCTTGGTAACGAGGCCTTGTAACACTTTACCGGGGCCTACTTCCGTGAACTGTGATGCGCCATCGGCTACCATCGCCTGTACGGATTGTGTCCAGCGCACGGCGCCAGTCAGCTGATCGATCAGGTTCTGCTTGATCTCTGCGGGTGCTGTTATTGCTTTAGCCACTACGTTCTGGTACACGGGGCAGGAAGGTGTATTGAAAGTGGTGCTTTCAATAGCAGCCTGCAGCTCTTCTTTGGCAGGCGCCATCAGCGGAGAGTGGAAAGCACCGCCTACAGGCAGTACCAGGGCTCTTTTTGCACCAGCCGCCTTCATTCTTTCACAGGCAATGTTCACTGCATTCACGGTGCCTGAAATCACCAGCTGTCCAGGACAGTTATAGTTAGCGGGCACTACTACTTCACCGGTTTCGGCGGTCACTGCCGCACATATCTCCTCCACCTTTGCATCATCCAGCGCCAGTACAGCCGCCATGGTAGAAGGTTGTATCTCGCAGGCACGCTGCATGGCCATTGCGCGGATGGATACCAGGCGCAAGGCATCTTCAAAGGTCAGCACACCGTTGGCCACCAGTGCAGAGAACTCTCCGAGAGAATGGCCGGCCACCATTTCAGGACGTGCATTTTCTATACCCAGGTAAGCAATCACTGCATGTAAGAAAACAGCAGGTTGTGTTACTTTGGTTTGTTTGAGGTCTTCTTCCGTACCGGTGAACATGGTATCGGATATACGGAACCCCAATATTTCATTGGCCTTCTCAAATAACTCTTTTGCTTTGGTGCTGGCTTCATACAGGTTCTTTCCCATTCCAGGGAACTGTGATCCCTGACCGGGAAATACGTAAGCGTGCTTCATTACTCTTGGTTGTTTAGATGAAATAGCGGTGCAAAGATAAAATATTAGTCGATGGTCCATAGTCCATGGTCCATAGCATATGCCTCAGGGTTAGCAACCAGCCTTGGCGTGATATACCATGGACCATGGACTATGGACCATCGACTATTTTCCAATGAGATTGGCGCTGATCAACCGCATAAATTCTGAACGGGTACGGCCATCTTCAAACTGACCGGAGAACGCGGAAGTAGTAGTAACGGAGTTTTGCTTCTGTACCCCGCGCATCATCATGCAAAGGTGCTGTGCTTCAATTACCACTGCTACGCCTTGTGGCTCCAGCGTTTCCTGTATTGCGTCCAGTATCTGGTGCGTTAAGCGCTCCTGTACCTGTAAACGGCGGG
>Ga0102592_1002227_pt1 | contig 17747 bp, 14 predicted proteins | sample AraplaCol_mMF_r2_FD_76861 | JGI IMG/M metagenome (GOLD analysis project Ga0102592, IMG submission 76861) | Arabidopsis root microbial communities from North Carolina, USA - plate scrape MF_Col_mMF_r2 (SPADES assembly) (version 2) | ecosystem: Host-associated > Plants > Roots > Endosphere...
GCAAGCGTCCAGAATGATCAGTTTGACGCCGACTGGATCGTTCTTGACGATGTCTATGAGATCATTGAGGGCGATGGCGTCATCGATAACCTCCTTGGCAGACCCCGTCCGCACGTCGACCGGGAGCAGCAAGCTTCGTCCGTCGTGCTGGAGCGCGTGTCCCGCATAATAGAGAATGGCAAGATCGGCACCGACCAGGTGGCTGCGGATTGCATTCTCGAGATCGCCGACGGCGGCTTTCCTGACGTCGTAGAAGAGCAGGACATCGAAGCCAAGCTCGGTGAGCGTTGCGGCAATCAGCTTGGAATCGTTTTTTGGATTCGATAAAGGCGCAAATTCATATTCGCCGTTCCCGACCACGATAGCGGCTTTACGCTCCGCATGGGCCATCTGCGAGAACGCCGTTAAAAACAGCATCAACAGCGGGATCAAAAAAATCCATTGCGGCCGAAGGCACGAACTTCTTTGCGTCATGGCAGGTAAGCCCAGATTGTTGACTTCGTTGTCCTGATGAACGGCAAGAATACAGCGTCCATAGTAATGCAATTTTTGCAGCTTCGCCTAGGGAAAAGGATTGGCGCTGAAAGAGTGGCTTTATGGCGGGACTACGCATGTCTGACTGGATCCATGGAGGCACAAAGTGCTCCGCCCAACTCCGATCCCCGCAAAAGCCTGGGCGATGATGGCCGATCGGCATCATCGCATGACCACGTAAAAAACCCAATCCGCGTCAGTACTTCGTCCGCAGAGTATGAACCTCGGCAACGCCGATGCGGCTTTCGAGGTGGCGGGTCTTTGTGCTAGGCTCACGATACAGGAATGCCGGCGTCACGAGACAGGGGCACTCTCCGAATGGCTGAAGAACGCAAAACAACCGTCCAGACGCCGCTTGGGCCCGCGACGCTGACATTTACGCACCTCATCGGCCATGACGAGATAAGCCGGTGTTTTGCCTTCACGGTCGGTTTCGTCAGCTCCGACGAAAACGTCGACGCGCTCAAACTGCTTGGAAAGCCAATTTCGGTTGAGGGCGAGGCCGGAGATCCCAAGCGGTGGTTCAGCGGGCTCGTTTCAGACTTCCGCCTGACGCGGATCGAGGAAGGCTTTGCTTACTACGAGGCGGAGCTGCGGCCGTGGCTCTGGCTGCTCGCCAACACCACTGACTGCCGCATCTTTCAGAACATGAGTGTCGTGGAAATCGTCGAGCAGATATTCTCGAAATATAAGCCGGCGAAATTTGAAAAGCGGCTGCAGGGGTCTTACGAGGCGAGGGAATACTGCGTGCAGTATGACGAAACCGACCTGGACTTCGTGCAGCGCCTGCTCGAGCACGAAGGCATCATGTATTTTTTCGAGTATGGCGACGGAGAGCACACGCTCATTCTCGCCGACGCCATGAACAAGCTGAAGCCGGCGCCGGGCTATGCGACGGTGAAGTTCCGCGCGGAAGGCGACCCGGTGCGGCGGGACCAGGAATATATCACGCAATGGGTGGCAACCAGTTCCGTTCACCCGGGCGCCTACGCCCACACGGACTATGATTTCACCAAGCCGGGCGCCGACCTCATGGCGCAGTCGACACAGCCCTTTTCTCACGCAGAATCACAGGGAGAGCACTACCGTCATCCAGGTGCCCATTTGAATGTGGGCCGCGGCGACGCTGTGGCCGTGGTGAGACGCGAGGAAATACAGGCGGCGCATCAGCGTATCACCGCCGCCGGTACTGTGCGGGGCCTGGCTTCAGGCTGCACCTTCAAATTGGAAAACTTCCCCCGCAAGGACCAGAACACGGAGCATGTTGTCCTGCGCGCCGAATATCGTCTGTTCGACCCCGGTTACCGCCCGGCTGGTTATGCAGGGGAGGAAACCTTCCACGCAGCACTTCAGGTCGCTCCGACCTCCATCATCTACCGGCCGCAGCGTAACACACCTCGTCCAATCATGCGGGGGCCGCAAACCGCAACGGTAGTCGGTCCTTCAGGGGAGGAAATCTTCACCGACAAGTATGCGCGGGTGAAGGTGCAGTTTCACTGGGATCGTATCGGCAAAAAGGATCAGAACAGTTCCTGCTTCGTACGGGTTTCGCAAACCTGGGGCGGAGCCGGGTGGGGCTTCATCCAGATCCCGCGTATCGGCCAGGAAGTGATCGTGGACTTCCTCGAGGGGGATCCGGACCGACCGATTATCACCGGCAGGGTTTATAACGGCAAGGAGATGCCGCCCTACGAGCTGCCGGGAAATGCCACCCAATCGGGGTTGAAGACGAATTCGTCGCCGGGCGGCGGCGGTTGGAACGAAATGCGCTTCGAGGACAAGGCCGGATCGGAAGAGGTTTATTTTCAGGCGCAGAAGGACCACAACCTGCTGATCAAGAACGACCGAGGCAAGTTGGTCCAGCACGACCAGTCCGACCGCATCGACAACAATGCAAAGCATTCCGTCGGCGTGAACCTCGATGAGGACGTCGGCAACAACAAGACGACAAAGGTAGGCGTCGACCGCACGGTCAATATCGGTTCCAACGATACCGAGACGGTGGGCATCAACCGCTCACTTACCGTTGGCGCAAACGAGACCATCGGTATCGGCGCGAACTCCGCCGAGACGATCGGCTCCAACCACACGCAGACGGTCGGCATCGTCCAGACGATCACCGTGGGGGCTGCCCGGATCGATACCGTCGGGGCGTCGGAAACCAGATCGGTTGGCGCGGAGCAGATGAACACCATCGGCGCGACCAGGTGGGTCAGTGTCGGCATCAGCCAGAGCCATGACATCGGAACGTCTGATAGCTGGGATATCGGCACTGATCAGAGCATCCAGATTGGCGGCGGGCAGACAAATCAGATCGCCAAGGGTCGCAGTGCCAAGGTTGGCGAAGACGATACCACAGAGATCGGCGGGGCCCGGGCGGTCAAGGTCGCAAAGGGCAGCGCGGTCGAAGTCGGTGAGGACGGACTGATCAAGATTGGACAGGATTTGCTGATTGAAGCTGGCGACTCTGTTGTCATCAAGTGTGGCTCGGCGGCCATTGCAATGAAAAAGGACGGCACGATCACGATTGAAGGCAAGGATATTTCGGTCAACGCCAAGGGCAAGTTCCACGGCAAGGCTTCGGGCGAGGTCGTTTGGAAGGGCAGCAAGATCAGTCATAATTGAGAGGCATTCAGATGTCCGACACGCGGGAACGTATCGACGGAGTTGTGATCGGCGTGTTGCTAGGTTTCGAGGCGGGCGTGCCGCTGGTGGTCTTTCCCGGCAACCCTCGGGATACTGCATTACCTGCGCGGAGCTTGGCCGACCTCACATCAGCAATCATTGGTGCAGAGGTCGCGCTGCTCTTCGAGGGCGGAGACGCGACGCGGCCGCTGATCGTCGGCCGGATCGTGGAGCCGGCGCGGAGGTCTTCGACGCCGAATGTTATTCGTGATGGCGAACGCGTGCGGATCACCGGTGAGGAGCGCATTGAGCTTCGTTGCGGCAAGGCGACAATCATTATGGAGAAGGACGGACACATCACCATCCGCGGCACCTATGTGACCAGCCACGCCAGCGCCGCGAACCGCATTCGTGGCGGATCGGTGAACCTCAACTGATGCCCACCGCACCTGTTCTTCGCGAAATCGTCCGCCAGCATGCTGAGATGGCGGCATTCCTGTGGACCCTCTACGACTACCACCTGCTCCATCCGGACGAGAACCCCGACATGGACGAGGAGCGGCTTGCGCGGCTGGTCGAGCGGCTTGAGGCGCATCTCGACGGGCTGCGGGTGGCGGGGGAGGTGGGGCTGGAAATCGCGAAGGAGCGGTACGCCGAGTATCCCGAGGCCGGGGAGTTGTTCGTGGTGCGGATGCTGTCGGTGAAGGAGCCGCCACGGATCGCGGAGCTAGATCTTTGGAGGGTGCGAGCGTATCTGGCGGCGAATGGGCACGTTCCAAAACAGACTCCCTGACCGCCAGACATCGTTGGCCGCGTTAGAAAAGATGGTCGAACGTGATTGCGTAGGTGTCGTCGCGGTCAATGATCCAGACCTTGTTGGCTCCGCATGTTGCTATACGGTCACCGTGATCGGCCAGGTAATAGGCGAAAACGTCGCCATTGACATGCACGAGGTGGCGATCAGTAAGTCTGTACAAGCCGCTTTCACCTCCACCAAGGTTGATGGCATGGCCGTGCCGGCGGGCATGGTGGAAGGTCGTCCCACCTGCATCGATCATGTCCCAGGTTGCGCCGCCACCCCTGAAGAGAACACCCTCGCCACCGACGATGATCTCGCGATTTGCGTCCTGCGCAAGTGCGAACAGCGGCGCGTCGGTCGGGAGATCAAAAAAGGTGATCCTACCATTCACCCAATGGGTCAGAGTACCCTCTGTTCCACATACATAAAACTCATCCCGCCCTGTCGACAGCACATGAAAGAGGTCTACTTCACGGCGGAAGTCGACAAAATCCCACTGACCGTTTCGGAACCACTGGAGAAGTCCCCAATAACAGGTAGCGAAGACTTGGCCATCAGAGCCGCCTACGACCCTGGTGATGGCTTCACAGGGACGCCCAACAGGTGTTTGGTTCCCAGCTGCAACAACATAGATCATGTTGTCCCAGCGTGCGACGTAGCTCAAGTCGGGGCTGGGGCTGGTGAACCCAGTGAGCCATTCGGGTCGGCGAAAGAGAACCTCTGCAATCTCAAAACGATGGCCGCTCAGTCGCCGCAGCTCCGAGACATAGTTGTCACGGATGTCATTCGTCGTGACCAGTACATGGAGCGTCTCTCTGTCGAGCAACTCAATGGCTGTCACTGTTGTCGTGAGGTCGGGGTTGGGCATCGTCTTAGCCTGGTACAGCGCAGTCCATTGCGTTCAGCTCTTCCTTCGTGGAAACGCCGGCAGCATGCATGAAGTAAATGTCGATTATTTCCGATAAGCAATCAAGCGCGGCTTGGTTCGTAGCAAGGCGTTTGCAGGCGGATTTCATGGCGTCCATGTTGTTCTTTTTCACTGTAGAGAATTTTACCGTGGTTTTGCCGCCACTACGCCAGCGCGCGGCATAGGCTTTCTGCTTCTGCGATTTGCGCCCGTGTTCGGAAGTAGGCGATGTCCCGTCATTCAGGCAGACGCAAGGCGCAGAATACTCGGTGTAGTTTGGCCAGTTCGAAAGGTAACCCGTGCGACCACCGGACGTGAAGCAGCGGTTCTGCATAATGTGATCGGATTGTCTCAATGGTGGATCCCGGCCTTGGGGATTGCACGCCTTGCCCTTGTGACCGTGTTTGTGAACGTTGAGGCCTATGTTTTGTAATATGGCGACGCAGTTTCCTAGCCCGAGATCAAGGCTGGCGATTTTCGGCCAAGGCGGGCCTCCCCCCGCAGGGGAGGCGTGATCGTTGCTCGAGATGTCAGTAAATCGACTAATCGGCTCGCCATCCATCCGGACGTTGCCTGACCAGGCGTGGGCATATTCCTTTCCGGTGTTGACAGAGGTGATGAGGTTTTTTTTGGGTGCGCATCCCGCTTCATTGCCGCTGCATTTAGTGTAGTAGGACTTGTTCTTCTGCGTGACTGTTTGACCGCCGATCTTGACCGTGGAAGTACCGTTCTCTGTATCATTATCCATCCCAAAGGTCGGATACGGGACGGGTACGCCAGGCGGGGTAGCTGGAGTCTGGGGCGGTGTGAAGCATACATAGGGAAATGCAGCAATCACCTTGTTCGCCTGCGCCTTGCACGCCACTTCGAGACCGTTGGCAAAGACTGTCATCGAGCAGTCCTCGCGGCGAGTACCGCTGCGCCGCAGACACCGGCATCACTGGATGCTTCGATGAGGACCGGGTTACCGGCGGCATATCCCTTCCTGGCGGCCATCCAGGCCATGCCAAGCATCACCGGTACGACTGCTGCACCGATGTTGCCAAGTGACTCGGCAGGAGACCACAGGTCCTGGAATTCGTGTCGTCCGCGTAGCAGCCGTAGGCTCGCTAGCGCACTCTGCTTGAACCAGTATTGCTCGCCTATCAAGTCGGAGATGCGGTAACCGAGGTGATTCATGTCGATTTTGGTCTCTTCGAGCGCGCGGCGGTACGCGTCAGTCATCCCGTCGGCGTGCAGTGGCAGATCACCAGTATTATAGATCGAGGCGTACTCGCGGGTAAGGCCTAGGCCTAAAAGGCTGAAGACGCCGTTGTTTTCCATCCGGCACAAAACCGCGGCGGCAGACTCGCCGGGAATGAAGCCGTTTGGGTTGTCCGGCGTCAGCAACCGTCCCTCGCCGAGATAGTGGGAAACAGCTACTTTGTTCAAATAGCTGTCAATCCCGGCAATCACCACGAAGGGTGCAATACTGGAGGTGAGAATCTTGCGAGCGAGACCGAGCGCGACTTGCCCCGACGGGCGACCCCGAGCGACGATCTGCGAGCTGATTTGCGGTTCGAACTTGCTGATTTCCGTTATTCGGCGCAGCAAAGCCGAACCTTCTTGGTATGGGCGACCTGGCCTATCATCCTCTGCGAGGCAGAGGATCAGGGCAGCTTGAGCGCGCGCGTCAGGCACCGGCTCGAAGACTTCAGAGATCGCCGCGGCGGCCATGCGTGCCATCCGCTCTTCACCGATCCAGTTGCGCGGGAGTGGCACTGGGGCTCCAACAATCCACTCACTGCTTGAGCCAACGAACCGCGTCTCCTGAAAGCCGTCGAGCCTCGCCCGCATCGCGGCGCAGGATGACGGAGCGTCGAGGCCGACTGCCGTGACCATTCCAATGGAGACGATGTCCAGACCAGCGCTCATGCGGCATCTGCCTCCTCGTCAAAGCGGGCGGGGAGATCGAAGGTACGGATGTAACGCTTGCCAGTCGCTTGTGCCCGCAGCATTCCCCTCGTCGGTGGGCCGACCCAGCATTCGCTGAAGTCGAGGATCGTCCGGTGGATGCGCTGCGACACGCGCCAGACCAGCGAAAAGCGCCGGTTCTCCGGATCTAACAAAACGGTGTCGGGCGGTATCGCTCTCTCGAAGACTTTCTCGCGCCCCTTGAACAAGGTCATCGGAAGGCTGGTGGCTGGCAGTCGGAAGTTCTCGCGCCCGGCTGGCGTCAGATTCACGAGCACCACCTCCTCGCCGCCCTTCGGATGCTCTATCTGCTGGTCGGGCGGTGCCATTTGAAAATAGCGCTCGTCGAAGTCCGGCGGCAGGAATGGGAAGATGTTGTCGATCCAGTTCTGGTCGTAGGTGCCGCCGAATTCAATCCTCTCCGGCCAGCCTCGGCCGTAAGGTCCGAAGCTCATTGGCCGGTAGTCGCCAAACGGCGAGCGGATTTCCTCGCCTACTGCCTGTGTGTTTGGAAGGGGCAGACCGGGGACCAGATGCTGGTTCTTCGGTCGCGCCCATCCCCGCCCGACGGGGTTGAGCGGATAGCTCGCCGGAAGCTTGTCCTCCGGGTCGAGGCGGTCCGTACCGCCCCACGCCGTGTCGTAAGAGAAAGGTTGCCGCAGGAAGGATTGCGCACTGGTGGCAACGAAGAGTGGGCCGCGGGCGCGCCACTCGCGATGGCCGAGGACATCAAAGACCTTCGACCAGCTGCCGACCTTGATCCCGACACTGACGCGGTCGACTGGACGCCCGCCGGGGGCATAGGCACATCCGTTAGCGATGACGTCGCAGCGGGGCTTTCGAAAGGCGAAGTCGGTCTCCCAAAGGGTGGCCGAAAAACCGGGTGTACCCGTGTATGTGTCGGCCATCACCAGCGGTGTCTGCTCGGATGATTTTTGCACCGGGGCACCCGGCCTCTCGGGAAAGTCGAAGGTTCCCTTGACGACGATGGCGATGTACTCGCGGCCCTCCTTGTCCATCCCCATCGTGAATTCGGTCGGGAAGCCTGTCTGGTTCCAGATCTGCATCAGCTCGTCTCCAGACTTTCGGGGAAGAGGTGGCGAAGCGCTGGTTCGGGTGCACCAGGATCAATCTCGATTGGCTCGCCAGGCCGTGTCCACAATGCCATGCCTTGGACCACATCGCCTGATATCCTGATCGCAGGATAGGGCAGGGCGGCAAGAAGGTCAGCGAGCCCATCGCCGTCCATTGCGCGGTCGCGCGCAGATCTTCCTGCGGCTTCCAGTGCATCGAACCAGTCTGCGGCGAAGACGGCGATTTCAGTGGTTGGGGCCGGCGGCACGGCCGCGATGGTCAAGGCAAACCGGCGTCCTGCGCGGTCGGAACTTGCCATCACGATGCCCGTCATGGGGCCAAAGGCCTCGGATCCGAGGATAAACCGCAACACCGGATGAGATGTCACCGAACCTTGAGAAAATCGATGAACCAGATACCGGCTGATCCAGCGATCCCACGGGCCAACGAAGACTGCCGGCAGACCGCGCGTCACGAAATCCCCCATCGCTGGCAGCTTTCCAAAGAAGCCTGGCAGGATCAAAGCCTCGGCGGGCATGAGAACCTCGCAAACATTTTCAGATCGTAGGGATTGGCCACGCTCGCGGCCCGCAGCTCGAAATCGGCGTAGTGGCCCTGAGCGGCAAGCCGCAACTTGTAGAGTTCGGGTAGTTCCGTTCCGCTCAGACGACCGGCACGCAACATTCGCAGGAAAGCCCAGCTTCCGGTTTCGCTGACCATCACTTCCGGTGAGCCGTCGAGCGGCTGGAAGGCAAGGGTAATCACACCGGTCCCGTCCTTGCCTGGCCAGGTCATTGGCTGCGGGCGGGTCGGGTTGTTGAAATAGGTGAGGCTCTGGCCGTCGACGTTTAACGTCACACGGCCGACGGTCGGTGAGAGATCCTTCGGTTCGAGCGTAAAGGTCAGGATCGGTCCGGCGCCGCCAGGAAAGAGGTTGTCGCGGATCAGACGGGCCTGCTCCAACGCTGCCAAAGACGATGAATCGAGCCGGATGTCCGCTCGCCATTTCCAGGGGTGGCGGGTCACGTCAATGTAGTTGATCAGGTGATTGTTGATGAAGCTGTCAATCAGCCCGTTCGGGCCAAAGACGCGTGCAAAGTCGACGACGTTCACATCGATTGCGCTGTCAGCGATGAATGGATAGCGGTTCGCGAGCGCTGCCTGGCAGAAGGGCAACACGTCAGCGCGCCAGATGGCGTTGAGTTCCGAGGTCACCGCCTTCGTCGCAATGCCGCTTGTATCGCCAGCGATGCCGGCCAGCCAGTCGTCCAGTGGATCAGGCAGGGTTATGGCCTGTTTTGCCACTGCCCCCGTAAGCTCGGCCAAGCCTCCTTGCCGCTTTATGGCATCCTGGGCGTCAGGGCTGGCCGATACTGTCTGCAGCATGTTCGAAAGCGCGGTCATCGCGGCCACGGCATCATTGAGTGCCGGAGGCTGGCCATCGACCTCGGCAATTGCGCCCTTGATGGATTTGAAGTGCTCGGCGACCGGAGCGCCCGAAAGGTCCACTTCGGCTTTGGAGCCGGCGGGCATCAACTTCACGCCCGTCTTGGCAAGCTTGCCGATCTTGCCGAGCTTGGACAGGAGCTTGGAGGTTGCCGCAGGAGGGACTTTGCCGCCACCCTCATCTTCGGGACGGGTCAGTTCCGTCTCGTGCACGACGGCGTCCAAAAGCCGTTTCATGGCAGAGTCTGCGCTGGAGAGATCCTTGAGATTTTCGCTTGCCGTCTGCAGGTCGGTCAGTGGAGCGAGCCTTACGTCGCGCAGGAAGCTGTCCCACTTGGCAATGTAATCGTCGTAGTAAAGCTTGAGGATGTCCTGCGACAGCGCGGCGACAGAAGGGGTGGCGCTTTCCGAGCAACCGCCGGCAAAAACAGAGCGGTCGAGCGCAGCCTGCGTGGCGACGTCTTCCAGCCGCGCAAGAACCACGTTGTGGAAGCCGTCATAGGTGAAGGTGCCGCTGATGCCTACCCGAAGCGTCTTGTCCGAGCGCCGAGCAAGTACCTTGAGGCCATTCGGGCCAACATGATCTGCCGGGACCCATTCCTTGAGCGCCCTGACTTCCGGGTCGGACAGAAGCGCATTATAGGCACGCACTGGAAGGGGAATTGAACAGATGGCCCGCAAGGCTTCGCTCACCAGCGCCTCGTCGGGTTGAATAAGGGCCTGCTCCGCCGCCATGTTGTCGATGGCCGCAAGTTGATGATCGGTCGCCATATCGGTGCGGAAAGGTGGAACCGGTGCGAATTCGGGCAGCCGCTCGGTCCACCATTGCTTGGCGAATTCGGGATCCATCGGCGATAAGCCCGTCATCATGCGATATGTCTTCAGCGCTCCGAGCAGGTATTCGGGGTCGCGGATCTGACGCCACATGGTCGCTTCGAGCAGCGCCACCATGCGTGGTTCCAAAATGTTGCGCAGCGAGCGATCGTAGGCGTCGGCCTGCGCCTGTCTGATCTCGGTTGCCGCGGAAGGGCCGATCAAGGCAGCCATGCCGCCTGGCGGCTCGGTACGGGCATTTAAGACTTCGGTTGCAGCTTCGAGCGCCACATCCAGATCGAGCGGTTCGAGTGGCGCCTGACGTGCAGCAATCGGAGTGAGCGGTAACTGCAGGGCTTCGAGCTGCTCGGCCTGTGCGGCAAGCGCGGCGCTGTTTTTCCGGTAGGAGATAGTAAAGAACAGGCCGGCCACGACAACCAATGCCGCCGCCGCCACTGCCGCGCCGCGCCATATCCATATGCGCCGTTCCTCCGCTGCGGGATCAAACGTACCGAGACCTGCTTCCTTGAAGATCACTTTCGTGAGCAGGTCCTTCAGGAAGAAGCTGCGCGTTTCAACCCGCTGCATTGGGGTGGCGGGCTGTGCGGGCAGGCCGAAAGAAGAAGAAAGTGCTGCTGTCAGCCGGTCGATTGCGGTGCCTTCCTGAGTGGCGGAGGTCAGATAGATACCGCGCAGCCAAGCGCTTTCGGCATAGCGGCTTTCACCGAAAATGGTCTCCACCAACACGCGAACAGGCTCGGAAAGGCTCTCGACCTGCGCCGGGAAGCGGAAGATCTCCGCACGCGCATTGAGGTTTTCTTCGCTTTCCAGACGGGGAATGAGGCGTCGTTCGAGCACGCCAGCCAATGCTTCGAGTTCCCGCGTGACTTCGCTGCCGTCGATGCGAGCGCCGGGTGAAAAGGTTGCTCCCCAGACCTGCTCGCGTCCCGCCGTCGACAGGCCTGCGAAGAAAGTCTCGAACCCCTTGATAAGATCGGCCTTGGTCAGCATCAGATAAACGGGCAGACGAATTTCCAGCCTCTCCTGCAGTTCGGTGAGCCGTTTTCGGATCTGGCGGCCATGTGCCCGAATGGCCGCGTCACCTTCCGCCAGTGTGTCAATGGCGAGTGCCACGATGACGCCGTTCAGGGCTCGGCGGCCCCGGTGCTTTTTCAGAAGATCAAGGAAGCCAAGCCATTCGGCTGCATCGACGTCGGGCTGGCTTTCCTGTTGAACGTAGCGGCCTGCAGTGTCGATCAGCACAGCCTCTTCAGTGAAGAACCAGTCGCAGTTGCGCGTCCCACCGACCCCATGCAAATCATCCGACAGATCAATGGGAAAACTCAGTCCAGACTGCCGCAGTGCGGTTGTCTTGCCGGTTGCAGGCGGGCCGATGATGACGTACCACGGCATCTCCCGTAGACGTTTTCGGCCGCCGACTTTCTGGCGTTTCAGCTCCGTCATCACCTCTCGGAACTTTGCGCCGACCGAGGCCACCCCTTCTTCCGCCGGGCTTGGCGGCGCTTCCGGGGGAGGGACGATCTCGGAAACGAAAATGCGATTGGCCTTGATCGCCCGGCGTTGCGCCGCTATCCACCAGATGAGAAAGAGGACGACGAGAAGGCCGATGACAACCAGTCGTACCGTCTCAGAAGCCAATGGCGCGCTTTCTGCGACACTGATGATTGGGCCGAAGATCCAGATGATCAGGGACAGCAGCACGAGCCCGATGAAGGTCCAGAGCCAGCGCGAGGTGAGGATTGCCCAGAAGAATCGGAAGACCGCCATCTCAGAGCCCCTTTTCGATCAGGAGCTCGATGCGGCGGTTGGCAGCCCGGCCTTCGCGACTGTCGTTTCCGGCGAGAGGCTGCGTTGCTGCACGTCCTTCCGACCTCAGGCGATCCGGCGGCAGGCCGCTTGCACGCAACAAGGCGGCAATCGTTGCAGCGCGCGCCTCTGAGAGGCGCTGATTGTTGGACAAGGGATTGGTCGCCTGGAGCGGAACATTGTCGGTGTGTCCGACGATCGTGACACTTCTGACCAGCTCGGCGTTGTCCTTGAGCACAGCCGCAATCGATGCGACGAGGGGTTCGAAGCTTTTTGTCAATTCGGCGCGGGCAGAAGGGAAAAGCTCCGGAGTGCTCGACTGAAGCAGGAGTGTGACCCGAGAGGCGTTTTCATTGCCTTTCAAAGCCGGAAGAAGCGCAGGCGGCGCGGCGGCGCGGAATTCTGGCAAAAGCGCAAGCACGACGGGTTCGACTGGCGGGGCGCCCGGCGCCGGCGTGCGTTTTTCCGGGCGATAAATTTCGGCGCGCTCCGGCGGTGGTAGCGCCCGAACGAGGGTCGCAAGCTCTTCTGCCTTGGAGCCCAACCGCGTCGACAATAGCACGTAGATCGCAGTCGCGAGTGCGACCGCCACGACAGCGAGCACCCAGATCGGAATGGCAAAGCCGGAAGGCTCGTCTTTGGCCGTAACACCCTCCCACCTCGGCGAAAGCGGCGCACCCTCGGCATCCACGTCCCGCAAGAAGCGCGCGGCTGCAGCGCGAACGGCGTTGATGGAGCGATCGCCTGCACGCCCCGGCACCCGATATTTGCCGCGGAATCCTAGCGCCAGGCACATATACTGCAGCTCCAGCAATTCACGATCGCGGCCGGGATGGCGTTCCAGCTCCTCCAGCCTGGCAAAGAACTGCTCCCCGGCATCCACATCGCCGCGTAGCATGACGACCAGCGGCTGGCGCGGCCATGCGCTGGATCCCCCCCAGGGCGTGTTCAGCGCCAGATCGTCGAGCAGTGCGGCGACAGCCCAGGCGGCTGCATCTGCGCGGGCCAGGCTTTCGCCAGACGCCACGGCCGCATCGCGTGCCGAAACGAGTTCCTCCATCAGCCTGGTTCGCAATGCTTCCGGATTGCCAGGTGGCAATGCATTCTCGAGTTCGGGGGCAAATTCGAACAACCTGGCAAAGGCATTGACCAATGGATTGGGATGGGATCGGGCGCGTCGAGCCAGTGTGCCGGTGGCAATGACCGGCATTGCGCCCGGGGGAACGGGGCGGATGCGCGTACGACCCTGATCTTCCGATAGGCCGAATGGATCCTCACTTGCCATGGTACTACCTGTTTACCGAGTAGCAGTCGATCTGTGGTTCGTTGGGCAAAACGCCGGAGACTCCAATCACAAAACCGGGCGAGCGTAGAAGCGACTCCCAGTGCTCGCTGCGTTGATCGAGTTCGAGGCAGAGGCGATCTCCGTCGTAGGGAATTTCGCGAGGCTGAGAGTGAAGAGGTTTGAGGCCGATACCGGGCAGTCGAGACTTCCACAGCGCCTCGAATTCGTCCGCAGCACCCACGGTGACCTGGTTGACGAAGATTTTGCGCAGCGCCTCGTCGGACATGTCGCATCCGACCCGCACGACAATGCGGCTGGCCGTCAGAAGTTCGGGATTGTCGATGCGGACCTTCCAGACATTGGTGGCGTGTTTCAAAACAGGCAGCGCCCGCGACTTCGGCTCGACATAGCGCAGGCTCAGGATCAGTGAGCGCAATGTGTCGGCGAGTGCAGCAAAAGCTGGTCCAGGCGCCATGTGCTCATAGATGGGAAGCTCGCTCAGTCGCCGAGAGCCCGACCCGTAGGTCGCCATTCGGCCAGCCAGTCCGCTGAGCTCCAGAAAGAGCTCGGCCGGATGAAAAACCTCCTGAGGAAGCATATGCGCCAATCGGGCGCGGGCGCTGTTGGCAAGATCGAGCACCAGCAGATTTTCTACGCTGCGGCCGGGGCCGCCGAGCACCATCTTGCCATGGGCTTCAGCTATGCGGTCAAGCCCAGTGATGACCTCCTGCAGGAGTTGGCCATAAAACAGCACGGTACCGGTTGCGAGTGCGGGCGGCAGGAAGTTTTCGGAGATCGCCACCCTGCCATCGGACAGGAGCCCGGTAACGTTGGTCACGGGCATTGCGGTGTAGCCACCGGTCGCCTGCGCCGGGGAAAGGAGCAGGGCTTGCGGACGGGCGATCTCGATCTCTTCGGGATCAGCGCCGCCATGCACGGCATCGCGAACCCACTCGATCCTTCCTCTATACCTCGCACCGGTGGGATCTCGGTAGGCAGGATCGAAGCTGGCACCTCCCGGAGGTTCGAGCGGCAGGGCGAGCTGAACAGCGCCGGCGCCCATGTCGTTGGTGATTGTCAATGGGGTCGGGGCGTCCATCGTTTCGGGTATTGCGAAGGGGGTTCCATCCGGGAAAATGCCACGGGCCGAGGTCACCGCTATCCGTCCGGTTTCCAACTGCGCGGCATCCAGCATCAGGGACTTGAAGCCGAAGGTCTGCAACCGTCCAGCCTGCAGCGAGCCGCGCATCAGCGCTTCCGTATAGCGGTCCTGCTGCTGGAAATGCTGCGTTCGCAGAAAGAGCCCCTCGGACCAAAGAACCTTGTTGGTATCCGTCATGCTAAACGCCCTCCATTCAGGCGAGCGCGAGCGTCATACCGCCGCGGCTGAGTACGACATTCGCCGTCACCGTCGATTCCGGCCTGATCGGGACACTCCTTCGCCACGTACGGCTGCCGGGTTCCCGGAACAGCGCGACAACCCCCAGGAAAGTGGCCTCCGGCGGGAACGCGAGCGTCTTTGAGGCGGTTGCACCGGGAGCGACCGTCAATTGCTCGGATCCGACGAGGTCTGCGCCGAGCGCACCGGCCGGATCTGACTGAAGGGCAAAAATGTCAGTCGAGTTGAATTTCCCGACATCCTTCAGCCGGAGAACGAGCAGGGTTACCGGACGCTCGCCGCCACCGGCGGCAGCATTCATTCCGGCCTGCCCCGTCGCCCTGACCGTTACGGTCGAGGATTTGGGTGGACCGCCCATGCAAGCGGAAAGCAGGCCTGTCGCGCCAGTCACAATGAGAAAACCGCGTCGGTTAAGCATCAATTGTCCTCCCTCTCTTCATAGCCATCCCGAAAGTCGCTCCCGATTTCGCCGAGGAAGCGCGTCGACGCGCTCTTGGCGATTTCGCGATAGCGGTTCTCATAGAGCTCCCAGAGTTTCGCCCGCCGTCCACCGGCAAACAGGGCATCCAACGCTGAGTGCGACTTCAGTTCGCTTTCCAGCGCCGCCGGGTCGAAGCGGTCTATCATCCTGGCAAGCGCTGCCTGGACGCCACGCCAGGTTCGCACATGGTGGTGGGCGAGATCGCGGATGGAATTGCCGATGGCGGCCTGCGGAGAAAGAAAGCCTGCGTTGCGCTGAGCCAGGAAGGTTGCGATTACATCATCCACCGTGGGAAGGAATTTGAGAGGGTTGACCTCGGATGCGCCAACCACAGTCTGGGCGATTCTTGCTTCGCCCTTTTCTTCGGCTCGTTTGCGCAAGAGGTGCATCAATCCTTCGAGCATCAGCCTGTATTCCCGACCGAAATTCTCCATCTGGGCGACCGGATCGGATGTGGCAAACTCTTCACCGCCAAGCCCCAGTCCGCGCAGAAAGGCGTCGCGCAAGACGGTTTCGGTTTGTCCGGTCTCTTTCGGCGTCGGCGTCGCCTGCGGTACTGGGGAAGAACGAGGTTCGGGCGAGGGCTCGGAGACGGGCTGCGGTGGCGTGCTCGGCAAGGAAAAATCCCAGGCGGGTTTGCCCTGGTCTGACGCTGGCAGAGGATCGAGGCTGAAGGGATCGTCGAATATCGGCGCCCTCCTTGCTGTCTCGCCCCTGTCCGACGCGACAAACGCACCCGCAGCTGGCTGTTCGAACGGGTCCGGTAATCCAACCGGCCGTGGGGTAGGAACTGTCGGCTCTTTGCGCTCGGCGAAGAAGTCGTCCCGCTCGAGCCCACCCTGTGGCAGCGGATCCGTCTGTTCGGAAACTCGCTCCGACGGTGTCGCCTGGAACTCAACCCGGACGACGTAATTTCCAAGTTGCAGGCGCGCTCCATCATGCAGCGGGGCGGAATTGCCCAGTCCAAGCGGCGTGCGCGAGCCGTCAATGAAAAGCCCACCGCTGGAGGTGTCGGTCACCACATACCGGCCGCGAACGAAACCGATGGTGCAATGAGCGCGTGAGATATACATGTCGGGGTCGTCGATCCGCCAGTCAGCGTCTGCGCTGCGGCCGATGACGAGCTCGCCATCAACAAGCCGCATCTGGCGAACAGCCTGGGGTCGGGGTGAGTGTTCAAGGGTGAGGATCAGGCTCATGCCGCGGCCTCCGGCATTTTTGGCCGCCAGCCAATAATGGTGCGCATGCACAAGTCATCCGCGTCACCGCGATCTTTCGGTCGAGCAAGCCATGCGATGTGTCCGATCCGCATGGCTCCGATCCTGGCCGCGGGAACGTCGTTTCGCTTGAGCACCAACCTGACATCGACGTCGAGCCCGTCTCCGACCAGATCGCGGACAGCGGATTGCAAGGTTTTGCGCCGTTCACCGCCCGGGAGAAAAGCGACATAGTCGGTAAACGTCAGCGGGCCGATTAAGAGCTCTATCCTCTGCTGTCGCTGGAAAGACCTCGGTCCAATCGTGGCGCTTCGTCCAAGTTGCCCATGCCTGCCGCCAATCCGTGACTGAAGCTCTTGCGGTATTGACGTCCAGGAGCCGACAAATTCGCGAAGCCGAACCGGCACTTTCAGCAGGTCGGCGAGAAACAGCGTAAGTCTCTCTGGTCCATCCACCTGATGGGCGAGGGCCGATGCGTGGGAGATCTTGGTGGCGTCGATTTGCGAGGGCTCACCGGGCCCCGTTCCGCACAAGCCGAGACCCGCCAGGGCTGCCGACATCGCGCGAATGCGGCCGCCGTCTTTGCGTGTGACCTGAACCGGCGGATGAGCGTCGGCCCAGGCCCGATAAAAGAGTGCGATCATGCGATGCTGAAGAATGTTCACGAAATCGACGAATGTTGTATCGGAGACCTCCCGCATGTCCGCCCTTGCGAACCACCGCTGTGAAAGTCGGTCCAGCACCCAGCGCGTCAGATGGAGGGGCATCGGGCCTTCTGGCCCCAGCAAGCCGATATTTGCCACCGTGACACGGGCCGGCGCGTTTTCCGTGGCCGGCTCGACCTTTGCGACATCCTGCACGGCAAAACCAAGCCGCACGTGCTGTCCGAGCCGGGCCGGCTCCCGGTCCGGTCGCCCGGCCTGGCCAAAGAGCTGGCCGTCGTCTTCGAGGTGTCGCAGGAGCTCGAAGAAATCGAATGCTTCAAGGGATGGAGTGGCTTCCTTCGTCAGATCAGGAAGCGGTTGCCCGGCGCTATCGGCCATAGCACATCCTCCTGTTTCTGTATGATGCGTGTGCGGCTGCGCACGAATGCGTTGATTGCCGCATAGCGCGCAAAAAGCTTCGACAGCAGCGCTGGAAGCAACAAGGTGCTGTGCCCGGCAAGCACAGATTGATCGATGTGAAGCGTAACCTCAGTGCCGCGCGCAAAGCACATCGGCCCGGCAATTGCCAGCCGCTCGATCACGGGCCGCGCCTCGACGCGGGCGATCGCACGAACGTGCCTGCTCAGGCTTGGATCCCCGCGGTGCGCGTAAAGTTCAAGCAGCGCATGAAGCGGATCCACGCCGCGACCTTCTTCCGCCAGGCTGAGAAAGTTCAGCGAAAG
>Ga0102592_1002228_pt1 | contig 17743 bp, 17 predicted proteins | sample AraplaCol_mMF_r2_FD_76861 | JGI IMG/M metagenome (GOLD analysis project Ga0102592, IMG submission 76861) | Arabidopsis root microbial communities from North Carolina, USA - plate scrape MF_Col_mMF_r2 (SPADES assembly) (version 2) | ecosystem: Host-associated > Plants > Roots > Endosphere...
TGGCGATATGCGTTTACCGTTCGCCCTGAGCCTGTCGAAGGGCATTTTCGCCAATACCTATTCTGGAGAGAAAAATGAAAGTTTTTTACGACAAAGATTGTGATTTGAGCCTGATCAAGGGCAAGACGGTCGCCATCATCGGCTACGGTAGCCAGGGCCACGCCCACGCGCAAAACCTGAACGACAGCGGCGTGAAAGTGGTCGTCGGCCTGCGCAAGGGCGGCGCTTCCTGGCCCAAGGTCGAAAAAGCCGGCCTGACGGTCGCCGAAGTCGCCGACGCGGTCAAAGCCGCCGACGTGGTCATGATTCTGCTGCCTGACGAGCAGATCGGCGCGGTCTACAAGAACGACGTGGCCCCCAACATCAAGCAGGGTGCTTCCCTGGTGTTCGCCCACGGTTTCAACGTGCACTACGGCGCCGTGATTCCCCGTGCCGACCTCGACGTCTGGATGGTCGCCCCCAAGGCGCCCGGCCACACGGTGCGCAACACCTACACCCAGGGTGGCGGCGTGCCTCACCTGGTTGCGGTGCACCAGGACAAGTCCGGCAAGGCCCGCGACCTGGCCCTGAGCTATGCCATGGCCAATGGCGGCGGCAAGGCCGGCATCATTGAAACCAATTTCCGCGAAGAGACCGAAACCGACCTGTTCGGCGAGCAAGCCGTTCTGTGCGGTGGCACCGTCGAGCTGATCAAGGCCGGCTTCGAAACGCTGGTGGAAGCCGGTTACGCGCCTGAAATGGCCTATTTCGAATGCCTGCACGAGCTCAAGCTGATTGTCGACCTGATTTATGAAGGCGGTATCGCCAACATGAATTACTCGATCTCGAACAACGCCGAGTACGGCGAGTACGTGACGGGCCCGAACATCGTGACTTCGGCCACGAAGGACGCCATGCGCAAATGCCTGAAAGACATCCAGACGGGCGAATACGCCAAGAGCTTCCTGCTGGAAAACCAGGCCGGCGCGCCAACCCTGCTGAGCCGCCGCCGCCTCAATGCCGAGCACCAGATCGAAGTGGTGGGCGAAAAGCTGCGCGCGATGATGCCCTGGATCGCCAAAAACAAGCTGGTCGACCAGACCCGCAACTGATGGCTTGGCCCGCCAGGGCCTTGTCCTGCAAAAAGCCGCGCAACCTTCCTGCGCGGCTTTTTTGCTGGTGGGCGCACACTGAACCATGTTTCGCGTTTCGCGCCGTGGACTTGTGTGTCGCCGATCTTGGTATCCTTGGCGCCTTGATTCGGCGATTGCGAGCCTTTTAAGGCCCGCCGCCTTCCCGATGGTGTCCTCGGATGCTATGACTTTAATAGCTGTTAGTGCGCACCAGTTGTGCCTCAGGAGTTTTTTATGCATGATGGCGAAGAATCCGCGGGCAGCGACCCGGCGGTCATGATCCGCAAGCGCCGCAAGGGTATCTACATACTGCCCAACCTGTTCACGCTGGCCGCCCTGTTTGGCGGCTTTTACGCGATTGTCATGGCCATGAACGGGCGCTTCGACCAGGCCGCCATCGGTGTGTTTTGCGCCATGGTGCTTGACAGCCTGGACGGCCGAGTGGCCCGCATGACCAATACGCAAAGCGCATTCGGCGAGCAGATGGATTCGCTCTCGGACATGGTGTCTTTCGGCGCTGCCCCGGCCCTCATTGCTTACGTTTGGGCCCTGACCAGCTTGGGGCGCTGGGGCTGGATTGGTGCTTTTGTGTACTGTGCCTGCGCAGCGCTGCGCCTGGCACGCTTTAACGTGAACACGGCTGTGGTCGATAAGCGCTTCTTTCAGGGTCTGCCATCGCCAGCCGCGGCGGCGTTGGTCGCCGGCTTTATCTGGCTGATGACCGATGCCGGCATCAGCGGCATGGAGGTGCGCTGGGTGACTTTCGGCTTGACGCTTTACGCGGGCCTGACCATGGTCACCAACGTACCTTTCTACAGCTTCAAAGACGTGCAGATGAAGCGCAGCGTACCTTTCGCGGCCATTGTATTGATCGCGCTCGGGATCGCCGTCATCAACATTCATCCGCCCACAGTGATGTTCAGCCTGTTCGTGCTTTACGGCTTGTCGGGCTATGTGCTCTACGGCTGGCGCAAGGCCAAGGGCCTGCAGACCAGCGTGATCTCGACTTCGACGGACGAACCCGACGAACGTGGCCTGCACAAATAATTGTGGTACATTGAACAGATGAAACAAATTTCGCTAGCACTACTGCTATCTGCCAACGGGCGGAGACGGTAGCGCACGCGCACACCTGATTCAACGGCCCGTTTGCACCAGCAACGGGCCGTTTTTCTTTGGGTTGCTGGTTCTTGATCTTGATCGAAAAGAGGAAAACCATGTTGAAGCAACCTGCCAGCAAGTATCCCGCCTTCGCACCCGTTGCCTTGCGCGACCGTACCTGGCCCGACGCTGTCCTGACGCAAGCGCCTGTCTGGCTCAGCACCGACCTGCGCGACGGCAACCAGGCGCTGATCGAGCCCATGGACATCGCGCGCAAACTGCGGATGTACGGACAACTGCTGCGGATCGGCTTCAAGGAGATCGAGGTCGGCTTTCCGGCGGCGTCGCAGGTGGAGTTCGATTTCGTGCGCCACCTGATCGACAAGGGCATGATTCCCGAGGATGTGACCATCCAGGTGATGACCCCAGCCAAGGAACCTTTGATACGCCGCACGATGGAGGCGGTGGCGGGTGCAAAGCGCGTCATCGTGCACCTCTACAACGCCACCTCGCCCTTGATGCGCGAAGTGGTCCTGGGCATGGATCCGGACCAGATCGTGGAGTTGGCCACCAGCCACGCGCGGCTGATCCAGGATCTGGCGCGTACCCAGCCCGACACCCAGTGGACTTTCCAGTATTCGCCCGAGCATTTCTCCGGTACCGAATTGGCGTTTTCCAGGCGTGTGGTCGATGCGGTCACCGAGGTATGGCAGCCCACGGCCGAACACCCCTGCATCATCAACCTGCCGACCACGGTGGAGCACTCGACCCCCAACGTTTTCGCCGACATGATCGAGTGGATGCACCGCCATATCGCCAGGCGCGACGCGGTGGTGTTGTCGGTGCACCCGCACAATGATCGCGGGACCGGTGTGGCGGCGGCCGAACTGGCCTTGATGGCCGGCGCGCAGCGGGTCGAAGGCTGCCTGTTCGGCAACGGTGAACGCACCGGCAACCTCGATATCGTCAATGTGGCGCTCAACCTGTACACCCAGGGCGTGCCGCCCAATCTTGACTTCTCCAACATCGATGAAATCCGCCGCACGGTGGAGCATTGCAACCAGCTGCCTGTGCACCCGCGCCACCCCTATGTCGGCGAGCTGGTCTACACCTCGTTTTCCGGCACCCACCAGGACGCCATCAAGAAAGCCTTCGCCGTTCAAAAAGAAGGCGCCGCCTGGGCCGTTCCCTACCTGCCCATCGACCCGAAAGACCTGGGACGCAGCTACGAGGCCGTGATTCGCGTCAACAGCCAGTCGGGCAAAGGCGGCATCGCGTATTTGCTGGAGAGCGAATACGGCCTCGAATTGCCGCGCCGGCTGCAAATCGAATTCAGCCAGGCCGTGCAGTCAGTGATGGACAGCGAAGGCAAGGAATTGACGGCACAAGATCTCTGGCAGTTGTTTCAGGACGAATACGGCATGGCCGGCGCTGCGGCGCCGCAGGTCCAGCAAAGTGTGTCGCCGGATGGCGTGGTTTTGACGGCCCAGGTGCAAATCGCCGGCCAGACGCGGCAGATTGCGGGGCAGGGCGCCGGGCCTATCGAGGCCTTCGTTAACGGCTTGAACGCCGCACTGGGCACCACGGTGCGCGTGCTGGACTACCATGAACACGCCCTCGGCTCCGGTGCCGATGCCCGCGCCGTGGCCTACCTGGAATTGCGCGTCGACGAACGGCACACGGTGTTTGGCGTCGGCATGGACGTGAATATCGTCTCGGCGTCCTTGAAGGCCATCCTGTCCGGATGGCAGCGCGCGCAAATGCGCAAGGCTTCGAGCGAAAATACGTCTTGCGCCGCTTTGGCCCCATCCAACTAAAAAATCTTCAGCTTCAGGAGCCTCACCATGACCGACAAACTCATTATTTTCGACACCACCTTGCGCGACGGCGAGCAGTCGCCCGGCGCCTCCATGACCCGGGACGAAAAGCTGCGCATCGCCCGCCAGTTGGAACGCCTGAAGGTCGACGTGATCGAGGCCGGCTTTGCCGCCAGCTCCAATGGCGACTTCGAGTGCGTCAAGGCCATCGCGGAAGTCGTCAAGGACTCCACGGTCTGCTCGCTGGCGCGCGCCAATGACAGGGACATTTCCCGTGCCGCCGAGGCCTTGAAACCGGCCGCTTCCGGGCGCCTGCACCTGTTCCTGGCGACCAGCCCGCTGCACATGGAAAAGAAGCTGCGCATGACGCCCGACCAGGTGTTCGAGCAGGCCAAACTCTCGGTGCGTTTTGCCAAAAACCTGATGGGCGATATCGAGTTCAGCCCTGAAGACGGCTATCGCTCCGAGCCTGACTTCCTCTGCCGCGTGCTGGAAGCCGTGATCAACGAGGGCGCGACCACCATCAACGTCCCTGACACCGTGGGCTACGCCATCCCCGAGCTCTATGGCAACTTCATCAAGAATCTGCGCGAGCGCATCCCCAACAGCGACAAGGCTGTCTGGTCGGTGCATTGCCACAACGACCTGGGGATGGCCGTGGCCAACTCGCTGGCTGGCGTGAAAATCGGCGGCGCCCGGCAGGTGGAGTGCACCATCAACGGCCTGGGCGAGCGCGCCGGCAATTGTTCGCTGGAAGAAGTGGTGATGGCCGTCAAGACCCGCAGGGATTATTTCGGCCTGGACCTGAGCATAGACACCCAGCACATCCTGGCGGCCAGCCGCATGGTGAGCCAGACCACCGGCTTTGTGGTGCAGCCCAACAAGGCGGTCGTCGGCGCCAACGCGTTTGCCCATGCATCGGGCATCCACCAGGACGGCGTGCTCAAGGCGCGCGACACCTATGAAATCATGCGTGCCGAGGACGTGGGCTGGAGCGCCAACAAGATCGTGCTGGGCAAGCTGAGCGGGCGCAACGCCTTCAAGCAGCGCTTGCAAGAGCTTGGTGTCTCCATGGAAAGCGAGGCGGACATCAATAATGCCTTCGCCAAATTCAAGGAGCTTGCGGATCGCAAGAGCGAAATTTTTGATGAGGACATCCTCGCTCTTGCAAGCGATGAAAGCGCTTCGCATGACAACGAGCAGTACGGCTTTGTGTCCCTGTCGCAGCACAGCGAGACCGGCGAGCGCCCCCAGGCCAGCGTCGTGTTCACGGTGGGCGGCAAGGAAGTCAAAGGCGAGTCGGACGGCAACGGCCCCGTGGACGCTTCCCTCAAAGCCATCGAATCACACGTCAAAAGCGGTGCCGAGATGGTGCTTTACTCCGTGAACGCCATCAGCGGGTCGACGGAAAGCCAGGGGGAAGTCACGGTGCGCCTGCAGAACAGCGGACGGGTAGTCAATGGTGTGGGCGCCGACCCCGACATCGTGGTGGCCTCGGCCAAGGCCTATTTGAGCGCGCTGAACAAACTCCAAAGTAAAGCTGACCGTGTGGCTGCTCAGGGATGATAGGGGGAATGTAACATTTCGGGAAATAAAATCTTTTAAATTCAACGACTTAGCGATAAGTCTGGGTGCAAACCGCGAGGCAAAGCGGAAAAATCGCACGAATTGAGTGTATTTTTAGGAAAGTCACGCAAGTTTTTGATATTGCGTGGCTTTTTCTATTTGTATACACTCCTGCCATCCCATCATTGCAATCCTACGCAGGCAATATTCACCATGTCTCATCAGATTTTCAATCGCGCATTAAAAATCGTTGGATTCGTGGCTCTGATCGCCGCATTTGCAGTGCCAGCCGCCAACGCGGCGACCGCCAAAAATACCATTGTCAAAAAGCAGCACGCTTCTTCGAAGGCGTCGGCTTCCAAAAAAGTTGTCTCCACGCGCAAGAGCGTACGTTTTGTTGCAGGTACCAAGCGCCGCAGCATCATCCGCGCTTCGGTGCCGGCCAAACCGTCTTTCGGCCAGATCGCCGGCCTGCACAGCGCGCAGGACCCGCTGGAACTCAAGTCCAGCGTGGCGCTGGTGATTGACCAGGACACGCGTGAAGTACTGTTCAGCAAGAACGACCATGCGGTGTTGCCCATCGCATCCCTCACCAAGCTCATGACGGGTGTCATCATCAGCGGTGCCAAGCTGCCCATGGATGAGCAGATCACCGTGACGCAGGATGACGTGGACACCGAAAAGGGCAGCAGCTCGCGCCTCAAAGTCGGCACCACATTGACCCGCGGCGAACTGCTGCACCTGGCGCTGATGTCGAGCGAAAACCGCGCGGCGCATGCCCTGGGCCGTACCTATCCAGGCGGCATGGCCACCTTCGTGAGCCTGATGAACGCCAAGGCCAAGATGCTGGGCATGACCGACACCAGCTACGTTGAGCCCACAGGCCTCTCCAGCCGCAACCAGTCGAGCGCGCAAGACCTGGCAACGCTGGTCAATGCCGCTCACGGCGATCCCATGCTGCGCGAGCTGTCGACCTCCACCGGTTACCAGGTCGCCGTCGGCAACCGCACGCTGCAGTACAACAACACCAACCGCCTCGTGAAGAACCCCGAGTGGGACATCGGCCTGCAGAAAACCGGCTATATCTCCGAAGCTGGCCAGTGCCTGGTCATGCAGACCAAAATCGCGGGCCGCAAGCTGATCATGGTGTTCCTGGATTCCGCCGGCAAATTGAGCCGCCTGGGCGATGCCGAACGCGTGCGTCGCTGGGTGGAATCCAATCCGGTGGCCGAGCCCAAGCTGAACGTTATCAGCGCTTCCGCCAAACAGGCTAACGGCTGAGGCTCTAAGCCTGCTGCTCCTTGCGCCAGACAAGCCAGCCTCCAAAGCTGGCTTTTTTATTTGGGCCTGTAGCCCAGCGCCGCTGAAATCTCATTGGCCGTTGCCTGCAGCTTGGGCAGCCAATGCTCATCAAGCCGGTCCGCCGGCGCCGAAATAGACAAACCCGCCACCAGCTTGTTCTGGTCGTCGTAAATGCCGGCAGCCATGCAGCGCACGCCCAATTCCAGTTCTTCGTTGTCGCGTGCAATGCCGTACTGGCGTGCCTTGGAAAGTTCGCGCTCCAGCACCGGCAATTGCGTGATGCTATTGCGGGTCTGCCCCGACAGCCCTGTGCGGGTCGCATAGGTGCGCAGGCGTTGAGGATCGTCAAAGGCCAGGAACAGCTTGCCCACGGACGTCAGGTGCAGCGGCGCGCGCCCACCTATGGCACGCACCACCTGCATGCCGGAGCGCTCGCTGTAGGCGCGTTCCACATACACGATTTCGTCGCCCTGGCGCATGCTCAGGTTCACGGGTTGCTGGGTGATCTTGTGCAGTTCGCGCATGGGAATCAGTGCTGCATCGCGCACGTCCAGGCGCGCCTTGACGAGGTTTCCCAGTTCCAGCAGTCGCATGCCCAGTCGGTAGGTACCGGCGGCGGGTCGATCGACAAAACGGCCGGTGGCAAGGTCGTTCAGGATGCGGTGCGCTGTGGAAGGATGAAGGCCCGACTTTTCGCTGATTTCCTTGAGAGACAGCGCTTCTTCTCGGTTGGCCAGGATCTCAAGCAGTGTGAACATCCGCTCGATCACCTGGACAGTTGGCGCGGCGGGAAGGGTGGAGTCAGGCTTTTTCATATGCAGGCTTTCTACTGCAAATTTTACACTGTGAAATGCAAAAGCGCCTGGTGGGCGCTGCACGAGACCTTAGATGGAAGCGGGATCTGGGCGGCCGCAGGCACCTGGATCAGCGGCGGAGGGTGTCGCGCAAAGCATCCAGCGGCCGTCCACCAGCACTTCGTTGGGCTTGAACCCCGCCTTGTAGTTCATCTTGGGGCTCTCGGCGATCCAGTAACCCAGGTAGACATAGGGCAGCTCCAGGCGCCGTGCCTGCTCAATCTGCCAGAGCACGCTGTAATTGCCGTAGCTCGCGCGGACGTCGGGCTCGTAAAAAGTGTAGACCGCCGAAATGCCGTCTTCCAGCACGTCCAGGATGGACACCATCTTGAGCGCGCCCGGCTCGCCATTGGGCAGTGTTTCGCGGAACTCCACCAGGCGCGAATTGACGCGGCTTTGAAGCAGGAACTGGGTGTACTGGTCGATGCTGTCATGGTCCATGCCACCGCCTGCGTGGCGGCCGTTCTGGTAGCGCAGGTAGAGCTGGTAATGCTCGGGCATGAAACAGAGCTTGAGGATGCGGGCGTGCAGGGTGTGATGCCGTTTCCAGGCGCGGCGCTGGCTGCGGTCCGGGCTGAAGAGCTTCACGGGCACCCGCAGCGGCACGCAGGCCTGGCAGCCATCGCAGTACGGGCGGTAGGTGAACATGCCGCTGCGCCGGAAACCATTGGTCACCAGTTCCGAATAGGCGTCGTTGTGGATCAGATGGCTGGGCGTTGCGACCTGCGAACGGGCCTGCTTTCCCGGCAGGTAGCTGCAGGGGTAGGGCGCCGTTGCGTAGAACTGCAAGGTTTGCAGGGGCAGGTCTTTGAGGTGCGTCACGGTAGGTCTGTCATTCCCGTCGTTAGAAGCTGATTCCAGTATACGGGTTTGAATTCCCAGAGGGGGGCGGTTTTGCCCACGGTCCGGGCAAGGTGAGTGACAAATTCCGCACGGCTGATCTCACTCGCCCCCAGTGATGCCAGATGCCGGGTGTTTTGCTGGCAGTCGATCATGGGTATTTCGTGGGCACGGCAAAAAGCCACCAATGCCGCCAGCGCGATCTTGGAGGCATCCGTCTGGTGGGCAAACATCGACTCCCCAAACACCATGCCGCCCAGGTTTACGCAATAAAGGCCGCCGGCCAGTTCGCCATTCACCCAGGTCTCCACGCTGTGGGCGTGGCCTGCCCGGTGAAGGTTGCTGTAGGCCTGCACCATGTCAGGAACAATCCAGGTGCCCGGCTGGCCGGCACGCAGCTTGTTGGCGCAGGCGTTGATGACGCTCTCGAAAGAGCTGTCAAAGCGCAACTCGCAACCGGGCTGCGCCTGGAAGTGGGCCAGGGTTTTACGCAGCGAGCGATGCAGCTTGAAATGGCGTGTCTGCAAGACCATGCGCGGATCGGGGCTCCACCACAGTGGAGGCTGGCCCAGGCTGAACCACGGAAAAATGCCGCGCGAGTAAGCCTGGACCAGTGTGGGCACATCCAGCACAGCGCCGGCCGCAAGCAAACCCGGGGCCGGGTCGTGATGGCTCCAGGCTTCATCGAGCGGCGGAAAGTTTTCGCCGGCGGCTAGCCAGGGCACGGGGCGCGGGAGTTTTCCCATGGCTTAAAAGTCTCTCGACATGAAACGGCGGGCCGGGGAGGGCATGCGTACATGGTAGCCCAGCGGATTCGCAAGCGAGGCTGCTGCGTATGGCGAGAATGAGTGACCGTGCATGATGCTACTATTTTGATAGCGTAATGCATCGACCGGCCTGAGATTTGAATCAGGCAAGTCATTGTGCTTGAGGTCATTGCGGCAACTCTTTCTCTCTTTCTGCGATACAAAGCCATTAAAGGAAATGGCTTGGACTTAAAAAGTGGAAAAATTGACGCTATAATCTAAGGCTTCATTCCTCAATAGCTCAGTTGGTAGAGCGCCGGACTGTTAATCCGTAGGTCCCTGGTTCGAGCCCAGGTTGAGGAGCCAGTAACAAAGCCGAAAGGCGCCCCAAAAGCCCGCTACCCACCAGGTCGCGGGCTTTTTCTTTGGGCGTGTGTTGTGGCTCTGTCGCCAGCGCCGGCGCTACGATGTTCCGCGATAATTGACCGGCCTCCATGCGCCGGCACATGCATTGCCGCACTGTGATGCCTCCAAGGAATCCATGACTTCCACTCTTTCCGCCGCGGATCTCTGGTCCGGCCTCGCGGCGGTCCGCAAGCATTCGCCGCTGGTCCACTGCATCACCAACCTGGTGGTAATCAGTGTGCGACAAGGCCCGGGCCACGGACAAACAAATGACTGATACTCTCTTCGACCATGAATACCCCCGCGTGCTGAGCATCGCGGGCTCCGACAGCGGCGGCGGGGCCGGCATCCAGGCCGACCTTAAAACCTTCGCCGCGCTGGGCTGTTACGGCATGACGGCCATCACCGCGCTGACGGCGCAGAACACCCGTGGGGTGCGCGCGATCCATGGCGTGCCTCCGCAGATGCTGCGAGATCAGATTGACGCGGTGATCGAAGACATCGGGATCGACGCGGTGAAGATAGGCATGCTGCACGCGCCAGAGATCGTGCGTGCCGTTGCCGAAGCTATTGACGCTCACGCTATGCAAAACGTGGTGCTGGATCCGGTCATGGTTGCGACCAGCGGCGCGGTGCTGATTGACAACCCGGCCATCGGTGTACTTGTGCGTGAGCTGTTTCCGCGCGCGCTGGTGGTCACGCCCAACCTCGACGAGGCGTCCTTGCTGGTCGGCCGCCCACTGGCCGACGAAGACGCGATGCTAGGCGCCGCACAGGAACTGCTGGCCAAAGGCGCGCGAGCCGTGCTGCTCAAGGGCGGGCATTTGCCTGGCGACGCTGTAAGCGACCTGCTGGCCACGCAAAGCGGAGAGCTGCACTGGATGCGCGGGCCGCGCATTGCCAGCCCCAACACCCATGGCACCGGCTGCACGCTGTCATCCGCGATCGCCGCGCATCTGGCCCTTGGCCTGCCCCTGCTGCAGGCCGTGCAACTGGCGCGCGACTATGTGCGCGCCGCGTTGCAGGCGGGCGCCCGGGTGCGCACGGGCGCGGGCAGCGGGCCGTTGAACCACGGCCACGCGCCCCTTGCGATGCGGCTCAAGCCGCTGCGCTGATTTGCCGGCGGCTGGTGCGGGTCAGTCGCGCAAATACAAAAGTCAAGGCCAGCGTCGGCAAGGCCGAGCCCCAATCGGGCGCGAACTTTGCGCACAGGTGGTAGCAGGCAATGCCCAACAGCCAGATGGCGACGGCACTGGCATCTACCTTGCGCTCAACAACCAGCAACGCGATTTGGGGCGTCCCAGCCAGCCGCGCCAGAATCACGCCGTACAAAGGCACGAACACCGAACTGAGCATCAGCAAAAACGGCTCAAGGCTGTGCATGGGCAGCACCAGCGCCAGTGCGGTGCACAGCAGTGCCAGGCCCACGCCCCAGCGCCGCACGCTCCAGGCCGGCTTCAGGCTGTGGCCCGCCACCGAGCCTGAATACAAATCGCCATACGCGTTGTCGACCTCGTCAATCAGGATCAGCCCCAGCGCAATCAGTCCGCCCTGCGCCAGCAGCAGCGCGGCGACCAGGTCGGTGCTGGGTGTTGTGATGGCGACCAGCACACCCAGCGCGTAGCACCAGATATTGGCCACCGCATAGCCCAGCCACGTGCCGCGCAAAGCGCTGTTGCCGTCACGCCCGTGGCGCGCGAAATCGGCCACCAGCGGCAGCCAGGAAACCGGCATCGCGATCACCAGGTCCAGCGCCGACAGCGTGCTCATGCCGCCTTCGCCGGGCCGGTTCCACAGCGCGGCCAGGCCCTGGGTGTTGGCCTTGGCCAGGAACTGCCAGCTCAACCACAGCAGCGAGGCGATGACCAGCGGCAGGCCGTAGCGGCCTATGAATTTGCGCACCAGCCTGACCATGGAGCCCGACAGTAGCGCCAGCAGTACCGCACCCCAGAGCAGGGTGGCCAGAAGGGGCCATACGGCACCCGCGAAGCTGCCGGACTGGCGGGCTATGGCGACGGTACCGTCACGCATCACCACCAGTTCGAAGGTGGTCCAGCCTATGAGTTGCACGATGTTCAGCAGCACGGGCAGGCGTGCGAAGCTGCTGCCATAGGTCGCATGCATCAGACCGGCGCTCGAAAGGCCGCTGTCGCAGCCGATCTTGGCCGTCCAGGCCAGCAGGCCCGCGCCCAGGATGGAGCCGCAGACAATCACCGCCAACGCGGTTTGTGTGCCCAGGGCCGGCACCAGGTAGGCGCCTATCTGCATGACCAGCAGGCCCACACCCAGGCTGAGCCAGAGCGCGGCATGGTCGCTCCAGCCGAACAGGCGCTCGCCCGCGGGCAGTGGTGTGAGAGCAGTGTTGCCGGCGGCGGAGGTTGAGGGCGTGGTCATCAGCAGTTCCGATCTTCAATGCCAGGTCGGCCTGCCTGAAGCCCGCAAGAACAGCGGACCTGTGGAACATGCTTCCCTGCGCGAGGATTACCTCAAATCAGGTTCAAAGGGACTTTCTCAGCCGCCGCCGTTCGAGATCACGAACCTCGGCAACACCCCCAGCGAAAGTGCCCCTGCGGGCACTGCACAAATTGTAGGGCGGATTCATGCTTGGTCCGATGGGCAGAAAAAAGCCCGCGCACGGCGGGCTTTTGAGAAGAGCGGGGGGCTGCGCCGGCTAGTCGTCGAACACCGGTGAATCGACCCCCAGCACCTTGTGCAGTTTCGGGCTGGTCGTAGTGTATTGCAGGTGGATTTTCTTGTCGGGGAAGATGAAGGGCGCTGCACCAAAAGCCGCCAGCGCACATTCGTGGAAGCCACTCAGGATCAGCTTCTTTTTACCGGGGTAAGTATTGATGTCGCCCACCGCGAATATGCCGGGAATGTTGGTGGAGAACTTTTCGGTGTCCACCTTGAGCTGCTTGCGCTCGATGTCCAGGCCCCAGTCGGCAATCGGCCCGAGCTTGGGGGACAGGCCGAAAAACACCAGCAGCACGTCCAGCGGCACTACACGTGTCACACCGTCGGAGCCGGTGACCTTGGCACCCGTCAGCTTGCCGTTTTTTTCTTCGTAGCCCGTGACCTGGCCCACGATGAACTGCATCTCATAGGCGTCGCAGAGCTCGCGCATTTTGGCCACGCTGGCGGGCGCGGCCTGGAAGCCGTCACGCCGGTGGACCAGGATCACGCTTTCGGCCTTGTTCGGGCCCTCGGCGGCGAAGTTCAGCGCCCAGTCGAGCGCGGAGTCGCCACCACCCACGATGACCAGGTTTTTGCCGGCAAAGTCGGCCGGGTTTTTCACGCGGTAGAACAGCTGGCTGTCGTCGAATTGCTCCAGGCCGTCGACGCGCAGCAGCTTGGGCTGGAAGGCGCCCACGCCCGCCGCGATGAAAATCGTCTTGGCCAGGAAACGCGTGCCTTTGGAAGTTTCGACAAAAAAGCGGCCGTCCTGCTGCCGTTCGACCGTGCTGACTTCCTGGCCGAAATGAAAGGTCGCGCCGAAAGGCTCGATCTGCCTGAGCAAGTTGTCGGTCAGTTCCTTGCCGGTGCACATGGGCACGGCGGGAATGTCGTAAATCGGCTTGTCGGGGTAGAGCTCTATGCACTGGCCGCCGGGGTAGGCCAGCGAATCGATCACATGCGCCTTGATTTCCAGCAGGCCCAGCTCGAACACCTGGAACAGCCCAACGGGCCCGGCGCCGACAATCACCGCATCAGTTTCGATGGGGCCGTCGTGCTCGGCTGCGGTGTTGATCACTTCTTGGTTCAGTTGGGGTTCCATGGTTCCTGGGGCGCCCGGCAAGGCGCATGGCGGCCCGGGAAGGGCCTGGGGCCGGCGGCCCCGGGTCGGCTTAGCGGATCAATTCGGACAGTTTGCCCGTCTTGTCTTTCCATTCCTCGGCGTCGGGCAAAGCATCCTTGCGCTTGGTAATGCTTTTCCAGCCCTCGGCACGGCTCAATTCCACATTGAGCTTGATGAAGGCAATCTGGTCGGCCGGCACGTCTTCCTCGGCATAGATGGCGTTCACGGGGCATTCCGGAATGCAGACGGCGCAGTCAATGCACTCGTCCGGATCGATCACCAGCATGTTGGGGCCTTCGCGGAAGCAGTCCACGGGGCAGACATCCACACAGTCGGTGTATTTGCAGCGGATGCAGGATTCGGAGACGATGTGGGTCATGTTTTTTCTAGGCTAGTCGGTGGAAACCCTTGATTTTAAGAGGTTTCCGGTAACAGGGTTATCAAAGACGCAAAGCGCTGTGCGCCTCGCGTGAAGGCCGGCTTAAAGGACCAGTGCCGCGCCAGAGGTCCGGTGCGATGCCGTATCCACCAGCACCAGCGAGCCCAGGATGCGCGAACGCGCATAGGGCAGGGTGGCCAGCGGCTCCTGCAGGCTCAGCTCGATATGGCCGATGGCATTGGGCGGCAGCTCGCTGGCGTCTTCCTCGGCCAGGGTGTTCACGTCGAGCTTGTGCACGATGCGCTTGACCTTGGCCTTGACCCAGCGGTGGCCGTGCAGCGTCCAGTAGACGCGGCCGGCGACCAGCGGCTCGTCGTCCATCCAGGCAACAGTGGCCGAGATTTCGCGCGAGGGCTCGAAGCTGTCCACGGCAAGCAGCCAGTCGCCGCGCGACACGTCAACCTCGTGGTCCAGCACGATGCCTGCGCTGTGGCCGGCCAGTATGGTCTTGGGCTGGCGGGTATGGTCCAGCACCTGGGCTACCACCGCCGGCTTGCCGCTGGGCAGGATGGTCACGCTCTGGCCCGGCTGTATACCGCCGGTAGCGACACGCCCCCAGAAGACGCGGCGGCCTTGCGAAGTGTCCGACGAGGACGAGAATTTTTCGACCCACTGCACTGGAAATGCAAACGCTTCGGTACTCTCCGCGGCCGTCGCGGGCAGGTGCTCCAGCAACTGCAACAGCGACAGGCCCTCATAGCCGCACCAGCCGGGCTTGCCGTCAACCACGTTGTAGCCCTTGAGGGCCGACACCGGCACCGTCGCCTTCACCGGGATGCGCGCGGCCTTGGCGAAGGCGGCCAGCGCTGCGTCAATGTTCTTGAACGCAAGCGCCGGGTCTTCCACCGCGTCGAGTTTGTTGACAGCGAACACGATGGAGGGCACGCGCAGCAGGTTGACCAGCAGCGAATGGCGGCGGGTTTGCTGCAGCAGCTCCAGCGAGGGGTTTTTCCAGTCCAGCTTGGTGGCGTCGACCAGCACCACGGCGGCGTCGGCGCTGGAGGCGGCCGTCACCATGTTGCGGGTGTATTGCTCGTGGCCGGGTGCATCGCCGATGATGAACTTGCGGCTTTCGGTGGCGAAGTAACGGTAGGCCACATCGATGGTGATGCCCTGTTCGCGTTCGGCCGACAGGCCGTCGGTCAGAAGGGCCAGGTCGGTCTCGCCGCCGCGCTGCACGCCGGCGAGGTGGTCTTGCAGCACCGCACGGCTGTCCACCAGCAGGCGGCCTATCAAGGTGCTCTTGCCGTCGTCAACCGAGCCGCAGGTGATGAATTTCAGCGCCGGCTTCAGGTCGTTCTGTCCCGGTACGGCTTCCAGTTGGGCGGTACCTGCTATCAAATCAGTCGTGCTCATCAGAAATACCCGTCTTTCTTGCGCTTTTCCATGGAGGCGTCGGACGTTTTGTCGTCCATGCGTGTGGCGCCGCGCTCGCTCACGTCGGCGGCGAGCGTTTCAATCACGATCTCGGCGGCCGTGGCGGCCGGGCTGTCTACCGGGCAGGTGCAGGTGATGTCGCCCACGGTGCGAAAGCGCACGGTCTTTTCAACGATTTGTTCGCCGTCGCGCGCGGGGGTCAGGTCGGTCACCGGCACCAGCAGGCCCTTGCGCTCGACCACCTTGCGCTGGTGTGCGTAGTAGAGCGAGGGCAGCGCGATTTTTTCGCGTTCGATGTACTGCCACACGTCGAGTTCGGTCCAGTTGGAGATCGGGAACACGCGGAAGTGCTCGCCGGGCTGCAGCCGGGTGTTGAACAGCGTCCAGAGTTCGGGGCGCTGCGCCTTGGGCTGCCACTGGCCGAAGCTGTCGCGGTGCGAAAAAATGCGCTCCTTGGCGCGGGCTTTTTCCTCGTCGCGGCGCGCGCCGCCTATCAGCGCGTCAAAGCGGAACTCGTCGATCGCCTCCAGCAGCGTGACCGATTGGTGCACATTGCGCGACTCACCGGGGTGGGCCAGGCGCACGGTGCCGCGCTTCATGGAGTCTTCGACATTGCGCACGATCAATTCGGCGCCCAGTTCCTTGGCGCGGAAGTCGCGGAAGTCGGTTACTTCGTGGAAGTTGTGGCCGGTGTCGATCATCAGCAGCGGGTAGGGGATGCGGCCCACGCCAAAGGCCTTTTCGGCACACTTGAGCATCACCAGCGAATCCTTGCCGCCCGAAAACAGCAGGGCCGGGCGCTCAAAGGCGGCGGCTACTTCGCGCAGGATGAAGATGGTTTCCTCTTCCAGCGCGTCAAGGTGGGAGTTGGACAGCCGCGCAATGGAGTTCGCCGGGTCGGCTGGCAGCAGATGGGAGGGTGAGCGGGCGTTCATAGGTCAGTCAGTGCGCAAGGTGCAGGCCGCATTCGCGGTTGTCTTCGCCCTTGGTAGGGTCCACATAGTCGAAGTTGTTGGGCAGGCGGTTGATTTCACAGTACTGGTAGAGGTCCTTCGACGACCAGTGCAGCAGCGGCGCAACCTTGATCAGGCCGTCGGGGTTGACGCTGACCGGGTCCATCTGGGCGCGGACCGCGGTGTCGGTGGCGCGCAGGGCCGTGAACCAGACCTGGGGGGCGGTTTCACGCAGGGCGCGGGCAAAGGGCTCGAGTTTCACTTCTTCCGTGAAGGCCGCATGGCGTGGATCGTCCAGCGCCGGGGTCGGGCCTTCGACGGCCTCGCGGTGCGCACGGGAGCGGCGCGGGAGGTAAATGTGCAGGTCCAGCTTGAGCAGCTTCGTCACTTCATCGGCGAAGCGGTAAGTGGCCTCGGTGTTGTAGCCGTTGTCCATCCAGACCACGGGAACGCGGGGATTGGCACGCGTCACCATGTGTAGGATCACCGCTTCGAAGGGGCGGAAATTGGTGGTGACGATGGCCGGCCGGCCCAATCCCACGGCCCAGTCCACCAGGCCTTGCGCATTGCGGCCGAGTTCCGCGTTGATTTTTTCAAGGTTGAGGCTCATGGTGTTCAGGCGGCAGCCGCTTCCTTGAAGTGGGGTTGCACGTCTACCGCATCACCCTGGTATTTGCCGGCGGCGTAACCCGGGTAGCTGCCCAGCACGCGCTGGGCAACGGCCATGTCCTGGTCTGCGCGCAGCACCGCGGTGTCAAAGCCGCTGCGCTCCATCTGCGCCAGCTGGTCCACCAGCACGTCGCCGGTGGCGCGGATTTCGCCCTTGAATTCGCGGCGGCGACGCAGCAAGAAGGCCTGGCTGTAGGCGCGGCCGTCGGTGAACTTCGGAAAGTGCAGGTCAATGCGCGTGACGCCGGCCAGCGAAACCTCAAAGGGATTGGCGTCGTTCGCGATGGCAAGCACGCCGGCTTGCTCGGCGCTGCTGTGTTCGTTGAAAGGCAGTAGTTTCATCGTCATTTCTTTCAGTGCGCGACGGTGTTGGGGGCAAAGCGCGCGGCCTTGGCGGCGGCCTTGTAGGGATCCATGCCGACACGGCGCAAGGTCGCGATGAAGGTTTCCCCGTCTTCGCGCAGCTGGCGGTAGGTGTCGAGCACAGCTTCGATGACTTCAGGCACTTCGGCGCCCGTGAACGAGGGGCCGACAACCTTGCCGGGCACCGAGGCGCCGCTCAGCGCGGAGCCGTCCGAGCCGCCCAGCGAGACCTGGTACCACTCCAGGCCGTCCTTGTCGACGCCCAGGATGCCGATATGGCCGCTGTGGTGGTGGCCGCAGGAGTTGATGCAGCCGCTGATGTGCAGGTCGATCTCGCCCAGGTCGTGCAGCTCGTCCATGTCCTGGTAGCGCTCGGTGATGGCCTCGGCGATGGGGATGGAGC
>Ga0102592_1002234_pt1 | contig 17682 bp, 9 predicted proteins | sample AraplaCol_mMF_r2_FD_76861 | JGI IMG/M metagenome (GOLD analysis project Ga0102592, IMG submission 76861) | Arabidopsis root microbial communities from North Carolina, USA - plate scrape MF_Col_mMF_r2 (SPADES assembly) (version 2) | ecosystem: Host-associated > Plants > Roots > Endosphere | place...
CCGTAGACGATCTGTTCAGCGGCAGACTTCTTGCCGTCATACATGATCGAATTCATGAACTTGGTGACGATGATGTTCCCGAACTTCGGATCCGGGTTCACAACGCGCTTTTCAGCAGAATGGCGACGAGACATCGATCAGGCTCCGGCTTACTTCGGACGCTTCGCGCCGTACTTCGAACGACGCTGCTTACGGTTCTTGACGCCCTGGGTATCCAGCACGCCGCGGAGGATGTGGTAACGAACGCCGGGCAAATCCTTGACGCGGCCGCCGCGGATCATGACCACGGAGTGCTCTTGCAGGTTATGACCCTCGCCCGGGATGTAACCGATGACTTCGAAGCCATTGGTCAGACGCACCTTGGCGACCTTACGAAGCGCCGAGTTCGGCTTCTTCGGGGTCGTGGTGTAGACGCGCGTGCAAACACCACGCTTCTGCGGCGACTGCTGCAGAGCCGGCACCTTCTTGCGCGCCTTCTGAATGACCCGCGGATTTGCGATCAGCTGGTTGATCGTCGGCATGTCAGCCTTCACCCTTTATTCGCGCGAAACCTCATGGCTTCGCAAAAATTGTCCGGAGCTCCCTGCTCCATCGGTCTCGAACCGCACGAATTTCTTCGCGCAAAACGAAATAACGCCAACCATTCATCGCTGAATGGATAGCGCTAACGCCGCAGAGGACCACGATGGCGACATCAGGCTGTCGCCCTCAGTCTTTACCTTGGTCATGCACTGAATTCGATTCCCCGGATTTCTCCGTAAAATCAAACGTCGTTTGGCATTGCCTAGATTTAAACGGCAGCGTTTGAGCGTCTTGGTCGAGGTTGGTGCCCGTCAGGCAACGCCATCCGGGTGATCCGTACCGACACTGGCGAAGCTCACCGCCTGTCGTTGAGTGGCCGGGTTGTATCCGCAGGGGTTAGGCAAGTCAACACCTATCCGCGTGCAAAATACGCTTGTGGCACAGCATTTTCTAGCATGCGGAGCCCCCGAAAATCACCCTGAATCCGCGGAGATTCAGGGTCATCCACCGCTCTCTGGGCGGAGTCGAAAACTGCAGTTTGATGACGCCTGGATGGAGGTCTGATGAGATTTTTGGACCTCGAAACGGGCGATTCCGCCCCCTCCTCCCGATTCCCGCGTCATCGCGCGGTCAGAATCGGGAGAATCGCAGTTCAGGCCATTACCGAGTCGTTAAGGCAGGCGGGCGATCACCTTGATCTCGAAATCGAAGCCCGCAAGCCAGTTGACGCCGACGGCGGTCCAGTTCGGATAGGGCTTCTCCGGGAATATCCTGGCGCGGACGACATTGACCGTGTCGAACTGGACCTGCGGATCCGTGTGGAAGCTGGTGACATCCACGATGTCATCAAACGAGGCACCGGCGGCCTTCAGGACATTGGCGAGGTTGTCGAACGCCAGTTGCACCTGCTTGGCGAAATCGGGCTCTGGCGAGCCGTCCTCGCGGCTACCGACCTGGCCGGAAACGAACAGAAGGTCTCCTGAGCGGATGGCAGCCGAGTAGCTGTTGATCTCGTAAAGGTCCTGCCGACCGGCAGGGAAGATTGCGTCGCGTTTAGCCATGATGTCTCTCCGGTTTCAAATCGCCGCGCTGGTTGATATACGCGCCGTATGTGACTAACTGGGGACATACGGGACGTATGTCAATATTGACATACGCGATGTATGCCATTTTTGGAGAACGACGGTGTCGACCGGCAAGCGCGCGCAGATGGTGGAAGAAACGCGGGGGAAATTGATCCAAGCCGCGCGCAAGGCTTTTGCCAGCAAAGGATATGCGGCGGCCTCCATGGACGATCTTACCGCCGAGGCCGGACTGACGCGCGGCGCGCTCTATCATAATTTCGGCGATAAGAAGGGCCTGCTGCAGGCGGTGATCGACCAGATCGATGCCGAGATGCTGGCACGGATGCGTGTCGCCTCCAGCCAGGCGGAAACGCCGTGGCTCGGCTTCATGACCGAGGGCGTCGCTTATATCGAAATGGCGCTCGAGCCGGAGATCCAGCGCATCATGCTGCTGGACGGGCCGGCCGTGCTCGGCGACCCCTCGCAATGGCCGAACCAGACGGCATGCCTGCGCACCACAACGCAGGCCATTCAGAAGCTGGTCGATGATGGCGTGGTGAAATCCGTAGATGCGGAAGCTGCCGCAATGCTGATCAACGGCGCCGCTCTGAATGCAGCGCTATGGGTGGCGGCGGCGAAGGATCCTGCGGCCGCGCTGCCGAAGGCCGTGGACGCATTTCGGGAATTGGCGTCGGGATTGTTGCGCAGCGAGCGATGATCCCGCTCATTCTGTCATCCCCGCGAAAGCGGGGATCCAGTCAACGACGTCGACGCGTCTTTATGACTGCGGTCGGCGTTTACTGGATCGCCCGGACAAGCCGGGTGACGACAATCGGAGAAGTCACGCCAGAATATGACGAGCGCTACTCCTCATCGTCTTCATCCTCGTCGTCCTCATCATCGTCTTCGTCTTCGTCCTCGTCGTCATCCTTGTCAGCGGTGTGGCGTCCCTGGTTGTCCCACAGCTCGCGATAGGTGCCACCGAGCGCGAGCAGCTCTGCATGCGAGCCGCGCTCGATCACCCTGCCCGCGTTGATGACGATGATCTCGTCCATATCCACGACCGACGTCAGCCGATGCGTCGATGAAATCATCGTGCGGCCTTCCGCGAGCTTGAACAACGTCGTGTTCAGCGCCGCTTCCGTCGTCTGGTCGAGCGCAGATGTCGCCTCGTCGAGCAACAGCACCGACGGATTGCGGACGATGGCGCGCGCAATCGCGATGCGCTGGCGCTGGCCGCCTGACAGCGTATCGCCGCGCTCGCCGACCTGGGTGTCGTATTTGTCCGGCAGGCTCATGATGTAGCGATGGATCTCGGCCTTCTTGGCCGCCTCCACCACCTCATCATCCGTCGCGCCTTCCTTGCCGAGCCGGATGTTTTCGCGGATCGACATGTTGAACAGCATGTTTTCCTGGAACACGACGGCCATATGGCTGCGTAGGGACTCGCGCGTCACCTTGCGGATATCGACACCGTCGATGGTCACCTTGCCCTCATCGGGCATGTAGAGGCGCAGGATCAGGTTGAGCAGCGTGCTTTTGCCCGAACCGGACGGGCCGACGATGGCGATCTTCTTGCCGACATCGAGCCTGAGGCTGAGATTGTCCAGCACCGGCGCGCGGCTGTTCTCGTACTGGAACGTCACGCGATCGAAGGTGATGTCGTGCTCGACCCGCGGCAGTTCCGGCGCATTGGGCTTGTCGGCACCGCGGGTCGGCTCATCCAGCATCTCGTTCATGTGGCGCACGGCAGCCGCGGTCTGGATCGAGACCGGGATGAAATGCATGACATGAGCGATGTTGTAGGACACCTCCCAGAACGCGCTCTCGAAGGTGACGAAGGTGCCGACGGTGATCTGGCCCTTGGTGGCGAGATAGGCGCCGATCGCCAGCACCACGAGATGCAGCAGCAGCACCGAGACGGTGACCGAACGCTCCACCATGGTGGAGAGGAAGGTCGCTGCGGCGATGCGCTTGCGGGTGTCGTCATTGCGCAGGCGGAACCAGCCCAGGGTGCGGCGCTGCAGATTGAACGCCTTCACCACGGCCTGCGCCGCGATGTTTTCCTGGATGGTGCCGAGGATCGAGGCTTCGCTCTGCTTCTGCTCGTAATTGGCCTGCACCGCCTTGGGCGTGAGAATGCGCGGGCCGATCAGCGTGATCGGGAAGATCAGCAGCGCGACCATGGCGAGCTGCCAGTTCAAATAGATCATCAGCAGGATGCCGGCGATCAGTTCCAGGAACGGCAGCAAGGCGCTGTTGGCAAAGCTCTTGATGCAGTTCTCATAGGCCGACATGTCGATCGAGAAGCGCGACAGGATCTCGCCGCGCTTGGTGCGGGCGAAATAGGCCGATGGCAGTTCCTGCACATGACCGAACAGTTTTTCGCGCGCGCTTGCGATGATCGAGGCCGCCAGCCGCGCGTCCCAGCGCTCATACCAGATCGCCACGATGGAGGTGATAATGCCGGCCACGGCCAGCACCGAAAGGATCTTGATCAGCGCGTCAAAATCTTCCTCGCCGAGCGCATCGTCGATGAGGAATTTGAGGCTGAGCGGCATGATGACGTTGAACAACGTCTCGATGAGCACGCCGAAGCCGACAAAGCCGAGCATCTTGCGACGATTGGCAAGGAACGGCCGCGTGAAGGCATAGATGGTGCCGAAAGCGCCGGCGGCTTCGCGCGCGGTGAAAACGACGAGTTCCTCGTCGTCGTCATCATCATCATCATCGTCGTCATCCTCGTCGGAGGATTTCGCCTTGGCGTTCTTGTCGGCAACGAGCTTTTCCGGCGCCGGCGGCTTGGTGCTCGGCACCGATGCGGCGGCAGCCCCCACGGGCAGCGCGAACTTGCCGTCGAGCGGATCGGTCGCCTTGGCGTCGTCGGAGGGGGGATTCTCAGGAGGCTTCGACGCCATGAACCGGACCGTTGCTGGAGACCCGGAAAGCCCGGGCCGAAAGAATCATGCCGTGGCTTATTAGCGCCACGGCATGAAGTCTATGCGATCAGGATTGGTTCCGCAAAACAGCGCTGATGTCACTCACCACGGAAGTTGTCGCTCCCGGCTTGACCGGGTGGCCCGGTACACACTGACGGTCGTGATGGCGCCGTAGCGATGTCGTTTTACTGGATCCTCGCTGTCGCGGGGATGGCACTTGAGGTGCCTCCCGACGATCAGTCCTCGTCCTCCGCCTCGACCTTGTCGAAGAAGGAATAGCGCAGGCTGTCCGCGTCGGCATACCAGTGGCCGGGTCCCTTCCCGGCTGCGAGGGTCGCTTCCCACACGGCCTCGGTGCAATCGCGGCGGTGCATGGAGAGATCGAAGCCGTTGCCGAAGAACAGTTCCGACCATTCCCACCAGGTGCCGAGCTTCTTGACCCCGCGCAGCAGGTCGTAGCGATCGATCACCGCCGGCGCCATGTCCGAGGTCACCGAGCCGAAAATCAGGCCGGTCTTGATGACGCGGTTGAGTTCGCCGATGGCGGCCGTCACCTGCTTGTCGGCGACGTGACACAGGCTGGTCTCGAACACGAAATCGAACTGCTCGTCCTTGAACGGCAGATCGGTGATGGAGCCGAGCTTGTTGTACTTCTGCAGCGCCTTCGGCGTTTTGGCGTGGATCGCCTTGTTATTCTCGACGCCCCAGGCATCGATGCCCTTGGCGCGCAACGCGCCGACCAGTTCGCCCGATGCCGAACCGGCCACCAGCAGCTTGTAGCCCTTGGCGCGGCCCCAGACGATCTTGATGAGTTTTGTCAGATAGTCGGGATCGGTGAACTGGCTCCAGACTTCGCTGTAAGGCCCGACGTTGCGATAGTTCTTGAAATAGTCGTTGTCGATCTTGTCGGAGGCAACGACGCCGTTCACGCCGCGCGCGCGACGCAGCTTCATCATCTCCGTGACGATGATGTCGGTGGCGGCGTCCGAGGAGTCGAGCAGGCCGTTCAGCGTGGAGTCGAACAGATAGTCGCCGACGACGACGATGCCCGGATGCCCCTTCGGCTCCGGCCGGTGATTGGTCATCACGTCGCGCACCGGCATGCCGCCGGGGATCGAATTCACCGAAGACAGCCAGCGATGGATCTTGCCTTCGACGAGATGCGCACGCGCATTGCCGAAAGAGGCCGGCAGCGACTTGATGGCGGCATCGATCAGCTCGTCGTCGGAGAGATTGGCGAAGGCAAGCGCATCGGAGCCGGCGATCAGCCAGTTCAGCACACCGTGCTTGCCGACATCGTGGCGCGCGCCCTCGTTATAGACGCAGCAGCCGCCAAAGGCTTCCGACATGAACCAGGCGCCGGGGATCTGCTCGCCCCAGAACGGCGTATCGAACAGCAGCGACACGCGCAGGTAATGCGCGGGACGATCGAAATAAGCGACGTGCTTGACCATCGAGCTGCGCAGGTCCTCGCCGCCCCAGCGCATGGTGGCGAGCCAGGAATGCGGCAGGCACATCACCACCAGATCGAAATCGCGCGTCTCCGGCCCCTTGCCGTTCATCATGTCGAGGCGATAGCGCCCTTCCTCGGTCTTTCCGACCTTGAGGACGCGATGATTGAGCGCGATATCGGCAGCGACTTCCGAACGCAGGCAGGAGATCAGCTGCTCATTGCCGTTCTGGATCGAATACAGGCCGATATAGCCCTCGATATCCATCACAAAATTCTTCAGCGCATTGAGGCCATTGGTGTTGTGCGCTTCGGTGGCGATATCCGAGCGTGCCATGGCCTTGAAGAATCGCTTGGCCGTGGGATCGCTGACTTCCCTGTCGAGCAATTCCTCGGCGTTGATCCACGCCCACGGGTTCTCGTTGTCATGCGCGCCGACGCCTTCGTAATATTCGAGCGGCGAAATCATCTTCGCGCATTTCTTGCGGAACGCTTCGATCGCGGCCGCGGTCTTGGCGCCGTATTTCTTGCGCATGCCCGCGACGTCGTTGAGCAGTTCGCCATCGAGCATCACCTGCTCGGCATCCATCGGGATCGTCTGCAGGCCGAAATGCTGGATCAGCTCGCGCAGCGGATCGGGGCCGATCATCGAGTAGTCATAGATCTCGGCGACGCCGGCTTCATACATGGCATCGGAAGAGTCGAACTTGCGGGTGACGATCTTGCCGCCAAGACGGTCCGAAGCCTCGTAAATGGTGACACGGCAGAGATCGCCGAGCTTCTTCTTGAGATACCAGGCGCTCATCAGGCCGCCCGGACCACCACCAACAATCGCAAGATCAAGCATCTAAATTCTTTCGCGCCTTGAATGCCTGCCGGCCGCCCCCGGCAAGAATCGCTGTAGCGCATTCACCGCTACGGCGGAATCCGGACCGTTGCAGAACTGCCCCCTGCCCGCGTCGGATCGCACTAAACCATTCCAACTAAGACCATTTTCGATCTGAAGGAAAGATGAACGAAGGCCGCAAGTGCTTTGCGGCAGGTCAAAAATCGCTAACCCGCAATGCAAAAAGGGCCGGCTTGACGCCGGCCCTTTTGATTCTTGTCAGTCGCGTCCGACTTACTCGGCCGGTGGCAGAGCCAGCGGCTCGGCTTCCGGAGCCGCAGGCGTCACGGCTGCCTGCTTCTCTCGCTCGTCCTGGATCATCGTGTCGCGCTTCATGGCGACCTCGCGGATCTTGGCCATGGAGGCGCCAGTACCAGCCGGGATCAGGCGGCCGACGATGACGTTCTCCTTGAGACCCTCGAGTGGATCGATCTTGCCGTTGACCGCCGCCTCGGTGAGGACGCGGGTGGTCTCCTGGAACGACGCCGCCGAGAAGAACGAACGCGTCTGCAGCGAGGCCTTGGTGATGCCGAGCAGCACCGGGTTTCCGGTTGCCGGCTTCTTGCCTTCCTCGACTGCCTTCGCGTTGAGCGCGTTGAACTCGATCTTGTCGACCTGCTCACCCGAGATCATGTCGGTGTCGCCCTGATCGGTGACCTCGATCTTCTGCAGCATCTGACGGACAATCACTTCGATGTGCTTGTCGTTGATGAGCACGCCCTGCAACCGGTAAACTTCCTGGATTTCGTTGACCAGATAGGCGGCGAGTTCCTCGATGCCCTTGATCGCCAGAATGTCGTGCGGCGCCGGATTGCCTTCGACGATGAAGTCGCCCTTTTCGACGATATCACCATCCTGCAGATGGATGTGCTTGCCCTTGGGAATGAGGTACTCGCGAGTCTCCTCAAGCTTGTCGAGCGGTTCGATCGAGATGCGACGCTTGTTCTTGTAGTCGCGTCCGAAGCGGATGGTGCCGCCGATCTCTGCGATGATCGCCGCATCCTTCGGCTTGCGGGCCTCGAACAGTTCGGCAACGCGCGGCAGACCGCCGGTGATGTCACGCGTCTTCGCGCTTTCGGTCGAGACACGGGCGAGAATGTCGCCGGCCTGGACCTTGGCACCGACGTCGACCGAGAGGATCGCATCAGGCGAGAGCATGTAACGGGCATCGCCACCGCGAGCCAGCTTCAGCACCTTGCCATCCGAGCCCTTGACGACGATGGCCGGACGCAGGTCTGCACCTGCGCGCGACGAACGCCAGTCGATGATCACGCGCTTGGCGATACCGGTCGACTCGTCGAGGGTTTCGGTGACGGACTGACCGTCCACGAGATCCTCGAAGCCGATCGTACCGTCGACTTCCGTGAGCAGCGGACGGGAATACGGATCCCATTCCGTGATGCGCTGGCCACGCTTGACGGTGTCGCCATCGGCCACGTGAACGCGGGCACCGTACTGAATACGATACGTCGCGCGCTCGGTGCCGTCGGTGTCGCTGATCGCGATCACCATGTTGCGGACCATCGCCACGGTGTGACCTTCGCCGTTCTTGGCGAGACCCTCGTTGCGGATGGTGACCTTGCCGTCGAAGTTCGACTCGATCACCGACTGCTCGTTGAGCTGAGCGGCGCCGCCGATGTGGAACGTACGCATGGTCAGCTGCGTACCCGGCTCACCGATCGACTGCGCGGCGATGACGCCGACAGCTTCACCGTGGTTGACCGGCGTACCGCGCGCGAGATCGCGGCCGTAGCAGGTGCCGCAGATGCCGTTGACCAGTTCGCAGGTCAGGGCCGAACGGATCTTCACTTCCTGGATGCCGGCCTTCTGCAGCCGGTCCACGTCGCGCTCTTCCATCAGCGTGTTGCGCTTGATCAGCACTTCGCCGCTGTTGGGATCGACGATGTCTTCACAGGCCGAGCGGCCGAGGATACGCGACGCCAGCGACGCGACCACCGAGCCCGCATCGACGATGGCGCGCATCTTGATGCCGAGATTGGTGCCGCAATCGGTCTGCGTGATGATGCAGTCCTGTGCGACGTCGACGAGACGACGGGTCAGGTAACCCGAGTTCGCGGTCTTCAACGCGGTGTCCGCGAGGCCCTTACGGGCGCCGTGGGTCGAGTTGAAGTATTCGAGAACCGACAGGCCTTCCTTGAAGTTCGAGATGATCGGCGTTTCGATGATCTCGCCCGACGGCTTGGCCATGAGGCCGCGCATACCACCGAGCTGACGCATCTGGGCCGGCGAACCACGAGCACCCGAATGCGCCATCATGTAGATCGAGTTGATCTGGGCTTCTTCACCCTGCGCATTGGTCTTCACCGAGGAGATTTCCTTCATCATCTCCTTGGCGACTTCTTCGGATGCCTTTGACCAGGCGTCGACGACCTTGTTGTACTTCTCACCGTGGGTGATCAGGCCGTCATTGTACTGCTGCTCGAAGTCCTTGGCGTAGGCGCGCGTCGCGTCCACGACCTTCCACTTCGTGGCAGGCACAACCATGTCGTCCTTGCCGAACGAGATGCCGGCCTTGAAGGCGTTGTAGAAGCCGAGCGCCATGATGCGATCGCAGAAGATCACCGTCTCCTTCTGGCCGCAGTGACGATAGACCTGATCGATGACGCCCGAAATTTCCTTCTTCGTCATCAACTTGTTGATGGTCTCGTAAGGCACCTTCGGATGCTTCGGCAGCACCTGGCCGAGCATCGCGCGGCCAGCGGTCGTTTCGATTAGACGCGTGACGGTCTTGCCGTCCGCATCGAGACCGGTCCAGCTGTACTTGATCTTCGTGTGGAGGTGGATGACCTTCGCATGCAGGGCATGCTCGATCTCCGACATCTCACGATACACCTTGCCCTCGCCCGGCAGGCCGGCGCGCATGGTGGACAGGTAGTACAGACCAAGCACGATGTCCTGCGACGGCACGATGATCGGCTGGCCGTTCGCGGGATGCAGGATGTTGTTGGTCGACATCATCAGCACGCGCGCTTCCAGCTGCGCTTCAAGCGACAGCGGGACGTGCACGGCCATCTGGTCGCCGTCAAAGTCGGCGTTGAAGGCCGAGCAGACCAGCGGATGCAGCTGGATCGCCTTGCCTTCGATCAGCACCGGCTCGAACGCCTGGATGCCCAGACGATGCAGCGTCGGCGCGCGGTTCAGCAGCACGGGATGCTCGCGAATAACCTCGTCGAGGATGTCCCAAACCTCGGGACGCTCCTTCTCCACGAGCTTCTTCGCCTGCTTCACCGTGGTGGACAGACCCTTGGCGTCGAGACGCGAATAGATGAACGGCTTGAACAGTTCGAGCGCCATCTTCTTCGGCAGGCCGCACTGATGCAGGCGCAGTTCGGGACCGACCACGATGACCGAACGGCCCGAATAGTCGACGCGCTTGCCGAGCAGGTTCTGACGGAAGCGGCCCTGCTTGCCCTTCAGCATGTCGGCGAGCGACTTCAGCGGACGCTTGTTGGCGCCGGTGATGACGCGACCGCGGCGGCCGTTGTCGAACAGCGCGTCAACGGCTTCCTGCAACATGCGCTTTTCGTTGCGGATGATGATGTCCGGCGCGCGGAGCTCCATCAGACGCTTCAAGCGGTTGTTACGGTTGATGACGCGGCGATACAGGTCGTTGAGGTCCGACGTCGCGAAGCGGCCGCCATCGAGCGGCACCAGCGGACGCAGATCCGGCGGAATCACCGGCACGACGGTGAGGATCATCCATTCCGGCTTGTTGCCGGAGAAGCGGAAGGCTTCGACGATCTTCAGGCGCTTGGCGAGCTTCTTGTGCTTGATGTCGGATTCCGTCTCCTTCATCTCGGCACGCAGTTCGACGTCGAGCTTCTCGAGGTCGAGGCCACGCAGCAGCTCGCGGATCGCTTCCGCGCCGATCATGGCGGTGAACGAGTCCTGGCCGTATTCGTCCTGCGCCTTCAGATACTCGTCTTCAGACAGCAGCTGACGGTCCTTGAGCGCGGTGAGACCCGGCTCGAGAACGACGTAGTATTCGAAATACAGGATGCGCTCGAGATCCTTGAGCGTCATGTCCAGCAGCTGGCCGATGCGCGACGGCAGCGACTTCAGGAACCAGATGTGAGCAACAGGCGCAGCCAGCTCGATGTGGCCCATGCGCTCGCGACGGACGCGCGACAGGGTCACTTCGACCGAGCACTTCTCGCAGATGATGCCCTTGTACTTCATGCGCTTGTACTTGCCGCACAAGCACTCGTAATCCTTGATGGGCCCGAAGATGCGGGCGCAGAACAGGCCGTCGCGCTCGGGCTTGAAGGTACGGTAGTTGATGGTTTCCGGCTTCTTGATCTCGCCGTAGGACCAGGACAGAATCTTCTCGGGGCTCGCGATCGAAATCCGGATCTGGTCGAAGACCTGAGCCGGTGTCGTCGGGTTGAAGAGATTCATAATTTCTTGGTTCATGGTCTTCTCCTCGCGTGCCGATCGCCATCAGCAGCAAATTCGAAATTCTGTAGTCACGCGCGCTGCCATACGTCCGGGCTGCGGCGCAGACGCCCGGCCGCGAGGCCGGGCGTGACGCATTGAATTACTCGGCAGCCTCGGAGGTCGGGCCCGGCAGTTTGGAATTGTGCAGGTCGACGTTGAGGCCGAGCGAGCGCATTTCCTTCACGAGCACGTTGAACGATTCCGGGATGCCGGCCTCGAACGTGTCGTCGCCGCGCACGATCGCCTCGTAGACCTTGGTACGGCCCGCGACGTCGTCCGACTTCACCGTCAGCATTTCCTGCAGCGTGTAAGCCGCGCCGTATGCTTCCAGTGCCCACACTTCCATTTCACCGAAGCGCTGGCCACCGAACTGCGCCTTACCACCCAGCGGCTGCTGCGTGACGAGCGAGTACGGACCGATCGAACGCGCGTGGATCTTGTCGTCCACGAGATGGTGAAGCTTGAGCATGTAGATGTAGCCCACGGTCACCTTGCGATCGAACTGGTCGCCAGTGCGGCCGTCATAGACGGTCGACTGACCCGACTTGTCGAAGCCTGCCAGCTTCAGCATGTCTTCGATGTCGGCTTCCTTCGCACCGTCGAACACCGGCGTTGCGATCGGCACGCCAGGCTTCAGGTTGCGCGCAAGCTCGATCAGCTCGTCATCGTTCAGCGACTTGATGACTTCATCATCGCCATAGACATTCTTCAGGGTCTCACGCAGCGGCTTGAGATCCTGACGCTGGTAGAAGGCGTCGATGGTTTCGCCGATCTTCTTGCCCATGCCGGCGCAGGCCCAGCCGAGATGCGTCTCGAGGATCTGACCGACATTCATGCGCGACGGCACGCCCAGCGGGTTGAGCACGATGTCCGCATGGGTACCGTCCTCGAGGAACGGCATGTCTTCGATCGGAACGATCTTCGACACGACGCCCTTGTTGCCGTGACGGCCGGCCATCTTGTCGCCCGGCTGGATCTTGCGCTTCACCGCGACGAAGACCTTGACCATCTTCATCACGCCCGGCGGCAGTTCGTCGCCGCGCTGCAGCTTCTCGACCTTGTCGAGGAAGCGCTGTTCAAGGCCCTTCTTCGATTCGTCGTACTGCTTACGCATCGCCTCGATTTCCGACATCAGCTTGTCGTTCGAGGTGGCGAACATCCACCACTGCGAGCGCGGATTCTCATCCAGCACGGCGCGGGTGATCTTGCCGTCCTTCTTGAAGCCCTTCGGACCGGCGATGCCGACCTTGTTCTCCAGAAGATCAGCCAGACGGCCATAGACGTTACGATCCAGGATGGCCTGTTCGTCGTCACGGTCCTTGGCGAGACGTTCGATCTCTTCGCGCTCGATCGCCAGCGCACGTTCGTCCTTGTCGACGCCGTGGCGGTTGAACACGCGGACTTCCACGATGGTGCCCTGCACGCCCGGCGGCACACGGAGCGAGGTATCGCGAACGTCCGACGCCTTTTCACCGAAGATGGCGCGCAGGAGCTTTTCTTCCGGCGTCATCGGGCTTTCGCCCTTCGGCGTGATCTTGCCGACCAGGATGTCGCCGGCGCGAACTTCGGCGCCGATGTAGACGATACCGGCTTCGTCGAGGTTCTTCAGCGCTTCTTCCGACACGTTCGGAATGTCGCGGGTGATTTCCTCAGGACCAAGCTTGGTGTCGCGGGCCATCACTTCGAATTCCTCGATGTGGATCGAGGTGAAGACGTCTTCCTTCACGATCCGCTCGGAGAGCAGGATCGAGTCTTCGAAGTTGTAGCCATTCCACGGCATGAACGCGACGAGCACGTTGCGGCCGAGCGCGAGTTCACCGAGATCGGTCGACGGACCGTCGGCAATGATGTCGCCCTTGCGCACGACGTCACCGACCTTCACCAGCGGGCGCTGGTTGATGCAGGTCGACTGGTTCGAGCGCTGGTACTTCATGAGACGATAGATATCGACGCCCGACTTGGTCGGATCGAGATCTTCGGTCGCACGGATAACCACGCGGGTTGCGTCGATCTGGTCGATGACACCCGAGCGGCGGGCTGCGATCGCAGCACCGGAGTCACGGGCCACGACGGCTTCCATGCCGGTGCCGACGAACGGTGCTTCGGCGCGCACCAGCGGCACGGCCTGACGCTGCATGTTCGAGCCCATCAGCGCGCGGTTGGCGTCGTCGTTCTCGAGGAACGGGATCAGCGCCGCGGCGACCGAAACCAACTGCTTCGGCGACACGTCCATGTAGTCGACCTTGTCGGCCGGCAGCGGCAGCACGTCACCGGCGTGACGGCAGATCACCATTTCGTCGGTGAAGTGGCCCTTGGCATCGAGCGGCACGTTGGCCTGCGCGACCGAGTAGCGGCCCTCTTCCATCGCCGAGAGGTACACAACCTCGTCGGTGACGCGGCCTTCCTTGACCTTGCGATACGGGGTCTCGACGAAGCCGTACTTATTCACGCGCGCGAAGGTGGCGAGCGAGTTGATCAGACCGATGTTCGGGCCTTCCGGCGTCTCGATCGGGCAGATACGGCCATAGTGGGTCGGATGCACGTCGCGGACTTCGAAGCCGGCACGCTCGCGGGTCAGACCGCCCGGTCCGAGCGCCGAGAGACGACGCTTGTGGGTGATTTCCGACAGCGGGTTGGTCTGGTCCATGAACTGCGACAGCTGCGACGAGCCGAAGAATTCACGCACGGCTGCAGCGGCAGGCTTCGCGTTGATGAGGTCCTGCGGCATCACGGTGTCGATATCCACCGACGACATGCGCTCCTTGATGGCGCGCTCCATGCGCAGCAGACCGACGCGATACTGATTTTCCATCAGCTCGCCGACCGAACGCACACGACGGTTGCCGAGATGGTCGATGTCGTCGATCTCGCCCTTGCCGTCGCGGAGATCCACCAGGGTCTTGATGACCGAGAGGATGTCTTCCTTGCGCAGCGTGCGGTGGGTGTCCGGCGCATCGAGTTCGAGGCGCATGTTCATCTTCACGCGGCCCACGGCCGAGAGGTCATAGCGCTCGGCGTCGAAGAACAGCGACTGGAACATGTTCTGCGCCGACTCGAGGGTCGGCGGTTCACCCGGACGCATCACGCGATAGATGTCGAACAGCGCGTCTTCACGCGTCACGTTCTTGTCGGCCGCAAGCGTGTTGCGGATGTAGGCGCCAATATTGACATGGTCGATGTCGAGCAGCGGCAGCTCCTTGTAGCCCTCTTCGTCGAGTGCCTTGAGCAGCTTCTCGGTGATTTCCTCGCCGGCTTCGGCATAGATTTCACCGGTCTTCGCATTGACCAGGTCGTCGGCGAGATAGCTGCCGATCAGATCCTCATCGGTGAGCTGCAGTGCCTTGAGGCCCTTCTCGGCGAGCTGACGGGCAGCACGCACGGTGAGCTTTTTGCCGGCTTCGAGCGCCACCTTGCCGGTGTCGGCGTCGATCAGGTCGTTGACGGTCGAATAGCCGCGGAAACGCGACGGATCGAACGGCACGCGCCAGCCGCCTTCCTTGATCTGCTTGTAGATGATCTTCTGGTAGAACGTGGACAGAATCTCTTCACCGTCCAGGCCCAGCGCATACATCAGCGACGTCACCGGAATCTTGCGGCGACGATCGATACGCGCAAACACGATGTCCTTGGCATCGAACTCGATGTCGAGCCACGAACCGCGATACGGGATCACGCGGGCAGCGAACAGCAGCTTGCCCGACGAATGGGTCTTGCCCTTGTCGTGATCGAAGAACACGCCCGGCGAACGGTGCATCTGCGAGACGATGACGCGCTCGGTGCCGTTGACGACGAAGGTGCCGTTCATGGTCATGAGCGGGATATCGCCCATGTAGACGTCCTGCTCCTTGATGTCCTTGACGGACTTGGCGCCGGTTTCCTCGTCGATATCGAACACGATCAGGCGCAGCGTCACCTTAAGCGGCGCCGCATAGGTCATGCCGCGCTGGCGGCACTCGTCCACGTCATATTTCGGCGGTTCGAATTCGTAGCGGACGAATTCGAGCATCGAGGTGCCGGCGAAATCCGAGATCGGGAACACCGAACGGAAAACAGCCTGCAAACCCTCGTCCAGGCGGCCGCCCGTGGGCTCGTCAACCATCAGGAACTGGTCGTAGGACGCCTTCTGAACCTCGATAAGGTTCGGCATCTCGGCGACTTCCTTGATGTGACCGAAGAACTTACGAACGCGCTTGCGACCGGTGAACGTCTGCTGACCCATCGTGGCCTCTCATTGCGTCGCCCGGGAGGGGCGAACCTTCCAGGGCACGGCTGCCGCCGCCCCCGGGTTGAATTTTTCCGACATCGCCCCGAGACCTGCATCCAGATTCAGGAACAAAATCCCCAAATCGAACGTTCAAACCCCAGAACGCAAAACGACGTGCGCGATGCCCGACTGCATCTCGCCCGTCCAAAACCATCTAACTGCGGACCGAAAAGCCCGAAATTGGCCAATCTCCCAACGGCTTAGGATAGAACGTGTCCGTTCTCGCCGTCAAACCGCGCTTTCGTGCTGCCGACCCGATATGGGGCGGCAATCATGGAGATACGAGGGTCGTTCCCTCAGCTTCCCCACACTTTCTTGTGTGCAGCCATCGCTGGATACACGCGAGATCCCGGTGAAGAGCGGCCCAAAGGCCGCCCTTCTGGGGAACTCAAAGGTCTTACTTGAGCTCGACCTTGGCGCCAGCCTTCTCGAGCTGGGCCTTGATCTTTTCGGCTTCGTCCTTGGCAACGCCTTCCTTGAGGGGCTTCGGCGCGCCTTCGACCAGGTCCTTGGCTTCCTTGAGGCCGAGACCGGTGATCGCACGGACTTCCTTGATGACTTCGATCTTCTTGTCGCCAGCCGAAGCGAGAACGACGGTGAAGTCGGTCTTTTCTTCAGCAGCGGCAGCGCCGCCACCAGCGCCCGGAGCAGCGGCAACAGCCACGGCAGCGGCAGCCGACACGCCCCACTTCTCTTCGAGCAGCTTGGCGAGTTCGGCGGCTTCGAGCACGGTCAGGCTCGAGAGGTCGTCAACGATCTTATTGAGGTCAGCCATTGTCTATATCCTTAAGCGTATTTGGTTCGAACCAGTTTGATTGCGAAGGGCGTCAGGCCGCTTCGCTCTTTGAGGCATAAGCCTGAACAACGCGCGCGACCTTTGCCGCGGGTGCTGTCGACAGCTGAGCGATCTTGGTCGCCGGCGCCACAAGGAGGCCAACGAGTTTGCCGCGCAGTTCGTCGAGCGAGGGCAGCGCGGCCAGGGCCTTGACGCTGTCGACGTTCAGGACGGTTTTGCCCATCGAGCCGCCAAGAATGACGAACTTGTCGTTCGCCTTGGCAAATTCGACGGCAACCTTCGGTGCAGCTACCGGATCGTCCGAAGTGGCGATCACAGTCGGGCCCTTCAGCAGGGAACCGATGGCAACAACATCCGTGCCTTCAAGAGCAATTTTGGCGAGACGGTTTTTCGAGACCTTCACCGAGGCACCAGCCTGCTTCATCTGCGAACGCAGAGTCTGCATCTGGGCAACCGTGAGGCCGGAATAGTGGGCGACGACCGCAACGCCGGTGGTCTTGAAGACCCCGTTCAGCGCTTCGACCGCGTCCTTTTTTGCCGCTCTTTCCACAGCAAGCTCTCTCCGGTTGGCGGCCTCTATCAAGATAGGACCGCCGGGTTACACCCACCGCCCCACCTGAACCTGACCTCTAGGCACACGGCCTATAAAGACACGTCGGGCGAGACGATATGATAGCCTGCCCTCCCGAACCGCAGCTGCGAGCAGCCATGACGCGGGGTGTCGAGGTTCGAACCAAATACGCGTCGTGCCGCACAAAACGACACTGGCGAAATCCAGTCTTCACCCGTCTATGCTGGCTGCATCAAGTTTTACGATTAAGCCGTTGATCGAACTCGCGTTCATCTCAGGCGCCAGCAGTCTCGGACAGGATTCAAGATCATCGATAAGCCATCATCTGACCTATTGGTGACCCCTGCCCGCCTTCCTCAAATCCGCGTCGCGCGTTCCATCCCCTTCGAGCAATCCGAATGGATAGCCTGAAAGGAAAAGTCTCCTGCGATGTGGGTTGTCGGAATGCGAACACAGACGCGCCAGCTACCAGCCAGCACGCCCGGAAACGGTTGTTTAACGAGTCTTTTTCGTGTTGCCAAGCGCGAAATGCCGATCTGGCATCTTTTCTGCAAGGGAGCCGTCAGGAGCTCTTGCTAGACCGGAAGTGGAACCGGTCGGGCCGGCTCCACTTCCGTCAATATTACCCCTTCGGGCAGGCCGCTCCGGCATCGGCCCAGGCCTTGATCAGCTCACCGAACTGCTTCTGGGTACCCGGCGCCGGGGTCCGGTTGCCACCGGGATGCCAGCCCC
>Ga0102592_1002238_pt1 | contig 17664 bp, 14 predicted proteins | sample AraplaCol_mMF_r2_FD_76861 | JGI IMG/M metagenome (GOLD analysis project Ga0102592, IMG submission 76861) | Arabidopsis root microbial communities from North Carolina, USA - plate scrape MF_Col_mMF_r2 (SPADES assembly) (version 2) | ecosystem: Host-associated > Plants > Roots > Endosphere...
CGAAACCCGGGCGGTCGTACGCGATCACGCGTCGCCCGCTGGCATCGCACAGCAATCGCGGAAACTCGCGCCACAGTTCGACGCACCCCAGCGAATCGTGGAAGAGCACGATCGGCGCGAGCGTTTCATCCGAAGCCACACCTGGCGCCCAGGCACGTACGAAGACGCGGCCTTCGCCGGTATCGAGGTAACGATCGACCGCATCGTGCATGGTGTTTCGCGCCTCAGGTACGAGCGCCGCGCCACTCGCCCAGCGGCACCAGCACCTGCGGCTCGCGCGGCCGTTGCAGCATCGGTTCGATGATCGCGTCGTATTCCACGCGATACGGCTTCATCTGGTTGCGCAGGAACGCCTCGACGCCCGGTTCGGCCCAGCGCTCGTACAGCGTGAACTGGGTCGGATCGTTCGCATCGCGATGCAGATGGCACGAGATGAACTCCGGCTCGCGCGACATGGCCTGCGCGATCGCATCGAACGCGCGAAGCCAGTCGTCCACGCGCTCGGGCTTCACGAACAGCTTCACGTAAAACACCAGGTCATCGTTGGCCATGCGGGGCTCCGTGGGGGACTTCCCGCGATTGTCACGCAGCGGCGCCTTGCGCTGCCAGTCGACTGCGATGTTGTGCGTCGTTGTGCGTCCCCGGGTGCGGCTTCGCCTTACCCGGGCTAGGGAACGCCACGCGCACCGCAGGATGGGTCCTCGCGACGCGCAACCTATCGCCTTTGCGTTCGGCAAACCCGCACCGCGAGCGCGCCTTCGCTCCCCAACGAAGGCGCGCTCCAGCGATGCGTGCCCGCAGGCTCCCGTGTTCCTCAGGCCGCCGCGCGCGTGGTCGCGCCGACGTGCGTCGACGACCCGTCGGCGAGGACGAACTGCCGCACCGCGCCGGCCAGCGCGCGTGCCTGTTCTTCCATGCTGTGCGCCGAAGCGGACGCCTCCTCGACCAGCGCCGCGTTCTGCTGCGTGCCCTCCTCCATGCTCGCGATCGCGCTGCTCACCAGCTCGATGCCCGCACTCTGCTCCTGCGACGCAGTGGAGATGTCGGCCATGATCGTGGTGACGCGACGCACGGACGCGGTGATCTCGTCCATCGTCGTGCCGGCGCGACCGACCAGGGCCGAGCCGTCGTTGACCTTCGCCACCGACGCGTCGATGAGCGTCTTGATCTCCTTGGCCGCATTCGCGGAACGCTGCGCCAGCGCGCGCACCTCGGAGGCGACGACCGCGAAGCCGCGGCCGCTCTCGCCCGCGCGCGCCGCTTCCACCGCGGCGTTCAACGCGAGGATGTTGGTCTGGAACGCGATGCCGTCGATGGTGCCGATGATCTCGGCGATGCGATGCGAGGAGGTTTCGATCTCGCGCATCGTCGTCACCGCGCGCCCCATCACGTCGCTGCCCTGCGAGGCCACGTCGGCGGCATCGATCGCGAGCTGGTTGGCCTGTCGCGCCGATTCGGCGTTCTGGCGCACGGTGGAGGTGAGTTCCTCCATCGATGCCGCGGTTTCCTCCAGGCTCGCCGCCTGCTGCTCGGTACGGCGCGAAAGATCGGCATTGCCCGAGGCGATTTCCGCCGCGGCGCCATCGATCGCATCGGAGGCGTGCTGGATGCGGCCGACGATGCCCGTCAGCTGCGCGACGGTGGCGTCGGCGTCGTCGCGCATGCGGGCGAAGACGCCGTGGAAATCGCCGTGCATGCGTGCGGTGAGATCGCCGCGCGCGATCGCGCGCAGCAGGCGCGAGACCTGCTCCAGGTTTTCGTCGCTCACCGACATCATCGCGTTGAGGCCGTCGACCATAGTGCGGAAATCGTGCTGGAACCGTGCGGCATCGCCACGCACGCCGAACTCGCCCGCGGCGGCGGCCGTGGCCAGGCGCTTGATCTCCTGGTTGATGGCCGAGAGGTTGGCCTTGACCGCGTCCATCGTCTGAGTAAGCACGGCCTTCTCGCCGGGCAGGCGCTCCATGTCGATGGACAGATCGCCCACCGCGTAACGGCGCATGACGTCGATCAGCTGCATCTTCACCGCGATGTGCGCGGCGACCAGCGCGTTGGTGTCGCGCACCATGTCGCCGTACTGGCCGGGGAACGCGTCGGCGTCCATGCGGAAGCTGATTTCGCCCACGTCATGGCGCTGGGCCATTTCGCGCTGCGCGGCGATGACGGACTTGACCTGCTCGCGCATGCGGCCCATCGACTGCTGCAGACGGCCGAGTTCGTCGTGGCGCGACGGCGGCATCGCGCCATCGAAGCGCCCCTCCGCCACGTCGTCGGCGAGCTTCGCGACCTGCGCCAGCGGCTGGGTGACGATGCGCCGCACGCACCACCACGACACCGCGAGGATCAGCAGCAGCGTCAGCAACGAGGCGATCGCGATGAGGGTCACCAGCGCGCGCGTGGAAGCGGTCACCTGGGCGACCGGCTCGGCGGCGACGACGGCCCAGTGCCACTTCGGGAAGGTTTCAACGGCGACCAGCGTCGGCTCCGCTGCGGACTTCGGCTTCGAAGCCAGTTCGATGCGCGCATTGCCGCCACCGGCCGCGATGGCTTCGCGCAGCGACTTCAGGCCGGCGCCATCGACCAGGTCGGCCAGCGCGGCGCCTTCGGCCGACGGATGGATCGCGAGCGTCTCCTCGCCTTCCTTCGCGGTATCGACCACGAGGAACAGTCCGCGCTCGCCGATGCGCATGGCGCGCGTGCGTTCCTTCAGCGCGGTCAGTTCGCTGCCGTAGTCCTTGCCCACGAACAGCACGCCGACCAGCGCGCCGGCGTCGTCGAGCAGCGGACGGTAATGGACCATGTAGTCGCGGCCGAACAAACGCGTCTTGCCGGTATAGGGCTGCTGCTTCGTCAGCGGGCCGTAGGCCGGCGAATCGTGGGCGAGCCTGGTGCCGATGACGCGCTCGCCCTTCTCGTTGCGCAGCGAGGTGGAGACGCGGACGAAGTCGTCGCCGTCGCGGGCGAAGATGGTCACGACCGCGCCGGTGTCATTCGTGAAGCGGTCGACCGGTGCGTAGGTCGCATCGACCTTCTGGCCCTGCAGCGACAGCAGCGGGGCGCCGTCCTTGTCGTGGTCGAGCGCCACGGTTCCGCCCAGCAATGCGGCCTGCAACGCGCCGCCGAGGGTCTGCGTGGCCTCGGTGAGGCCCTGTTCGTAGGTCGCGACGTTGTCGCGCAGGATGGCCGTGGCCGAGCGCAGGTCGTGGCTGGCGCGCGTTTCCACCGCCTGCGCCGCCTGGCGACTGACCATCACGGTGAGGCCGGCCATCATCACCACCATCGTGGCGACCAGCGGCAGGCCGATCTGGCGGCCGAGGGAACGGGTGAACCAGGAGGCGCTGGCCGGGGTGGATCGTCGGTGGGGAATCGCCGCACCGGGTGCAGCGGCGCGAGGCGCGTCGGACAAGGACATCGGTGCGGACCGGGTATGGGGATCACCCCGGTATCGGCCGGACTTGATGTGACTTGAGTCTCAGTTTTTGTGAGTTTCGCCTCGGACCTGCCGGTCAAAGGGTTTTGCGAGCCGGGAGCCCCCGTGGAATGGGTGGGCGCAGCGGAACCCATCCTGGGCCCGCCTCATGACGCCCAAAAGAAAAGGCCGCGCAATGCGCGGCCCTTTCCGGGACACGTGAACCCAGGCGCTTACGGACGGCGAGCCAGCGCCGCCTCGTCCTTCGCCTTCGGCAGCAGGTCCTGCTTGCTGACCTTGAACGGGCCGATCGCGAGCATCGGCACCGCGACGAAGATCGTCGAGATGACAACGATCACCGCGCCGACCATGTGCGTCAGCGCCAGGCCTTCCATCGACGAACCGCCGTACAGGAACAGCGCGTAGGCCGACAGGAAGAACATCACCGCCGTGATCACCGTACGCGACAGCGTCTGGTTGATCGAGCGGTTCAGCACTTCGATCGAATCCACGCGCAGGGTGCGGAAGTTCTCTCGCACGCGGTCGAAGACCACGATGATGTCGTTGATCGCGAAGCCCATCACCGACAGCAGGCCCGCCAGCACGGTCAGGTCGAACTCGCGGCCCGTTCCGTACATGTAGGCGGCGGTGACGATCAGGTCGAAGAACGCCGTGATCGAGGCCACCATCGCGAACTTCAGCTCGAAGCGGAACGCGATGTACATCAGGAAGCCGATGAGCATCACCACCGTGGCGTAGATGCCGTCGCGCACGAGGTCGGCGCCGACCTGCGGACCGACGAACTCGCTGCGCAGCACGCGCGCCGGGTTCTCCGGCGTGGACACGGCCTTGGCCACCTGGTTGGCGATGGACTGGCTGCCGGTGGCGTTGTTGCTCTCGCCGTGCGGCTGCAGGCGGATCATCAGCCCGTTGCCGCCGCCGAAGGCCTGCACCTGGGCGTTTTCGAAACCGGCCTTGGCCAGCTCCTCGCGCACCTGGTCGACGTTGGCCGGCTTTTCGAACGTGGTTTCCACCAGCGTGCCGCCGGTGAATTCCAGCGCGTAGGCCTCCTTGCGGAAGCCGAACGTGCCGATGATCACCAGCGAGGCGATGAGCAGGAGCACCGTGATCGTCATCGACACGTAGCGCGTACGCAGGAAGTCGATCTTGGTGTCGTTGGGGATGAGATGAAGCGGGAAAAGTTTCATTGATTCGTTCTCACCCGGTCAGATGGCCACGGACTTGAGCTTCTTGCGGTAGCCGTAGATCAGCTGCGCCAGTGCGCGCGACACGGTGATCGCGGTGAACATCGAGGCGAAGATGCCGATGATCATGGTCAGCGCGAAGCCCTTCAGCGGGCCGGTGCCGAACACGTACAGCGCGATGCCCACGATCAGGCCGGTCAGGTTGGCGTCCATGATGGTGCCGCCCGCCTTCTCGTAACCGGCCGCGATCGCCGCCTTGGCAGGCACGCCGTGGCGCAGTTCCTCGCGGATTCGCTCGTTGATCAGCACGTTCGCGTCGACCGACAGGCCGACCGACAGCGCCAGGCCGGCGAAGCCCGGCAGCGTCATCGTCGCGCCGAACATCGACATCACCGCCACCACGATCAGCAGGTTCATCAACAGCGCCACCGAGGTGATCACGCCGAACATGCGGTAGTAGATGGTGAAGAAGGCCAGCGTGAACACGAAGGCGTACAGCACGGCGGTGATGCCGCGCTCGACGTTCTCGGCGCCCAGGCTCGGACCGATGATGCGTTCTTCCACGAAGTCCATCGGCGCGGCCAGCGAACCGGCGCTGAGCAGCTTGGCGAGCGTCTCGGCCTCGACCTTCTCAAGACCGGTGGTCTGGAAGTTCTTGCCGAACACGCCTGCGATGCGCGTGGGCGACAGCGCTTCTTCCTTCACGCGCACGCTGCGCACTTCCTGCCCGTTGACCATGGTCACGGTGGGGATGCGCTCGATGTAGACCACCGACATCAGCTTGCCGACGTTCTCGCTGGTGAAGTCGAACATGCGCTGGCCGGCGATGCTGTTCAGCGTGATGTCCACCGCCGGCAGGCCGTTCTGGTCGCGGCCGACCTTCGCGCCGACCATCTGGTCGCCCGAGGCCAGCACGCGCTTGCTCAGCAGCACGGGCTGTTCGGAGTTGCGGATGGTGTACAGGCGCGCGCCCGGCGGCATGACGCCGGTGCGCTTGGCTTCCATCGCGTCGCCATCGACGACGGCGCGGAATTCCAGCGTCGCGGTCGCACCGATCAGGCGCTTGGCTTCGGCCGTGTCCTGCACGCCCGGAAGCTGCACGACGATGCGGTCCTCGCCCTGGCGCTGGATGATCGGCTCTGCCACGCCCAGCTGGTTGACGCGGTTGCGCAGCGTGGTGACGTTCTGCTCGATGGCGCCGGCAGCGATCGCACGCAGCTCGGCTTCCGGAACCGTGACCGTCACGTTGTTGCCGACGACGTCGAAGTTCAGCACCGGCATCAGGCGCGTGAGCTCGTTGCGGGCACGCTCGGCATCCTGGCCGGGAGCCAGCATCGCGAGGATCGTGTTGTCCGGACGGCGTTCGACCGACTGGTAGGTGATCTTCGCGTCGCGCAGGCTCACGCGGATGTCTTCGGCGAAGGCGTCCACGCGCTTTTCCAGCGCCGCCTTCTGGTCGACCTGCATCACGAAGTGCACGCCGCCCTGGAGGTCAAGGCCCAGCACCATCGGCTTGCCGCCCAGGCGCGAGAGCCAGTCCGGCACGGTCGAGGCGAGGTTCAGCGCGACCGTGTAGTTCTCGCCCAGCGTGGTGCGCAGGGCGTTGTTGGCCTTGCTCTGCGCATCCAGCGAGGACAGGCGGACCATCAGGTTGTCGCCTTCCACCTCCACCGAGCGCGCCGTGACGCCGGCCTTGGCCAGTTCGTCCTTGACGCGCGTACGCAGGGCTTCGTCGAGCTGGCCGCTACGGTTGGCCGTGATCTGTACGGAAGGATCCTTCTGGTAGACGTTGGGCAGCGCGTACAGCACGCCCAGGCCGAGTACGAGCAGGATCAGGAAATATTTCCACTTAGGAAATTCAAGCATCGCGGCATTCCGCGCGCGCCCGCAGGCGCACGCTCAGGTGTGATCGGGAAAGCGGCTCAGGCCGACTTCAGGGTGCCCTTGGGCAGCACGTTGGCGATGGCGCCCTTCTGCACGCGGATGCGCACGTTGTCGGCGATCTCGACGGTGATGAAGTTCTCGCCGATGTCGCCCACCACGCCGGCGATGCCGCCGTTGGTGATCACTTCGTCGCCCTTGGAGAGCTTGTCGAGCATCGCGCGGTGTTCCTTCTGGCGCTTCATCTGCGGGCGGATCATGAGGAAGTACATGACCGCGATCAGCAGGATGGGGAACAGCAGCGACATGCCGAAGCCACCGGCGCCACCGGCCGGTGCGGCCTGGGCGTAGGCGGGAGAGATAACAAGGTCGAGCAGATTCATGACGGTCGTCCTGATCGAAAAATAGCGGGGGATTATGCCACGGGGCGGCAGCCGGGCCCGGGAGGGCCGGAAGATCCGTCCCGCCCCCTGCCCGGAGCTGCTCCCGCCCGTCCCCGGAGCGGGCGGATCGCCCGGACCGCCCGGACGCTATTCCAGCGTCCGTGCGGCGTAGAAGGACTCGCGGAAGGCGGCGAAGGTTCCCTGCCCGATCGCCTCGCGCATCTGCGCCATCAGGCGCTGGTAGTAGCGCAGGTTGTGCAGGGTGCCCAGCATCGGGCCGAGCATCTCGTTGCAGCGGTCCAGGTGGCGCAGGTAGCTGCGGGTGAACCCGTTGCGGCAGGTGTAGCAGTCGCAGCCTTCCTCGATCGGACGCAGGTCGCGCTCGTACTTGGCGTTGCGCACGCGCACCGTGCCGAATGAGGTGAAATAGTGGCCGTTGCGCGCATTGCGGGTCGGCATCACGCAATCGAACATGTCGATGCCGCGCGCCACGCCTTCGACCAGGTCCTCCGGCCGGCCCACGCCCATCAGGTAGCGCGGCTGGTCGGCCGGCAGCTGCGGGCAGGTGTGTTCGAGCATGTGGTTGCGTTCGGCTTCCGGCTCGCCCACGGCGAGGCCGCCGATGGCGTAACCGTCGAAACCGATGTCCACCAGCGCCGCGGCCGAACGCGTGCGCAGCGGCTCGTGCACGCCGCCCTGCACGATGCCGAACAACGCCGCGTCGTTGCCCTCGTGGGCGCGCCTGCTGCGCTCGGCCCAGCGCAGACTCAGCTCCATCGAGCGGCGCGCGACGTCCTCGGTCGCCGGATACGGCGTGCATTCGTCGAAGATCATGACCACGTCCGAATCCAGCACCTTCTGGATCCGCATGCTTTCCTCCGGGCCGAGGAAGACCTTGCTGCCGTCGGTCGGCGCGGCGAAGGTCACCCCCTGCTCGGTGATCTTGCGCTTGTGCGCGAGCGAGAAGACCTGGAAGCCGCCGGAGTCGGTCAGGATCGGCCCGTTCCAGCCGGTGAACCGGTGCAGCCCGCCGTGGTCGCCGATGACGTCCAGGCCCGGCCGCAGGTACAGGTGGAAGGTGTTGCCCAGGATCATTTCCGCGCCGAGTTCGCGGACCTGCTCGGGCAGCACGCCCTTGACCGAACCGTAGGTACCCACCGGCATGAAGGTCGGCGTTTCCACCGTGCCGCGCGGGAAGGTCAGGCGGCCGCGACGCGCGGCGCCGTCGGTGCGCAGCAGTTCGAAGGACAGGCGGCTCACGGTGCGTGCTCCTCTTCGCCCTTCGGGAACAGCAGCATCGCGTCGCCGTAGGAGAAGAAGCGGTAGCGCTCCGCGATGGCGTGGTCGTAGGCGGCGAACACGCGCGCCTTGCCGGCGAAGGCGGAGACAAGCATCAGCAGGGTGCTCTCGGGGAGGTGGAAATTGGTGATCAGCGCATCCACCGAACGGATGCGGTAGCCGGGCAGGATGAACAGGCGCGTCTCGCCCGCGTACGGCTGCAGTTCTCCGCCGCCCGCGTCGTCGTGGCGCATCGCGCTTTCCAGCGCGCGAACCACGGTCGTGCCGACGGCGATCACGCGTCCACCGGCCGCGCGCGTGCGGCGGATCTGTTCGATCAGCGCCGCGCCGACGTTCAGCCATTCGCTGTGCATGACGTGCTGGTCGAGTTCGTCCACGCGCACTGGCTGGAACGTGCCGGCGCCGACATGCAGCGTGACGTGGCCGAAGTCCACGCCGCGTGCCTTCAATGCGGCCAGCAGCGTTTCGTCGAAATGCAGGCCCGCGGTGGGCGCGGCGACGGCGCCGACCTCACGCGCGAACACCGTCTGGTAGCGCGTGTCGTCGTCGGCGCCCGCGTCGCGCTGGATGTACGGCGGCAGCGGCAGGCGGCCGGCGTGCAGCAGGTATTTCTCCAGCGATTCGTTGATGTGGAAACGCAGGCGGTAGAACTCGCCGTCGCGGCCGAGAACCTCGGCTTCGCCGCCGGCATCGAGCACGATCCGCCCGCCTTCCTTCGGCGACTTGCTCACGCCCAGCTGCGCGCGCACCTCATGGCCGCCGAGCATGCGTTCGATCAGGATCTCCACGCGCCCGCCGGTGGTCTTCTGCCCGTACAGGCGCGCCGGGATCACGCGGGTGTCGTTGAACACCAGCAGGTCGCCCGGTTGCAGCAGGTCGGGAAGCTCGCGGAAGACGCGGTCCTGGAAACCGCTATCGAAGGCATTGCCGAGCGTGGAAGGCACCACCAGCAGGCGACTGGCCGAGCGCTCCGGCAGCGGCGCCTGGGCGATCAGCTCGGGCGGCAGTTCGTAATGGAAGTCGGATTTCTTCAAGGCGTGGGGCCGGCGAGACAGGCCGGTCGGGGCGCGGGAGGGGACTGGCTATTGTATGGGGCCTTTCCGCTCGATCGCCTCGCAGGATGGGTTTCGCAGGCGAAACCCCATCCTGCGGGCAGGGGTCGCCCTCATCTCTCGAACTTCGCCGACAACACGATCGCCGAGGTCGTCCGCTCCACCCCGTCGATCGCGCCGATGCGGTCGGTCAGCTCGTCCATCGCCGCCACCGACGGCGCCACGCCCAGCGCGACGAGGTCGAACGGCCCGCTCACCGAATGCAGCGCCCGCACTTCAGGCATCGCGTGCAGCGCGGCGGCGACGGACGGCGCCCGCTTGGGCAGCACGGTGATCATGATGTGGGCGCGGATGTACCCACGTTCGGCCTCGTCGTGCACGCGCACGGTGTAGCCCTGGATCACGCCCTCGCGCTCCAGGCGCTCGATCCGGCTGTGCACCGTGGTCCGCGACAGCTTCAGCCGCCGCGCGATGTCCGCCGTCGAGGCGCGGGCGTTCTCGCGCAGGACCGACAGCAACTGCTGGTCGGCGTCGGTGATCTTCACGCTTTGCCCCCTGATTTCGTCGAAACGACGAAATTATCCATAATTTCGTACAAATCCGTACTGTCGATCGACGATTTAATCCAGATAATGGACCCAGCTTTGATTCAAAAGCTCGTCGCCTGATTCGACCCGGAGGACCCTATGGCCGTCATCGACCGTCTCGCCCCCCTGCGTGCCCATGGAGGCCGCCGCCGCACCCACGGCCTGGACGACGCCACCGTCGCCCGCTTCGCCCATTCGCATGCCGAGCTGATCGAAGCGATCGAAGCGGCCGAGCAGGAATACCAGCGCGTGAAGGACGACTTCGCCGAGCTGCTGGAACTGGACGAAGACGCCCAGGTGCACGCCGTGCAGGACGGCTACGTGAACTTCTATCCGGACGACGCGGTGAACCCGTACGTCGCCCTCGTCGCGCGCGGCCCGTGGGTGGTCACGCTCAAGGGCGCCGTGCTGCACGACTCCGGCGGCTACGGCATGCTCGGTTTCGGCCACGCGCCCAAGCCGGTGCTGGCCGCGATGGCCCGCCCGCAGGCGATGGCCAACATCATGACGCCGTCGCTGTCGCAGCTGCGCTTCGACCGTGCGCTGCGTGGTGCCATCGGCACCGAACGCGGCGGCTGTCCGTACGAGAAGTTCTTCTGCCTCAATTCCGGTTCCGAATCGGTTTCGCTCGCCGCACGCATCGCCGATGCGAACACGAAGCTGATGACCGACGCCGGCGGCCGCCACGCCGGACGCACCATCAAGCGCGTCGTGGTGAAAGGCAGCTTCCACGGCCGCACCGAGCGCCCGGCGCTCTATTCGGATTCCTCGCGCAAGACCTACCTGCAGCACCTGGCCAGCTTCCGTGGCGAGGACACCGTGCTCACCGTCGAGCCCTACGACGTCGACGCGCTGAAGAAGGTGTTCGCCGATGCCGACGCCAACGGCTGGTTCATCGAGGCGATGTTCCTGGAACCGGTGATGGGCGAAGGCGATCCGGGCCGCAGCGTGCCGCCCGCGTTCTACGCCGCCGCGCGCGAGCTGACGCGTTCGCACGGTGCGCTGCTGCTGGTGGATTCGATCCAGGCCGGCCTGCGCGCGCACGGCGTGCTGTCGATCATCGATTACCCCGGCTTCGAGCAGCTCGATCCGCCGGACATGGAAACCTATTCCAAGGCGCTCAACGCCGGCCAGTACCCGCTGTCGGTGCTCGCGGTCGGCGCGCAGGCCGCGCAGCTGTACAAGAAGGGCCTGTACGGCAACACGATGACCACCAACCCGCGTGCGCTCGATGTCGCGTGCGCGGTGATGTCGCAGGTCACCCCGCAACTTCGCGAGAACATCCGCGTGCGCGGCGTGGAGTCGCTCCAGAAGCTGGAGAAGCTCAAGGCCGAACTCGGCGGCATGATCACCAAGGTGCAGGGCACCGGGCTGCTGTTCTCGTGCGAACTGTCGCCGCAGTTCAAGTGCTACGGCACCGGTTCCACCGAGGAATGGCTGCGCGAGCACGGCATCGGCGTGATCCACGGCGGCGCGAATTCGCTGCGCTTCACTCCCACCTTCACCATCACCAGCGAAGAGATCGACCTGCTGGTCGCGATGGTCGCTCGTGCGCTGCGGGAAGGCCCGCGCGCTCAGCAGGCAGCGGCGGCCTGATCCTCCCCCGACGCCGCCGCGAAGGCGGCGGGTGCCCCCACACCCGCCGTCTTCGCCTGCTGCCCCCCGTGCAGTCCTTGTAGCCGGGTAAGGCCGAAGGCCGCACCCGGAGCAACGAAGACTCGAGCTTGACGACGTAGACAGGCTCCCCGGGTGCGGCCTACGGCCCTACCCGGGCTACGACACCACGATCACTTCGCCTTGCACGCCGGCAACGACAACGCGCGCGCGATGTCGCGCCAGTCGAACGCCGCCACCGCCTGGTCGTCGTCCACCGCGTAGAACACGCCCTGCGGGAAACGCGCGTCACCGCTTTGATCCAGCCACACGCCATCGGTGTTGGCGGTCTTGTTGCCGGCGAACGCCCCCAGGTGCGCGAGCGTCACGCGATCGAAGACGTGGAACAGGCTGCGATCCTTGAACTGGTCGGTGGCGATCCAGTAACCCGCACCGCCCTCGCAGCGATACAGCGCCATGCCTTCGGCCTGCGCCTTGAACAGGTCGGCGCCGATGTCGCGTCCGCGATACTTTCCATCCAGCCCGTATTCGCGCAGACGCGTGCCGGTGGCGACGTCCTCTTCGGCCAGCAGCAGGCGATCGTGTTCGATGTCGCCGAACACCGACTCGGCGATGCGGATCGCGCCCGCTTCGCCGGTATCGCCAAAGGTTTCCATCAACCGCGCCTGCCACCCGCCCGGCACGCGGCGCAGCTGGTAACGCTTGAAGCGCTTGTCGAGTTCGTCCAGCGGCGGCGGCGCGTCCTCGTTCTGCGGCGACATGTAGTTGTCGCTGACGATCACTTCATAACTGTCGCGCTGCGCACGCACCCACAAGCCGTACGGCTGTCTGAGATCTTCCGCGCCGAACACCAGCAGCGGCTTGAAGTCGGGCAGCTGGAACATCTGCACGCGACGGTTGTCGCGTTCGACGACCAGCACGTAATCGCCGATCACGCTGATGCCGTTGGGCCGCTGCAACTGCCCCAACGCGGTGCCGGGGCCGCCGAGGGTGCGCAGCGTCGCGCCGGTATCGCCGTCGTAAACCACGAGGCGGTCGCTCGCCTTGCCCGTCGCGATCAGCCAGCGTTTTCCGTCCGGCGCGCGCCAGCTCGCGGGCGAATCGACGTTTTCTTCGGGCGTGGGCGCGGTGAGGAAGGCCTCGGTCACGACCTTGTGCGCGATGCCCGACTGCGCAAGCAGTGGATCGACCTCCATCGTTTCATCCGGTTCGCGGTCGTGCTGTGCGACGGGGGTCGCGACGTTGCCCGTCGTCGAGCAGGCAGCAAGGCAGGACGCGAAAGCGAGCGTGACCAATCGCAGCGACATGATTTCCCCTGGAAGCGCATGAACAAACCGCGAGTTTGTACGCATCGATTGTGACCGTCGCATTTCATCGTGGCACGGAGTCGTGCGTCATATTTCCGCCATCCGCGATGCGTACAAAGCGCCGTTTAGCCGGACGATCCAGCCGGCATCCAGCCACTCGCATTGCATGGGGATGCAGAATCGATGAAACGTAACGTGCTCGCCGCGACCATGTCGCGGGTGTTGTTGTGTGCGCTTGTGGTGCCGGCAAGCTTTTCGGCCGCTGCCGCCGAAGCGCCAGCGGATGCATCGCCCGATCCGAAGCAGCTCGACTCGGTCGTCGTGCAGGCGGACATCGCGTACCGCAATCGCACCGAGTCCGTGGCGCCCGTGCTGTCGTACGACCTGGAATACTTCCAGCGCTTCGAACCGCTCACCGTCGGCGACATGCTCAAGCGCGTACCAAGCGTGGCCTTCGTGTCCGACGTGCTGGAATACGATGGTGCACAGCTGCGCGGTCTGGATCCGGGCTACACGCAGATCCTCATCAACGGCAAGAAGGTGCCGGGAGCGAGCAACGACCGCTCCTTCTTCGTCGACCGCATCCCGGCCGAGCTGGTCGAACGCATCGAGATCATCCGCAGCACCAGCGCGAACCGCTCCGGCGATGCGGTCGCGGGCGCGCTGAACATCGTGCTGCGCGATGCATACGAGTTCGACGGCAAGTACGTGCGCCTGGGCGCGCTGCGCTTCGACGATGGCGAGATCAAGCCGACCTACGGCGCGGTCGCCAGCGGCGAGGTCGGCGGCGGCCGCCTGCTCGGCGGTTTCAACGTGCAGGGCCGTTACAACCCCAAGCAGAAGCGCAGCGACCGCTTCGAGGAACCCGGCGGCGATTTCACCGACCGCGAGGACCAGGCCGACACGCGCGACGGCGACGATTACTCCGCCAACCTTTCCTACACGCGCGACATCGGCACGGGCCGCTTGTCGGTCGATGGTTTCTACGTCCGTACCGACCGCACCGAAACCGAACATTCGGTCGAGTACAACGACCCCACCAGCACCAGCCGCGACAATCTGCTGTCGATCAACGACCAGGTCGAGACAATCCGGCAGGACAACTGGTCGCTCGGCGTGGAATACGTGTTCGACATGGCCGGCGGTCGCACCGAGTTCGACCTGGATTACGCGCGCTTCGACGACGACACGCGTTCGACCGAGGAAGAAGACGGCTTCGATGACGACGACACGCCGCCCTCGTTCGACGAGCGCGAAGGCACGCGCACGCTGACCGAAACGCGCGACAGCGAAGGCTCGTTCAAGCTCGCGCACAAACGCGGCGTCGGCCGGGCGATGATGGAATTCGGCGTCGACTTCCTCGACAAACGCCGCGAAACGACGCTGCAGGTGAGCGAAGTCGACACCGACGAGGAAGGCGCGCCGCTGCCGCCCTACGACGAGTTCGACCGCAACGACAGCCGCATCGACGAGCAGCGCATCGATCCGTACCTGATGTTCACCGGCAGCGTCGGCGCGCTCGCGTGGGAAGCGGGCGTGCGTTACGAAACCACGGATGTCGACGTCGCCTTCGACGGCGACACGGCCAGCAACGACTACAACACGCTGCTGCCGTCGGCGCACCTGAAGTGGGACTTCACCAGCGCCGACCGCCTGCTGTTCTCGCTGGGCCGCACCGTGCGTCGTCCGAACTTCGACCAGATCCTGCCGCTCACGCTGGAAGAGGAGTTCGGCGACAACGACTTCACCGGCAACCCGACACTCGATCCCGAACGCGCCTGGGGCGTGGATTTCGGCTACGAACGGCGTCTGGGCACACGCGGCGTGTTCGGCGTGAACGTGTTCTATCGCGACGTGAAGGACCTGATCGAGGTCGTCAACACGGGCGAACCGAGTTCCACCGCATTGGGCGACTACGAGGACGAAGTGGAAGAGTTCCTCGACGAGAATCCCGGTGCGACGCCGGCCACGCCGGGATACCCGGAGTTCGATCCGAGCAGCTTCGTCTACACGGCGCGCAACGTCGGCGACGGCAGCGTGTACGGCATCGAGTTCGACCTGTCCACGCCACTGACCGCGATCGGCCTGCCGGACACGGGTCTGTTCGTGAATTACTCCTGGCTCGACAGCGACGTGAAGGACGACTTCGGCGAGCGCCGCTTCAACAACCAGGCCAAGTACGTCTACAACGTCGGCTTCATCCACGACCTGCGCGACTGGGGCATGTCGTTCGGTGCGAGCTATCGCCGCCAGGGCAACGCCTTCGCGCGCCTGCTGGCCGAAGAGGCGACGACGAGCTACGACGGCGACCTGGAAGTCTTCATCGAGAAGCGCTTCGGCGACAACCTGTCGCTGCGCCTGACCGGCTCGAACCTGCTGGACGCGCACAAGGACGAGGTCTTCCACAAGTTCGACAACGCGGAAGACCAGTTCAACCGCGACTACGACGAGTTCGAACTGGAGACCGAATCGTCCGGCCCGGTGTACCAGCTGATCATGCGGTACTCGTTCTGAGGTCCCCTGCCCTCACCCGCGCCGGGTGAGGGCGGTCCCGGCGCGCATGCGATAGGCTGTGCGCCATGAAAATCGTCGAAGTCCGCCACCCGCTGGTGCAGCACAAACTCGGCCTGATGCGCGTGGGCGACATCAGCACGAAGGAATTCCGCGAACTGGCCTCCGAGGTCGCCACGCTGCTGACCTACGAGGCGACGGCGGACCTGGAGACCGAGGAGGCCATCGTCCAGGGCTGGGCCGGGCCGGTGAAGACGCGCCGCATCAAGGGCGCGAAGGTCACGCTGGTGCCGATCCTGCGCGCCGGCCTGGGCATGCTGCCGGGCGTGCTTGAACTGATCCCCGCCGCGAAGGTCGGTGTGGTCGGCCTGCAGCGCGACGAGCGCACGCTCCAGCCCGTGGGCTACTACGAGAAACTCACCGGTCGCATGGACGAGCGCACGGCGATCATCCTCGACCCGATGCTCGCCACCGGCGGCACGCTGGTCGCGACGGTGGACATGCTCAAGGCCGCCGGCTGCAAGCGCATCAAGGGCCTGTTCCTGGTCGCCGTGCCGGAAGGCCTGCGCGTGCTGGAGGCGAAGCATCCGGATGTGGAGGTCTACACCGCGTCCGTCGATGACCGCCTCAACGACGTCGGCTACATCCTGCCGGGGCTGGGCGATGCGGGGGACAAGATCTTCGGGACGCGGCACGGCGGCGGTTGATCGCCCCAGTCATCCGCTCCGATATTCACAGGGATGGGTTGAGCGCAGCGAAACATCGCCCCGATCCTTGCGACATCACGGAGAATCCGTTGGAAGACAATCCGTACGCATCGCCGGTAAGCAGCCTGCCGCGCTCCCAGAAGGCGCCGGCACGGCGCATCCGCCCACTCTGGCGCTGGTGCCTCGCGTTCGTCTCACTGTCCGGAATGGCGCTGCTTTACCTCGGCGTCGAAATCGAACACGCGATCCGGGCGTACTACTTGAAGGCACCAGCCAGGCCCCTCAGTGCGTCCGAGATCGCGCTGGCGTTGCTGTTCGCTTACCTGTTGCTTGTCGCCGTGCTGGGTCGTTGGGTGCCTGGCTTGAGACGCTGAGGCGGCCGCGCATCCTACGAGTGGGCTTGGCGGACGCCTTCACCAGTTGTTGCGCCCATCCATCTTCTCGATGGCGATCTTCGACCAGTCCAGATCGTCGACCAGGCGCAGGTTCACCGCATAGATGCGTTGTGTCGGCATCGTGCCGGCGGTGAAGCCCTCCTTCGCGCTGCCGTCGGCGTTGTAGGCCGAGGCCCAGTCCGGCGAGTCGCCCCAGGTCTGCATGCCACAGACGCCGCAGAAATGGTGCTGGTTCATGCCGCGCGCCGAATACGTGCGCTCGTCCTGCTGCGAGAGGAACGTCAGCTCGCCCGGTGCGTAGTACGCCCACACCGCGCCGGTGCGCGCGCAGAAGGTGCAATTGCATTCCTTCGCCGAAGTCGGGGTTTCGGCGGCCTGGATCTTCGTGGCGCCGCAATGGCAGGACGCGATCATCGACATGGCACGGCTCCTTTCGTGGGAGCGGCGATGATGGCATGCGGTGCTGACAGGTCGTGTCAGCAGCCTTCTTGCTCCGTAGCCCGGGTAAGCGGAGCGCGGGATCCTGCGACCGGTTCACGAAAGCCGTCGCGCTTCAACGGTAGAACGCGCTGCGGCGCGTTCATAGCCATAGGAACTGAGTTGCATTGAGGCGCGGTGCGGCTTCGCCTTACCCGGGTTACAACATCGCGAATCGCCTCACTCACTCAGCGGAGTGAACAACAGATCCTGGTAGTCGTAGCTGAAATCGGCGATCGGCGAGGCGGCCTTCAGCGTGATGCGGTCGACCTTGCCTTCGGCGCCCAGCGCGAAGGTCATGTACGCCGGTTCGATCGTCGCGTCGTCCCACACCGTGCGGAAGGTGTCGTGCCGCACATGCTCCAGGCGGCCGGCCATGCCGGGCGTCTGGGTGAAATCCACCCGCAACCCGCCTTTCTCCGGCTTGATCGAAATCGGCCCGTACCACGGATCGCTGTAACGCCCCGCGTACTGCGCGATGGCCAGCGACGGCTTGCCGCCCGTCGCCGGCTTGTCCTTCGCGCCCGCTTCCAGCGCCTTCAGTCCGCCGTCGATGCGTGCGTCCATGAACTCGTCGAACGCGGCGACCCAGTCGGTTTCCGGCAGGCCGAGCGCGTGATCGATGATCTCCAGCGCGACACCGCGCATCGCCTGCGTGTCCTCGGAATTCAGCAGCACGGCGATACCGAAGTTCCGGTCGGGAATCATCGCGACATACGCCTGCACGCCGAACACCGCACCACCGTGGTCGAGCATCTTCTCGCCGCGGTAATCGCGCACGTTCCAGCCCAGCGCATACGCCGAGAACTTCGGCGCCGCGACGGCGAGCTTGCCCGG
>Ga0102592_1002240_pt1 | contig 17643 bp, 17 predicted proteins | sample AraplaCol_mMF_r2_FD_76861 | JGI IMG/M metagenome (GOLD analysis project Ga0102592, IMG submission 76861) | Arabidopsis root microbial communities from North Carolina, USA - plate scrape MF_Col_mMF_r2 (SPADES assembly) (version 2) | ecosystem: Host-associated > Plants > Roots > Endosphere...
CCAGCATGGCCTTCGTGACGCTCGCCACCGCCCAGCCGGTCGAACTCACCGTCGAGAAGGACGGCAACACCGCCTCGGGCACGTCGATCCTCGACCTGATGATGCTCGGTGCCGCCAAGGGCGACACGATCTCGATCAGCGCGGAAGGCGCCGGCGCGGACGGCGCGGTGCAGGCGCTGGTCGAGCTGGTCGAGGCGCGGTTCAACGAGGAGTGACCCCTGCGCTCCTGCGGAAGCAGGCGCCCAGAATTGCAAGCTCCGTCGCCCGTGACCCTAGGCTCCTGCTTTCGCAGGAGCACGAGAGAAGCTAGGGGAACTGATGCCTCGCGAAATCACTGCCTTTTCTAATCCGCTCATCAAGCGCGTCCGCAACCTGCGCGACAAGAAGCATCGCCGGGAGGAAGGCCTGTTCCTCGCCGAGGGACTGCGCATCCTGACCGAGGCGCACGAGGCCGGGCGGGTGCCGGAATATCTGTTCTACGCCAGGGACATGGCCGGCCATGCGCTGGTCCGCTCGCTGGTCGAGGCGACCGAAGCCAAGGGCGGCTGGGCAGTCGAGACCAATGCCGACATCCTCTCCAAGCTCTCGGGCAAGGACAATCCGGGCGCCGTCGTCGGCGTCTATCCGGACTTCGCCGTCACCCTGGCCGATCTCGACCGGAGCAGCGCGGGCATCTGGCTGGTCGCCGAGCGGCTGCGCGATCCGGGCAATCTCGGCACCATCCTGCGCACCGCCGATGCCGTCGGCGCGGGCGGGCTGATCCTGATCGACGACTGTGTCGATCCCTTCTCGGTCGAGGCGGTGCGGGCCAGCATGGGGGCGCTGTTCACCGTGCCGGTGGCGCGGTCGAGCTGGGGCGACTTCCTGGTCTGGCTGCGCAAGGGGCCGGGCCAGCTGGTCGGGCTCAGCCTCGACACCGAGCATGACTATCGCGCGCCGCTCTACGAAGCGCCGACCTTCCTGCTGACCGGCAACGAGGCGCAGGGCATGCCGGGCTTCATGGCCGAAGCCTGCGACCTGCTGGTCAAGATCCCGATGCTCGGCAAGGCGGACAGCCTCAACGCGGCGATCGCCACCGCCGTCATGGCCTATGAGGTGCTCGGCCAGCAGCGAAGCTGAACGCCAGCTAATCGTTACGGCCATGGACCGTTCAGGCCGTCCCACGCATTGTGTTCCGCATAGAGGGAGTGAACCAATGCGACTTTCGACCATCGCCGCCGCCAGCCTGATCGCGCTGACCGCCCTGCCCGCCGCGGCGCAGGCCCAGGCCGACTATCGCGCCAGCGGCACCGAGCCGTTCTGGAGCCTGACCATCGGCGCGCGGACGATGCGCTTCGAGGCGCCGGGCCGCCAGCCGGTGAGCGTGCCGACGCCCAGGGTGATCCACGGCTTTGCCGGCGAGATGTGGCAGACGCGCCGGATCAACGTGAACACCAACCATCGCCCGTGCAGCGACGGGATGAGCGACCGCAGCTATCCCGACACGGTGACCGTCACCGTCGATGGCCGCACCTATCAGGGCTGCGGCGGCGAGCCGCGTGCGGAGGCCGGCAGCGGCCTGATCGACGGCAACTGGCAGATCAGCGCGATCAACGGCCGTCCGGTGGTACGGGGCACCCGCCCCTCGGTCTCGTTCGACAAGGGCCGCGTCTCGGGCAATGCCGGCTGCAACCGCTTCACCGGCAGCTACAACTTCAACCGCGGGCGGCTGACCACCGACGGAGTGGCGAGCACCCGGATGGCCTGTGTAGACCGCGCCCGGAACCTGCAGGAACAGGCGATCCTGGGCCTGCTGGGCGAGCGGCTGACCATCTCGTCGGGCAGCCGCGGCGGCCGGCTGGTGCTGAGCAACGCCCGCGGCCGCACCATGACGCTGGTCCGCGGCCGGCCCTGACCGGGATTTCCAGCGCGCGCGGCGGTGGCGAGGCCATCGCCGCGCGTTCCTACACCGTACTTCGCCGCGACTCGGCAAAGTCCACGAAGTTCACGCCCGGAGCGGGTTTTCGTGGCGCCTTAAGTTGACACAGTTCCCGCGAACGCGACGCATCTCGCAACATCCTTGCGTGCGCGTGATCCTATCTTTCCAACCGTGCAAAGAGCGGCCCGGTCACAGAACCTGGCCGCGGGAGCCAAGCAGGCGAAATCCTACATTGCAAGGATGCCGCAACGGCCTAGCCCGTCTTCTTCTTCGCCTTCTGCTCCTCGATATATTGCAGTTCGTCCTTCACTCGCTGGTCGTTCGGCGAGACTTCCAGGCATTTGCGGAACAGCGCGGCGGCCTCGTCGAGGCGGCCCATCTCGATCATGTCATAGGCCATGCCGAACCAGGCGCGGCGCAGCGACTTGTTCCGGCGGTCGCCTTCCTGGCGCAGCGCCGAATCCGCAGCGCGGGCGTAGAAGTCATAGGAGCGCTGCCAGTTCTTCTGCGCCTGATAGGCATAGCCGAGCTCGGACAGGTAATGCGGATGGAACGGCGCCAGCGCGACCGAGCGCTCGAGGAAGGGCACCGCCGCATCGAGCTGCTTCAGGTCGATCAGCGCGAAGCCCTTGGCCCATAAGGCGATGCACCAGCCGCCTTCCGCCAGCGTATAATCCTTGCCCGCGACCCCTGGATAGGCCTTGGTCTCGGCCGGCTCGACATCGCATAAAGGCTTGGGTTTGCCGGCATAGCGGCGCTCATAGTCGGCGAGCAGCGGGTTGAGCTTGTCCACCGCCAGCTGCGGCTGACCGCCCTGGATCAGCTGGACGATCTCGCCGAGCCTGGCGTCGTTCGTCGACTCCTGAGCAACAGCGGTGCCAAGCGGCGCCGCGGCAAGCAGAAGCGCAAGAACAAGCTTCATCGAATTCCCCTCCATCCGATTCGGACCCGAAACCTAGCGGCAAACGCCCCGGCCGCCATAGCGCAGGTTATTCCGCCGCTTCCGCCTCCGGCTCGCCGGCATGGCTGGCGAGCAGCTCGACCGGGGGCACCGCCTCGATCTCACGCGCGCCGGTCTCGACGTTCAGCTCCTTGAGCTTGCGGGCGGAGACCAGGGCCCGGGTTTCGAGGCTGGAGGCGAAGGTGTTGAAGTTCTTGACCGCGGTGTTGAGCCCCGAGCCGACCACGCGCAGGTCGCCCAGCGCCTTGGCGAGCCGGTCGTACAGCTCCTTGCCGAGCTCGCCGATCTGGCGGGCTTCCTTGGCGAGCTTCTCCTGGCGCCACACCGCCGCGACGGTGCGCGCGATCGCGATCAGGTTGGTCGGGGTGGCGAGCAGCACGCGCTTCTCGAAGGCGAAGTCCCACAGCGTGGGGTCATGCTCAAGCGCCGCCGAAAGAAAATGCTCCCCGGGGACGAACATGATCACATAATCGGGGGCTTCCGCGAACTGGCTCCAATAGGCCTTGTTCCCTAGCCCGTTGACGTGGGCTCGCATCGAAGCGGCGTGCAACTCGAGCCCACGCTGGCGCTCGACTTCGTCGACCGCGCCGAACGCGTCCTGATAGGCGTTGAGCGAGACCTTGGCGTCGATCACCAGTGCGCGGCCGCCCGGCACATGGACGATCGCGTCGGGCCGCAGCCGCCCGCCATCCTCCCCGGCGACATTCACTTCGGTATCGAAATCGGTGTGCTCGGAGAGGCCGCAGGTCTCGAGCACGTTGCGCAGCTGCTGCTCACCCCAGCGGCCGCGCGCCTTGGGCGCGTTGCGCAGCGAATTGACCAGCTTGGCGGCCTCGGCGCTCACCCGCTCCTGGCCGATCCGCATCTGCTCGATCTGGCCCTTGAGATCGCCAAAGGCATCGCGGCGCTCGGCCTCGACCTTGGCGACGCCCTCTTCGTAGCGCTGGAGCCGCTCGTTGACCGGCTGGAGCAGCGCCTTGAGGTTCTGGCCCGAGGTCTGCTCGGATTCCTTGAACCGCTCCTCGGCGCGCTTGAGAAAGGCTTCCTGCGTCTCGGTGAGCATCATTTGGGAGAGCTCGCGGAACTGGCCCGCCATCGCCTCGCGCGCGCCCTTGAACTCCGCGAACCTTTCCTCGAACGCCTCCGCCTTGGTGCGCAACTCGGTCACCAGGAGGCGGGCATGGTCACGCTCGTCCCGCAGCATCTCGACCTGAGCACGCAGCGCCTCGGCATGGCTGGCGCGCTCCTCGGCTGCCGCCAGATCGGTGATCGCCGCCTTGAACTGCGCCTCGCGCGCATCGCGTTCGGCGCGCATCTGCGCCGCCGGGCGACCGCCCAGGAACATGCCCAGACCGAGGCCTATGACGAGCGCGGCGACCGCAATCCCTAGCGCCAGCAAATCCAACACGAGCCTCCCGGAAGTTCACTAAGTTCACGACATACACGCACGGGAGACGCCCGATCAGGCCCGCACCTCGCGCCAGAGTGCCAACGTCCGGGAACATAACTCGAACGACCCGTGTAGGACAGGGTTAATTTAGGGTCCGGTTTCGACCCATCTTCACTTGTCCGCATATGTCCGATCCCCGACCATATGGCACCGCCCGAAATCGGGGGAATCGAGGGTCGCGCGTTCGCATTCGTCCCATCGCAACCAGCGAAAAAGGAACACGCACATGGCCCTCACCTACCATATGACCCGTGGATGCCTGAACAACGTCGATGACGCTGCCGGCCGCTTCCAGATCGAAGGCGGCAAGCTCAGCGACGCCAAGAAACAGCCCGTCGGCACCTATTCGATCGTGCGGCGGATCAGCTGCGGCACCGAGGCGTTCAACACCGCCCAGGTCTGGATCACGCTGTTCTTCGGCAAGCTGCCCGACACGAAGATCCCGCCCGAGAACATCACGCTGCACGGCTCGCACGATTTCAACAGCGGCGACGGCGTGGGCAGCGTCAGCGCCGCCTCGAGCAGCTTCGCCGCCCAGATCGCCAAGCCCTACAAGTCGGCATCGTCGAGCGGAACGATCGTGATCGGCTGACGCGGCACCCAAGGGGCCGCGCGCCGGAGATCAGGCCGCGGCCCTGCGGGCCTTGTTGAGCTTCTTGAGGATCATGTCGCGCTTCAGGCGCGAGAGATGGTCGATGAAGACGATGCCCTGCAGGTGATCCATCTCGTGCTGGATGCAGGTGGCGAGCAGGCCCTCGAACAGCTCGTCATGCGCTGCGCCATTCTCGTCGAGCCAGCGCACGCGGCAGCGCGCGGGGCGCTCGACATCGGCGAACTGCTCGGGGATCGACAGGCAGCCTTCGGTGTAGACCGACTGCTCCTCGGCCGGATCGAGGATCTCGGGGTTGATGAAGACGCGCGGCTCGCGGATCGGCTTGCCGTCCTCGTCCTCATTCTCCTGGAGGTCCATGACGATCAGGCGCTTGGGCACGCCGACCTGGATCGCGGCAAGGCCGATGCCGGGCGCGTCGTACATCGTGTCGAACATGTCCGCGATCAGGTCGCGCAGCTCGTCGGTCACCTCCGCGACGGGTTCGGAGATGAGACGCAGACGCGGATCGGGTACTTCGACGATAGGTAGAATGGCCATGCGGGTAATTTAGGCCAGCGGGGCGTCGGAATCAATTCCTCCCCTCCCTGGAAGGGAGGGGTCGGGGGTGGGTCGATGCCCGCGATACGTTGAGGTGCGGGGTGAACCGACAGTATCGCCAGGCCACCACCCACCCCTAGCCCCTCCCTTCCAGGGAGGGGGACAGGTCACGCTACCGGCCGTCTCGCCCGCAGCGCCTGGGCCAGCGTGCCTTCGTCGAGATAGTCGAGCTCGCCGCCCACCGGCAGGCCGTGGGCGAGCTGGGTGACGCGGACCGGATAGGTCTCGATCCGCTCGGCGATGTAATGGGCGGTGGTCTGGCCCTCGAGCGTGGCGTTCATCGCCAGCACCACTTCGTCGATCCCGCCGGCGGCAATGCGCGCGACCAGCCGGTCGATGCGCAGATCCTCGGGCCGCACGCCCTCCAGCGCCGAGAGGCGGCCGCCGAGCACATGGAAGCGGCCGGGGAACAGCCGCGAGCGATCGAGCGCCCAGAGGTCGGCCACTTCCTCGACCACGCAGAGCGAGCGGACGTCGCGGCGCGGATCAGCGCAGATCTGGCAGGGGTCGCTGGTGTCGACATTGCCGCAGGTGCCGCAGGTGGCGAGGTTGCGGCTGACCGCGCCAAGCGCGGCGAGCAGCGGATCGAGCGCGGTCTCGCGCTTCTTGAGCAGATGGAGCACCGCGCGGCGCGCCGAGCGTGGCCCGAGGCCGGGCAGTCGCGACAGGGCCTGGGTGAGCGCTTCGATCTCGGGGGATGCCATGGGAAGGGATGTAGCTATGCAGGAACGAAAAGGAAACTGGCCGTCATCCCGGCGAAAGCCGGGATCTCAGGCGAAGGCGCGGGACAGGAGCCGCATGAGATCCCGGCTTTCGCCGGGATGACGAGTAAGGCTAAAGCCCCCCCATGCGAGTGATTTTCATGGGAACCCCCGAATTCGCCGTGCCGGTGCTCGATGCGCTGGTGGCGGCCGGGCACGACGTCGTGGCGGCGTACAGCCAGCCGCCCCGGGCAGGCGGACGGCGGGGCAAGGCGCTCACCCCCTCCCCGGTGCAGGCCCGGGCCGAGGCGCTGGGGATCGCGGTGCGCACGCCGCTTTCCTTCCGCAAGGACCCCGAGGCGCTGCCGGCGTTCCAGGCACTGGAGGCCGATGTGGCAGTGGTCGCGGCGTACGGCCTGATCCTGCCCCAGGCGGTGCTCGATGCACCGAAGCATGGCTGCCTCAACGTGCACGGCTCGCTGCTGCCGCGCTGGCGGGGCGCCGCGCCGGTCCAGCGGGCAATCCTGGCCGGCGACGAAGAGACGGGCGTCGGCATCATGCAGATGGAAGCCGGGCTCGATACCGGGCCGGTGCGGCTGGAGGCGCGGATTCCGATCGGTCCTTCCGATACCAGCGGCGTGCTTTCCCAGCGGCTCTCGCTGCTCGGCGCGAAGCTGATGGTGGAGGTGCTCGGCGACCTGGACGGCTATCCCGCGCAGGTGCAGCCGGAGGACGGCGTGAGCTATGCCGCCAAGATCGACAAGGCCGAGGCGCGGATCGACTGGAGCGTCGGGGCACAACAGGTCGATCGCCAGGTCCGCGCCTTCAATCCCGCGCCCGGGGCGTGGTTCGAGCATGAAGGCGAGCGCATCAAGATATTGACTGCGCATGTCCAGAGCGCGTCCGACAATCCGGGCGACGTGCATTACCGCACCACGCCGGGACTGGTGCTCGATGCGCAGCTCACCATCGGCTGCGGCGACGGCGCCCTCCGGCCGGAGACCGTGCAGCGGGCGGGACGTGGCGTCATGACGGTGACCGAGCTGCTGCGGGGCTTCCCGATCCCGCCGGGAATCCGGCTTTGACGCGGTTCGCGCTGACGGTGGAGTTTGACGGCCGGCCCTTCATGGGCTGGCAGCGGCAGGACCATGGGCCGAGCGTGCAGCAGGCGATCGAGGATGCCGCCTTTGCGGTGACCGGCGAGCGCACCTCGGTGCAGGCGGCGGGGCGCACCGATGCGGGCGTGCACGGCCTGGGCATGCGCGCGCATATCGACATCGCCAAGCCGATCACCGCTTTCCGGCTGATGGAAGCCCTGAACGCGCGGGTGCGGCCCCATCCGGTGGCGATCCTCGATTGCGTCGAGGTCGCGGACGACTGGCATGCGCGTTTCTCGTGCGTTGCCCGCCATTATGAATATCGAATCTCAACAAGGCGGGCGCCGCTTACCTGGGAAAAGGGGCTGGCCTGGCGGGTGATCCCGCCGCTCGATGCCGGACTGATGGCCGAGGGTGCGGCGCGGCTGGTGGGGCGACACGACTTCACCACGTTCCGCTCGGCGCATTGCCAGGCGGACAGCCCGCTGCGCACGCTCGACCGGCTCGAGGTGGTGGCGGACAGCGAGCGGATCAGCGTGTTCGCCTCGGCACGTTCGTTCCTGCATCACCAGGTGCGCTCGATGGTCGGCTGCATCGTGCTGGTCGGCCAGGGGCGTTGGACGCCCGACGACATGACCGCGGCGCTGGAAGCCCGCGACCGCGCCGCGCTGGGGCTGAATGCGCCGTCGGACGGGCTGTTCTTCCTGCGGGCGGATTATCCCTAGTTCCCTCTCCCCTTGGGAGAGGGGGGGAGGCGCGAAGCGCCGGAAGGGTGAGGGTCGAACGACTGTTATCGACCCTCACCCTTCCCACTCGGCTTCGCCTCGCGGGCCCCTTCCCGCTCCCAATGGGAGCGGGAGATCAGCGGCTGAACCGCGCCGCGAGTTCGACATGGGTCGACCAGCGGAACTGGCCGACCGGCTGGATCCAGTCGAGGCGGTAGCCGCCCTGACATAGAATCTCCGCATCCCGCGCGAAGGTGTTGGGATTGCAGGAAACATGCGCCACCAACGGGGTTCGTGCCCTGGCGATCTCGGCGGCCTGCTCGCGGGCGCCGGCGCGGGGCGGGTCGATCACCGCGGCTTCGAACTTGTCGAGATCGCCGGCCGTGACCGGGCGGCGGAACAGGTCGCGGTGGTCGGCGAAGACCATGCGCCGTGCCTGCGCCGCGGCCGCCTTGAGCGACAGGATCGAGTCCCGCGCCGCCTCGGCCGCATAGACCTTGGCGTTGGGGAAGGCGAAGGTGAAGGTGCCCAGGCCCGCGAACAAATCCGCGACGGTGCCGGCATCGCCGACGATCTCGCGGACCGCGGCGACCAGGGCCGCCTCGCCCTCCGGCGTCGCCTGCAGGAAATTGCCCTGGGGGAACGGCACGGGCACGCCGCCGAGCGTGATCGTCACTGGATCGGGCTCCCAGCGCGCCGTCGGGCCCAGCCCCTCGTCGATCGAGAAGCGGGCGAGCTGGTGGCGATGCGCGAAGGCGGTGATCGCCTCGGCGGCGGCAAGCCCCTCGGCCTCCAGCCCGTCGAGAAGGACGTCCACGCCCTGATCGGCCCGGGCGAGATGGACGTTGATCCGGCGCGATGTCGGCAGCAGCGCGGCGAGCAGGCCCCGCAGCGGCGCCAGCAAGGCGAACAGCGCGGGATCGAGGACGTGGCATTCCTGCAGGTCGATCAGCGTGTGGCTGCCCTGGCCGGTGAAGCCGAGCAGCACCTGGCGGCCGCGGCGCTCGGCATGGAGCGTGGCGCGGCGGCGGGTACGCGGCGGGGAGAGCAAGGGCGGGCGGATCTCGGTCTCGAGCTTGTGCTGGGCGAGCGCGCCGGCGATCCGGTCGGTGATGAACGCGCTCCAGCTGGCATCGTCGAGATGCTGGAGCTGGCAGCCGCCACATTCGGGGAAGTGCCGGCAGGGCGGCTCCTGGTGATGCGGGCCGCGAGTGATCGCGCCCTGCGCGTCGACCTGGTCGCCGGGGGCGGTGAAGGGAATGTAGCGGCCATCGTCGGTGATGCCCTCACCCCGGCCCGCGACTTTCAGGACGGTGCTCAGAGACATTCGGAGATCGCTTGGGGAAGATGCATGGGCAGCGCATCGGCGATGAAGGCCGGTCCTGCAAGAGCGGCGGCGCGGGCGTGGAGCCAGACCGCTGTTTCCGCAGCATTTTTATTGCCCGAGGCGACCTGAGCAGCGAGCGTGCCGGCAAGGACGTCGCCGGTGCCGGCGGTGGAGAGCCAGGACGAGGCCTGGGCCAGCACGCGCACCTCGCCGCGGGGACTCGCGATCACCGTGTCGGCGCCCTTGTGGATCACCGTTGCCCGGGTTTCCGATGCTGCTGCAAGGGTTTGAGCGATCTTGTCGCCATCGCCTTCGAACATCCGCCCGAACTCGCCGGCATGCGGCGTGAGCCAGGTGGCGGCGTTGCGCCGCTGGAGCCAGGCGGCGGCGGACTTGCCGAGCAGGGTAAGCGCGTCGCCGTCGAGGATGAGCGGAAGATCGGCGCCGAGCGCGGCCTTGAGCAGGCCTTCGGCGCGGCGATCGCGGCCCAGGCCGGGGCCGATCACGACACCCCCGATACGGTTCTCGGTGAGGAAATCCGCCAGATCGTCGCCATTCGCGATCCTGTGGCGCACCAAAGCGTCGGGACCGCCGCTGCTGTCTCCGGCACAGGCGAGGATCGTGTAGCCCGCGCCGCCCGCCATCGCGGCATGGGCTGCGAGACGCGCGGCGCCGGGCATGTCGCCCTCGACCACCACGACCAGCCCGCGGCTGTATTTATGGGCACGCGGCCCCGGGGCGGCGAGCTTCGGACGGGTGACGGTGCGCCAGCTGGTATCGACGGGGATATCGATATCGGCGAGCAGGACATGGCCGCAACGCTCGAGCCCAGTGCCGAGGACATGGGCGGGCTTGAGCGCGCCGAGCGCCAGCGTCGCGCTGATACCCTTTGGCACACCGAGATCAGCGCCGCTGTCGGTCGCCAGGCCCGAAGGCAGGTCGATCGCGAGGCTGAAGCGGGCAGCGTGGACCAGCTCGGCGAAGACCGGGGCGATGCCGCGCTCGAGCGGGCGGGTCAGGCCGGTGCCGAACAGGCCGTCGACCAGCACCGGGCGCGGCCGGGCGCGATAGAGCGAGTCCACCTCCCCACCCCAGCGCTCCAGCATCGTGCGGGCCGCGGGCGTACCCGGCTCGCCCGAGGCGGCGATGGCGACGTCATGGCCGGCCGCCTTCAACAGGCGCGCGGCGACATAGGCATCTCCGCCATTGTTGCCGGGGCCGGCAAGGACGAGGATCGGGGCGCCATGGGCGAAACGGGCGGCCTCGCGCGCCACGGCGGCGCCGGCGCGCTCCATCACGTCGAGCTGGGGTTCGCGGCGGAACACCGCCTCCTCGGCGGCGCGCATCTGGGCGGCAGTGACGATCGGTGCGCCGGGCGGGATCATTTGCCCGGTTTGGCCCCGCGCACGGTCGCAGGCAAGCGGTAGCGCGCGCCGCCGATCGCGACTTCGATCTGATCGGGTGCGAGGATGGTCACCTCGGCCTTCTCGGCGCCGTCCGCCGCGATCACCCCGCGGCCGTCCGTGGTGACGAGCAGGCGGCGGAAGCCGCCATCCGGGTGGCGGATGGTGAGGAACAGGCCGTCCTGCGACTGGGTGCGATCGATCGTGCAGGCAAAGGCGAAGGTCTCGGCACCGGGCGTCGCGCATTCGATGCGACCCTCGGCCTTTTCCATCTTCTCGGCATGGACGGTGTTGCGGGCCTCGGCGGCCTTGTCGCGGACCTGGGTGTTGCAGGCGGTGAGGAGGAGTAACGATGCGAGCGCATAAACTCCCCTCCCTGGAAGGGAGGGGTCGGGGGTGGGTCGATGACCGCGATACGGCAAGCGCATCGCTTCTGGCCTCAGTATCGCCAGGCCTCCACCCACCCCTAGCCCCTCCCTTTCAGGGAGGGGAATTTCTGATCAGATATCCGCAAAGACATGGGTTTCGGCGCTGGCTCCGGGGTGCGTGACGGCCCCCTTATAAGCCGGGCCGACATTTTGCGAGAAGCGCCAGAGCGCGCCGGCCTGGTAATCGTTCCGGCGCGGCTCCCATGCAGCGCGGCGCTTGGCGAGCACGTCCTCGGGCACGTTGAGATCGACGGTGCCGGCCTCGGCATCGATGCTGATCTCGTCGCCATCCTCGACCAGTGCGATCGGGCCGCCCTCGGCCGCCTCGGGACCGACATGGCCGATGCAGAAGCCGCGGGTACCGCCGGAAAAGCGGCCATCGGTGATCAGCGCAACCTTCTCGCCCAGCCCCTGGCCATAGAGCGCCGCGGTGGTCGACAGCATCTCGCGCATGCCCGGGCCGCCCTTGGGCCCTTCATAGCGGATGACGACGACGGTGCCTTCCTTGATCGCATTGGCCTCGACCGCGGCGAAGGCATCCTCCTCGCGTTCGAACACCTTGGCGGTGCCGGTGAACTGGAGGCGGTGCATGCCGGCGACCTTCACGATCGCGCCCTCCGGCGCCAGCGAGCCGCGCAGGCCGACCACGCCACCGGTGGGGGTGATCGGGGTCTTCGCGTCGTAGATGACCTTCTGGTCGGGGTTCCAGGTGACCTCGTCGATATTCTCGCCGAGCGTCTTGCCCGTCACCGTCATGCAATCGAGGTGGAGCAGGCCGGTCTGGGCGAGCGACTTCATCAGCATGTAGATGCCGCCGGCCTCGTGCATGTCCTTCGCGACATAGCGGCCGCCGGGCTTGAGATCGGCCATGTAGGGCGTGCTCTTGAAGATTTCGGCGACGTCGAACAGGTCGAAATCGATGCCGCACTCGTTCGCCATGGCCGGCAGGTGCAGCGCGCCATTGGTCGAGCCGCCGGTCGCCGCGACGATGCGCGCGGCATTCTCGAAGGCTTCGCGGGTGCAGATGTCGCGCGGGCGGATCTGCTTCTCGATCAGCGTCATGACCTGGCGGCCCGCGGCGATCGCGATCTCTTCGCGCGACTTGTACGGAGCCGGCGCCATGTTGCTGTTCGGCAAGGACAAACCGATCGCCTCGGCGACGCAGGCCATGGTGTTGGCAGTGTACTGACCGCCGCATGCGCCGTGCCCCGGACAGGCCGCCTTCTCAATCGCGGTGACTTCGGAGAGCGGGCATTTGCCGGCCGAGTAGCGGCCGACCGCCTCGAACACGTCGATGACGGTGAGGTCGCGCTCCTGGTAGCGGCCGGGCAGGATCGAGCCGCCATAGACGAAGATCGACGGCACGTTGAGGCGGAGCATCGCCATCATCATGCCGGGGAGCGACTTGTCGCAGCCCGCGAAGGTGACGAGCGCGTCGTAGCAATGGCCGCGCACCGAGAGCTCGACCGAGTCTGCGATGACCTCGCGGCTGACCAGCGAGGACTTCATGCCCTGATGGCCCATGGCGATGCCGTCGGTCACGGTGATCGTGTTGAAGCGGCGCGGCATGCCGCCCGCCTCGTTCACGCCGGTGCGGCACCAGTCGGCCTGCTGGTCGAGCGTGGTGTTGCACGGCGCGCTGTCATTGCCCGCCGAGGCGATGCCGACGAACGGCCGGGCGATCTCCTCCTCGGTGAGGCCCATGGCGTAGTAATAGCTGCGGTGCGGGGCGCTCTCGACGCCGACGGAAACGTAGCGGCTGGGGAGCTTGGACTTGTCGAATCGGTTGGTCATGATGCGCAAGCCTATGTCGCGCGGAGGGGGTTTTGCGCAATAGTCTTGCGCAAAGAAATTATCGGGGTGCGGAAATTCGCTCTTCCGTCATCCCCGCGAAGGCGGGGATCCAGGGTAACTGAGCAAAGTCCTTTGCGACTCTGGATCCCCGCCTTCGCGGGGATGACGAAGTAGGAGGTGGGCGAATTAGAGGATGTTGGTCAGATGCCGCGCCAGATCGGCCAGCACGCCGGCCCACGCCTCTGCCCCCGCGTCGTCGCGGATCAGGTCGTTGCGGATCTCGATCGCGACCGAGGGTATCCCCTGCCCCTCGGCATGGCGGTTGAGCGTCGCGTTGAGCAGCCGGCCCGAATAGGGCTCGTTGTCGCCGGTGACGTAGCCGCGATCCTGGAGGAACTTCACCGCCGGATGCGCGGCGCGGGTGTCGCGGTTGTAGAGTACGCCGACCTGCCAGGGGCGGTCGGTGCCGCCATGCTCGAGGCAGGGCGTGAAGCTGTGGATCGAGAGGATCAGCCGGGGTCGCTGGGCGCGGATGCGGGTGCGCAGCAGGCGGTGATAGGGCGCGTGGAAACGGGCGATGCGCGCGGGCTTGTCGACGCTCTCGTTGCCCGGGATCAGATGGCCGTCGCTCCGGTGCGGGATCAGGCCGATATGGTCGGGCTCGCGGTGGAGATCGATCACGAGGCGCGAAACGGTGGCGAGGATCGCCGGGCAATCGAGCCTGGCGGCCAGCGCGCGGGTGACGGCGGCGGCGCCGATGTCGATCGCTATATGATTGTCGAGCAGTTCGGGCGCGATGCCGAGGTCGATATCGGCCGGTACCGCGTTGGAGGCGTGGTCGCAGAGCAGGAGCACGTCCTGCGTAGCGCCTTCGATGATCTCGGCGGCGCTCACCAGGCGGGGTTCCGGCGGGCGCGGAAGGCGGCGAGGCCCTCGGCGAATTCGGCCCCACCGAACGCGTCCTCGAAGCCCTGGTCGGTCTGCTCGCCGCGCAGGGTGCGCTTGAGCAGTTGGACGGCCTGGGGGGCGTTGCCGGCGATGGCATTGGCCATGGCGGTGGCGGTGTCGATCGCCCTGGCGGTCTTCAGCTCGACCAGCCCGATCTTGTGGACCTCGTCGGGGCGGAGCTTGTCGCCGGTGAAAAGGAGAAGGGAGGCCATGCCCTTCCCGACCTGCGCCTCCAGCCGGGCGACGTCCTCGCGAGGGTAACCGAGGCCGAGCCGCGCCGGGGTGACGGCAAATTCCGAGAGCTTGCCGGCGATGCGGATATCGGCGGCGAGGATCAGCGCCACCGCCGCGCCGAAGCAGCCGCCGTCGATCGCGGCGATCACCGGCATGGGCAGCGCCGCGATCGCCTCGATCCCCTCGCGCATCGCCTGGCGGAATTTGGTGCGCAGCGCCGGATCGGCCTGGAGCTGCTCGAACTCGCGGACATCGGCGCCGGCGGAGAAGATGCCGGAGACGTCGGAGCGGAGGATCACGGCGCGGGCATCGCCGACCTCGGCCGCGGCGGCGGCGAGCGCCTGCCAGGCGGCGGTGGGAAGCGCGTTCTTCGCCTCGGGCCGGGCGAGCGCGATGGTGGCGACATTGCCGGTGCGGGTGAGATGGATCATGGCGCGGATCGGCCCGAATGGCGGCGCGCTGTCAAGGGTGGATGGGGCAGGACTTGGAGACTCTCCGCGCCCGCGCCACCGACAGACGTTCTGCTCCCGGCAGTCGATCCGCTGGGGGTGGTATGCACCTGGAGCCACCAACATCTTGCTAAATGGACTGGTTAACCGCTTCTCCCTTTTCCCCGGCGAAGGCCGGGGCCCAGTCTCAGCGTGCGCGCGAAGAGACGCGCCAAGGCGCGTGACTTTCAAGTCTGGGCCCCGGCCTTCGCCGGGGAAAGCAGAAGGGGAAATCAGGCGAGCCGGCTGGGCAGCACCCACCAGCCCTTTGCCGCCAATACCTCCGCCGCCGCATCCCGGTGCGCATCATCGTCGAACAGCGCGAAGCAGGTGGCGCCCGAGCCGGACATGCGGGTGAGCCCGGCGCCCGGCTGGGCGGCGAGCAGGGCCAGCACCTGGTCGATCACCGGAGCGATGGCGCGGGCCGGCGGTTCGAGGTCGTTGCGACCCTGGCGCGGATCGGTCGGCAATGGGCCGCGGTCGATACCGTCCCAGCGGCGGAACACTTCGGCGGTGGAAACCGCCACGCCCGGATTGACCAGCAGCACCGGCGTGCCGGGCAGGCCAGCGACCGGCTCGAGCTGCTCGCCCCTGCCCCGCCCGATCGCAGTGCGGCCGAACAGGCAGGCCGGGACGTCCGAGCCCAGCGCGTCGGCGATAGCGAACATGTCCTCGACGACAACACCGTGCAGCCGGCCCAGTGCGCGCAGCGTCGCCGCCGCGTCGGCCGAGCCGCCGCCGATGCCCGAGGCGACTGGCAGATGCTTGTCGAGCGTGATCGCATGGGCGCCGTGGCCGAACTGCTCCCGGAACGCACGGGCGGCGCGGGTGACGAGATTGTCGCCCTCCCCGCGCAGCACCGCGGCGAAGGGGCCGGCCAGGGTGAAGCTGTCCGCCTCGGCCGGCTCGACCTGGACGATGTCGCCATGCTCGACAAAGGCGAACAGCGTTTCCAGCTCGTGATAGCCGTCGGGGCGGCGCGCGCGGACGTGCAGCGCCAGGTTGAGCTTGGCCCTGGCAATCTCGGTGACCATCAGTTCAACCCGTTCGCCAGCTTGGCCTGGAGCCGCGTGGCATCGGCGGGGCCGGCGCTCACTTCGGCAGCGCGCCAGGCGTAGCGTGCCTCGAACCGGCGGCCGAGCTTCCAATAGGTGTCGCCGAGATGCTCGTTCGGCCGCGAGCCGCCGGGATCGGCGCGCACCGCCTGCTCGAGCAGGGGCAGCGCCCGCGTGAACTGGCCGTCGGCATAGTAAGCACGGCCGAGCGAGTCGGTGATCGCCGGATCGTTGGGCTTGAGCTTGCGCGCGCGCTCGAGCAGCGCCTGGGCGGCGGGGAGATCGACCCCGCGCTCGACCTGGGCATTGCCGAGCCAGGTCAGCGCCTCGGGCTCCTCCGGGGCGAGCTGGACCGCGCGCTGCAGGACGGGGAGCGCCTCTTCCCAGCGGCCGGCACGGTCGAGCGCGGCGCCGCGGAGATAATAGAACTCCCAGCCGCTCTCGTCGCCGGCGCGGACCTGGGCATGGGCATAGGCCTCGGCGGCATCGGCATAGCTGCCGGTCTGGAAGAGCAGCTCGCCATAGGTGCGGATCTCCTGCGGGCTGGCCTTCTCGGCGGCGGCGAGCGCCTTCGCATCGGCCAGCGCCTCGGGGAGGCGGCCGGCCTTGCGGAGCGCGGCGACCCGGCCGGCGGCGGCACCGCGGACGAAGGGACCGTCGGTGCGGATCTCCGCGAGCGTGCGCAGCGCGAGATCGGTGGCGTCGCTGCGCGACAGCGCGTCGGCGAGGAGCAGCCGGGCGCGGTCCTCCTGCGGATCGAGCAGCAGCGCGGCGCGGGTGAGCAGGATCGAGAGCGGCGCCAGTTCCTCGCCACCCAGGTCCGAAGCGAGGCTGAGAAAGGCATGGGCGGCACCGAAGGCGGCATCGGGCCGGCCGCCCTTCGCTTCGCGCTTGCGCCAGGCCTTGCTCGCCCCGGCGAGGTCGCCGAGGAGCTGCTCGGCCTTGTCGGCGCGGCCGGTGCGGAGCAGCGCGATGCCGGCGTCGATGCGGGCGTCCGGCGCGTCGTCGGTGCCGCCGAACGCGGCGAGCGAGAACAGGCCCTGGTCGGTCTTGCCCGAAGCGATCAGCAGCAGCGCCCGGTGGCGGCCGGTGAAGCGCGAGGCGAGCGCGTTGCCGCGCGCAGTGTCGAGCAGGGGCAGCGGGTCCTCGCCGCGATCGAGCGCGAGCCAGGCACCCAACACCGGCACCATGAAATCGAGCTGTCCTTTGGACATGCGCTCGAGCGCCTTCTCGGCGCCGAGCCGGTCCTTGCCCTTCAGCGCGACGGCGAAGGCGAGCAGATCGGTGTCGGGCGGGGCGATGCGGGCGGCGACCAGCGAGGCGGCGGCGCGGGTGGCGAGCGCATAGTCGCCAGCCGCCAGCCCCTGGCGATAGGCGCGCATCGCCAGCACCTGGTCGCTGGGCACCGCGGTGAGCGCACGGGCATAGCCGGCCGCGGCAAGATCGGGCTCCCCCGCCGCATCGGCGGCGCGGGCGCGGGCATAGTCGCGCAGGTCGAGCGGAGGCTCGGCCCGCTGCGCCGCCGCCGGCAAGGCCAGCAGCATAGCCATCAGGGCGGCACCGGCCCGCACCCCCACCCGGCCACCCAACGGCAGTATCATATGGGTGGCCGGGTGGGGGTGCGGGCCGGTGCGGCGTTCGGCGTCAGCCGAACCGAACAGCCAACTACATGTTCGGATAATTGGGGCCGCCGCCCCCTTCGGGGACCACCCAGTTGATGTTCTGGGTAGGATCCTTGATGTCGCACGTCTTGCAGTGGACGCAATTCTGCGCGTTGATCTGGAAGCGCAGATCGTCGCCTTCGCCGACAACTTCGTAGACACCCGCGGGACAGTAGCGCTGCGCCGGCTCGGCGTACACCGGAAGATTGTAGTTAATCGGGATTTCCGGGTCCTTCAGCGTCA
>Ga0102592_1002255_pt1 | contig 17531 bp, 17 predicted proteins | sample AraplaCol_mMF_r2_FD_76861 | JGI IMG/M metagenome (GOLD analysis project Ga0102592, IMG submission 76861) | Arabidopsis root microbial communities from North Carolina, USA - plate scrape MF_Col_mMF_r2 (SPADES assembly) (version 2) | ecosystem: Host-associated > Plants > Roots > Endosphere...
CGAGATCGAGCATGAAGCCCGGCATCGCGATGCGTCGCCAGCCGGCCGTGCCGAACGCGACGCGGAACTGCTTGATGACGCCGGCCATGGTGACAGACTCGGCTTGCATCAGATCCCAGCTCACCGCCCTCGCCGAGGCATCTTCGATATCGCGCGCGGCGAGCCAGGCGATGGTGGCAGCGATGTCCTCGACCGCGACGGGCTGGAACGGCGTCGCCATCTCCTTGTCCGGCAGATCGAGCGGAAAGGCGGCGAGTGCGCGCAGCATCGCGCTGCCGCCATAGGCAGACGGGGCGACCACGAAGCCGGGCCGCAGGATGGCGTGGGGAATGCCGGATGCCGCGATCAATCGCTCCGCCTCGCGCTTGGTCGTCGCAAAGGCGGTGCGATCCGCCTCCGCGGTGCCGGGAATCGAGATGTGCACCAGCCGGATCGCGCGGCCGCTGCCGCCGATCGCCGCAAGCAGGCGGGCGACGAAATCGCGATGCACCGCGCCGGTGTCGCTGCCGCGGCCGTCCTGGAGCACGCCGAGGCAGTTCACGACGAGGTCGACGGCGTGTTCGCCGAGCATGCGCGCCAGCGCGGCCGCATCGAGGGAGAGGATCGGCAATTCGAGATCCAGCGCGCTCGTCTTCTGCGCGGGCGAGAGGCTGCGCGCGACGCCGACGACGCGGAATCCTCGCATGCGCAGATCGTCGGTGACGAAGCGGCCGATCAGGCCGGAGGCGCCGAGCACGAGAATGGTGCGCTGGTTCATCACGCCTCTCAAAACGGCTTTGCGACCATCAACCACAGGATCGCCATCGTCGCACCGAAGCCGGGGAAGCCGAACGCGAACCAGCGGCGGAACAGGACGAAGTATCGCTCCGGCAACGCGGCGTGCTGATCGGCGGCCTTGCGCGCGAGATCGCGCATCTCGATCTGCATGAACACGACAGGCACCCAGAAAAGGCCCGCGACGGCATAGAGCCCGAGCGACGCGATCAGCCAGCGCTCCGTGATCGGTGTCGCCGACAGCATCATCAGCAGGCCGCCGCTGACCGGCTGGAGCACCACCGCCGACAGCGTGAAGATCGCGTCCGCGATCACCACCACCGAAGCGGTCCGCGCGATGAACTCCGCGTCACTCGTGCGATGCGCCATCAGCATGAAGAAGGCGATGCCGGTCCCGGTGCCGAGGATGACGATGGCGCCGAGCACATGGAAGAATTTGACCAGGAAATACAGCGTCATGGCTTCTTGGTCGCCACAGGCTTTGGCGGGTTCAGTGCGCGGGCGAGCTCGCCGCTCGCGGCTTTGACGCCGGCCTCCGTCTCGATCATCGAATGGCCTTCGCCGCCGACGGCCGGCAGGCCGTGAAAGTCTGTCTTGCCGCCAGCGCCGCGAAACGCATCGGCAAGCTGCTGCGAAAATGCGGGCGCGAAATAGCTGTCATTGGCGGCAACGAGCCATGAGACGGGAATGCGCGCCGCCTTGCCGAACTCCGCAGCCGCCGCGAGAAGCGTGTTGGGCGCGCAGATCCGGTTCGGTTCGTCATTGGCGTGGCCACCGCGTCCCGGCGCGAACGCGATGATGGTGGAGATCGCCTTTGGATCGGCATTCACAAGCGCCAGCGCACCCCAGCCGCCGGCGGAATGGCCGATCACGATCGCGGCATCCTTGCGGATGAAGTCCTGCTTGCGCAAAAACTCCAGCGCGCGCGAGATTTCGTCCGCGGTCGCGCGGCCGGAGCGCGCATAGTCCGCCTCGTCGCAGCTGCCCTGATCCTCGACATAGCGGCCGCCGGTCGCACCATGGCCGAGCCGTTCCGGCACCAGCACGGCAAAGCCGCGCGCAACGAGAAACGCGGCGAGCGCGCGGTACTCCGGTTGCGGCATTTGCGCGCGACGCAAGCCGTTCTGCGTCGAGGCATGAGCGATGACTGCAAGCCGGAACGGGCCGGCACCCAGGGGGCGAAATAGCAGGGCATGCGCGGCCATGTCGGCATCGGGCGAGGGTACACGCCACGCTTGCCGGCGAAACGGCTCGCCTTCGTCGCCCGACGCGCCGAACGTGACCTGTGCGCACAGAGGCGGCGCAGTCAGCAAAGCCAGAAGCACGAGCGCAAAGGTGTTGATGAGTCGCATGAATTGCCGGAGGCGAACACGGACAGCGATGGCCACACTAGTAGGAACGAATCACCAAGGGCGGACTTTCTGCGTTGCCATTGCCGTTCATTCGTTGCCGCAGGCGAGTTTTGCACCGACGCGTGGCATGCCGGTGCCATTCGAATTGGCGTCTTGTCTTCTTTCGGGACAACATGGTTAAAATACTGATGCAGAAAGTCCACACGTTAACCGATAATTAACGATAGGTCTTGCCGCCGGCCCGGCGACTTGGTTTGATCACGCCCATGAGCACAACCCTGATCGAGGTCCGGCCGGCCAAAGCTGCAGATGCAACTGCGGTGGCGACCACCCATGACGAAGCCTGGCGTTCGGCCTATCAGGGCATCATTCCCGGCGCCGAGCTGGAGAAGCTGATCAACCGCCGCGGTCCGCAGTGGTGGGACAGCGCCATCCGCAAGGGCAGCCGCGTCAGCGTGCTGGTGTTCGGCGACAAGATCGCAGGCTATGCCAATTACGGCCGCAACCGCGCCCGCAGCCTGCATTTCGACGGCGAGATCTACGAGCTCTATCTGCGTCCCGAGTTTCAGGGCCTCGGCTTCGGCCGTCGCCTGTTCGCGGCCGCCCGCCGCGACCTGATGCAGAGCGGCCTGAAGAGCATGGTGGTGTGGGCGCTCTCGGACAACGATCCCGCGACCGAGTTCTACCGGGCTCTCGGTGGTCGCATGGTGGCGCGCTCCTCGGAGCGTTTCGGACCGAAGTCGCTCGACAAGGTCGCCTTCGCCTGGACCAATTAGAACTTGGACCAATTAGAACTTGGACCAACTCAAATTTGGACCAATTGAGCTGCTGAAAGCATAGTCGGCAGCCGTTCCCATCCGTCGATACCGTTTGCCCATTGCGCCGGTGATCGCTGGATTCATTTTTTCACAAAAACACGATGGATTGGCGCGCCAAGCCCGCGTAAGACAGCGCCGAAAATCGCTGCCGGGCGCGATTTAACCTCGGCAACAACGGAGCCTTGAATGCGTATCGATGCGATCTCGATCGGAAAAAACGTCCCCCACGACATCAACGTCATCATCGAAGTCCCCGTGGGCGGCGAACCGATCAAATACGAGATGGACAAGGAGGCCGGCACGCTCGTCGTCGACCGCTTCCTGTACACGCCGATGCGTTACCCCGGTAACTACGGCTTCATCCCCCACACGCTGTCCGACGACGGCGATCCCTGCGACGTGCTGATCATCAACACCCGCGCCATCATCCCCGGCGCCGTCATGAGCGTGCGCCCGGTCGGCGTGCTGTTCATGGAAGACGAGGCCGGCGGTGACGAGAAGATCCTCGCGGTACCGTCGTCGAAGCTGACGCAGCGCTACGACAAGGTGAAGTCGTACTCCGACCTGCCCGACATCACGCTGCAGCAGATCCAGCACTTCTTCGAGCACTACAAGGATCTCGAGAAGGGCAAGTGGGTGAATATCCTGCGCTGGGGCGGCCCGGAGGAAGCACACAAGCTGATCCTCGAAGGCATCGAGCGCGAGAAGAAGAAGAAGGGCTGAGCCCGACAGTCATTCCGGGGCGATGCGTCAGCATCGAACCCTGGTGCGCAATTGCGCACTTGAGAATCTCGAGGTTCCGGGTTCGCACTTCGTGCGCCCCGGAACGACAGCGTCCCTCACACCGCCGGCTTCGGGAGCCCCGCGATCGCGCAGGCCGCGCGCAGCGTATTCACCAGCAGACAGGCCACCGTCATCTGGCCGACGCCGCCCGGCACCGGCGTGATGGCACCGGCCACGCCCAGCGCTTCCTGATAGGCGACATCGCCGACGAGGCGCGTCTTGCCGTCGTCCTTGGGAATACGGGTGATGCCGATATCGATCACGGTCGCACCCGGCTTCAGCCAGTCGCCACGCACCATTTCCGCCTTGCCGACCGCGGCATAGACGAGGTCGGCGCGCTTCACGAGACCCGGCAGGTCGCGCGAGCGCGAATGCGCGATCGTCACCGTGGCATTCTCGTTCAGCAGCAATTGCACCAGCGGGCGGCCGACCAGGTTGGAGCGGCCGATGACGATGGCATTCATGCCTTCGAGCGACGCGTGCACGCTCTTGGTCAGGATGATGGAGCCGAGCGGCGTGCAGGGCGACAGCGCTTCGAAGCCGGCGGCGAGCCGGCCGGCATTGTTCGGATGCAGACCGTCGACATCCTTGGCAGGATCGATGGCGTTGATCACGGCCTCGGTGTTCAGGCCCTTCGGCAGCGGCAACTGCACCAGAATGCCGTGCACGGCGGGATCGCGATTGAGTTTTGCGACGACGGCCAGCAGATCGGCCTGCGAGACGTCGGCTGGCAGCCTGTGCTCGAACGAGGCCATGCCGGCCGCCTGGGTCTGGGTGTGCTTGGAGCGGACATAGACCTCGCTCGCGGGGTCGTTGCCGACCAGCACCACCGCGAGGCCCGGCACCAGATTATGCTCGCGCTTGATGCGCGCGACCTCGTCGGCAACGCGCGCACGGAGCTCGGCGGCAATGACTTTCCCATCGATGATCTTGGCGGTCATGTCGGTTCCTCAGTCTGTCGATTTGGCGTCTGCCGATCTGGCCTGGACGAACTGGCGCAGCGCTTCGCCGAGCCGCGCCGGATCGCCGTCGACGGCGACCTGCTTCAGCCGCGAGGTGGCTCCGGACAGCAGCTTGACGCTGGCTTTGGACACCCCGAGGGATTTCGCCAGCAGGACCAGAACGGCCTTGTTGGCCTCACCGCCATCGGCGATAGCCCGCACCCGCACCTTGAGCACGCTGCGGCCATCGGCCAGCTGTTCGATCCCGTCGATGTCGTCGCGGCCGCCGCGCGGCGTCACGCGCAGCGCGATGCTGATTCCTGCGGCCGAATAGCGCCAGGGTTCCCCAGATGCTGGTTTGGCAACCAAGGCGCTCCAGCCTGCTCAGATCACGTTCGGGTAGATGTAGTACAGGATCACCCGCTCGATGAACATGATGATCAGGATCAGGATGATCGGCGAGATGTCGAGGCCGCCGAGGCTGGGCAGGAAATTGCGAATCGGCGCCAGCACCGGCTCGGTGATCCGGTACAGGAACTCGGCCACCGCCGACACGAACTGGTTGCGGGTGTTCACTACGTTGAAGGCGATCAGCCAGGACAGGATCGCGGAGGCGATCAGCAGCCAGACGTAGAGGTCGAGTACGATGATGACGATGTCGAGAACGGCACGCATGATTTTCTAGGACTCTGGCTTTTGAAGACTCTGGCTCTCGAAAACGCTGGCCGCGGTCGGGATTGACGCCTTTTGCTAGATATCGGTTCCCCCCCGCCCAAACAAGGGAAGTTCGGACGCCGGAATGGCTAAAACCGGGTCACGCCCGTCCTTGACTTGACCTTGGCAGGGACTTAAATGGCGCCCGGTTGTCGGCCGCGTTCACCAGAGCGGCCAGCAAAGGGGCCATAGCTCAGCTGGGAGAGCGCGTCGTTCGCAATGACGAGGTCGGCGGTTCGATCCCGCCTGGCTCCACCACGCTTCGCCCTTCGGGCTACGCGTGGCGCAGCCGCGCGATGCCTGAAGGGCGAAGCGTGGTGTCCGGCGGAGCCCAAAAGGGCGAAGACGGACTGGTTGAGGAAAGCCTCCCCCTACTTCCCCGTGAACCGCGGCGGCCGCTTCTCCATGAAGCTCGCCACGCCCTCCCTGAAATCACTCCCGTTCAGCGCCACCATCATTTCGCGGTTGGCCTCGATGGTCGCCTCCGCCAGCGTCTGGAACGGGACTTCGTAGAGCTGCCGCTTGATCACGGCCATCGCGCTCGGCGAGACGAAATCGGCGAGGTCGCGCGCATAGGCATAGGTTTCCTCGCGCAGCGTTTCGGGCGAGGAGAGCCGGTTGACCAATCCGATCCGCAAGGCCTCCGCGCTCGTCACGCGCCGTGCCGACAGCAGGAGATCCATCGCATTGGCGTGACCGACGATGCGCGGCAGCATCCAGCTGATGCCGTGCTCGGCGATCAGGCCGCGCCGGGCGAAGGCCGTGGTGAACACCGTATTGTCCGCGGCAAAGCGCAGGTCGCAGTAGAGCGCATGGACAAGGCCGATGCCCGCGGTCGCACCGTTGAGCATGGCGATGACGGGCTTCCTGATCGAGGGATAGAAGCCGTAGCGCGTCTGCCAGTCGGGCCGGCGGTTCATGTCGAACGGAGGCAGGTTCGATGCGCGCCTAACATCGTCGGGATCGAGTCCTTTCAGCGCATCCATGTCGGCGCCGGCGCAGAAGGCGCGGCCCGCGCCGGTCAGCACGATGACGCGGACATCGTCGTTCGCGCTTGACGCTTCCATCGCATGGCGCACGTCGCGCTCCATGATCGGCGTCCACGCGTTCATGCGATCCGGGCGATTGAGCGTGATGGTCGCGATCTTGTCGCTGACCTCATAGAGGATGTGTTCGTAGGCCATGACGCTCTCCCTGTGCTGCCGGCACGCGTTTGCGCGCGCTCGTTAGGAACGAGCCTAGCATATCCAGGAGTGAGGCAAGGACTTGCGCCAAGTATCTGCGTGAAGGATCTGCGGCGAAGCCGCGATCACTCGGCGGCTTGCGCCAGCACCGGTCGCCGCGCCAGCCAATCGCCGATGAAATGATCGAGCCAGGCGCGCTCGGCCGCGTCATACACGGCACGGTCCGCAAAGTGATGATGCCGCTCGCGCGCGCCGGGCGCGCTGAGGCCGTCATAGCCGCGCGTGGTCCAGCAATGCATCATCGCGTAGGTCACGTCAGGATGGAACTGAACGCCGAAGGCGTTGCCGGCACGATAGGCCTGGATCGGAAAATCGTCGCCTTCCGCAAGCAGCTCGGCGCCGGCGGGCAGTTCGAAGCCCTCGCGATGCCAGTGATAGACCTGCGCCGGCCAGTCCGGGCAGAGCGCGCGTCCCGCAGCCGTCGGGCGGATCGGATAATAGCCGATCTGCGTCAGTGCCTGCGCATGCGGCGCGACGCGGGCGCCAAGCTGCATCGCGAGCATTTGCGCGCCAAGGCAGATGCCGAGAAACGGCCGCTGTTCGCGAAGCGGAATTTCAATCCAGTCGATCTCGCGCCGGATGTAATCGTCGGGATCGTTGGCGCTCATCGGACCACCGAAGAACACCGCGCCGGCATGCCGGTCGAGCGTCTTGGGCAGGGGATCGCCGAAGCGGGGACGGCGGATGTCGAGGCGATGGCCGAGCGCACGGAGCGCATTGCCGACGCGGCCCGGTGTCGAGGTTTCCTGGTGCAGGATGATGAGAACCGGCAACTTCGTTCCGGAGGCGGTCGCACCCGGCGTCCTTCCTGGGAAGGGCACCACCTCTGCGCCACCAAACCTGTTCGTCCGGAACGACATGGCCTCTGCGAGTGCTATCGGTTCAAGCCGCCAGCATAGCTAAGCGAAGGTTAACATCGTGTGAGTTTGCGCACACACGCCCTGCAACTGAAGCAAGCTCCGGGCCACTACGGACGCTCGGGGCTGCTTCAGTGCCGCTGCCGCTGAAACCGGCTGGTGGCCGACAGGATGAAGCCGCGCGGGAAGAACCGCAGCGCGAACGGCACGATCTTGATGCCAAGACCAGGCAGAACTGCCCGTTTATTGGCCATCAGGCCGCGATAGGCCTGCTGTGCAACCACAGCAGCGGAGACATTGAGCAGGGCGGTATCGTGTCCGGCCCCGACGCCGGCGCGCGCCTGGAATTCGGTAGGCACCGGCCCGGGGCAAAGCACGGTGACACGAACGCCGCGCGGCGCGAGCTCCGCCCGCAGCGCTTCGGTGAGCGAGATCACATAGGCCTTGGACGCGTAATAGACGGCCATGCCAGGGCCCGGCAGAAAGCCGGCGACCGATCCGACATTCAGAAGTCCGCCCTTGTTCCTGATGAGCTGATCGGCAAAGCGCAGCGACAGATCAGTCAGCGCCCGCACGTTGACATCGACGATGCCGACCTGCTCGACGCGATCGCGTTCGATGGCATCGCCGAACACGCCGAAGCCGGCATTGTTGACGAGATGATCCAGCTCGACGCCTTCGGCGGCGAGCGCCGCGGCGATCTTGTCGCCGGCGTCCGCGGCCTGGAGATCGCAGGCGATCACGATCGGCTTCTTGCCGCCCTTGGCGGCAAGCTCGTTCGCGAGCGCTTCCAGCCGGTCAGCCCGGCGCGCCGTCAGCGCGAGGCGGTGCCCGTTGGCGGCAAACACGCGCGCCAGCTCCGCGCCTATGCCAGCCGAGGCACCGGTGATCAACGTTACCCGCTCAGTCACAATCGATGTCTCTTGGATTGAAGTTTTTTGGCCCCGCAATGGCGGAACGAGAGCATAGGCCGTGCGCGACAGGCAAGCGTCACCAGCCGCATGGCCGCTTGAGCGGATATCAGGGAAAGCAGAAAACCCGGGTATTTACGGGCGAATCCGAGCGGCGATAGGCCACATTAAAGTTTTGTCATGTGGTTCGCACAACCGCCGCTGGCCGGTTTGCGCGGCTCAGCCGCCGACGGCGCTGTCCTTGACCTGGCCGCCGGCGCGCTCCGCAACGGCATGCTTGAGCTCGATCCGGTCGCGCTGGGAAATGCCGAGCAGGTCGGAAGCACGCCAGACGACATTGTCCTCGAACTCGGAAACCTGGCCGTCGGCATAGACCAGCTCCCACATCATCTGCACGATGCGCTTGCGGCCGGCTTCATCGAGCGAGCGCATGATGACGCTGGTGAAATGATACAGATCGACCGCATCGCCCTCGACCTGGGTCGCATCGGCGATCAGGCGGTCGGCGGTGCCCCGATCGAGCCCGAAATGGCTTTCGATCAGGCTGTGCAGCTTGCGCTGCTCGGCCGCGCTCGGCTGGCCATCCAGTGACACCACGTGGACCAGCAACGCGGTCGCCGCGAGCCGATAATCGCTGTCGCCGAATGCACGATCCTGAGCCTGTGGGGCAACAATGTCGGCGATGAACTGGCGCAGGCCGTCGAGCATAAGGTCCTACCGAAATCGATGCTGCCGCGGGGGTGCGGCAGCTACAAGCATTATATGAGAGGGAAACTCAACCGGCGCAACGTGCGTCAGTTCCGCACGCGCATTACGTTTCGGCAATCTGGGCGGGTCTTCGCCGTCACGGCCGCCTGACCGGGCAATGAAGATGGAGGACATAACACTCATATGCCTCCACGTCATTGCAAGCGCAGCGAAGCAATCCAGAATCCTTCCGCGGAGGCAGCCTGGATTGCTTCGTCGCAAGCGCTCCTCGCAATGACCGAGAGTGTGGCAATCTCCTCCCGCCCCTCACGGAATCTCGTACACCACCATCTTGTCGGCGATGCCGCGCAGCGCGGCCTGTTTCTGGATCGGCTTGATCGCGCGCCGCTCCAGCACCTCGGCGACTGCGGGCGCGTCGAGCACGGGGCCGGTGATGTGGATCTCCTGCGCGGTCGACAGGCTCTGCACGCGCGCGGCGATGTTGACGGTCTGGCCGAAATAATCCTGCCGCTCGTTGAGCATCACGGCGAGGCACGGCCCTTCATGGATGCCGATCTTGACGATGAGGTCGGTGGTACCGCGCTGCTTGTTGAGCGCGTCCATCGCCGCACGCATGCGCAGGCCCGCGACGATGGCGTGCTCGGGACGGATGAAGGTCGCCATCACGGCGTCGCCGATGGTCTTCACCACCGCGCCCTTCTCGGACGAGATGATTTCCAGCAGCGCATGGAAATGCGCGCGCACGAGGTCGAAGGCGGCGAGATCTCCGACGCGTTCATAGAGCGCAGTCGAGCCCTTCAAATCGGTGAACAGGAAGGTCAGCGAGGTGATCTGCAGCCGCTGGTCGAGACTGAGATTGTCCGCCTTGAACACATCGCGGAAGGTCTGGTTCGACAGCATCCGCTTCGCGGTGAGGAACGGCTTGCGCTTGCCGATCAGGTGATGAAGCGCCTCGGCCGCGATGAACACCGACGGCAGCACGCGCACGCCGGCCTGGTTTTCCAGCGACAGCCGCAGAGGACCCGGCCGCATGGTCGTGGTCCCCGTCGGCGCCTGCACCTTGTTGTACATGATGGCGAGCTGCTGCCGGTCCTTGGTCGGCTCGCCCTGCACGTCGATGAACTGGGCGGCGTGCGTCACCGGCTCGAAGATGATGATGAAATCGTTCGGCAGTTGCAGCGACATCGTCGCCTTCTCGCCGGCCGGCAGCTCCATCGTATCCAGCGTTACCTCGTTGGCCAGCGTCGCAAACGATTCCTTGTTGAAGTCGACGCCGGAGCTCCAGAACACCTGCTTGAAATACTCCCAGACCGGAAGCGTGTCGGGATCATGCGCGGCGATGCGCCGGACGCGTGAATTGACGGTGAAGGAGACCTCGACCTGATCGTCGACCGAGGTCTTGTAGCCGCAGGCGCAGAGCGCACAGTGATACTCATCCGGCTTGAGCGCCTTCAGGCTGGAGTGCGCCCCCAGCACGCCGCCGCAACCCGGGCAAAGCACGTTCCAGCCGAGGTCGAACAGGCCGAGCCGCGCCGCATGCAGGAACGCCGAGATCGCGTGCTCTTCGTCGACGCCATGCTGCCTGGAGAAATCCAGGACATTGACACGATTGAGCTCGTGATCCTCACCGTCCTCGATGAGGCGCGCGATCGCGTCGACCACCTTCGCATCGGCGGTCTGCTTCAGAACGGAAAACTGGGCCTGGATGTCGCTCATGGCGGGCTCTATCTCGGTTGAATCACGCCATCGGCCAGGCGAGCGCCTGTCATCGACGCGTGATGCGGAACATGGGTGAGTGATCCGGCTGGGTGGTGACGACGCCGAGCGGGATCACGGGATTCGCCGCGTCGGCGAGCTCGACGCGGAAGGCGCCGATCAGCCGGGCCAGCGCCAGCACGGATTCGGCCTGCGCGAACGGCGCGCCGACGCAGACGCGCGGGCCCGCACCAAACGGCAGATAGGCGAAGCGGTCGGGCGCCTCTTTCGACATGAAGCGCTTGGGAATGAACGCGTTCGGCTGATCCCACAGCTTCTCGTGCCGGTGCAGCAGCCAGGGCGCGATCATGATGATGTCGCCCTTGCCGATCTCGATTCCGGCGGCGTTGTCCTTCTCGCGCGCGGCCCGCGCGACCAGGAACGCCGGCGGATAGAGCCGCATCGTCTCCTCTGTCACCGCGCGGGTGAATTTCTGGCGATCGATGTCGGCCATGCTGTCGAGATGCTCGCCACGTGTCTCGGAGGCGACTTCCTCCTGCGTCTCCGGATCGAGCGCGAGCAGATAGAGCGCCCAGAACAGCGCGGTCGCCGTGGTCTCGTGGCCGGCGAGGATCATGGTCGCGACCTCGTCGACGAGCTGCTCGTCGGAAAAGCCCTTGCCGGTCTCAGGGTCGCGCGCGGCGTCCATGAGGTCGAACAGGTCGCGCGGCGGCGCGCCGTCCTTCTTGCCCATCGCGCGCCGCTCGGCGATCAGCATCGAGACGAATTCGGTCCAGCGCTTGCGGAAACGGGCGCGCGCCCGATCCATCGGGGTCGGCCAGGACACCGGCAGCAGCATGTCGAGGACATACGGCCGTCCCAGTCGCTCGCCATACTCCATGACGAAGTTGCGCAGGGTTGCGCCGTGCCGGTCCATGCCGAACGAGAACATCGTGCGCCCGGCGATCTCGAGCGTCATGCGCTGCATGATCTCGCGCAGATCGACCGGCTCGCTCGTGCGCGCGTCGAGCTTGGCGATGGTCTCGTCGAGCACCGCCGTCATATGCGGAACGAGGTTCGCGGTCGCGCGCGGCGTGAAGGCCGGCGCGAGCGTGCGGCGCTGAAACGTCCAGGAATGACCCTCCGCGATCAGAAGGCCGTCACCGAGCACGGGGCGCAGCATGCGGATGCCGGCCGGCGTACGCGTGTAGTTCTCGTAATTGGTGAGCAGGACATGCCGGATCGCATCCGGCTGGTTCAGGATGAAGCTGTTGCGGAGAAAGAAGCGCCCCTTGATGACCTCTTCCTCATAGGCGCGCTGGCCCCAGGTCGCGATCATGTTCCGGCGGATCACTGCCAGGCGACCGAAGAACGACATGTCGTCGGGCGCGCGCGGCGGAGCCGGGGGGACGATGGGCCGACGCACACTGGCGATATTCATGGCTCTCTCCCGATGTGACGCAGGCAAATAGCTAGTAAGTCAGCTCGGCGATCGCAATCCTGTTCTCGGCGGCCGGCCAGGCCCGTGCCACAATCCGTTCTTCGCCGAATTGGGCCACGATGTTACGCCCGATCTCTGTCGCGGGAAGGCGCAATGTCGCTGCCGCATCCGTGGGCACGCCCGGCTTGACGTCGGCGGGCTCCTTGCCGTCGAACAGCACCACGTCGCGCGGCAGGCCGAAATAGCCGCGTGGACGCGACATGATCACGACCGCACCGGCGCCCTTGTCCGCCGGCCCGAGCGGACGCGCGGCGCGCAGGTGGACGACATCAGATGAGCGCGGGAACGGCGAGCGATAGATATGCGTGGTCGGCGCGTCCGGGGAGGTCAGGACGAATTCGAGCGACCAGCCGGATTCGACCTGCGCCGGCCCCCAGCGGCCGTCGGCGCCTGTCTTCGCGCTGTGCACTGCACTTCCCTTGCGCTCGCCGGTATCGGGGTCGACGCGGAAGATATCGACGGTTGCACCCGCCACCGGACGATTGGTCTGCACGCCGCCCGGCGTACCCGTCACGAGGCCGTTCAGCCGGACGACCGGCTCCGGCACGATCGCGATGCGCGCGGGCTCGCTGCCGGCGATAAACTTGTAGATCTCGCGGAACGCGCGCGGGTGGAACGCCACCTCGCGATGGTCGAGCGCGCCGAGCACGAGATTGATGGCACCCTTCAGCTCCGGCCCTTCATTGGTGACGCCGGTCGGCGTGCCCGGCTTGCCGATGAAGCGGCCGTCGGCCTGCGCATATTTGTCCATGCCGTCGCTGCGCAGGGTGAGGAACGCAACGCCCGGCGTCACCTCGCTCTCGCCCTCGTTCAGGCCGCGCAGGAATGGGCCGCGGCCGTTGAATTCATTGTTCGTCTGGTCGTCGGTTGCAAACACGCCGTGATTGGGCGTGCCGCACAAAACGGCGTGGCTGACGTCGGCGGCGCCGCCGTTCCTGATGACGTTGCGGATCGCGTTGCCGCCGCGCGAGCTGCCGACCAAGGCCACGCGCGCCGCACCGGTCCGGCGCTTCAGTTCGGCGATGGCGGCAGCGAGCTCGCGGCGCTGGTCCTCGGCCGAGGAGCGGCCCGCCTGCTCGACCTTGTCGTCGCTGCGGGCCAGCGGGTCGGTGAAATTGATCGCCATCATGCGGTCGCGCGCGATGCCATTGGATTCCATCCGCCACAGCGTCGTCATCCAGAGCGCGTCGTAGTCGCCATTGCCGTGGACGAACAGGATCGGCGGGACCTGCCCGTTTTGCGCTGCGGGCGCCGTCTGGGCCAGCGCGCCTGTCCGCAAGCTCGCAACCGCGAAAGGCAGGCTGCCCGCCCCCAGCAGGATCGTCCGTCGCGACAGCCTCATCTGTTCCTCCCCCGGCAAAACCATCTCTTTGCACCGCTTATAGCGGCCTAACCACTGGACAGCGAAGGACTTTCGCGGGCATCACTGGACCTGCCGGAATCGCCCAAAGACCACTCCAAGACCACTTCTGCCAGCCCATTTGGAAGGGGATATGACCGAGCAGCCGAACCGTCAGACATTCGCCGGCGACGGCATCACCGCCCCGCTGCGGTTCACCGTATTCCGGCGCATCTGGCTCGCCAGCCTGCTCTCCAATCTCGGCCTCCTGATTCAGGGCGTGGGCGCGGCCTGGGCGATGACGCAGATGTCGGCTTCGGCCGACCAGGTGGCGCTGGTCCAGACGGCCCTGATGCTGCCGATCATGCTGATCTCGATGCCGGCCGGCGCCATCGCCGACATGTATGACCGCCGCATCGTCACCCTGGTCTCGCTCGTGATCGCGCTGACCGGCGCGAGCGCGCTGACGATCCTGGCCGGGCTCAAGCTGATCACGCCGGAAACGTTGCTGGCCTTCTGCTTCGTCGTCGGCAGCGGCAACGCGCTGTTCGGACCGGCCTGGCAATCCTCGGTCAGCGAGCAGGTGCCGCCGGAGGCGCTGCCGTCGGCGGTCGCGCTGAACGGCATCAGCTACAACATCGCGCGCAGCTTCGGCCCGGCGGTCGGCGGCGTCATCGTCGCCGCGCTCGGCGCAGTCGCCGCCTTCGCCTGCAATGCAATCCTCTATCTGCCGCTGCTGGTGGTGCTGCTGATCTGGCGCCGCTCGGTGGAGCCGTCGCGCCTGCCGCGAGAGAAGCTCAACCGCGCCATGGTCTCGGGCTTCCGCTACATCACCAATTCGCCGCCGATCAAGATCGTGCTGTTGCGCACGCTGGTGATGGGCTTGATCGGCGGCGCGATCATGGCGCTGATGCCGCTGGTCGCGCGCGACCTCTTGCATGGCGGCGCACAGACCTACGGCATCATGCTCGGCGCCTTCGGCATGGGCGCGGTGGTCGGCGCGCTCAACATCCACGAATTGCGCAAGCGCATGAGCGGCGAGGCCGCGATCCGCGCCTGCACCATCTCGATGGCGTTCGCGATGGCGGCGCTTGCCGTCAGCACGGAGCCGGTGCTGACGGCGACCGCGCTGGTGCTCGCCGGCGCGGTCTGGATGGCCGCGGTCGCGCTGTTCAATATCGGCGTGCAGCTCTCGGCGCCGCGCTGGGTCGCCGGCCGCTCGCTCGCGGCCTTCCAGGCCTCGATTTCCGGCGGCATCGCCATCGGCGCCTGGGGCTGGGGCCATCTCACCGACTATGCCGGCGTGGAGGTCGCGCTACTGACGGCGGCCGGCCTGATGCTGATCTCGCCGCTGCTCGGCGTCTGGCTCACCATGCCGCGCGTCGGCGCCCGCAACGAGGATGCCGAGGTGCTGGCCGATCCCGAGGTCAGGCTGTCGCTCACCGCCCGTAGCGGGCCGCTGGTGGTCGAGATCGAGTATCGCGTCTCCCAGGAGAACGCGCGCGCCTTCCACAATGTGATGCAGGACGTGCAGCTCTCCAGGCAGCGCAACGGCGCCTACGGCTGGTCGATCGCGCGCGACATCGCCGACCCCGAATTGTGGACCGAGCGCTATCACTGCCCGACCTGGCTCGACTATTTGCGCCAGCGCAACCGCTCGACGCTGTCCGAACGCGCGCTGCATCAGCAGGCGATCGATTTCCACATCGGCCCCGAGCCGGTGCGCGTCCGCCGCATGCTGGAGCGTCCGTTCGGCTCGGTGCGCTGGAAGGACGACACGCCGGACCGCGCGAGCGCAGAGGTGCTGCCGGTGGTCGCAACCGCGGCGGGCAGCAGTACGTAGGATTGTGAGCTCGTAGCCCGGATGGAGCGCAGCGCAATCCGGGGTTTGTCGACGCGGATAGACTTTCCCGGATTACGCTTCGCTCCATCCGGGCTACGAAAAATCACTACTGCCCGTGTTCGGTCAGCACCTTGTCGCAGGGCTTGCTGAGGCGGCTGCGGTTCTGCTTCAGGCACGCCAGCACGGCGCCATCGCCATTGTTCATCACGGCGCGGCAGAAGCGGCTGACATCGCGCGCGCACGCATCGTGTCCGGGCTGCTGTTGCGCCGACGCAGCGGATGCGCACAGGAGCAGCGAAATCATCAAAAGAAATCTGGTCATCGCGTAATGCCTCTTACCCGGAAGAACGTGCGGGCGAAGCTAGTGCGACGATCCCTTTGCCGCAACGGCTTTATTGCCGGGCTGCATGATACCGCCGCGTGACCCCGGCCTGACGCCGGGGCGCATCGCGAGGGAGCTCGTCGGATCGCAACGCTTGCGGCGTTGCGCGTTCTCTTACTGCTTGTCTTGCGCGTCAGCGACCTTGCGTGAAGCGCCCTTGGCGAGGTCCTTGTCCATCACCGCGCGGCAACCGGCGCTCAGGTCCGAACGATGCTTCATCATGCACGCGGTGATCTTCGGGATGTTGGGGATATCCGCCGAGCAGAGGCGGAAGGCATCGCCGGTGCACTGCTGCTGCGCCTCGGCCGAGAAGGCGAAGCTCGAGGTGGTCGAGACGATCGAAACGATCGCGGCAAAGCCCAGCGCCAGGCTGGTGTCGCGGATCTTGCTACTCAGGGACTTGGTCGTGAACGAGGTAGTCATTTGAAGCTCCCATTGGCACCGCCTTGGCGGGCCCGCTGTTAATGGGAACTACGATGCTCCAGCAAAACAGTTTCCACTGTGATGACGGTCACGGGCGACCCGCCTTCTGTGAGGTCGGTCACTTTGGCGCACCCCGCTGAAATTCCTCCGCAACCGCCGTCGTGTTGGTGTCACGTTAACTGTTCCTTCGCATTAATGGCTCGTCGCGCGGGAAATTCCGCAGGTTTGGTTGCGTAATTGGAAAGAGTAACGATGCGTAATGCGTTGGGCCTGATGCTGGCCAGTGTAGTTGCGGCGGTCGTGATCGCCGCCGGCGGTTGGTTTTATTATTCCTTCAGCGCCGACCATGGCGCTCCCAAGACAGTTGCCGCCCGTGCCGCCGACCCGTTGCCGGCACCGGCGAAGCTCGCGGCCAAGGACGACGTCACGACCACCGCGACGATCGCGGCCAAGCCGGCGACGATGGCCCAGGCAGCCGCGCCTGCGCCCGCTCCGGTCGCACCGGTTCAACCGAAGCAGGCCTGCGCCAATCCGAACGCTTTGGGCGTCTCCCGCGTGGTCGAGATCGACACCACCGGCGGCCCCGGCTTCGGCTTCGAAACGTTCAAGCAGTTCGATTTCCTCACCGACAAGGAAGTCGTGCTGACCTTCGACGACAGCCCGTGGCCGGTGAACACGCCGGCGGTGCTGAAGGCGCTCGCAGAAGAATGCACCAAGGGCCTGTTCTTCTCGGTCGGCAAGCATGCGACCTATCATCCGGAAATCCTGCGCCAGGTGCTGGCCCAGGGCCACACGGTCGGCACCCACACCTGGTCGCATCTCAATCTCAACAGCAAGAAGATGACGGAGCAGCAGGCCAAGGACGAGATCGAGAAGGGCTTCAGCGCCGTGAAGTTCGCGCTCGGCACCAACCCTGCGCCGTTCTTCCGCTTCCCGCAGCTCCAGCACAATCCGGCGATGGTGACCTATCTCGGCACCCGCAACGTCGCGATGTGGTCGACCGATCTCGACTCCTTCGACTTCAGGAAGGGTGCCACCCCGGAGAAGATCGTCAACACGGTGATGACCAAGCTCGACAAGCTCGGCAAGGGCATCATCCTGATGCACGACTTCCAGAAGAACACGGGTGAAGCGCTGCCGTCGCTGCTCGCACGGCTGAAGGCGGGCGGCTACAAGGTCGTGCAGATCAAGGCCAAGACGACCTTCGAGTCGCTGCCGGAATATGACGAAGCGCTGATGAAGGAAA
>Ga0102592_1002256_pt1 | contig 17523 bp, 12 predicted proteins | sample AraplaCol_mMF_r2_FD_76861 | JGI IMG/M metagenome (GOLD analysis project Ga0102592, IMG submission 76861) | Arabidopsis root microbial communities from North Carolina, USA - plate scrape MF_Col_mMF_r2 (SPADES assembly) (version 2) | ecosystem: Host-associated > Plants > Roots > Endosphere...
CAACATGATGGATGCGGCGAAGCGTCGCGGCATCGAAGTCGACCTGGCCGCATTGGAACGCGAACTCGGCGTGCCGGTCGTGCCGACCGTCGCCGTGCGCAACGGCGGCGCGCGCGAACTCGTCGCGATGCTGGACCGTGTGTCCGGCAAGCTGCACGAACCCAGCGCGCACCTGCCCGCGGAACTGGTCCACGACCCCGACGCCCTGCACGCCGAAACGCGCCGCCTGCTGTCGCTCGCGGTGACGATGCCGCGCCGCACCGCCGAGGTGGACGACACGCTCGATCGCTGGCTGCTGCATCCGGCGATCGGACTGGTGTCGCTGGCAGTGGTGATGTTCCTGATCTTCCAGGCCGTGTACGCCTGGGCGACGCCGTTGATGGACCTGATCGAAGCCGGTACCGGCCTGCTCGGCGAAACCGTCGGGAACGCGATGCCCGATGGCCCGCTGCGCAGCCTGCTCGTCGACGGCATCATCGCCGGCCTGGGCAGCGTGGTCGTGTTCCTGCCGCAGATCCTGATCCTGTTCGCCTTCATCCTCGCGCTGGAGGAATCGGGTTACCTGCCGCGCGCGGCGTTCCTGCTTGACCGCCTGATGTCGCAGGCGGGCCTGTCGGGTCGTTCCTTCATCCCGCTGCTGTCGAGCTTCGCGTGCGCGGTGCCGGGCATCATGTCGACGCGTTCGATCCAGGATCCGCGCGACCGTCTCGCGACCATCCTCGTTGCGCCGCTCATGACGTGTTCGGCGCGCCTGCCGGTGTATGCATTGCTGATCGGTGCGTTCATCCCGGCACGACAGGTCGCCGGCGGCGTCCTCAACCTGCAAGGCCTGGTGCTGTTCGCGCTGTATGCGGCCGGCATCGCCAGCGCGCTCGCGGTGGCGTGGATCATGAAGAAGTGGCGCCGCGACAAGAGCGAGCACGCTTTGCTGCTGGAGTTGCCGTCGTACCGCATCCCGCATCCGCGCGACCTGCTGATCGGCCTGTGGGAGCGCGCGTGGATCTTCCTGCGCCGCGTCGGCGGCATCATCCTCGCGCTGACGATCCTGCTGTGGGTCCTGCTCTCGTTCCCGGCGGCGCCCGTGGGCGCGACCGGTCCGGCCATCGACTACAGCTTCGCCGGCCGCATCGGCCACGCGCTGACGGCGGTGTTCGCGCCGATCGGCTTCAACTGGCAGATCTGCATCGCGCTGATCCCGGGCCTGGCGGCGCGCGAAGTTGCGGTGTCCTCGCTGGCGACGGTGTACGCGCTGTCGGCCGCGAGCGACGAAGCGGCGGCGCAGGCGCTGTCGCCGATCATCACCGACTCCTGGTCGCTGGCCACCGCACTGTCGCTGCTGGTGTGGTTCATCTACGCGCCGCAGTGCATCTCGACGCTGGCGACGATCAAGCGCGAGACCAACTCGTGGAAGCAGGTGGCGATCGCCACGGGTTACCTGTTCGGACTGGCGTACCTGGCGTCGTTCGCGACGTACCACATCGCCGTGGCGCTGGGCGCGGGCTGATCATGGAGGCCGGCCTGCTCGTGCAGTACGCGATCATCGCCGTGGCGGTGATCGCCAGCGCATGGTTCGTCGCGCGCAAGCAGTTCCCCAACGCGGTGCGCCGCCTGCGCATCGCGATGGCGGTGCCGCTGGTGCGCGAAGGCCGCGCCGGGTGGATGCAGACACTGGGGCGACGGATCGCGCCGCCTTCGGTTTCGAACGACGGCAGTTGCGGCGGCTGCAACAGCTGCGGGCCGTCGACGCCACGGCGTCATTGAAACCAGAGACACCCACCGACACGTAGGGCTTGTGTAGCCCGGGTAAGCGAAGCGCACCCGGGCTGCAAACGACAGAATCCCTGGATACCAAGCCCCTCTCCCGCATGCAGGAGAGGGGTTGGCGTGAGTGCGAAGTGCAGAAGCGCTAATGCTTCCGACGAGCCCGATAGCCCCGCACTTCAACGGCTTCCACTTCGAGCGTGAACGACCGCTCCTCGCCGTTGAACAGCGCGCCCACGCCCATCACCTGGCGATCGATTTCCTCGCCATCGGCGTTGCGGATCGTGAGCACCACCGAGTACTCCAGCGCGTTGTCGCCCGGCGGCGGCTTGATCGTGCCTTCCACGCGCAGCGGCACCGACCGCAGCTGCGCGGACTGCGCGGCATCCGGATCGAAGCGGAGGTGATGCCGGCACGAAGGACAGACGTTCGCGCTTTCCAGGATCGTCGTCTTGCAGTGCGGGCACGTCCGCGTCGCGCCGGGCGTACCGGGGCGCGCGACGCTCATGACGTGGCGGACGCCTCGGACTTCGCTTCGGCCTTGTCGGATTTGTCGCTGCCCTTATCGGCCTTGTTGTCCTGCTTGCCGGCAGACTTGGCATCGCGATCGTCGAAGCCGAAGTCGACCTGGCCGCGCATGCGCGAACCCGGGGCGATGCTGACCACGCCGGCCTTGATGTCGCCGACCACCACGCCGCCTTCCAGCAGTTCGACGCGCTGGGCCGATTCGACGTTGCCTTCCAATTCGCCCGCGATCACGACCTTGCGCGCACGCACGCCGCCGTTGACCTTCGCGCCGACTTCGACGGTTAGGTCGCCTTCCACGTGCACGTCGCCCTTGAAGCGGCCCGCGATGCGGATGTGGCCGGCGCCATTGATCTTGCCTTCGATGGACAGGTCGGCGGCGATCACGGATTCCTTGCCTTCGCGTTCGGCGGGACGCGGAGTGGATGTCGGAGAGGGAGTAGGAGAGGGCGCTGCGGCGGGTTTGGGTGCGCCGAAGGAGAACTCGTCGCGTGCCGGTTCCTTCGGCAGCGCGGATTCGGACGGAGCATTGGGAGCGGCGGGGCCGTTGTCGCGCTTGGGCGTGGAGGGCTGTGGGGAATTGAAGATCGCCATGACGCACTTCCTCGATTGGCAGGGGCGGGGCAATGCACGGGGGTGCAGAGAACGGGGTGCAACCCACCCGAGGCTACGCCCGTAATTCCGCCTTGCGTGTGACTCGCCTCACCCAATCGCCGGCCGTGTTCGCTTGTTCATGGTTCGATCACGTGCCTGAATCCGCGACAGGCCGTCTGAAGCGCATGCGCATCGCTTCGCGTATTGCGCGTGTGTGACGCAGTGCATCGATCAGCCAGACGATCACGGCTAATAGCGCGCTGACGTAAGGAGTAAGAAGGCCCGCCACGATCAATCCGGTGGCCCCCTTCAGGAATGGCAGCACGAACAGCAATCGCCAACCGGCGAAGCTGAAGGTGAAGTTCGCGCGTCGACCCAGCCGCAGCAGGCCGGTGATGCAGGCCGCGAGCGCCAGGAAGCCCGCGACGGCGGAGAACTCCATCGAGTTCACCAGCACGGACACGAAAGCGAGCAGTGGGACCCAGAAAAGCCGCAGCATCGGGCTGCGCACGTCCGCGCCTTCCGGCGCGCATTGCCAGCGAAGGTAGGCGCGGATGGCGACCCAGCATTCCCACAGCGCATACGCCACGACGGGCCCGCCGGCGAGCAGCATCAGCGCCTGCATCGCTTCGGTCCCACGTTCGTCCGGCGCGATGTCCGCCACCAGCCAGCGCACCGCCAGTGCGACCAGGCCCACGATCCAGATCAGCGCGACGCAACGCGCCATCACCAGCGCGCGGCGCGGCGTCGACATGCGCGAGGTGTCGCCGGCATCGAGCCAGAACTTCGCCTGCGGGACGTCGATGACGTCGCGGAAATGCTCGACATGGTCGCCGCCGAGGTTCCACACCAGGCGATGCATCTGCGATGCACGGCCATACGGCAGGCCGAACCACAGCGCGCCCGGCCACGAGAACGGCTTGCGCAGCTGCTTCATCGCGCGCCGCACCAGGTCGAGCCGCTCGTGCAGCGGCGTATCGGCGGCGATGCGGTTGCCGAGTTCGCGCTCGTGGCCGGGCTGTAGTTCGTGGCGCAGCTGCAGCCGGTATCCGAGGCTTTGCAGGAACCACGGATCCACGCCGCTGAGCACGTGGTCCATGTCGAAGAACTTCAGCATCACCTCGAAGTTGTCCGACGACACCGGCGAGCCGCGCTCGTCCAACGCCTGCAGCAGCCAGCGTCCGATGTGCGGTTTCATCTGCAGCGACCACAGCGCCGGCTGCGATTCGAGCCAATGGCGCAGCGACGCTGGATCGTCCTGCGAAAGATGGGCGATGCACTGGTCGAGGAAGGCGGGCAGGTCGAGGGCGTCGTCTTCCTCTTCCGTATCGGTGGACGCAAGCGCGGTGTCCAGTGCGATGGCGGTTGCGACGGAATCGGCAGAGGCCTCGGGCCCGGACAGAACGTCGGCCGACGCGATCTGCTCGATCGGCGCAAGCTCTTCGACCGCGGCTGGCGTTTCCGTCGAAACCCCTTCCTCGTCGTCTCCCCGCCACGCCCGCTCTCGCACATGCTCCAGCGCGTAGCGATACGCATCGTGCAGGCGCTGGAAGCCTTCGGGATCCTCGTCCGGACGCGTGACCTTCAGCTGCTTCGCATAGGCGCGCTTGACGTCGCGCTCGTCGGCGTCGTCGGCGAGGCCGAGTGCGTCGAGCGCCCACGTCACGCGTTCGCCTCGACGGCGTCCAAGGCGTCATGCAGCTGGCGGCGATGATCGGAAACCAGCTCGGTATCCTGCGATTCGAGCACGCCGCGGAAACGGCCGATCCATTCCTGCAGCATCGCGCGCTGGTCGATGTATTCCTCGTACAGCCGCTCGGCACGCGCCAGTACCGACAGGTTTTCATGCTGGTCGCGCGGATGGATCTTCAACTGCGCGAGCGCCGCAAGTCGCCGGCGGACCTCTTCCGCGTCGAGCAGGCCCGGATTCTGCTGCAACACCAGTTCGTGCACCTTGCCGGTGGAATGCTCCTTCACTTCCACCTGCAGCAGTCCGTTGACGTCGTAGGTGAAGCGCACGGTGACGCCGTTCTCGCCCGCGTTGCGGCCGCGCTGCAGCGGGATGTCGATCTCGCCCAGCTTGATGTTGTTGGCCACCATCGGGCTCTCGCCCTGGTAGATGTCGATCAGCAGCTTTTCCTGCGTTTCGTGCACCGGGAAGAACTGGTCCTCGCGGCTGATCGGCACCGTGCTGTTGCGCTGGATGATCGGGTGGAAGAAGCCCGCGCGCACCTGGCCTTCGTTGTCGCGGCGCGATACCTGCGTGCCCAACGTGTACGGGCACACATCGGTGAGGATCACTTCCTCCAGGCGTTCGTCCCGCGACTTCAGCCCCGCCGCGACGGCCGCGCCCAGCGCGATCGTCTGGTCCGGATTGACGTGGCGCAGCGGCAACCGCCCGAACATGCGCGATACCAGCCGCGCGACCTGCGGCATGCGGCTGGCGCCACCGACCAGCACCACTTCGTCCAGCTGCGTCGGTTGCAGGCGCGCATCGCGCATCGCGCGCTCCAGCGGCGCGCGCATGCGCTGCACCAGCGGTTCGCACAATTTCGTGAAGCGGGCTTCGTCGACGGTCCATTCCAGGATGCGACCGTCGAGCTGCACCTGTGCGGAGGCCTGGGCGCCCTGGCTCAGCTCGCGTTTGACCTGCTCGAGGCGGCGACGGACCTGCGCCAGTTCGTGCGACGGCAGCTCGCGCGAGCGCAGCGTGTGGTCGGCGCAGAACGCTTCGACCAGCACGTCGAGGAAATCCTCGCCGCCGAGGAAGTTGTCGCCGGCACTGGCATGCACTTCGACCACGCCTTCGAACACTTCCAGGATCGACACGTCGAACGTGCCGCCGCCCAGGTCGAACACGAGGAAGCGGCCTTCGCCTTCGCGCTCCTGCAAACCGTAGGCGAGGGCGGCCGCGGTCGGCTCGTTGATCAGCCGTTCGACCTTGATGCCCGCCAGTTCGCCGGCCGTGCGCGTGGCCTTGCGCTGCGCGTCGGAGAAATACGCCGGCACGCTGATGACCGCTTCGGTCACGCGTTCGCCCAGTTCGGCTTCCGCGTCGGCGATCAGCGAACGCAGCACCATCGCCGAGAGTTCTTCAGGACGGAAGTTGCGATCGCCCAGGCGCGTTTCGCGCGAGGAACCCATCCAGCGCTTGAAGTTGGACACGGTGCGCTGCGGATGGCTCACCAGTCGCTCGCGCGCGGCCTTGCCGACCAGCACGCCGGATTCGTCCAGGCTCACCACCGAGGGCGTCAGTACCTCGCCCAGCGCATTGCGGAACAACCGGCTGCCGGATTCGCCATACGCGCCGACCAGCGAATGGGTCGTCCCCAAATCGATTCCCACGATCATCTTGCTGCAACTCCCCAGTTGCCTGCACCACGTTCCAGTGTGTTCTGCGCCGCAGTCGCGTTACATGCGGAAGACGCCGAATCGCGTGCTGCCATCGCCCGGCGCGCTTTCGATCGGAGCGTTGAAGCTCGCCGACAGCGCCAGCCCGAGTACGCGGCGCGTGTCGGCCGGATCGATGATGCCGTCGTCCCACATCCGCGCAGTGGCGTAGTAGGGATTGCCCTGCGATTCGTACTGCTCGCGGATCGGCGCCTTGAAGGCGTCTTCCTCTTCGGCCGACCACGTCTTGCCGGCCGCTTCGATGCCGTCGCGCTTCACCGTCGCCAGCACGCTGGCGGCCTGTTCGCCGCCCATCACGCTGATGCGCGCGTTCGGCCACATCCACAGCATGCGCGCGCCGTAGGCGCGGCCGCACATCGCGTAGTTGCCTGCGCCGAAACTGCCGCCGATGACGACGGTGAACTTGGGAACGTGCGAGCACGCCACGGCCGTCACCATCTTCGCGCCGTCCTTCGCGATGCCGGCGTTCTCGTACTTGCGGCCGACCATGAAGCCGGTGATGTTCTGCAGGAACACCAGCGGGATGCCGCGCTGGTTGCACAGTTCGATGAAGTGCGCGCCCTTGAGCGCGCTCTCGGCGAACAGGATGCCGTTGTTGGCGACGATGCCGACCGGATAGCCGTGCACGTGCGCGAAGCCGGTGACCAGCGTCTTGCCGTAGCGCGCCTTGAATTCCTGGAATTCGCTGCCGTCGACCACGCGGGCGATCACTTCGCGGATGTCGAACGGGCGGCGCGTGTCCTTCGGCACGATGCCGTACAGCTCGCTGGTCGGGAACAGCGGTTCGCGCGACTCGCGCACCGCGACCGGCAGCGTCTTGCGACGGTTGAACGTGCCCACGATGTCGCGCGCGATCTGCAGCGCGTGGCGGTCGTCCTCGGCGAAATGGTCCGCGACGCCGGACACGCTGGTGTGCACGTCCGCGCCGCCGAGCGCTTCGGCGTCGACGACTTCGCCGGTGGCAGCCTTCACCAGCGGCGGGCCGCCGAGGAAGATCGTGCCCTGTTCCTTGACGATGATCGATTCATCGCACATCGCCGGCACGTACGCGCCGCCGGCCGTGCACGAACCCATGACGACGGCGACCTGCGGGATGTTCTCCGCGCTCAGCCGCGCCTGGTTGTAGAAGATGCGGCCGAAGTGTTCCTTGTCGGGGAAGACTTCATCCTGCAGCGGCAGGAACGCGCCGCCGGAATCGACCAGGTACACGCAGGGCAGACGGTTCTCGCGCGCGATCTCCTGCGCGCGCAGATGCTTCTTCACCGTCATCGGGAAGTAGGTGCCGCCCTTGACCGTCGCGTCGTTGGCGACGATGACCACTTCCTGTCCCATCACGCGGCCGATGCCGCAGACCATGCCGGCCGCGGGCGCCGCGTCGTCGTACATGCCTTCGGCGGCGAGCGGTGCGATTTCCAGGAAAGGCGAGCCCGCATCGAGCAGCGCGGCGATGCGGTCGCGCGCCAGCAGCTTGCCGCGTTCGGTGTGCCTGGCGCGTGCCTTCTCGCCGCCACCGCCGGCCGCGCGGGCGAGACGGGCATCCAGTTCGTCGACCAGTGCGCGGTGGTAGGCGACGTTGTCCTGGAAATCCTGCGAGCGGGGATCGATGGTGGAAGTCAGAGCGGGCATCGATGCAGCGGCGTGCGGAAGATGCGGCATCAGACCATAAAGCGCGGGTTTCGGCCAATCGCGGGGCGTCGTTCGCACAAGGAAAAGGCCCGCGCGAGGCGGGCCTTTCCCGTGCGTCGTACCTCTGCGCCTTACTTGCGTTCGGCGGCTTCCTGATCGGCCTTCTTCGCGGTGTCCTCGGCCTTGTCGGCGACCTTGCTCGCCGCATCGGCCGTGGCCTGCGCGGCGTCGGCTGTCGCGGCCGCCGCACCGGCGGCGGCATCGTTGGCAACTTCGCGCGACTTGTCGGCGGCGTTGTCCATCGCGACGCTGGCGCGGTCGGCGGCTTCGTTGGTTGCAGCGGCCGCGGCTTCCGCGGACTGCTTTGCGGCATCGGCCGTGGCGTCGGCTGCCTTGTTGGCAGCGGCGGCGGCTTCGGCGGCTTCGCTCTGCGTATCGGCCTTGTGGCAGGCCGACAGCGACAGCGCGGCGGCGGTCATGGCAATGGCGACGTAAAGCTTGGTGTTCATGGGTTTCTCCGTTGACGGGGTTTGGGCTCCCAGCCGGGGCGCACGATGCCAGCGGGCGCGCGAAGAAAAAGTCATCGTTGGGGCGGCGGGCGTGGCCGGAGATGAATCCCGGGGAAACCGGACGCTGTTGCGTGGCGACAGCCGTACGCTCGCGACCGGCCTGCATCGGAGGAAGTCGCGGAGCGATGGAGCACGGTGCGCGACGGGCGTCATGTTGAATGCATGAGCTGCAGCGATGGCGATCTGCCGATTAGCATCGCCGTTCGGGATCGCCACAAATGAAAAAGCCGCCGGAAATCCGGCGGCTTCTTCGAAGAGGTAACTACCTGGGCAATTGCTTGCCCGAGGTGATTACTTCTTGCCTTCTTCCTTGGCAGCGTCGGCGGCCTGCGAGGCAGCGTCAGCGGCCTGCGTGGCAGCGTCGGCAGCCTGGCCAGCAGCGTCGGCAGCGGCGTCGGCAGCAGCCGGAGCAGCAGCGGCGGCGGTGGCGTCGGCCGAAGCGGCGGCAGCGTCAGCAGCCTGGGCAGCGGTGTCGGCAGCGGCCTGAGCGGCGTCGGCAGCAGCGGCGTCGCCGGTAGCAGCGGCGTCGGTGGCGGCAGCAGCGGCTTCGGTCGAAGCAGCGGCGGCGTCAGCAGCGGCTTCGTCAGCCTGCTTCTGGTTGGAGCAGGCGGCCAGAGCGGCAACCATTGCCAGGGCGATCAGCGCCTTGTTGAAGGTCATGATTTTTATCCTCGTCGTTAGTTAGGCAACGCGCAATTGCGCGTCAATAACATGATGACAAGCCGGTGACGCGTGTCAAGCGGCTTGGCCGGTTTTTTTTGAGTAATGCGTTCTTAACGTCTTATAGCAGCTCGATGGCGACAGCGGTAGCCTCGCCACCCCCGATGCACAGCGAAGCCACGCCCTTCTTGACGCCACGTGCACGAAGCGCGTGCAGCAACGTCACGACCAGACGGGCACCGCTGGCGCCGATGGGATGCCCCAGGGCAACAGCGCCGCCGTTGACGTTGAGCTTCTCGTGCGAGATGCCCAGGTCCTTCATCGGCGCCATTGCCACACAGGAAAACGCTTCATTGACCTCGAACAGGTCAACGTCCTCGACCGACCAGCCGGCCTTGGCCAACACGTTTGAAATCGCTTTCACCGGCGCGGTGGTGAACCACTCGGGCGCCTGCGCGTGGCCGGCGTGCGCGACGATGCGCGCCAACGGCTTCAGTCCACGCTTGCCGGCTTCCTCGGCGCTCATCAGGACGGCCGCCGCGGCGCCGTCGGAAATCTTCGAGGACGAGGCGGCGGTCAGCACGCCTTCCTTGCCGAACGCCGCGCGCAGCGTCGGGATCTTCGACAGGTCGATCTTGCCCGGCTCCTCGTCGGTATCGACGACGACTTCGCCCTTGCGGCCCTTGACCGTCACCGGCACGACTTCGTCCTTGAACGAACCGTTGGCCAGCGCGGCCTGTGCGCGACGCGCACTTTCGGTCGAATACGCATCGAGCGCTTCGCGATCGAAGCCGTACTTCTCGCACGCCATGTCGCCGAACACGCCCATCGCCTTGCCGTCGTACGGATTGGTCAGGCCATCCCACGCCATGTGGTCGAGGAACTCCGCGCTGCCGTAACGGATGCCCGTGCGCGAGTTGTTGAGCAGGTGCGGCGCATTGGTCATCGACTCCATGCCGCCGGCGACGACGACGTTGGCCGAGCCGGCCTTGATCAGATCGTGCGCGAGCATGATCGACTTCATGCCCGAACCGCAGACCTTGTTGATGGTCGTGCAGCCGGCGGACGTGGGAAGGCCGGCGCCGAGTGCGGCCTGGCGCGCCGGTGCCTGGCCGAGGCCGGCCGGCAGCACGCAACCCATGATGACTTCATCGACCTGGCCGGCATCGACGCCGGCATGTTCGAGCGCGCCCTTGATGGCGGCCGTGCCCAGCGCCGGGGTCGGGACGCCGGTGAACTGGCCGAGGAAGGAACCGATGGCGGTGCGCTTGGCACCGACGATGACGACGTCGCTCATGGGGACTCCAACAGAAAACGAACCGGGACAGCCGGCCGGTGCGCGGCCGGAACCCTCCGATTATGCGGGGCCGTGCTGCGCCGCGGCAAACCGTACTCATGTCCAGTTCTAGGGGGCCAGTCTCAGCAGGTAGAGGGACCGGCCGCGCCCCGATGCTGTCTAACGCACGAACCCCAACGGCTCATAAAGGGCGGGGACGCCGGTCCACACGAAAGCCCCGGCCTGGCGCTCGCCTGGCGCCAGGGATTGCGGGTAAGCCTCGACCTCCGCCGCGCCGTTCTGGCGGGCCAGTTCTACCGCCCCGGCGACCAGCGCCCGCGCCACGCCCTGGCCGCGCCACTTCGCGGGAACGTAGAGGCAGTTGAGCGACCACGTCGCGGCGGCCCATTCGCGGACCAGCGCCTTACTCCGGTCGATCCGGGGGAAATCCGCACGCGGCCCGACGGCGCACCAGCCGGCCGGTTCCTCGCCCCGGAACGCCAGTACGCCCGACGCTTCCCCAGCCTTGACCAATTTGCGAAACGCCGCCCGGTTCGGCTCGCCCTTGGCCGCGTCCCAGGTGCGGCCGCCCATCGGCACGCGCCACCACATGCACCAGCAGCCGCCGCAGGCGCCACGTGGCCCGAACAGCGTTTCGACGACGGGCCAGTCGTCGCGAGCCAGCGGCCGGACACGAAGGGCATTCATGGCGATCACCGATATGCGTGCGATGTGCGCACGGTGTGGATTTCATCACCGAATCGTGCCCGGCGATTGTGGAGGATCGGCAATGGATCAATACTCGATTCGCGATCGCTGGGGAGCGATGCGATCTTTCGGGGGCTTCATGCACTACAGGCAAAAGGGACTTGTGACGGCGATGCGCAGCGTGCTGCTGTGCTCCGGGCTGATGGGATTGGCCGCCTGTGGCGGCGGAGGTGGCGGCGGCAACGTCCGCGACACGCCTCCGCTTTACGCACCTACGACGCCGGTCACGCCGCCGCCGACCACGCCGACGACGCCCGTCGTCAGCACGCCCAATCCGGCGTACAGCCAGCACATCACGCTGACCAATACCGCCGTCGCGCACCAGGCCGGCATCACCGGTACGGGCGTGCGCATCGGCGTCGTCGACAGCGGCGTGATGCGCAACCATCCCGCGCTGGCACCGCGCGTGGTGGCGAACTTCAATTACGTGTCCTCGCCGCCGAACAACCTGCAGGTGGACGATGTGCTCGGTCACGGTACGGACGTCGCGCAGCTCGCGGCGGGCACGCCGTTCGGCGCCTGGCCGGGCGGCATCGCGCCGGGTGCGCAGATCGTGTCGGCGCGCATCCTCAACGACACCTCGCCGCCGGACGACGGCAGCGGAAACGGCAACGAGATCGACGGCGAACTCGGGCTTCGCGCGATCCACCAGCAGCTGATCAACAGTGGCGTGCGCGTCATGAACAACTCGTGGGGCGGCCTGTACTGGACCAACCCCGCCGCGACCAATCCGGTCGCCGACGAGTACCGTCCCTTCATCTTCAGCAACAACGGCCTGGTGGTGTTCGCCACCGGCAACGACGGCCGCGCGAACCCCGACAGCATGGGCGCGCTGCCCAGCCAGCCCGGCCCCAACGGCACGCTGCCGGCGGCGGACCTGGAACGCGGCTGGCTCGCGGTGACCGCGGTCAATCCCAACAACACCCAGCAGCTCGACGTCGATTCCAAGGGCGTGATCTACGCCAACGCCTGCGGCGTCGCGATGCGTTACTGCCTTGCCGCGCCGGGCACGACGGTGTTCACCGGCACCACCGACGGCCCGACTGCGCCGACCTACTGGCGTGGCTCCGGCACGTCGTTCGCCGCGCCGCAGGTGTCGGGCGCGGCGGCGCTGGTGTGGCAGGCGTTCCCGTATTTCAGCAACGACCTGGTGCGCCAGACGCTGCTGGGCACCGCGACCGACCTCGGCGTGCCGGGCGTGGACGCGACCTTCGGCTACGGCCTGCTCAACGTCGGACGCGCGATCAATGGCCCGGGTCGTTTCGACTGGGGCGAGACGGCCGCCGACGTGACCGGCACCAGCCGCCCGTGGAGCAACGACATCGCCGGCAGCGGCGGCCTGCGCAAGCGCGGCACCGGCACGCTCGCGCTCACCGGCAACAACACCTACACCGGCCGCACCACGGTCGAGCAGGGCATCCTCGAAGTGCAGCGCGCCATGCCCGGCGGTGCGAACGTGCTCGCCAACGGACGCCTGCGCCTGCGCGCCGGCCTGCAGGGCAATCCGGTCGCGGCCAACGTCGGTTCGCTCGACAACGCAGGCACGATCGAATTCCTCGGCGGTGACACGTCGCAGGGCGCGACGTACACGATGTCCTCGTTCCGCAACAACACCGGCGGCGCGATGGAACTGCAGATCGGCGCGCACCTGAGCGTGTCGGGCGCAGCGACGCTCGGCGGCGAACTGCGCCTGACCGGACGCGCACCGAACTACATCATCGCCACGCCCAGCATCAACACGCCCACGCGCGAAACCTTCCTGCAGGCCGCCACCGTGACCGGCACGTTCGCGACGGTGACGTGGTCGCCGTTCGTGACCGGCTCGGTCGCCTACGCCGCGACCGACGTCTCGCTGCTGCTCACGCGTGCCGACGTCAACACCGCGGCATCGTCGATGGGCCTGTCCGCGACCTCGCTGTCCAGCGCGGAACGCATGGAAGGCGCGATGGACCAGATCGACGACAGCATCGTCAATGGCGAAGGCGTCGGCACGGACCTGCTCGCCGGTGCGAGCGCGTTCCAGGGCACGCCCGATGCCGCCGCGGCGGAACGTTCGCTGTCGAGCCTGTCGGGCGAGCTGCACATCGCCGACGCTTCGTTCGCGATGATGGCGATCGAAAGCAACCGCCACGCGCTGGAATCGCGCATCGATGCATTGCAGGACGCACCGCTCGGCGGCGCGTGGTTCGACAACCTCGATTCGCAGCGTGCGCTCGCGCGCTTCGACATGCAGGCCGACGGCTGGATGGCCGGCCAGGATCGTCGCCTCGGCGCGCTCACGGTCGGCGCCGCGCTCGCGCAGACCGAAGGCTACGCGCACCACGAAGAACGTTTCGACCGCGAGCACAACCGCCAGCTCGAAGCGCAGTTCTACGCCAGCTACGACCTGGGGCGCGGCTACCTGCTCGGCAGCCTCGCGCTTGGCCGCATGCAGCGCTGGGCGTATCGCGACGTTCTGCTGGGCCCGGATGCGTTCCGCGTCGGCAGCGACCAGACGCAGCGCTACGCGAGCGCCGGCATGCAGGCCGGCCTGCCGGTGAACATCGGCGAAGGCCGCATCACGCCCTACATCGGCGTGCAGAACCTGCAACTGGAACGCGATGCGTTCAGTGAAGCCGGCGCGGTCGGTTTCGGCCTGAGCGCGGACGCTTCGTCGATGCGCGTGAGGCAGGCGCTGCTCGGCGCGCGTTATTCGACGCAGTGGAGCGCGGGCGCGACACAGTGGGACCTGCAGGCACGCGCGGAATGGCAGCGCTTGCTGTCGCAATCCGGCGGCGACATCCAGGCGCGTTTCACTGCGCTCGACGTGTGGTCGCCGATCCCCGGCGGCGTGCTCGATCGCGACGTCGGCGTGCTCGGTTTCGGCATCGGAACGTGGCTGCGTCCGAACAGCCGCGTGAGCTTCGATGTCGACGCGCGCCACGACCTGGGCGGAACCTGGACGCAGGCGATGCTCAACTGGACGACGGCGTTCTGATCGGCCACGTCGTGCAAGGCGTCGCATCACCCGGCGTGCTTCACTGACGGGTGACGCGCGCGGAACCGCCGGGGGGCGGTCGCGCGCGACGGGGAAAACACATGGAACGTTTGCCGAATCGCGCGCCGCTGGCGCGCGGCGTGATGCTGGGGCTGTGCATCATCGGAATGGTGGGGTGTGGGGGCGGTGGCGGCGGTGGCAACGTCCGCAGCGATCCGCCGCCGCCTGCGCCGAGCACGCCGAATCCGCCGGTGGTGACCCCGCCGGTAACGCCACCGGTAACGCCACCAGTAACGCCACCGGTAACGCCACCAGTAACGCCACCGGTAACGCCCCCGGTCGACCCGGTGCCGCCGACGCCGACCGATCCCACGCCGACAGACCCGACGCCGGTCACTCCGACGCCCGTGGCCGTTGACGCCCACCTGTATTCCACGCACGTCTATGAAGCGCGCGACCAGGGCCTCACCGGCAAGGGCGTGGGTATCGTGGTGGTTGATACCGGCTTGAAGGCCGATCACCCGGCGTTGGCCCCGCGCGTGCGCAATTCGGCCGATACGGTGGCCCCGGGCACCTATACCGCGATCGATACCAGCGGACATGGAACCCAGGTCGCGCAGATCGCCGCCGGCAGCAAGGTCGGCCGTTGGCCTGCTGGCGTTGCGCCAGAAGCGCACCTCACCTCATTGCGTGGAATTACCGATGAGGCCGCCAAGCCCGACGGGAAGCAGAAGGTCACGCCTGACGACCCGCTGATCAACACCCTCATCTCAGAAGGCTACGGTCGTGGGCGTGTGCTGAACATCGCAACCGATGCGCTGTGGTGGGACGACGAGAGGACCGGCGCCATGCTGGCATCCGTCCTCGGCTCGTTGAACGGGAATCCGGTGGACTCGCAACTGGTCGTGGTGCCGACGGGCAATGCCGGTTCGGCGCAACCTTCGCAACTGGGCCTGCTGCCGACGCTGGCCGAGAAGCCCGAAATCGGCTTGTATCCCAGCCAGCTGCAGTACGGCTGGATCAATGTCGGCGCCGTGCAGTCCGCAGACACGAGCAATTTGGCCTCGTACTCCAATGCGTGCGGCATCACCCGAGACTACTGCATGGTCGCGCCGGGCGACGTCGTCGTCACTGGCTTGGCCGCGACCGCCGACGCGCCGACCTATGAAGAAGTGCACGGCACCGAGTACGCGTCGGCGCAGGTGGCCGGCGCTGCGGCGTTGGTATGGGAACGCTACCCGACGCTGACCAGCGACCAGGTGCAGCAGATCCTGCTGCGAACCGCGAAGGACCTGGGCGAGCCCGGCGTCGACGCCACGTTTGGCTGGGGACTGCTCGACGTCGCCAAGGCTGTGCGCGGACCGACGTACTTCAGCGGCGGTGATTTCGAGGTGGAACTGGGCAATCACGCAATCTGGACGTTCCTCAATCCGATTTCCGGCGACGGCGGCCTGCGGGTGCACAGCACCGACGGCACGTTCAGCACCTTGTCCCTCGAAGCGGAGACCACCTACACGGGTACGACGACCATTCGGGGGGCGGCCGTCACGTCGGGTTACTCCATGAAGTCGCCAGTGGTGGTCGAAGATGGCAGCTTCCAGGCGTCGGGCGGCACATATGAAGGCGATCTGGAGTCGCGCTACCTGGTGGGCACATTGGCCATCACGCCCGACAGTTCGCGGCAGCCGCTGGTGGTGAAGGGGGACATCCGGAACGCAGGCCGATTCACTTACCAGACGTCCACCTCCGCCGATGCGGTGTTCGAAGGCGACTTCACGCAGGGGGCCGGCGCCACCTACCAGTACATGCTCGGCGATCGCCCCATGCATCTGCAGGGGAGCGCGACGTTGGGAGGCGCTCTTGAAGTCATCGGAATCCGTCCGGGCTACATCGCGAACGACCATACGACCGTACTGGTGGCCGACGGCGGCGTCTCCGGTCGATTCTCGCGGCTTATGGCCTCGTCGTATCTCCTGCTCGAATCCACGCTGATGTACGACGCGAACAGCGTGTGGCTCGACGTGGTGCGTGCCGAGGCCCGATCGCTCGCGGCCGGCGCTGCGCTGAGTCCCGCGGCGGTTGGCGGCGCCGTGCGTCTGGACGGAGCATTCGATCTGGCCGATGTGCTGGTGAACCAGGGCGCATCGCCCGATGCCGGCTTCCTCGACGCAGCAGGCACGCTGCAGCGGATCGATTCGATCAACGTTCTCGACCGTTCGCTCTCCAGCCTTTCCGGCGAGCTCCACGACATGGACGCCGCGTTCGCGATGATGGCCATCGACGGCAATCGCCGCGCGCTGGAGTCGCGTATGGATGCCGTGGATTCGGGCGAACGCGCCGGTGCCTGGTCGCGCCGCATGGACGGTACGCGCGGCTCGTCGTCCTTCGACGTCAGCACCAACGGCTGGATGCTCGGCTTCGACCAGCCCGGCCGCGACGGCATGACCGTCGGCGCCTCGCTCTCGCAGACCGATGGCAACGCCTGGCATTCGCAGCGTTTCGATCGCGAACGCAACCGCCAGGTCGATGCGCAGATGTATGCATCGTGGAATCTCGGCGAGGGCGCGTACGTGCTCGGCTCGGCATCCTTCGGCCACATGCAGCGCTGGCTGCAGCGCGAGGTGGTGCTGGGCGACGCGGCCTATCGCGTGTCGAGCGATTACGCGCACCGCTACGGCGCGCTCGGTCTGCAGTCCGGCCGTCGCATCCCGTTCGGCGAACGCACGACGATCACGCCCTACATCGGCATGCAGACCCTGCAGCTGGCTCGCGATGGTTTCAGCGAGGAAGGCGCGTCTGGTTTCGGCCTGACGTCGGACGATGCGTCGATGTCCGCCACGCAGGCGCTCGCGGGCGCGCGCTGGAACCACGACTGGTCCGGCGGCTCGACGCGCTGGGCCCTCAGCGGTCGCGTCGAATGGCAGCGCCTGCGTTCGCAATCGGGCTCGTCGATCCAGGCGCGTTTCACGGGCATGGATGCGTGGGCGCCGATCGTGGCCGATGGCCTCGATCGCGATGTCGGCCTGTTCGGGCTCGGGCTGGAAGGCGGCATCGGCAGGCGCAGCACGTTGCGCTTCGACCTCGACAGCCGCTACGGCGACGGCGAGCAGTGGACCGGTGCGATGGCGACGTGGAACACCGCGTTCTGATCGCGAATCAATCCGCATAGCGAAACGGCCGTCATCGACGGCCGTTTCTTCTTGGAGCTTTGATGCGATGAGGATGCGGGTCAGTGCCGCTCTTCGAACAGCTCGCGTCCGATCAGCATGCGGCGGATCTCGTTCGTGCCCGCGCCGATGGCGTAGAGCTTCGCATCGCGCAGGATGCGGCCGGTCGGGAATTCGTTGATGTAACCA
>Ga0102592_1002258_pt1 | contig 17517 bp, 13 predicted proteins | sample AraplaCol_mMF_r2_FD_76861 | JGI IMG/M metagenome (GOLD analysis project Ga0102592, IMG submission 76861) | Arabidopsis root microbial communities from North Carolina, USA - plate scrape MF_Col_mMF_r2 (SPADES assembly) (version 2) | ecosystem: Host-associated > Plants > Roots > Endosphere...
CCCAGGTGGGCGGACTGAACGGTCCGTTCGCGGCCTTCCTTTCCGTCCTGATGATCGACCTCGTCCTGGCGGGCGACAATGCGGTGGCCGTGGGCCTGGCGGCCGGCGGCCTGCCGGCCAAGGACCGCAAGAAGGTCATCCTCTACGGCCTGGGCGCGGCCGTGGTGCTGCGCATCAGCTTCGCCCTGATCACCACCTGGCTGCTGGGCGTGATCGGCCTGCTGCTGGCCGGCGGCGTGCTGCTGCTGTGGGTCTGCTGGAAGATGTGGCGCGAACTGCGCGAGCAGATCACCCACGACCAGGAGGACGCCCGCGCCATCCTGGACGACGACCCCGCCACGGAGCCCCGCGCCAAGCCGGCCAAGAGCTTCAAGCAGGCCTTCCTGCAGGTGCTGATCGCCGACGTCTCGATGTCGCTGGACAACGTGTTGGCCGTGGCCGGCGCGGCCCGCGAGCACCCCGCCATCCTGGTGTTCGGCCTGCTGCTGTCGATCATCCTGATGGGCGTGGCCGCCACCGCCATCGCCAACCTGTTGCACAAGCACCGCTGGATCGGCTTCGTCGGCCTGGCCATCGTGCTGTACGTCGCCCTGCACATGATCTGGGAGGGCCACCGCAGCGTGGTCATCGACCTGCACAAGACCCAGGCCTACAACGCCGCCGCCCCGTCGTTCCTGGACATCACCCAGGACGAGCTGGCCGCGCACAACAAGCACAAATGACGCGCGGCCCGGCCCTCGTCGTCCGCCTGGCCGCGCTCAGCGGCTTCCTGGCCGTGGCGTTCGGGGCCTTCGCCGCCCACGGCGCCAGGGACGCGCGGGCGGCCGAGCTGCTGCACACCGGGTCGCTGTACCAGATGACCCACGCCCTGGCGGTGTTCGGCTGGCTGGCGGTGCGCCAAGTCGGCAAGGACAAGGTCGGCGGCGGGGCGGGGCTGACGATCCCGGCCCTGTTCTTGGCCGGAACCGTGCTGTTCTCGGGCTCGCTGTACGCCCTGGCGTTCGGCGCGCCGCGCGTCCTGGGCATGGTCACGCCGTTCGGCGGCCTGTGCTTCCTGGCCGGCTGGCTGCTGCTGGCCTGGCGAGCGGGAACGATCGCGGATCGCGAAATCTAGGCTGGCGCCTTGCCCCGCCGGTCCTTGGGGACCGCCAGGCCAAAGATCGCCAGGCTCGAGCCCACCAGGCAGGCGAACATCACCGCCGCCACCGGCCTGGCCGTGCCGTCGTGCAGCAGGCCGCCGGCCCACGAGGCCAGGGCGCCGGCCCCGAACGAGGCTCCGCCCATCAGGGCCGAGGTCGAGCCGGCCCGGCTGGGATCGACGCTCAGCGCCCCGGCCATGGTGTTGCCGGCCATCAGCCCGTAGCTCGACAGGGCCGCGAACAGCAGCGGCAGGACGGTGAACTGACCGCCCAGACCGCTGTAGGCGACGGCGACCAGCAGCAGGGCGGCGACGATCGAGGCGATGCTGGCCCGCACCAGCACCTGGTCGGGCGTGGCGCGGCGCAGCAGCAGGCGGTTGACCTGGCTGGCCCCGATGATGCCCACGGCGTTGAAGGCGAAGACGATGTTGAACACCAGCGGCGAGTGGCCGTAGGTCCCCATCACCAGATCCGGCGCGGTCGAGATGTAGGTGAACAGGGTCGCGCCGTTCAGGGCCCCGGCCACGCCATAGCCGACCAGCCGCTTCTGGCGCAGCAGGGCGGCGTAGGCGCGGAACGGGTTTTCCGAACGCGCCTGGACCGCCGTGGCCTCGGACCGCGACTCCGCCAGGCTCAGCGCGATCCACAAACCGATCAGCAGGCCGAAGACCACCAGCGTCCAGAACACGCCGCGCCAGCCGGCGAGGAACTGGACGACGCCGCCGAACTGCGGGGCCAGAACCGGCGCCAGGCCCATGATCAGGGTCATCAGCGACAGCACTCGCGCCGTATCGGCGTGGTTGAACTTGTCGCGCACCACCGCCCGGGCGATCACCGCCCCCGCGCAGCCGCCCAGGGCCTGGACGAAGCGGGCGGCGATCAGCACCTGGATCGACGCCGCCGTGGCGCAGACCACCGAGGCGACGACATAGAGGCCGATGCCCAGCAGCAGCGGCGGGCGCCGCCCGAACCGGTCCGAGGCCGGGCCGTACAGGAACTGGCCGATCGCCATGCCGGCGAAGAACGCCGCCAGGGTGGCCTGAACGTCGTCGGCCCCCGCGTGCAAGGTCCGACCGATCTCCGGCATGCTCGACAGGTACATGTCGATCGACATCGGCGCGAAGGCGGTCAGGGCGCCCAGCATCAGGACGAGCCGCCAGGGCGTGGCGGCGGGCGCGGACTGGACGTCGTCGGTCATGGCCGCGCTTTTACGCTTGTTTTCCACAGGGGTAAGTCCTTGACCGTACGAATCGCGGCCTTGCCCGGCGCGACGCCGGCCGGCAAAGTGATCACCAATAACATAAGCAGGAAACGCCATGACCCAGCTCGCGCCGCCGATGCCCGAACCTTCGTTCGCGCAGATCAACGGGATCCGCATGGCCTATTACGAGGCCGGGCCGCGGGTCGGCGTCCCGATCGTGCTGTGCCACGGCTTTCCCGAATTCTCCTATTCGTGGCGCTGGCAGATCGCGGCCCTGGCGGCGGCGGGGCGTTGGGTGATCGTCCCCGACCAGCGCGGCTATGGCCTGACCGACCGTCCCGAGGCGGTCGAGGCCTACGACATGGCCCATCTGACCGGCGACCTCGTCGGGTTGCTGGACCACCTGGGCGTCGGCAAGGCGGTGTTCTGCGGTCATGACTGGGGCGGCTTGGTCGTCTGGCAAATGCCGCTGATGCATCCAGACCGCGTGGCTGGCGTGGTCGGGGTCAACACCCCGTTCCTGCCGCGCCTGCCGGTCGACCCCATCACCATGTTCCGTCACGCGTTCGGCGAGGACATGTACATCGTCCACTTCCAGAAACCCGGCGTGGCCGACGCCCAGCTGGCCGCCGACGTCGACAGGACCATGCGCTACTTCATGCGCAAGCCGACCGGCGTTCAGGCCGCCTTCACCAGCGGCGAGACCAGCGGGCGCTCGCTGGCCCTGCAGGACGGCCTGGCCCGCTACGACGTCGCCGACGACTCCAGCCAGTTGCTGGCGCCCGAGGAGCTGAAGGTCTTCGTCGAGACGTTCCAGCGCACTGGCTTCACCGGCGGGATCAACTGGTACCGCAACTTCGTCCGAAACTGGGAGCGGGCCGAGCACTTGCCGACACGGATCGACGGAATCCCGTGCCTGATGATCATGGCCGAGCACGACGTGGTGCTGCCACCGTCCCTGGCCGACCGCATGGGCGACCAGATCTCGGACCTGGAGAAGGTGCTGGTCGAGGGCAGCGGCCACTGGACCCAGCAAGAGAAGCCCGACCAAGTGAACGCGATCCTGATCGACTGGCTAGGGCGGCGGTTCCCGAATCCATGAGACCGCGGTTGTCATCCCGGAAAACGCGCAGCGCTTGTCCGGGATCCAGGGCGACTGCACCGCCTTCGCCCAGCCCCCCTGGGTCCGGACGGCCTTTGCGAGGCTTGCGGGATGACAACCAGTTCTAGGCCACTGATATCCTTCGGATAATTCCGCCGCCCAATTGGGTATCCCCCTACCCCTTGTCCGCCGCCAGGATCTCCGCGCGCCGGCGCATCGCCGCCGCCATCTGCAGCATCGCCAGGGCCGAGGTCTCGTCGCGCTCGGCGGCGCGCACCGTGTAGAGCTGGGCCATCACCTGCAGGGAGATGACCTTGTCGAGGCCTTCGGGGCCCATCATCTCGGCGATCGCGCGGTCCAGCTCGGCCAACTGGCGCGGAGTCAGCATGTCGAGCAGTTCTTCGTCGCTGAGGTCTTCGGGGTTGTTCATGACTCGGGAGAATAGGCAAAAGCGGCGCGGGTTGCGACGGTCCCCGGCCGGGGTTCGGCGAGCGGCGATGCGGGGCGCGCCGCAAGCATGGGCGAATGACCCGCTCGCGCCGTTCCCTCGCGGCCCGAAACCGGTTTAGGGTTGCATCATGGATCGCAACGCTTCCGCCCCGCCCATGTCCGCCAACGGTCGCCGCGGCCTGTTTCGCGACATCGAGCCCTTTTCGTTCGGCTGGCTGGGCACGGGCGGTCCGCACGAGATCTATTACGAGGAGTGCGGCGCCCCGCGCGGCAAGCCGGCGGTGATCCTGCACGGCGGCCCCGGCGGGGCGGTCAATCCGACCATGCGGCGGTTCTTCGATCCCAGCCGGTGGCGCATGGCCCTGTTCGACCAGCGCGGCTGCGGCCGCTCGCGCCCCAACGCCAGCCTCGAGGACAACACCACCTGGAGCCTGATCGCCGACATCGAGCGGCTGCGCGTGCACCTGGGGATCGAGAAGTGGACCGTGTTCGGCGGCTCCTGGGGCTCGACCCTGGCCCTGGCCTACGCCATCGTCCACCCCGAACGGGTCGAGGGCCTGGTGCTGCGCGGCATCTTCCTGCTGACCCAGAAGGAGCTGCGCTGGTTCTACCAGGACGGCGCCTCGATGCTGTTCCCCGACGCCTGGGAGCGGTTCCTGGCCCCGATCCCGGTCGAGGAGCGCGGCGACCTGATGACCGCCTATCACAAGCGCCTGACCCATCCCGACCGCCGCGTCCAGGCCGAGGCGGCCGGAGCCTGGAGCCAGTGGGAGGGCGACACCATCTCGCTTCGCGGGCCCGAAGCCCGCCCCCCGAAGTTCAACGAAGAGGACTTCGCCATCGCCTTCGCGCGGATCGAATGCCACTTCTTCGCCAATGGCGGGTTCTTCGAGGAGGACGGCTGGATCCTGAAGAACATCGACCGGATCCGCCACATCCCGGCCTGGATCGTCCAGGGCCGCTTCGACGTCGTCACGCCGCTGGACAGCGCCTGGTCCCTGCACCGCGCCTGGCCGGAGGCCCGGTTCGAGATCGTCTGGGACGCGGGCCACGCCTCGACCGAGCCCGGCGTCATCGACGGCTTGGTGCGGGCGACCAACGCGGCGTTGGGCGTCTAGGCCTTCGCCCGGGCGCGGTGCACCAGTCCCTCGCGGACGGACACCCCCAGCAGGACCACGGTCGTGGCGATCGACAGGACCAGCGGGCCGACCGCCAGGCTGACCGGCGCCAGGGCCGCCAGCGCCAGCAGGCCGACCACCTGCGCCGGCGCCCAGATCCGGAACACCGCCCGCTTGAACAGAGCGCCGCCCAGCAGGAACAGGAACGGCCCGCCGATCAGGGCCAGCGCCGTCTTCAGGTCGGTATGGCCCACGGGATGGTGGATCGTCCATTCGTCGGCCACGGCCGTGACGATGACGCCGGCGATCGGCAGCAGATGGATGTAGGTATAGGCCTCGCGGGCCACCCGGCCGGGGTTCTTGGCGTGGCTGATCGCCTCGCTGGCGGCTTCGGCGGTGAACGAGAAATAGATCCACCACATGGCCAGGCTGCCGGCGAACGAGGCCAGGAACGCGGCGATCACCGTCGGCGTCCAGGCCAGGGTCGCGGTGGTCGCGCCCATGACCAGGATCGACTCGCCCAGGGCGATGATCGTGAACAGGGCGCAGCGCTCGGCCAGGTGGCCGCCCTCGACGTCCCACTCCTCGGCGCGGGCGCGGCCCATGCCGGGGGTCCAGAAGCCCAGGGCCGGCGAGACGTACTCCAGGGCCAGCGCCCCGCCCCACAGCGCCAGCCGCGCGCCGCCCCCGGCCAGGCCGCCGGCGATCCACAACACGCCCGACGTCGCGAACCAGGCCGAGATCCGGATGAAGTTGCGGCTCTGGAACGGATGGCCGCGCATCGCCCAGGCGGTGAACAGGCTGCGGCCCAGCTGGATCGCCACGAAGGCCAGGGCGAAGATCAGGCCGCGCTCGCCGAACGCCTTGGGGATCGACATGGTCATGACCATGCCCACCACCATCACCGCGAACAGCATGATCCGCACCGGCGCCCGCTCGGGGTCCAGCCAGTTGGTGACCCAGGCGGTGAAGATCCAGGCCCACCAGACGGCCATCAGCAGCAGGCCGGTCTCGACCACGCCCAGCAGGGTCGGATGGGCCATCAGGCCGTGCGACAGCTGGGTGACCGCGAACACGAACACCAGGTCGAAGAACAGCTCGACATAGGTGACCCGCGCATGGCCGCCCGAGGCGCGGTCGCGGAGCATGTGGCGGCGTGGCATGTCGTGTTCCCCTCTGGCGAGTCGCCAGCCTAAGGCGTGACGGCCGAAAGCGGATGCCGGTTTCGGCGCCCGTCGCGGACGACCTTCGCACGGCGTAGATCGAACGTTTTGTCGTTCCGCGCGCTCTTGTCGGCATGGACGCTTCGGACCTTCGCCCCCATCGCGCCGCGCTGGTCGGCGCCGTCGCCGCCTTGGCGGCGGGGCTGACGGGCGGCCTGGCCCTCAGGACCGGCCCGCAGACCGCGCCCCAGGCCGAGACCTTGTTCGCCTCTGGCCCCGCCTATCCCGAGGCCCCGGCGGTCGCCTGGCCCGGCGGCAAGGTTCCCGACTACGTGGTCGGGACCGACTTCCTGCCCGCCCCGCAGACCGACCAGCCGCCCGTGGTCGTGGCCTCGTACGAGGTCCCCGACTATGTCCCGGCGTCCTGGACCGAGCCGGCGCCCGAGCCCCAGGTCCAGGCCCCGTCCGTGCAGCTGGCCGAGGTCGAGGCCGCGGAGCGGACCTGGCCGTCGACCGGCGGCGACATCCTGGACACCCGCCTGCCCGAGGACGCGCCGCCCGCGCCCGAGCCCCCGCAGGCGATCGACGCGCCGGAAGCGCCCATGGCGATCGCCGCGGCGTACTAGTCCACCCAAACACCGCTCATCCCGGCCCCGCCCTTGCTGCCAACCGCTCCAACCCACGGCGCGTGTTCCATTTCGCGCCAGAACCTGGATCGGAATGGCGGACGCGGAACACCAGCAGGCTGAACGGCCCGACCTCTGGCGCAAGCTGGAAGCGCTGGCCTGCGGCTTCGTGCTGTTCATGCTGTCCAACGCCCTGATCGGGCCGTTGCTGGATCCGCTGCAGGCCGGCGGCGAGAACATTCCCGTCCTGCGGCTGATGTGGCTGCCGGTCTACGCCCTGATCCTGGGCCTGGCGGTCTGGCGCGCGCCGCGCCTGATGCGGTTCTGGCTTCCGGCCCTGATGCTGAGCCTGCTGATCTTCTGGGTCTACGCCTCGGCCTCCTGGTCGCTGAACCCGGCCACCACCAACCGCCGGGCCCTGGCGGCGGCCTTCACCACCCTGTTCGGCCTCTATTTCGCGTCCAGCTTCGACGGGCGGCGGATGGCCGAGATCATCGCCGTCACCTTCCTGCTCCTGGCCGCGGCCGGCCTCCTGGCCGCCGTCGCCTATCCGAAGATGGGCGTGCAGCACGACATCAACGCCGGCGACTGGCGCGGCCTCTGGTACGAGAAGAACCAGATGGGCGCGATGATGGTCTACGGCGCCCTGGCCGCGATGGCCGCGCTGCTGGCCGGCTCGACCCGACGCAAGCAGATGGTCTTCACCATCGTGCTGTGCGCGGCGATGCTGCTGATGAGCAAGTCCAAGACCTCGCTGCTGGCCCTGATGATCGGCCTGTGCGGCTCGATGCTGCTGGCGGCCATGCGGCGCGGCCCGGCCACGGCGGTGATCGTCGTCTGGCTGGGCGTCACGGTCGCGGTGACCGCCGCCATGGTCATGTGGCTGGCCCCGGAGCTGCTGTTCAAGGCCCTGGGCAAGGATCCCTCCCTGACCGGCCGCACCGACATCTGGGCCGCCCTGCTGCGCCAGTCGGCCAAGCATCCGCTGACCGGCTACGGTTACGGCGTGTTCTGGACCCTGGACTCCGTCCCCGCCAACTGGATCCGCAAGGAGACCGGCTGGCTGGTGCCCAGCGCCCACAACGGCTGGCTGGACATACTGGCCCAGCTGGGCTGGATCGGGGTGGGTCTGTGCGCCCTGGTGCTGGGCGGGCCGCTGCTGGTGGCCCTGTTCCGCTTCCGCCGGGTGCAGGACGGCTATTGGGCCACCCTGTTCCTGGCCATCTTCCTGATGACCACCTTCTCCGAGAGCTTCATCCTGGAGCGCAACGGCATCGTCTGGGCCCTGGCCTGCGCGGCGGTGACGCGCCTGCTGGGACCCGTGTGGGCGCCGGGCGCGCCGTCCGAAAAGGCCGCCCGCCGTCCGCTGGTCGCCGCGCCGCCCCTGGCCTGGAGCCTGGCCTCCGCGGACCCTGAACCCGAGATCTGGACGCCCGCGTCGGCCCGCCGTCCCGCCTTCGCGCCCACATTTGGCAAGCGCACGGTCTCGCCTTTCGGCGCATAGGCCGCTACTGGAGCGGCATGACCGACTATACGCCCCAGCAGATCGTCGCCCGCGGCGCGCGCGCCGACGCCGAAGCCGCCGCCGACGCCATCGACAACCGCCCCGGCCTCGAGGGTGCGACCTACTCGATCCTGGAAGAGGATGAGGACAAGGGGATCTGGCGCATCGACGCCTTCCCGACCACCGACGAGGAAGACGCGGGCCTGCTGGCGTTGCTGGCCGGCTATCCGCTGAAGGTGGTGCGCGAGCAGCTGGCCGACGCCGACTGGCTGGCCATGGCGCTGTCGGGCCTGCCGCCGGTGCGGGCCGGGCGGTTCTTCGTCTACGGCATGCACGACCGCGGCCGCCTGCCGGCCAGCACCGTCAACCTGCGCATCGAGGCCGGCGCGGCCTTCGGCACCGGCCACCACGGCACGACCGTCGGCTGCCTGCTGGCCTATGACCGGCTGATCAAGGCCCGCAAGTTCAACAAGGTGCTCGACGTCGGGGCCGGCACCGGGCTCTTGGCGATCGCCGCCGCGCGGACGGGATCAAGGATCGCCGTCGGCACCGACATCGACAAGCCCAGCGTGCGGATCTCCAAGGAGAACGCCAAGGTCAACCGCGCCAACGCCCGCTTCGTCCACGCCTCGGGCCTTTCCAACCGCCTGGTGACCGACAACGCCCCCTACGACCTGGTGTTCGCCAACATCCTGGCCCGGCCGCTGGTCAGCCTGGCCCAGGACATCAAGAACGCCCTGGTCCCCGGCGGCACGGTGATCCTGTCGGGCCTGCTGCGCACCCAGGAGCGGATGGTCAAGGCCGCCTACGTCTCGCGCGGCTTCAAGGTGGTCAACCGCATCCACCGCGACGCCTGGGCGGCGCTGGTCCTGCAGCGGCCTTAGGGCTTTGACTCACCCTCTCCCTTGGGAGAGGGTTTGGAGATTCGGAACACCCTTCCCCCTCCCCACGTTTCTCCCGGCGGGACATCCTCGCTCCAGGAGCAACGTCATGACCTATGTCGATCCCCAAGCCCCGCCGCCCGAACGCGTCGTGCGCGTCCGTCGCGAAGGCGGCGCCACCGGCTGGTTCGTGGCCGGGGCCGTGGCCATCGTCGCCGTGGTCGCCATCGCCTTCATGCTGACCGTCGGGGCGCGCACGCCCAGCGACGACCAGATCACCCAAGCCCAGGAACAGGGCCGCACCGCCGCCGCCGTCGAAAACGCCCAGACCGGGGCCGCCCAGGCCACGATCGTCGCCCAGCAGGCCGCCCGCGACGCCGGGGCCGCCGCCGACAGCGCCCGCCGCTCGACCGAGGCCACGGCCGCCAACGCGGCCCAGGCCGCGCACGACGCCGCCGCCCGCGCCGCCCAGTCGCGCGACGACACCCTCGCGCCGTCGGCCGATCCCAACCTCAACCCGCCGCCGGCCCAGCAGCCGCAGCCGGTCAACTAGGCCGACGATCTCAACCCGCCCCTTCCCAGGGCGAAGGGGCGGGACTAAATCGAAGGCATGCGCCAGACCTTCGATGAATCCACCGACCCGGGCTTCGGCCCCCGTCACGTTCCCCTGATCCGCGCCGCCATGGCGCGCCAGGGCCTGGACGGCTTCCTCGTGCCGCACGAGGACGAGCACCAGAACGAATACCTGCCGGCCGCCAACGACCGCCTGGCCTGGGCCAGCGGCTTCACCGGTTCGGCCGGGGCCGGGGTGATCCTCAAGGACCGCGCCGCGGTCTTCGTCGACGGCCGCTACACCCTGCAGGTCCGCGACCAGGTCGACCAGGGCGTGTTCGAGATCCGCGACCTGGTCGAGGGCGGGGTGCCCGCCTATCTGGAGACCGCCTCGAAGGGCGCGGTGATCGGCTACGACGCCCGCCTGCACAGCCCCCAGGCGCTGGACGGCCTGAGGGCCGCCGCCGCCAAGGCCGGCGCGGCGCTGAAGCCCGTGGCCGTCAACCCGATCGACGAGGCCTGGGGCGCGGAACGTCCCGCCCAGCCCGCCGCGCCGGTCGTGCCTCAGCCGGTCCGGTACGCCGGCGAGGAGTCGGCCTCCAAGCGGGCCCGCGTCGGCTCGGCCGTCGCCGCCCTGGGCGCCGATGCGGCGGTGATCACCGCCCCGGCCTCGATCGCCTGGCTGTTCAATATCCGCGGCGGCGACGTCATCCGCTCGCCCCTGCCGCTGTCCCAGGCCGTGCTGCGCGCCGACGGTACGGCGCGGCTGTTCCTGGATCCGGCCAAGGTCACGGACGAGCTTCCGGCCTGGCTGGGCAACCAGGTGTCGCTGGAAGCGCCCGAGACCCTGGACGCCGCCCTGGCCGAGCTGGCGGGCCAGAAGGTCGTCGTCGATCCCGCCCAATCGTCGGTCTGGTACTTCGACGCCCTGGCGGCGGCCGGCGCCCAGGTGGTCCGCGCCATGGACCCCTGCACCCTGCCCCGCGCCTGCAAGAACGCCGTCGAGATCGCCGGCACGGTCGAGGCCCACCGGCGCGACGGCGCGGCCCTGACCCGCTTTCTCCACTGGCTGGCCACCGAGGGCCAGGTCAATCCGCCCGACGAGAAGGAGGCCGTGGCCAAGCTGGAGGCCTTCCGTGAGGCGACCGGCGTGCTCAAGGACCTCAGCTTCGACACCATCGGCGCGGCCAACGGCCACGGCGCCCTGCCCCACTACCGCCCGACCGAGCGCAGCAACGAGCGCGCCGCCCTGGGCTCGCTGCTGCTGGTCGACAGCGGCGGCCAGTACCTGGACGGCACCACCGACGTCACCCGCACGGTCGCCATCGGCGAGCCGACGGCCGAGATGGTCACCCGCAACACCCTGGTCCTCAAGGGCCACCTGGCCATCGCCCGCCTGCGTTTCCCGGCCGGCACCACCGGTTCGGCGATCGACGCCTTCGCCCGCGCCGCGCTCTGGAGCCACGGCCTGGACTACGACCATGGCACCGGCCACGGCGTCGGCGTCTATCTGGGCGTCCACGAGGGTCCGCAGCGGATCAGCAAGGCGCCCAACACCATCGCCCTGCAGCCGGGCATGATCGTCTCCAACGAGCCGGGCTACTACAAGGACGGCGAGTACGGCATCCGCATCGAGAACCTCGAGGTGGTCATGCCGGCCGAGGCCGTCGGGACGGGCGACCGGCCGATGCACCGCTTCCACGCCCTGACCCTGGCCCCGATCGATCGGCGGCTGGTCGACAAGAGCCTGCTGTCGGCCGAGGAAATCGCCCAGTTCGACGCCTATCACGCGCGGGTCGCGCGGGAGATCGGTCCGCTGGTCGAGCCGGAGGTTCGCGCCTGGCTGGAAGACGTCTGCGCGCCGCTTTAGGGGCGCTCTTTCTCACCCTCTTCCGCGAGTGAGCAGGGCTATCGCCTAGGCCCAAATACGACTGTCATCCCGGACAAGCGCGCAGCGCGAAGGTCCGGGATCGAGGCGTGAACTCAGAGCTTGCGGCGGTCCCGGATCTGCGCCCGGCTCGCGCCGGGCTTGTCCGGGATGACAGCGTCTTTGGCGGTGAACCCATATGCGATCGCCCCGCCCTCTGGGGGAGGGAAAGGCGAAATGGGCGACTTATCCTCGGCGGATAGCGAGTGAGGTTCAACGATTTCAACGCCTTGAACTTTCTCGACCCCGATCTGTCCCCACCCCTTCAAACCACCCTGATAATGACCTCACCTGAAGGCACGGGGAGGGCGCGAGGCCAGCGACCGATGCGGCTTTCAGGGGTGGACGAGCGGGGCTTGTCGGCGGCGCGTGAGTTTGCGGGCGGCCAGCTTAATCAGAGGGCGAGGGACGTAAGCTCGCCCATCGGGGTCTTCTCGCTGGAAGGCTCCGCCCGTCGCGGGGTTCGCTCCGGTCCTGGCTTGGCTCACTCCCGCCTCTGAAATCAAGCGGTGCACAGATCCAGCGGGAACCACCGGGTGGGGTGAAGGGCGGAAAAGGCCCGCGCGCCCCGGCCTTGCGGATAACGGCTCCACGCGAAGCGCCTGACTTCGTCGAAACGGTATCAACATCAAAGCTGTTCCGGGCGAGGCCCGGGCGCTTCGCACCCCTCCCCATCCCATCGCAGCTTCGGCGCGTGAGCGCGAAATCGCGCCTGCGAAAGGCCCCCTCAGTCGCTCCGCGACAGCTCCCCCAAAGGGGGAGCATCTGGCGCGGCGTTCATAGATCCTCCCCCTCTGGGGGAGGTGGCCCGGAGGGCCGGAGGGGGCCGTGCGGCGCTCACGTCCCCCGAGGCTTGGCCCGCGTCGTCGGCGCGGCCGCCGCCGGATCGTCCGGCCAGACATGCCGCGGATAGCGCCCCTTCATCTCCGTGCGCACCTCGCGCCACGAGCCCTTCCAGAAGCCCGGCAGGTCGCGCGTGATCTGGATCGGCTTGTGGCCCGGCGACAGCAGGGCCAGCACCAGCGGCGCGCCGCCGACCGTCGGATGCGCCGTCAGGCCGAACAGCTCCTGCACCCGCACGTCGACACGAGGCCCGCCGTCGGCGGCGTAGTCGATGGCGAAGCTGGAGCCCGTCGGGGCGGTGAACCGGGCCGGGGCCTCGGCGTCGAGCCGGCGGTGCAGGTCCCAGGGGACCAGGGCGCGGATCGCGTCGGTCAAGGCCCCGTCGCCCAGCTGGCTCAAGGCCGAGCGGCCGGCCAGCAGCGGCTCCAGCCACTCCGGCAGGCGCGCCAGCAGGGCCGCGTCCGACAGGTCCGGCCAGGTCGCGGCGTCGCGGTCCCGCAGGAAGGCCACCCGGCGGCGCAGGGCCTGGGCGCCCTCGCCCAGCGGCACGGCCGACAGGCCTTCGCGGCTCACCTGGTCCAGCAGGGCCCTGGCCACCAGGCCCGGATCGACCTTGTCCAGCAGCCGCTCCTCGACCACCAGCCGGCCCAGGCGCAGCAGGCGGCGGGCCCGGATCTTGCCCTTGGCGTCGGGCTCCAGCCGGTCCTCGGCGACCAGCCGGTCGGCGAAGGCCTCGCGCAGGGCGGCCTCGTCCAGCGGCGCGGCCAGCAGGATGCGGTCGCGGGCCTCGCCGCCGCCCAGCTCGCCCACGGCCAGCCAGGTCTCGCGGGCCAGGGCGTCGGTCGGCTCCAGATAGACCCCGCGCCCGCCGGCCAGCTGATATTCGCCGGGCTTGCCCCGCGCCCGGGCCACCCGCTCCGGATAGGCCTCGGCCAGCAGCAGGGCGTCGTCCAGCGGCGCGGCGCCGGACGCCCGGCCGGCGCCGCGGGCCCAGCGCTCCGACAGCGTGCGAGCATCCCGCGCCCTTGGCGAGCGGTCGCGGTCGAAACTCTCCAGCCGGTGGCGCAGGTCGACATCGCGGCCGCCCAGGCCCTGCTCGCTGAGCACGGCGGCGACCTTCGCGCCCCGCGCGGCCTGGCCGGAGGCGGCGGCCCGCACCACCATGTGGGCCAGGCGCGGGGCCAGCGGCATGTCGGCCAGGGCCCGGCCATGGGCGGTCAGGCCGCCCTGCCCGTCCAGGGCCTGCAGGCGATTGAGCAGGATCCGGGCCTCGGAGAAGGCGGCGGCCGGCGGCTTGTCGAGGAAGGCCAGGCCGCCGGCGTCCCGCGCGCCCCACCGGGCCAGGTCCAGGGCCAGGCGCGACAGGTCGGCCTCCAGGATCTCGGGCCGGGCGAAGGCCGGCAGGGCCCGGGTCTCCGGCTCGTCCCACAGGCGGTAGCAGACGCCCGGCTCGGTGCGGCCGGCCCGGCCCCGGCGCTGGTCGGCGGCGGCGCGGCTGACGCGCACGGTCTCCAGCCGGGTCAGGCCGCTGGACGGGTCGAAGCGCGGCACGCGGGCCAGGCCGCAGTCGATCACCACCCGCACGCCCTCGATGGTCAGGCTGGTCTCGGCGATCGAGGTGGCCAGCACCACCTTGCGCCGCCCCGGCGCGGCGGGGGCCACGGCACGGTCCTGTTCGGCCGGCTCCAGCGCGCCGTACAGCGGCGCGACATCGACCTCGGGCCGCCGCAACCGCTCGCGCAACAGGGTCTCGACGCGCCGGATCTCGCCCTGGCCCGGCAGGAAGACCAGCAGACTGCCGCCCTCCTCGGCCAAGGCCCGCTCGACGGCGCGGACCACGCGCTCCTCCAGCCGCTGGCGGTCGTCGCGGCCCAGATAGCGGGTGTCGACCGGGAACATCCGCCCCTGGCTCTCGACGACCGGCGCCTCACCCAGCAGGGCCGAGATCCGCGCTCCGTCCAGGGTGGCCGACATCACCAGGATCTTCAGGTCCTCGCGCACCAGGCCCTGTGCGTCGCGGGCCAGGGCCAGGCCCAGGTCGGCGTCCAGGCTGCGCTCGTGGAACTCGTCGAAGATCACCGCCGCCACGCCGTCCAGGCCCGGATCGTCGAGAATCATCCGGGTGAACACGCCCTCGGTCACCACCTCGACCCGGGTCCGGGCCGAGACCTTCGACTGCAGCCTGACCCGGAACCCCACCGTCTCGCCGACGCTCTCGCCCAGGCCCTGGGCCATGCGCGAGGCCGCGGCCCGGGCCGCCAGGCGGCGCGGCTCCAGCATGACGATCTTGCCGTCGCCCACCCAGGCCTGGTCCAGCAGGGCCAGCGGCACGACCGTGGTCTTGCCCGCGCCGGGCGGCGCGACCAGCACGGCGGCCTCGCGTCCGGCGAGCGCGGATTTCAGGGCCGGCAGGGCTTCGTGGATCGGAAGGGTCACGCGCCGGGGTTTAAGGGCGCAGCCGGAAATCGCCAAGCGCCGGCCACGGATCCCGGGTCTCCCGGCGAGCGCCTAACCCTGAGGCAGCAACGGTCAGGAAGCGTGCTGCAACGCAACATCGGCCCGGCAGACCCTGGCTCATATTGCGCACAGCGGGGCGAACAATTACGCACGCCCTCCGCTTTACCTTGACCGCGTCCCGTTAACCGGGCCACGGTCCGCAAAATTTATCTACGCGGCCCCCGGGGGTGGCCGCGGGTCTCTGGAGGAAATATGTGGCGCGTTAAGTCACTGGATGCGATTCTAGCAACGGCCGAGAAGAAGTCGCTGCATCGCTCGCTCGGCCCCATTCAGCTCACCCTGCTGGGCGTGGGCGCGATCATCGGCACGGGCATCTTCGTCCTGACCGCCGCCGCCTCGCAAAAAGCCGGCCCGGGCATGATGCTGAGCTTCGTGATCGCCGGCGCCGTCTGCGCCTTCGCCGCGCTCTGCTATTCGGAACTGGCCTCGATGGTGCCGGTGTCGGGCTCAGCCTACACCTACACCTACGCCGTGATGGGCGAATTGCTGGCCTGGATGGTCGGCTGGGCCCTGATCCTGGAATACGCCGTGGCGGCCAGCGCCGTATCGGTGGGCTGGTCCGGCTACTTCCTCGGCATGATCGAGCACGCCCTGAACTTCCATTGGCCCGACGCCTTGAGAGCCGGTCCAGCCTGGTCGCTCAACGGCTTCGTGCCGGTCGCCGACTTCAGCCACGGGATCGTCAACATCCCGGCCATCGTGGTGGCCCTGGCCGTGACGACCCTGCTGGTCATCGGCACGACCGAAAGCGCCACCGTCAACGCCGCCCTGGTGGCGATCAAGGTCACGGCGCTGACCGTCTTCGTCATCCTGACCCTTCCCTTGATGAAGAGCGGCAACTTCGCGCCCTTCACCCCCAACGGCTGGTTCGGCCCGCACGGGACGACGGGCATGGGCGTGTTCGGGGCCGCGGCCTCGATCTTCTTCGCCTATGTCGGCTTCGACGCGGTCTCCACGGCCGCCGAAGAAACCAAGAACCCGCAGCGCAACGTTCCCATCGGCCTGATCGGCAGCCTGGGGATCTGCACCATCTTCTATCTGCTGGTCGCGGCTGGCGCGGTCGGCGCCATCGGCGCCCAGCCCGTCATCGGCCCGGAGGGCCAAGCCGTGCAGCCTGGTTCGGCCGGCTTCCAGGCCGCCTGTCACCTGGCCGCCAACGCCAACCAGCTGGTCTGCTCCAACGAAGCCCTGGCCCACGTGCTGCGCCAGATCAACTTCCCGCTCGCCGGCTATCTGCTGGGCCTGGCCGCCAATCTGGCCCTGCCCTCGGTCATCCTGATGATGATCTACGGCCAGACCCGGATCTTCTTCGTGATGGCCCGCGACGGCCTGCTGCCGGACAAGCTGGCCACCATCCACCCCAAGTGGAAGACGCCGCACATCGTCACGATCGTCACCGGCCTGTTCGTGGCGATCGCCGCCGCCTTCTTCCCGGTCGGTCAGCTGGCCGACATCTCCAACTCCGGCACGCTGTTCGCCTTCTTCATGGTGGCGATCGCGGTGATGGTGCTGCGGGTGAAGGACCCCCATCGTCCGCGTCCGTTCAGGACGCCGGCGATCTGGCTCGTGGCTCCGATCGCCCTGGCCGGCTGCGCCTTCCTCTATCTCAACCTGCCGCTGGAATCGATCCTGGTGCTGCCGATCTGGGGCGCCCTGGGGCTGGTGATCTATTTCGCCTACGGCTTCCGCAAGAGCCATGTCGGCCGCGGTCTGGTCGGCGAGGTCCACGAACTGGATCCCGACGCCCCGCCCACCGGCCTGCCCGGCGCGGATTAGTCTTGATCCTGGGCCGATAAGGCTTAGGTCGACGGGCGGGGATCCTCGGGTCTCCGCCCGTTTTCGTTGGAGCCGCTTAAGAAGGGACCTGGGCATGGCCGAGATGCCGATCCGCGCCGTCATCGCGCCGGTCACCCCGCTGCAGCAGAACTGCACGATCGTCTGGTGCGCCAAGACCAAGAAGGCCGCGGTGATCGACCCGGGCGGCGAAATCCCGCGCCTGATGAAGGCCATCGAGGACCAGGGCCTGACCCTGGAGAAGATCTGGATCACCCACGGCCACATGGACCACGCCGGCGGCGCGGCCGAGCTCAAGCGCCTGACCGGCGTCCCGATCGAGGGTCCGCACAAGGACGACCAGTTCTGGATCGACCGCATCCAGGAGACCGGCGAAATGTACGGGATCCCGGAGGCGCGAATCTTCGTCACCGACCGCTGGCTGGACGACGGCGACGTGGTCACCCTGGGCGAGACCCAGTTCGAGGTGCTGCACTGCCCCGGCCACACGCCGGGCCACGTGATCTTCTTCCACCGCCAGGCGCGCTTCGCCCAGGTCGGGGACGTGCTGTTCAAGGGCTCGATCGGCCGCACCGACTTCCCGCGCGGCAACCACCAGGACCTGCTGGACGCCATCACCGGCAAGCTGTGGCCGCTGGGCGACGACGTCCAGTTCGTGCCGGGCCACGGCCCGATGTCGACCTTCGGGGCCGAGCGCCGG
>Ga0102592_1002263_pt1 | contig 17492 bp, 23 predicted proteins | sample AraplaCol_mMF_r2_FD_76861 | JGI IMG/M metagenome (GOLD analysis project Ga0102592, IMG submission 76861) | Arabidopsis root microbial communities from North Carolina, USA - plate scrape MF_Col_mMF_r2 (SPADES assembly) (version 2) | ecosystem: Host-associated > Plants > Roots > Endosphere...
GACCAACTTCCACAAGGGCTACAACGGCAACATCCTGGTCAACGCCATGTGCGTGGGCCTGGCCGACGCCGACAAGATCTTCTACTCGGCCGCCCCGGGCGCGGGCCTGGCCGTGGTCTATTTCGGCTCCAAGACCGGCCGCGACGGCATCCACGGCGCGACCATGTCCTCGGCCGAGTTCTCGGAGGACTCCGAGGAGAAGCGCCCCACGGTCCAGGTCGGCGACCCCTTCGCCGAGAAGCTGCTGATCGAGGCCACGCTGGAGCTGATGGCCACCGGCGCCGTCGCCGCCATCCAGGACATGGGCGCGGCGGGCCTGACCTCGTCGTCGGTCGAGATGGCCGGCAAGGGCGGCGTCGGCATCGAGCTGGACATGGACATGGTGCCCCAGCGCGAAACCGGCATGAGCGCCTACGAGATGATGCTGTCGGAAAGCCAGGAGCGCATGCTGGCGGTCCTGAAGCCCGGCCGCGAGAAGGACGGCCACGCCATCTTCGAGAAGTGGGGCCTGGACGCCGCCGTCATCGGCCACACCACCGACACCGGCCACCTGGTGCTCAAGCACCACGGCGAGGTCGTCTGCGACGTGCCGCTGGCCCCGCTGTTCGACGACGCGCCGCTGTACGACCGCCCGTGGGTCCAGCCGACGCTGCATCCGCGCCTCGACCCGGGCAAGATCGCCGGTCCGGCCGACTGGAACGCCGCGGTGCTGAAGGTGGTCGGCAGCCCCGACATGGCCTCCAAGCGCTGGCTGTGGGAGCAGTACGACCGCCACGTGATGGCCGACACCCTGGAAGACAGCGCCACCGGCTGCGACGCCGGCATCGTGCGCATCCACGGCAAGGGCAAGGCCATCGCCGTGACCAGCGACGTCACCCCGCGCTACGTGCAGAACGACCCCTACGAGGGCGGCAAGCAGGCCGTCGCCGAAGCCTGGCGCAACCTGACGGCCGCCGGCTCGACCCCGATCGCCATCACCGACAACCTCAACTTCGGCAGCCCCGAAAAGCCCGAGACCATGGGCCAGATCGTGCGCGCCACCGACGGCATGGCCGAGGCCTGCCGCGCCCTGGACTTCCCGGTCGTGTCGGGCAACGTCAGCCTCTACAACGAGACCAACGGCGTCGCCATTCCGCCGACCCCGACGGTCGGCGCCGTGGGCCTGATCGACGACTACGACCTGCGCATGGGCTTTGGAAATGTCGCCGAGGGGGATGCGCTGGTGCTGATCGGCGAGACCCACGGCGAGCTGGGCGCCTCGATCTATCTGCGCGAGATCCTGGGCCGCGAGGACGGCGCCCCGCCGCCGGTCGACCTGGCCCTGGAACGCAAGAACGGCGACTTCGTGCGCGACCTGATCCCGACCGGCCTGGTCGCGGGCCTGCACGACCTGTCAGACGGCGGCCTGCTGATCGCCGCGGCCGACATCGCCCTGGCCAGCAAGGTCGGCGTCACCCTGAACGCCACCAGCCACGCCCACGCCCACCCCTATCTGTTCGGCGAGGACCAGGCCCGCTACTTGGTGGCCACGCCCGATCCGGACTCGGTGCTGGCGGCGGCCAAGGAAGCCGGCGTCCACGCCAACCTGGCCGGGGTGGCGGGTGGCGACGCCTTCGCCTCGACCGACCTGTTCAGCATCCCGCTGGAGACCCTGCGCACGGCCCACGAGGCCTGGCTGCCGGGCTTCATGGGCGCCGTGGCCTAAAAGGACCATCAGCATGCGTACGATCCCTATGCTCGCCACGGCGAGCCTGGCCCTGTTGCTGCTGGCGGCCTGCGCCCCGGCCGCCCAGGCCCCCGCCCCGACCACCGCCCAAAGCGCCGACGCCTCGTGCGCCGCGCGCGGCGGAACGATGCAGCCGGTCGGCCGCCTGCAACGCCCGACCTGCGTCGTGCCCTATGCCGACGCCGGCAAGACCTGCTCGGACAAGGCCGACTGTCAGGGCGCCTGCATCGCCGAGGGCAACCTGGAAGCCCAGGGCGCCGTGACCGGCCAGTGCCAGAAGACCAACGTCCAGTTCGGCTGCTACGCCAAGATCGTGGGCGGCAAGGCGACGGCCGCGATCTGCGTCGACTGATCGGGCCTCCGTCGCCTCAGGCCACGGCGAACGCGGCCCGAGGCGCCGCCCGCAGCCGGGCGGCGTCCCGTCCCGGGGGCGCGCCGAACAGGCGGGCGTATTCGCGGCTGAACTGGCTGGCGCTGTCGTAGCCGACGGTGAAGCCCGCCCCCGCCACGTCGCCCGGCTGGCTCAGCAGCAGGGTCCGCGCCGCCTGCAGCCGCAGCTGCTTCTGATACTGCAGCGGGCTCATGGCGGTGACCGCCTTGAAATGGCGGTGGAACGAGGCCGGGCTCATGCCCGCCAGCCGGGCCAGGTCCTCCACCTGCATGGGCGCGGCGAAATTGGCCTGCAGCCACTGGATGGCGCGGTTGACCTGCGAGAGGCGGCTTTCGGCCAGGCCGATCTGCCGGACCGTCGCCCCGCTGGGTCCCTGCAGCAACCGCCACAGCACCTCGCGCTCGAGCATCGGCGCCAGCACCGGGATGTCGGCGGGCCGATCCAGCAGGCGCACCAGCCGCAGGATCGCATCCACTAGGTCCGGCCCCGCCTCGTTGACCTGCAGGCCGCCCGCCGAAGCCGCCGGAGACGCCTGCGCAGGCGCCTCGAGAACCAGCCGGGCGATCTTGACCGGATTCAGGGCGACGCTCAGCGCCGCGTAGGGTCCTTCGACGACCTGACCGCAGACCGGCAAGTCGACCGACACGGTCAGGAACTTGCCCGCGTCGTAACGGAACAGCCGGTCGCCCAGCGCCGCATGCTTGGCCCCGGCCACGATCAGGCACAGCAGGGGCTGGTAGACGATCGGCATGGGTTCGGTCGGCGCGCTGGCCCGATACAGCGTCAGACCCGGGACCGGCGTTTCCGAGGTTCCCTCCCGGGCGTGACGGTCGAGCAGCACGCGGATTTCAAGCAGCGAGTCCATGCCCGACATAGGCGTCCAAGCGACCGCGCGGATCAAGCACGAGCGCCTCGACTGATCGGATCGTGCAAGAGCTTGCGAGCAACGCCCTAACGCCTCGATGCGTCGGAAGCCTTCAATGTCCCTACAGACAAGGAGATTTCCCATGAGCAAGATCTGGTTCGTCACCGGCGCGGCCCGCGGCCTCGGCGCCGAAATTGCCAAGGCCGCCCTGGCCGCCGGCGATCGCGTCGTGGTCACCGGACGCCGCCGCGAGGCGCTGCAAGCCGCGTTCGGGCCCGACGGCGACGCCCTGTTGTCGCTGGCCCTCGACGTCACCCGCGACGCCGACGCCGAGGCCGCCGTCGAAGCGGCCCTGGCCCGCTTCGGCCGCATCGACGTGCTGGTCAACAACGCCGGCTACGGAAACCTGGGCCTGTTCGAGGAGACGACCGACGCCGAGGCCCGGGCGCAGTATGACACCAACGTCTTCGGCCTCTACAACGTCACCCGCGCCGTCCTGCCGGCCATGCGCCGCCAGCGGACCGGCCGGATCTTCAACATCTCGTCCGTCGGCGGCCTGCTGGGCGGCGAAGGCGGCTCGCTCTATTGCGCCACCAAGTTCGCGGTCGAGGGCTTTTCGGAGTCGGTCGCCAAGGAGGTGGCGCCGTTCGGGATCCACGTGACGATCGTCGAGCCCGGCTTCTTCCGCACCGACTTCCTTGATGACAGCTCGGTCCGCTACGGCTCGCGCCAGATCGACGACTACGCCGGAATCTCAGCCCAGATGAAGGCGTTCTGGGATGCGCGCAACCACGCCCAGGCCGGCGATCCGGCCAAGCTGGGCCGGGTGCTGGTCGAGCTGGCCGGCCGGACCGATCCACCCCTGCGCTTCGCCGCCGGCTCGGACGCCGTGGCGATGATCAGCGGCAAGATCGCCAGCCTGCAGGCCGAACTCGACGCCTGGCGCGACCTGTCGGTCACCACCGACGGCGACGACCTTCCGGCCCAGGCCGAGGCCTCGGCCGGGACCTGGCGCTGATCCGAGGACGGGCCCCCAGAGACCCCGCGGTTCACGCCGCGGGCTGGGGTCCGTCGCCTTCGAAGACGCCGACGCTGGACTTGTTCTGGTCGTCGGATCGGTTGCGGAAGTCGGACGCCGCCTCGCTTTCCGGGACCGGCGCCGGATGGGCGTCCCGCCACAGGTCGCGCAGCCACTTCCACAGCAGGGTCAAGATCATCGCTCCCTCCCAGGGCGGGTCTTCGCCTCTTTGGATCGCGCCGGATCGTCCCACGACCGCGCGGCCGAACCGAAACCCTACACCCGAAGGCTGAAAAACCGCCACCGCAATCGGAAATGGCGCAGCTAGGCTCGCCGCCGCGCCACCTGGGCCACGCGCTCCAGCACCACCGGGCCGGCCGCCGGACCGGCCGCATAGACGAAGTCCGGGCTGTCCATCGGCTTGCCGGTTCGGCGGTCCACCAGCACCGGTTCGGCCGGCAGGCCGGTGGCCGCCTCGACCATCTGGCTGGCCACGCCCTCGACCGCGTAGTGACGATTGCCGAAGGCCATCAGCGCCGTCATCACCGGCGCGAAATCGCGCGCCAGGTCGGTCGCCAGGTATTCGTGGCGCAAGGGGCGCTCCTGATAGGGCCGGCGCTGCAGGAAGCCCGCCTCGACCAGGGCGGCCAGCCGCTGGGCCAGGATGTTGGGCGCCACGCCCAGGCTCTTCTCGAACTGGTCGAACCGGGTCAGGCCCTGCAGGGCGTCGCGCAGGATCATCAGGCTCCAGGTGTCGCCCACCCGCTCCAGCGTGCGGCCCACGGGGCATTGTCCAGGATCGAAGGCGCGTCGGGTCATGACCTCAATATAGGCGCTCGCTAGCAAATCGAAAGTCAATCACTTGCATTTTGAAAGCTACCTACCACTTCAGCCTCACGGCCGGGCCATGGGGTCCTCGCCCAACCCTTTCGGGATGAAGACGATGAGCAAGCAAGACATTCGCGGCGCGGCCCTGGTCACCGGCGCCTCCACCGGCATCGGCGCGACCTATGCCGACCGCCTGGCCCGCGCCGGCCACGACCTGGTGCTGGTGGCCCGCGACACCGCGCGGCTGGAAGCCCTGGCCGCCAGGCTGAAGGCTGAGACGGGCGTCAAGGTCGACATCCTCACCGCCGACCTGACCGACAAAGCCGACCTGGCCCGGGTCGAGGCCCGGCTGGCCGACGACGCGACGATCGACATCCTGATCAACAACGCCGGCGTCGCCCTGGCCGGCCCGTTCGTCGAGCAGGACATCGAGCGGGTCGAAAGCATGATTCAGCTGAACATCGTCTCGGTGACCCGTCTGGCCCACGCCGCCGCCAAGGCCTTCGCGGCCCGCGACCGCGGCGCGATCGTCAACATCTCGTCGGTCGTGGGCCTGGCCCCCGAGCTGCAGATGGCCGTCTACGGCGCGACCAAGGCCTATGTGACCTACTTCACCCAGACCCTGCGCCTGCAGCTCAGCCCGAACATCCGGCTCCAGGCCGTGCTGCCGGGCGCGACCCGCACCGAGATCTGGGACCGCTCGGGCAGCGGCGGCGCCGAGGCGCTGGATCCCAACGGGCTGATGGAGGTCGACGACATGGTGGACGCGGCCCTGGCCGGTTTCCATCAGGGCGAGCTGATCACCATCCCGTCCCTGCCCGACCCGGCCGACTTCACGGCCTATGACGCGGCCCGGACCAGGCTGCTGCCGAACCTGTCGCGCAACCGCTCGGCCGCGCGCTACAAGGTGGGCGAGCCGGCCTGATCCGCCGCCCGCGGGCCGGGACCTTTCGCGGTCCCGGCCCGGGCCTCCCCACCGTCACGACATTGGCGCATCGCGACACTATCTATCGCGTGACGACGGGCGCCCCGGGAACGAACGCCGTTTCCAATCGCTAGCCCGCTGCCCAAGGAGCGCGACATGGCCGTCATTCCGAACCTGGACGAGTTCATTCTCGAGGAAACCGCCGAGGGGATCTTCCTGACCGTCACCGGCGACGACGAGCAGACCCTGAAGCTGAAGGTCACGCTCGATGACCTGGAAGAGATCGTCGAGGTCATCGACGAGGTGTTCGGGCTGGAGGAGGACGACGGCGAGGCCGAGGAGGTGGACGAGAGCGCGGGTTAGGTCGCCTCACTTGCCCCCGCCTGACCGCTACGCGATCTGTCCGCCCCCATAGGGGGCGGAGCCTCGCACTCCAGGCTCTTCCCCCTTTTGGCGGAAGACGGTCGCGAAGCGACCCGTGGGAGGCGATCCCCCTACCGCCCCGCCGCCCGGCTGATGCCGTCCAGGTCGTCGTCCAGCGCCCGGGTCGCCGTGACCACGGTGGCCACCGCGCGCCTGAAGAAGTCCTGCGGCACGGTGGCGAAGTCGTCGGTGGGCTGGTGGTATTCGGGGTGGTCCTCGACGCCGAAATAGACCCAGGGCACGCCTTTCTCGGCGAAGGCGCCCTGGTCCGACTGGGCGGTCCAGTTATCGTGCTTGCCTAAAGCGTCGGTGTCGTGGCCCAGCAGCAGCTTGACCGGCGCGGTCCTGGCCACGCCCTCCAGCACCGGCTTCAGCCAGGGCTGCGGGCCGGCGCCGCTGGCGTAGAGCTGGCCCTTGGCGTTCTTGCTGATCATGTCGAAATTGACGTTCAGCCCGATCTTGGCCAACGGCGCGGGCGGGTCGGCGACGAAGGCCTTGGCGCCCTTCAGACCGCTTTCCTCGGCGTCGAAGGCGACGATCAGCACGGTGTGGCGCGGCGGCCGGGCCTTGAACGCCTCGGCCACGGCCAGCAGGCCGGCGATGCCCGAGGCGTTGTCGTCGGCCCCGTTATAGACCTGCCCCTTGCGGACCCCCAGGTGGTCGTAATGGGCCGAGACCACCAGCACCTTGTCCGAACTGGAGGTGCCCTCGATCCGGGCCACCAGATTCACGCCGGTGACGTCCTTGCCGAACACCTTGGGCTTGAAGGTGAAGGGCCGCTCGAACGCCTTGCCCTGCGGCCGCAGCCCGATCTGGCCGAAGCGCTTGACGATATAGGCCCGCGCCTTGGCGCCGCCGGGCGTGCCGACGCCCCGCCCCTCCATGTCGTCGGCCGACAGGATGCGGACGTCGTCCAGCGCATGAGCGCCGGGCTTGGGGGCGGCGTGGGCCTGGCCGATCAGGACAATGAAAACGGCCGAGAAGGCGATGACGTGACGGAGGGTTCGAAGGGTCATGCCCCTTTCAATGCGTCCGGATTCCCTGAGCGGCAAGCCAGTCCGCCTCGCTTTGGTCGCCGGGACGCCAGTCGCGCAGCCATCGCAGCGTCGGCGCCTCGGTCGCCAACGCACGGCTAAGTTTGGCCGCCTTGCGCAGCGTACGGACATCGTCGGCCGTACAGCCGCCGTCACGCTGCACGTGCAGCCCCGGCCAGGGACGCCGCGTGACGGAAGTTGGGCGATCATGACGCGGCGGTCCGCAAAGGGTGGGCCAGTAGCGCAGGACTAGGGCTCGCCCTTCCGCATCGCGCTCAAGCGCCGCGGCGCCGAAGTATAGATAGGCGTTTTGGAAAGGCGCGGCGGCGTCCTTGGACGTCTGAAACTGGTATTGCGCGATCATCGGATCGCCGCCCACCAGCACATGCTCGGTTCCGTCGGCCGCCCACAGGACGCCCTTCCAATCCCCGGGCGCCAGCACGGTGTTCGCGCAGTCGGGCCAGGCTGTACTGGACGCTTCCAGGTCAACGTGACAGCCGGGCTCGTCTTCCATCCACCAGCCGGGCCGCACGGCTCCGACGCCCACCGCGTCCTCGGCGGAGAACCAGGGTTTCTCGGAGAACACCAGGTTCTCACAGCCGCCGAGGAACAGCGCCGCCGCCACGGCCAGCATCGAAGTTGGTCTCATCGCAGAGGCCCTCCGCACCTCACGGCGCATCACGGAACAATCACGTGTCCGTGATCTTTCCGTGAAATCCCGTTATCACGCAAGGCGAGAAAGCAACGTTTCAGCCCGAACGGGCATTTTCCCGTATGCCCGTTCTTAAGGTTTACGCCGCATACCGAGGCTGAGAGATTCGGAGTCAAACGCCGTGCCCATGTCCTTCCCCGACCTCGAAGCCCGCCTGCACGACGCCTTTCCGGACGCCGAGATCGTGCTGACCGACCTGGCCGGCGACGGTGACCACTACAAGGCGCGGATCGTCTCGCCGGCCTTCCGCGGCCTCAACCGTGTCAAGCAGCACCAGATGGTCAACCGCGCCCTGGCCGACGTGCTGGGCGGGACGCTGCACGCCCTGGCCCTCGAAACCGCGGCTCCGTCGGAGTAGAGGCCATGCGCTATCGCCCCTTCGGCAGCGCGGGCGTGGCGGTCTCGGCGATCACGCTGAGGCTGGAGGACCAGCCGCGCCTGCGCGGGTCCGACTGGCGCAAGTTGATCTTCGCGGCGCTGGAAAGCGGCATTAACAGCTTCGAGATCGACGGCGTCTCGCCGGCCCTGATCGAAGGCGCGGCCGAGGCCTTCTCGACGGTGGAACGCCGCCTGCTGTTCATCGGCTGGCGGCTGCGGGGCTCGCTGGACCGGGCCCTGAAGGCCCAGGCCGTCCACGACATGATCGACCAGGCCCTGGACCGCACGGGCCTGGGCCATCTGGACCTGGCCGTCCTGGACGACCCGGACGCCAACGCCTTTCCCGCCGAGACCCTGGAGCAACTGAAGGCTCTGCGCGGCGCGCGGCTGATCCGCCTGCTGGGCGTGGCCGGAGCGGGCGACAAGTTCGACGCCTATGTCGCCTCGGGCCAGTTCGAGGCCATGGCCACGCCGTTCAACCTGGCCTCGGGCTGGGTGGAGCGCAATCGCGTGCGGGCCGCCATGGGCCGCGAGATGGCGGTGATCGGCCAGGACTACTGGCCCGACGCGCTGCGCGAGGAGCACAAGATCAGCTTCCTGCCCAAGCCCTCGCTGTGGCGGCGGCGCACCGACCCGCTGGCCGACGTCGGCGGCTACGACTTCCTGCGCAACACCCCTGGCTGGACCACCCAGCAGATCTGCCTGGCCTACGCCCTGACAGAACCGTCGCTGGCCACGGTCCAGGTCACCGCCGGCTCGCCCGCCGAGATCGAAGCCCTGGCCGCCATCGTCGAGCGCGACCTGCCCACCGGCTGCGCCGCCCAGATCGAGATGGCCCGCTTCTCGGCCCAGGAAGCGGCGAAGGCGAAGCGTCGGGCTTGAGGCCGCGGACCTGACCCTCCAAGCGTTGTCATCCCGGAAGCCTCGCGGAGGCCGTCCGGGACCCAGGGGACCGGGCGCAGGCGGTGCGGCGGTCCTGGATCCCGGCTCTCCGCTTCGCTGCGGCCGGGATGACAACCGTGATGGGACGGCCCTCCTCCCATTTCGTCGCACTTGACCCGCCCCGCCTTGGCGCCTAGCTGAGAGGCTACGCCCAAGGATTTGTTCCATGACCGACGTCGCCTCCTCCCCCGCCCTCGACTTCATCGCCAAGACCGTGGCCGAAAACCCCGTGGTCCTGTTCATGAAGGGCGTGCCGGACCAGCCGCGCTGCGGCTTCTCGTCGATCACCGTCCAGATCCTCGACCACCTGGGCGTGTCGTTCGTCGGCGTCGACGTGCTGCAGGACGACGACCTGCGTCAGGGGATCAAGACCTTCACCGACTGGCCGACCATTCCCCAGCTCTACGTCAAGGGCGAGTTCATCGGCGGCAGCGACATCGTCCGCGAGATGTTCCAGTCGGGCGAGCTGAAGACCCTCTTCGCCGAACAGGGTCTCATCGAGGCTTGAGCAGGGTCTTCGTCCCGCCCGGCGACGCGTTCAAACTGACCTTCGAACCGAAGGCGTCGGAGATCGACGCCAACGGCCACGTCAACAACGTGGTCTATCTGGCCTGGGGCCAGGATCTGGCCATCGCCCATTGGGACGCCTGGGCTTCGCCCGAGGAGCGCGCGCCCTGGAGCTGGGTGGCCCGCCGCCACGAAATCGACTACCGCCGCGAACTGCTGCCGAACGAACTCGCCACCGGCTACACCTGGGTGGGCGAGCTGAAGGGGCCGCGCTTCGAGCGCTTCTTCCGCATCGACGGCCCCGACGGCGAGATGTGCGCCCAGAGCCGCACCGACTGGGTGCTGATCGACATCGCCGCCAAGCGCCCGGCGCGGGTGCTGCCCTGGATGGTCGAGCGGTTCACGCCGAAGGGGTGAGCGGCGTTTGGGGACGTCTAGTCGCGTGATAGGGGGTTCAGCAGACGAACCGTCCCGGCGCCATCAAGCCCCAGTTCCTGATAGCTGAAACTCAACTCCGCCAAGCTCGGCGCGGCCTTGCAGACATCCAGCCGCTTGCGGGCGAAGGCGATCGTCCGGTCTCGACCGTCCTGCCCCGCATAAAACGCGAAGTCGGCCTTGGTGGTGCAGCCATGCGACACGACCTTCAAGACGAGACCCGAGGGACCCGCTTGAGCCCCCCTGAGCGCCTCCAGCTCCCCCGCCTCCTGCCCCGGCCGCGCCACCAGCGTCACGCCCCCGCGCCCCGCGCAGCCGCCCAGGGCCAGCAACAGCCCGGCGGCCAGCAGTCGGCGTCGGTCGAAGGTCATGCACAACCTTGGCAAGCACGGGAAACTGAGCCCTAGTTTGCCCACGGCTTGGCCGCGCGCAACCGACGAGACCCCCGTGCTCCGCAAATTCGCTTCGATCGCTTCGCTGGCCTTGTGCCTGGCCGCCGCCTCTCCCGCCCTCTCGGCCGACTACAAGGCCCTGGACGCCGAAGCCGCCCGGCTGATGGCGGTCGGCAAGATCCCGGGCCTGGCCTATGCGGTGATCGAGCAAGGCAAGGTCGTGCACGTCAGCGCCCAGGGCTGGCGCAATGTCGAGCGGAAGGCGCCGCTGACGCCGGACACGGTGATGTACGCCGCCTCGATCACCAAGGCGGCCTTCGGCCAGTACGTGCTGATGCTGGTCGACGACGGCAAGCTGGACTTGGACACCCCGATCAAGGCCTACCTGCCCAAGCCCTTGCCCGACTACGACGCCTACAAGGATCTGGCCGGCGATCCGCGCTGGGCGACGATCACCCCCCGCATGCTGATGACCCACACGGCGGGCTTCCCGAACTTCCGCTGGCTGAACGCCGACGGGAAGCTGGACATCAAGACCGATCCCGGGACGCGCTACATCTATTCCGGCGAGGGCCTCAACCTGATGCAGTTCGTCATCGAACAGGGCCTGGGCCTGAAGGTCGGCGACGAGATGGATCGGCGGATCTTCCAGCCCCTGGGCATGACCCGCAGCGCCATGAGCTGGCGGCCCGACTTCCGACCCGACCTGGCCGACGGTTACCACGCCGACGGCAAGTTCGAGGAGCACGACGAGCGCAGCAGCGTGAAGGCCGCCGGCTCGTTGGACACCACGATCTCGGACCTGTCCAAGCTGGCGGCGGCCATGGTCTCGGGCCGGGGCTTGTCGCCCAAGGCGGCCGCGGAACGGACCAGGGCCAGTTTCCCGATCGTCAACGCCCACCAGTTCCCGCCCAGCCTGACCGGCGGCGATCCCGACAACGCCAGGATCGGCCTGGCCGCCGGCGTCGGCGTGGTGGTGTTCGACGGCCCGCAAGGCCACGCCTTCTTCAAGGGCGGCCACAACGACATCACCGACAACACGTTGGTCTGCGTCGAACGCGGCCGGCGCTGCATCGTGATCCTGACCAACAGCGGCGTCGGGCAGCGGATCTTCCCGCCCCTGGTCGAGGCGGCGCTGGGGAAGACCGGGATGCCGTGGGCGTGGGAATATAATCCGGTACGGCCGGTGGCGGCGCCGTAGCCCAGCGTGAGCGCGCCTAGGCCGCCTTCGCGTCCAGCGTCGCGCGCAGGCGCGCCGCCACGTCGCCCAGGGTGATGCGCGACAGGGCCCCGTCGACGTCGGGCTGGCCCTCGGCGGCCATCGAGCTGGCGAGGCCGGCGGTGAAGTCGGTGATGGCGGTGATGTGCTGGGCCAGCATGTCGACCATGTGCAGCTCCTGCATCACCTTCAGCCGGCTCTCCGGCGGCACGGCCTCGAGCAGCTGCCCCAAGGCGCTGTCCAGGTGGCCGCAGGACACGGCGGCGATCGACATCTCGGCCGACAAGGCCTCCAGCAGGCCGACGATTCCGGCGGTCTTCTGGACTTCGAGCGTCATGGTCATTGGCTTTCCCCCAAGCGTATCAACTCGATAGCGCTTGGGGCCTTGTCGCATGGTTAAGGCTGGGCGGAACTCGTCCTCGGGAAAACCAGGGCCAGGGCGGCGGATTGTCGCGCCGTCTCAGCCCCAGGGACCGATCCGCCGGTCGCCGGCCGGCACGGCCGTACCGGCCCGCCCGCGCGTGGCCTGACTGACGCCCAGCCGCAGCAGGGCCTCGACCCGGTTGTGGGTGGCGGGGTGGGTCGAGAACAGGTTGTCGGCGCCCTTCCCCGTCAGTGGGTTGACGATGAACAGGTGCGCCGTGGCCGGGTTGCGCTCGGCCTCGACATTGACCGCGCCGCCGCGGGCGTAGGCCTCGATCTTTTCCAGCGCCCGGGCCAGGGCCCGGCCGTCGCCGGCGATCTCGGCCCCGATCCGGTCGGCCTCGTATTCCCGCGAGCGGCTGACAGCCATCTGCACCAGCATGGCGGCGATCGGCGCCAGTATGGCCAGAGCGATGGTCCCGATCAGGCCGCCCGGCCGCTCGTCGTCGTCGCGCGAACCGCCGAAGAACAGGCCGAAGTTGGCCAGGGCCGAGATCGCGCCGGCGATGGTGGCCGTCACGGTCATGGTCAGGGTGTCGCGGTTCTTCACGTGCGCCAGTTCGTGGGCCATGACGCCGCGGATCTCGTCGCGGTCCAGCAGGCCCAACAGGCCGGTGCTGGCGGCCACCGCCGCGTGGGCCGGGTCGCGGCCGGTCGCGAAGGCGTTGGGCTGCTCGCTGTCGATCACCGTGATGCGCGGACGCGGCAGGCCGGCGCGGCGGGCCAGGTCCTCGATGTCGGCGACATAGGCGCGGACCAGCGGCTCGGGATGGCCGGCGTCAACCTCGACCGCGCCGTACATGCGCAGCACGATCTTGTCGGCGTTCCAGTACGAGAACAGGTTCATGCCGACGGCGAACACCAGGGCGACCAGCATGCCGGTCGGGCCGCCGATCATGTAGCCGGCCCCTACGAACAACGCCGTCAGGCCGGCCAGCAGGACGAAGGTCTTGATGTGGTTCATGGCTCTAACTCGGGATTCGCATCCTGGATCAGTCGAAGATGTCGAACAGGTCGAAGCGCTTCTTCTTGCCGTAGTGGCCCTGGCCGTGATGGCGGCGCTCGTCGTCGTGACGGTAGTCGTTGGGGCGGTAGTCGGGGCGATGGTCGGAACGCTCGCGGGGCCTGTCGTAATCGGGCAGGCGCGGCGTCGCGGCCTGGGGCTCGCCCCGCTCCATGGCCATCAGCTTCTCCAGCTCGCCGCGGTCCAGCCACACGCCCCGGCACTGGGGGCACATGTCGAACTCGACGCTGGCGCGCTGCACGGCCTGCATGGAGGCGTCGCAGTTGGGGCACATCAGAAGCGGCATTTCGGATCCCTGTCCTGTTAATGGACGGGTGTCCTCGAAGCTGGGCCGGCGGGGAGGGAGGGGACAACCGGACCCAGACATCGAGAACACCCGATGCGGTCCGACATCACGAGTGCTTGCATCACTCGCCAGAGGGGCCCGGCCCGCCCATGACATCTAGGAGGCCCCGAAAACGGTTCAAGGGCGGCAAAACGAAAAAGGCCCCGGATTTCTCCGGGGCCTTTCCGATCGTCTTCGAGGTCGACGCTTACGAAGCGTAGAATTCGACGACGAGGTTCGGTTCCATCTTCACCGGATACGGCACTTCGGCCAGTTCCGGAGCGCGGACGAAGGTGGCCTGCAGGCCCTTGGCGTCGACGGTGACGTAGTCGCAGAAATCACGCTCGGCCGAAGCGACGGCTTCCAGCACCAGGGCCATGTTGCGCGACTTTTCGCGGACGGTGATCACGTCGCCGGCCTTGCAGCGGTAGGACGCGATGTTCACGCGCTTGCCGTTCACCTGCACGTGGCCGTGGTTCACGAACTGACGGGCGGCGAACACGGTCGGCACGAACTTGGCGCGGTAGACGATGGCGTCCAGGCGCGATTCCAGCAGGCCGATCAGGTTTTCCGAGGTGTTGCCCTTGCGGCGAGCGGCTTCCTCGTAGGTGCGCGAGAACTGCTTCTCGGTCAGGTTGCCGTAGTAGCCCTTCAGCTTTTGCTTGGCGCGCAGCTGCAGGCCGAAGTCCGAAACCTTCTGCTTGCGGCGCTGGCCGTGCTGGCCGGGGCCGTAGGACCGCTGGTTCACCGGCGACTTCGGCCGGCCCCAGAGGTTTTCGCCCATACGGCGGTCGATCTTGTACTTGGCGCTATGGCGCTTGGACATAAGTCACTCTTCATATCGATCCGGGCCGGCTCCCTCGGAAGGGTGCGATCTCAACGGCGGCTTCGGGTCATTCCGTCATGCGATTTTCGCGCCGTCCGGCAAGCCGGCGGCGAGAAGGGGCGGTATATGACGGAGGGGCGGCGGGGAGTCAACGGCGCGAGCCGTCAATGCAGGTCTTCGTTGATGAATTGCGCCTTGAGGCCGACGGCGTGGATGGCCTGAACCATGTCCATGATCTTCGCATAGGGCACGTCGCCGTCGGCGCGGATCATCACCGTATCGTAGCCGCGGGCCACGGCCAGGGCCCGCAACCGCCCAGGCGCCTCGCCGGGGGAAACCGCCTGTCCCTCGACGGTGTAGAGTCCGTCGGCTCCGATGGACACGAAGGGGACAGGGACCGGCGTGCGCCCCGGCACGGGCGGCGCCGGCACGGACCCCGGCTCGATGGCCAGGTTCACGGCGGCCGTCGGCCGGGCCGCCACCACGGCCACCACCGCGAACACCGCCAGCAGCACGGGGATCAGCGGCGTCAGGTTGATCGCCGCCATCGGCCGCGCTTCGAACGATCCCGTCAGTCTTCGCGCCATAGCCGTCTCCCGCCGCCCCGACTGTGGGTCGGGCGCGGCGCGGGCGCAAGCCTCGGCTATCGCGTCGCCGCGACGGCGGTGTTCATCAGGCCCGGCGTGAACCGCCGCAGCGAGCGCGCCACCTCGATCGGGTACACCCCCATGTTCCGGGGACTGTAGTGCTTCCAGCGGCCGACCCACGGCGACAGGTTGTCCAGGACATAGGTGTCGTCGACCACCAGCACGGCGTGGGCCTGCTTGCCGTAGCCGAACACGGCCAGCTGCATACGCGAGGCGCTCCAGCCCAGTTGCTGCAGGACGCGGGCCTTGGTCAGGGCGAAGTCCTCGCAATCGCCCTTGCCGTCGGCGGGGTTCTCGACCCAAACATCGTCGACCCCGTAGTGGTCCAGGTCGTCGACGATCGCGATGCTCTTGTTGGTCTCGCGCGTCACGCACTGCAGCTGGGCTTCGCCGGTCAGGGCGGCGCAGCGCGTGGCCCGCGCCCTGGCGCTGGAGCCGACGATGTAGGCGGCCGCCAGGAACCCGCACAGCGCGCCGACGCCCGCGCCGACTAGGAACGCCTTGCGAAGGGTCACGACACGGCCCCTTGGGTCCGCGGATGGCCTGCGCTCAAATCGGGTACGCCAAGCGAACATGACAACTCACACGCCACTTCACTAGCGTTACAGTTGCATTTCTATGTGGTCGATTAAAGGCGAACGGCCAAGTTGCTTGGAATTCGACAATCTAAGCCGCAATTACCCCAAATATTTCGCATGGATACACGTCGAAATCGACGCCAATCCGGAAATTGAACGCGGCGTCACTGAACGTGAATCCACCTAGTCTTGCTCAATAATCATGCATCTGTGAGCGTCGGGAACATGGAGGCGCCGCGGCGCGCTAAGGCCGATCCAGGTCGAGGCGGACGCGGACTTGCCGCGAGGCCTCCTTCGCCGCCCGCTTGCGGCGCCGCCAAAGGACATAGGCGATCACCGTCATCACCGCGCCCAGGCCGCCATAGACCAGCAGCACGCCCGGGTCGGAGAGCAGGAGCCAGCCCATGCCCGCCAAGTAGGCTCCGAGCACGAACTCCACGAGCAGCACCCGCAGCGTGAACAGCGCCTTCATCGGCTAGCCCGCCGCGAGCCGCTTCGCGTGCCACGCCATGTGATCGCCGAGGAACGTGGCGATGAAGAAGTAGCTGTGGTCGTAGCCCTCCTGCCGCCGCACCGTCACCTTGCGACCGGCCTCGGCCGCGGCGGCTTCGATCAGCTCGGGCTTGAGCTGGCTGTCCAGGAAGCTGTCGGCCAGGCCCTGGTCGATCAGAATCTCGTCGAACGCCGCGCCGGCCCCGTCCTCGATCAGGGCGCAGGCGTCGTGGGCGCGCCAGGCCGCGCGGTCCGGCCCCAGATAGGCGGTCATGGCCTTGTCGCCCCAAGGGCAGTTCAGCGGCGAGACGATCGGCGAGAAAGCGCTGACCGACTTGAATAGGTCCGGGTTGCGCAGGGCGATCGTCAGGGCCCCATGGCCGCCCATCGAGTGGCCGGATATCCCGCGCCGCGCCGGGTCCAGCGAGAAGGCGCCGTCGACGGCCTCCAGCAGGTCCTTGGTCACGTACGAGTACATCCGGAAGTGCGGCGTCCACGGCGCCTGGGTGGCGTCGACATAGAAGCCCGCGCCCTGCCCCAGGTCGTAGGCCGGATCGTCGGCCACGCCCTCTCCCCGCGGCGAGGTGTCGGGCGCGACGATCGCCACGCCGTGTCTGGCCGCGTGCTCGTAGACGCCCGACTTGATCGTGAAGTTGTCCTCGGTGCAGGTCAGGCCCGACAGCCAGACGAGGTACGGGAAAGGCCCCTCCCCGTCCGGCGTCCAGACCGTGAACTTCATGGGCGTGCCCGTGCTGGCGCTGTCGTGCCGGCAGTAGCGCAGCGTCCCGCCCTGGGTGCGATGGATGTTCAGGACTTCGACGTTGGACATAGCGGTTCTCGAAATCCTTCTCCCCTTGCGGGAGAAGGTGGCCTGCGAAGCAGGTCGGATGAGGGGTCGAGCTGACCTGTCCACCGTGCGCGGCTGGACCGATCTTCACCCCCTCATCCGTCGCCTGCGGCGACACCTTCTCCCGCAAGGGGAGAAGGATGAAGAACTAGAACGTCACCACCGTGCGGATGCTCTCGCCCGCGTGCATCAGGTCGAACGCCTCGTTGATGCGCTCCAGCGGCAGGACGTGGGTGATCATCGGGTCGATCTGGATCTTCCCGTCCATGTACCAGTCGACGATCTTGGGCGTGTCGGTGCGGCCGCGCGCGCCGCCGAAGGCCGTGCCCTTCCAGACCCGGCCGGTGACCAGCTGGAACGGCCGGGTGGCGATCTCCTTGCCGGCCTCGGCCACGCCGATGATGATGCTTTCGCCCCAGCCGCGATGGCAGGCCTCCAGCGCCTGGCGCATGACCGTGGTGTTGCCGGTGGCGTCGAAGGTGTAGTCGGCCCCGCCATCGGTCAGGGCCACCAGGTGGGCGACGATGTCGCCGTC